>Ga0310690_10000451_pt1 | contig 89130 bp, 140 predicted proteins | sample AusTroGonzalo_MG_2_FD_207661 | JGI IMG/M metagenome (GOLD analysis project Ga0310690, IMG submission 207661) | Bovine rumen microbial communities from tropical cattle in Woodstock, Queensland, Australia - Gonzalo_04 (v2) (version 2) | ecosystem: Host-associated > Mammals > Digestive system >...
GCTACTACGAGCCGAATAACGACGCATTAAAGGCATTCCAACAGAGAAAAGACAAGGGGATGACCGTCTCGCAGAAGGTATGGAACCAATCCTACAACTTCAAGCGGGAACTTGAATACGCTATATCATCTGCCATAGAGAAGGGGCAGAGTGCCGTCACGCTCTCTAAGAGGATTAGCAAGTATCTCCACGACTTCCCTTCCCTACAAAAGGATTATGGAGAGCGTTATGGAAAGGCTGTAGAGTGTCAAAGCTGTGAATACCGCTCCATACGCCTTGCACGCTCGGAAATAAATATGGCATATCGCACTGCCGAGCAGACGCGCTGGGAACAAATGGACTTCATCAAAGGATATGAGATAAAGCTATCCCACAGCCATCCAAAACGCGATATCTGCGACGATCTTATTGGTGTTTATCCGAAGTGGTTCAAATGGCCGGGATGGCATCCCAATTGTTTCTGCATTTGTATTCCTATTGTAATGACAGATGATGAGTGGTATAGCGGGAAAGGTGAGGAAATAAAAGATGTTCCTAACAGTTTATTAGATTGGATTGACGAAAACCAAGAACGTATAGCTGCAGCTGAAGAACGTGGTACAAATCCATATTGGATAAGAGACAATAAAAAGGGTCTTATAGAACAAGTCGGTTATGAGTTTACAAAGCCACAAGAGATACATATAGACATTCAAGAACACATTGATAGCACTTCGTCTGATTTTGAAGAAAAGATAGTCCTCGCAAACAAACGACGCCGTGAATATTACAGGCTTCTCGAAAATAGTGAATATACAGATGTTGAATTTGATCCAGACACACTTGGCTTAAGAGCGACACATACAAGCCACAATAAATCAAATCCTAAAGAAGAGAAGTTCTTTGAAGGATTAACTGGTAAAGAATTAGAAGTGATGTGTCAAGATGTTCTTTACAAAACAGGACATAGCTGTATTTTACTCCCAGAGAATCTTACAAAAGATGGCAATTACGTATCCTGTCTTGATGCAATCATCGATGAAAAGGTTATGGATATAAGAAGCATAACCTCTGATTCAAAAAACTTTGGTGGTGCAATAAAAGATAAATGTAAACAATTGTTCAAATATAACGCTTTAGAAGAAACCACAACAAAGGCTCACTCTATGTGTATGTTCTTTTACGAACCATCTTATTTTTCTGAAACAAAGATCTTTGAAGGTGTAGAAAAAGCTAAGAGATATTTGGGACTTGAACGACTTCCTATAGACGAGATATTATGCGTATTTAGAGACGGAACAACAAGACTTATAAAAATAGAATAACCCTCCTTGTCTGGCAGCCGCGCTATCCACTTGGGAATCCCCCGGCCCCTCCACGAACATTGCTGCTCGCTTCTTTAAGCCTCTAACAAGAAGGTTTATTCTGTTTGCAAAGGTAAGTATTTATTCCAAATCTTCAAAATATTTCATTGCTTTTCTTTCAATTGACGCTATAAAGTACATATTACCCTGTATAATTGGTTAATTTGGAGCCCTATGATACTGCGAGAACCTTGTAACACTCGTCCTCGAACTTGCGCATCATCAGCGGTGTGCTGTCGTTGATGCTTCTGATGTCGTCTCGAAGGACCTTGCGCCAATTCTCATCATTCTCATCGAGGCATTCTATAGCGAGGTTGATGATGCAGTCGAAGCACGCTTTCATCTGCTCGATAAGATCCACCAGATTAGCCGTATTCCGCTTTGGCTTTGGCATTACAACCATCTTCGGTTTGTGTTCCTGTGTTGTCTGAATAGGCTTTGGACTTATTTGTAGGATGCCTCTCTTCACGAGGGCGTGTAACCACTGACGGCCTTTCTGCGTCCAACGGAGATAAGTACCTTTTTTGTTCGTGTGGTAGACTTCCAAGCCTTGGCCAGAAAAGCGAGCCCTCAACACCCATTGCTTACGCTTGTCTTGATAGACTATCCCAAGAGATTGCAGCTCTTGCAACAACTCTTGTGCTGACCGCATTCCGAGGTCTTTGGCCAACGTCGTATTCGACCACTCGGTTGTATACTTCAATACGTCACGGGCATAGTTGGCATCTTCTATCAGGTCGTCTACCTGCTCTTTTACGGGTTTCACCTTACTCATCTTTGTGGAGATGCGGTCTGCCAGCTCTTCGATAACGCTCTTGTCTTCCTTGACGGATTTCGATACTTTCTCATACCAACCTTTATCAAATGGTTTGGTTGATGTTCTTGTTTGATTTAATGTTCTTTCCATTTTCTTTCTGTTTAATGTGTTCCTTTCTTCTCTATATGCAAAAGTACTGATTTTCAGTGATATACACAAATATATTTAGTTAAAAATACTAAACTTTTCGACATCAAAAAACCCTACCCAATCATGCTTTTGGCAGTGAGAGGGTAGGGCCCAATTAAACAGAAAGAAATTCAAGATTCTTTTCGGTTATATTTCTGCGTCTTTATGTTTCTCATTGAACCGAAATACTTTGCGAACTCGACTTCCGAGTGAACGTTAAGTTTCCTGTAGATTCTTCGGATATGGTTGTTTATTGTATCTACCGAAAGAAACATCAGCTTCGCTATCTCATCTTTACGTTTACCATCATACAGATACGTCGCCACCGTCAGCTCTCTTTCCGTGAGGTTTGAGGATATACGCGGCTGGCAGATAAGACCTTCATACGGACATTCACCACGAAGTGGGCAGTCAACCTTTTCAAGGTTTATGACATTGACATCGCCGAGCGATTCCAAGTCTATATACGTGGTGTCAACCCTTGAAAAGTTACACTTGATGAACCGCTTTACCATAACATACTTATAGTATGGTAGATTTGTCTCACTGATCCCGTAGATGCTTCTAAGGGCTGCAAAGCTTTCTTTGAAATCCCTTTTAAGAGTGTCATACATCAAGTCGATGATTTCTCTGCTGTTCTCACTAAGAACCTCGGTATGGCCATCGGTATTCCTGTACCAAACCTCATCATCGTAGCTGTAAAATTCTATCTGTTTCATGTCTTGTTAGATTGATTCTTAGGTAGTGATGTGCAAAGGTACAAATTTCTACTATTACAGGTAAGGAAATATATAAAAATGAGGCATTTTTGATGAAATTCCTATCTCTTGAACACTATAGTGATACTCTCTATCTCGCCAAGTTCCTCCTCAAATTCGTCTATCATGCGTTCAAACTCCTCCGTGAATAAAGCTCTCTCGCAGTCATTGGCTTTGAACTTGGCATTGCAATTGAACACCTTGTCGCGATACTTGGTTATTGAATCATACTTTCTCATAAGTTAAATTTTAAAATTCATATTTTCCCAGACATATATTCTTGCTTTTGATGAATCACCGCGAGTTACAAGCCAATCAAAAGACAAACGCTTATGCGGCATCTTCATAATTGGGTCACGACTGTGAATATTGTCGTTCCCGATATGATAGAAACGGCGGCAATGACTGCGCACCCATCTCGTATCTACTCCAAATGCATTACCGCTCTTCAGATTTCCTGTGCCGTAAAGGTGTGTACAATAGGAGGCTATTACAAACTCTGGCTCATACTTCTTGATAGCAGACAATGCATCAAGCGGTTCTACATCCATTGGATAGCTGATAGGCATCGCGCCAAGTGCGAGATACGACTCTCGTATATCAGCACGCTCCTGTAGCCTGCTATCTGTAATAGGTATGCCTAACGTGCGTCCTATCCAACCTGTACCACAGCAAATCTCTAACGCCTTATGCGGCTCATACTCTGGGTCATCATCAATCTCACCACGAAGAAAATCTATAAGTTCCTGCGTCGGGAAGGTATATATCCCAAGCGCTTGCATAACCATATTAAGCGTCGCATCAGTATCATTTTCTATTTCCTTGAAAGGTATAGGATTAATTATCGTGCCGAGAATCCTGTCTTCGCGACTTATCAGCCTTGTCAGCTCCAGCACCCTCGTCATGTCAAGCCTATCTATGTCTATCACAGTACGCTTATTGTTTCTCTGCATCTGCTTCATGGCATCAATGTCAATCGGCTGATTTCGGAATGCCTTATTAAGATTTGCTATCTGATTGTTCATAATCTAATTCTACCAGCTATTATTATCATATTTCTCATACCAACACAACTTAGCACGAGAGAAGTTCTCAAATATAATCCGACCATTGTAGTCATGGAACATCATCCACGAATGACTATTCTTCAGGTCTTCCGTATTGAGCATAATTGGAGAGACGCCCTCTTTCCGTACCTCCCAATACACCTCTACGTTCAAGATACGCTCGATGTCCTTTTGATAGTGGTCAAAGTACCACGAGCCATCTGTCCTGTAGTCGTGATGTGCACCATCCTCGAAGGTGATACGATGCCTGAGCTTGATGAAGTGGTTCTCATCGTCATACTCTACACCTGTAACCTCCGACTGCAGCATCTTACCGTGGTCATAGAGACTATCTCCGTTCCACTCGAAGACCTTACCAATTACTTGTTTCAGTATCTCGGTTTTCTGCTGTAAGGTAAAATCTACTACCACAACGATTCAGTTTTAGGATAAGTTTTCGCATATAGCCACTCTATTGCCCGCTCTCACAAGCTTTGGGAGGAAGGCGTCCAACGCATGTTTTGGAAATGAAGATTTCATTCGTCCTCCCTCTTCGGACAATGTTATACCAAGAATATACGATGCCTTTTCGGCGTCATCTTCGTAGATGTTATAGAAGTCTCCTATCCGAAAGAGAATGATAGCATCTGTATGCTTTTTCTTTATCTCCTTCCACTCACGCGGTATACTTATCTTTTTCATTTCTGTTTAATCTCAAATGTTACGCCTTTTGGCAATTTAGAATAATCCACACTGTTGAGAAAGTCCACAAAGTCCTCTTGGCTGATCTGTGGCTTAAAGTCAAGCCAATTAAACACGACCTTCTTCGTATGGTCGTAGTAGATGACGTTATCAATCGGCAATCCGCTGTCAAAGATATACAGCTTAACGTCGCGCTCCTCACGGGCTTTGCGGGTCTCTTCCTCATAGCGTTTGATAACCTCATCACGTTTCGCCTGTTGTATGGCCTGATGACGCACTCTTACACGCTCTTCGATGGCCTGTGGCGTGTAATAACCCAAGGCAACTGCTTTCTCTATAGATTCACGTTCTTCATCTGTTAGATGCATCACGTTACGTTCACCGCTTTCAGCGTAAGGGTTTTCCCACTTCATCCCTGTCTTTTCTTCGAGGAAAGCGATGAACTCATCAGCCTCCGTCTTCCAGCGGTCTACTATTCCAAGTTTGTATAGGAGGTACTTGAAGTAAGGACGCTCTTCTTTATCTCCTACAGCCGACAACTTCGAGAACTCATCCGAAGTGATGCGCAAATAACGCATAGCCACTTCTTTCCCTTCGTGCTTGATGAAATACTGGCCATTTGCCTCTGGGTAACTCGGATGACCGAGATAGTTGCATAAGTGCAGCGGGATAAACTTTCGCAACTCAGGGAAGTACTTCTCTATCTCTTCGTGAATACAGCCACAAACCTCTGGGTTTCGATGTCCGTACTTATACACGCTTCCTGTGAGGTGGAAATCACAATGTCCGTTCTTACAATCATCATGGAGGCTTACCTCTATGCTGATGCGATAGTCAATCCCATTTTCAGTAAAATGTTTTGTTGGTGCCCAACAGAGCCGTTTTGATTTTTCCATAATCTGTTTAATTGGTTTTGAATTTCTTTGTCTTTGCTATGAATAACGCCATCCGAACATCGGCACCTGCCATCTTCAGGCGTTCTATGAAACTATTTGATGTCTGTCCTGTGGTACAGATGTCATCAACCACTATCACCCTGCGACCACGGAAGAAGTCATTGTCTATCCTCACATTGTCAAGGTGGCTGTGGTGACGTATGATATGTGACTTCTCCCTCTTCCCAAAGACATGGACATGCCCGAAGCCATTCACAGCCCCGCACCTGTCACACACATCATTCATGAACGTCCTGTACCTCCGCTCTGTTGTCCTCTCACAGCTTGCAGGGATGTTCACGATAATGGTGTTATCCATGTTCGTCTTCGATAGCGTCTCACAAACCATATCCGTTATGATTCGGATGGCATACTTGCGTCCGTTCTTGAAGTCAATGATGTAACGATTTGACTCCTGCGCCTCGAAGCTGGCACGTCTCATATACCGCTTGGGAGTGTAGTTCAATAAGGCAAACCGTAACATCTTCTTAGCGCTTTAGTTTGTTGGCAAGATACTCTCTCTCGGACTTCTCCAAGTCGATGTCCTCTTCAAGCTTTACCATGATGATGAAGTCTATTCCGAACTCCTCCTCGATGATGCTGTAAAGGCAGGAATCGTCGCTTGCGTTCACGATGATCTTGCGCCCGAAGTCCTCCATGCTTCTCTTATAGGCAGCGGCATCACTTTTAACTTCTTCCTCGTGCTGCCTCATGGCCTTCTTGAAGTCATTCATGAGGCGCTTGTTGTCTAACTCCAACTCCTGGCTCTTGCGTTCCAAGTTGTTGATGGTGACCATCAGCTCTGCTATCATCTTATCGTCCCTCTCGTGACGCATCCACTCTCTGCAGAACTCATCCTTATCCATCTGGACTGAATTGTAGAGATGTTCTACCTTTGCGTACTCCTCACCTGTGAGGTTGTCCTTTGTCCTTTCGTAAAACTCTGTCTGTAACATAACTTTTCTGTTTAATTGGTTCTTGATTAAAGGAGCACTCCTCCTTCTTCCTTATATGCAAAGGTACGCATTTTTGCGCATACGCGCAAACTATTTTAGTTAAAAATACTGAAAATCAAAGACTTAAAGTAAGCTTCCGCTTTGCTTGGAGCAGGCTCTTGTCATACCGCATCCTCGCGATGATGCCTGCCTTGAAGATGATGGCAAACGTCTTCAGTTGGGAGGTCATGACTTGATTGCGCTCTTTGTCCCAATACGTCTTCATGAATCTCCTGTACCTGTCCCTTGCGGCCTGCAGCTCCATGAAGGCTGTTCTTGTATCTATACTCTGTTCCATCAGCTGAAATAGGCACTGAGCCAATGTTTATCGTCTTCCGTATTCGGGTACTTATAATACTGATATGGGTCATCCTCTTCGCGCACCCACCCGGCACCGAGGAAGTCGTCAAGAATAGAATAGCATTCGTCGCCTGATGGGAGATATGATAGTTCCTTCTCCAAGACGGTCATCACTTCTGCTGACGATATTTGACAAGCCTTTATCTCCAACTTGTGCACCTCGAAAGGAATTGCATCCAAGATGTTTTGAAGTGACTCTACCATCAGGTCGTTATACCCCACTTCAATATCATGCACGTTAATGATGGTAACATCAAACACAAGGACTCCATTTTCCTTCAACTTAACGCCAGCGCATGGAACCCATTGGCCAGAGACGAGGAAGCACTCATTTAAATACTCCTCGAAATAATAATACTTGCCATCGCATTTGTTCAGCTTGACCTTTATCTGCTCTACGAGGCTGTTTCTTACCTCTTCAATACTTATCTGTTTCATAGGAATTTCAGTTGTTGGTTTTGTATTCTTTCCGTTGCGAACTTTCGCGCCTGCTGTATGTTGGCGAACCTCCAATAGATAGCGCCCTTCCATACGATGTACTTCTTTCCGCGGTCGTATATCTTCTTGATGACATAACCGCCGATTTCCTCTATATAGCCTATGGGCTTCGTGAACTGACCTTTCATAGCTGTTAGATTTTACCGATGAATACCTGCTTGTAGATCTCTTGAAGCTCACTGACGCTCTTGCCTGTCAGCTCGTCCACATGAGCCTTTGCATACTCCTCTACGGCTTCCTTACCGCCATAATAACGATTTCTGAGGTCTTTGTCGAAGTCCATACGATGCCATCCGTCCCATCTCTTATAGTAGTAATCAAAAACGGGATTGGTAATCGAGTAGTGGAGTAGGTTGTCAATCTTCTCCTGCGCTTCTCTCGCCTCCTTCTCGATATACTTGTAATAGACATACTCTGAAAGAAGCCCTCGTACTACAGCCTCCTTCTCATCCTCTCGGTACGTGGCGTTCCCGATGTGGCTCTCTACACGACTGACACCGCCGCCAAGGAGGTTGTCATAGAGGACTGGTATGTTGGTGTCGGTCTTATCGCTCTGGATATATACATCGACGAAGATTTCTCCTTTGTAGTTATATATTCCCTTCACAATAGAGTTCCATCGATTTCCAAGCTGCCTGTCGTGCTTAACACGGAAGTTACCCTCTTTTCCGCACTCTTTTACGATGCGCCTTATGACGGGTAACATCACATACGGCTTCAACAACGTCTTCCCTGAAATGGTGTTGATGCGCTCCAACTTCTCTTGCGGCTCCAGGGTGCCAAATAGAATTTCTTTTAGTTCCATAACTTTCTTGTTTAATTGGTTTTTAACTCGAAGGGCTCTCCCTTCCTTTCTATATGCAAAGATACTGAAGTTCAGTGAGATACGCAAAGAATAATAGTTAAAATAACTAAAAAGGTAGAGGGAGTGCTTAGTCTCCCTCTATCCATCATAAGTCTATAATTTCTATGTCATAGTCACTCTCGTCACAGTTCGCATTCAACGTTTCAACAGCATTGCCTATATCACCCCACGCCAAATCGTTCTGAATGTCATCAGCCACCTTGTCGCTGACAACGAATGTCAATGTTACTATCTTCATAACTCATACTGTTTAATTGGTTACTCATAGTCTCTAATTCCTAACGCCACAGGGAAGCGGGGGATGACACCGCCGTCCGTGAATCCGAAATGCCGGATGGTACACTGCTTGCCTATCAGCTTCTCACGGTCTCGCAGATAGCTTGCACGGAGCACCTTGCTCCCAGTCGGGCGGGCAAAGAACGTAAATGGCTTGCCCGCTGGGTGAGCCTCTTCCGTCCACAGGAAGTCGGCCACCACCAGCTTGAATATTGCCGTGCCCTTGTCCTGTCCGCTGGCCTCTATCACATCAGCTATCTCGTATTCGTCAGTGTCGAATTTCTTCAGCTTCATAAGATTCCCGCTTCTTCCTTCGATATACATACCATCCATATTACGGATGATAGCACCCTCGTAGCCTTGCTGTACGAAGAAGTCATGCCATCGTTCTATCTCCTCAAAAGAGTGGCATATTATCGTCTGGCAGAGATTAACGGGGTCTTGTACCTTTTCCAAGTCAGATAGAAGGTTTGACCACCTTTTGATGTTTGTCTCTTCTGTTATTGGTCTATCATACGCCACGAACTTAAGCTTATCCGTCCAATCCGATTTGCATTTCACTGCCGAGCAGATCTGCTGGAACGTCAAATCCTTGTAGGCGTAGATTTCACCGTCGAGGGGGAGAAGGTCTCTGTGACCCTCTGCCCACTCTCTCAGGTGTGGTACATAATACTCTTTCCCCGTGCGTGAAAGGATGTGTACCTCATTACCAATCAAACAGAGAAGCGCTCTCACGCCGTCCAATTTAGTCTGGACGATGCATGGGAACTTCACACGGGTCTTATCATATCCTGTAGCCAACATGGGCTTTGTAAGCTGTGTCATGATAGCTGGAAGTAGTTTAGTTTCTTACTCGGTTTCTTAAGTAATCCGTCACTCTGGACAACCTTACCTTGGCTTGTGTACTCGCCGTATCTCCAATGAGGCACAGAGGCGAACTTCTCGTAATACTTCTCAATGAAATAAATGCAGGTTCCGTTCCTCCATATTTCGCGTTTCAATAGCCGTGTCATTAGTCTTCCTCCTCGTTAAAGTCATAGTAATCGCCCCAAATCTCCTCATCCGTGAACCCTTGGTCTGGGTCTGCGGCGGGTGGTTCTCCGTTGAAATACTCGCCATTCGCTGTGAGTGACGGGTGCAACACGTTCGGATTGTCTCCGTGAGGGTGTCCGTCGAAAGCGAGTTCAATGCCTATAGAGCGAAGCTTGTCTTTTGCCTGCTCTTCGGAGTCGAAGTGATGGTTCTTACCATCCTTGTCTTCTACTGCGTATCCCATGCCGTGCAGAAGTTTGACCACCTCGTGACCATTCATCTCTGCGAGGAGTTCGTAGTAGTCCTTGCCTCCAAATACTCCGTAGCCTTCGTAGCACTCTTCGACATACTGATTACCTTTGTTGTCTACCATGACAACGTGCATTGGCTTGCCATTAACGATTCTCTCGTCGGTGTCCTGTGTGAAAAAGCTGAACATTCCCATAGCTGTACTCTGTTTAATTGGTTTCTGTTTGAAAGGGCTTTCCTTTCTTTCTTATATACAAAGGTACGGGTTTTTGATGAATTGTGCAAATATTTATAGTTAAAAATACTAAAATCATTGAATAGATTCCAAATATCTCTTTCGCTCCGTCTTTATCTTGTTGTAATCGGCGCTAATACCTCCTGGCTCGAAGTCGCTGACAAGAACATCTATGTGCCTATATGAGCATCCTACCATTATCAGTTCTCTGAACCTTATCCAATCAGATATAACTCTATAAGAAGTGTCATATCCTCTCTTCTTCAATAGGGCAGTACGAATAAACGAAGCTTGGTGTGGAAGAGTGTTATATCTGAAATAGCCGTTAGTTAATCTATCTGGGTATGTAGCAACCTTTCCATCTATTATCATATTGCCATAAACGATGTCTTTGTTGAGGTATGGTATAGATAGGCCAAAGGAGCATTCTGAATGGAATGTGTCTCCGCTGTTAAGAAATAGGCAGAATTCCCCGTTGGCCATGCGTATACCTTTATTCATGGCATCGTAGATTCCACCATCCTTCTCTGACACCCAATACTTCAAGTATCTTTCGTTTTCTCGGATAACGTCTACGCTTCCATCTGTGCTCTCTCCATCGATTACAATAAACTCCAGAAGACTGAAACAAGTCTGTTTGATGACGCTATCTATAGTCTTCTTAAGTCCTTCCTTGTTGTTGAGGTTTATAGTAATAACTGACAGCTTTTCCATATTATAAGAAATCACTTAGTATCTCCGAATCAGTAGCCGTACCTCCCCAATTCTCACATCTCTCAATTACCGCCGTTGCGCAGTCAGGTGCATCGTCATGAGCCATCGCGCCCTCTTTTCGGTATGATGTCAAGTCACGATAGAACTCTGGCCACCTATGTTCCCATCCTTGTGGGAAGATGAGCATATTAGACACCTCATTGGATCGGGAGAAGATTCTCACCTGTTTGTTCATGTGGGTAGTATAGGTCACGAACTGCGTCTGCCTATTTTCGTACTCACGGGTTATCCTCTCCACGTTACGCATGAACAATCGTCCTCCATTGTTGGACTCTATGAAGCAAACACCCGTCTCGTTCTTGCATAACATCTGCGCCATTGCTTGCTCGGTGTATTCTGCAGGCTTCTTCGTATAGAGGACATCGGTGACATAGTAACCTTCCGGGTGTACATCGAAGCAGATGGAACACAGCCAATCCGCTCCCGTATCAGCTGGGTCGGTAACATTGCCAATAAACTTCGCAGAGCGACGCGGAGGTAGTATCTCGTAGGTCTTGAACGGGCGGTACATAAGTCCTTCGAGCGGGGTGGGGTTCTGCATGTATTGCGTCTCGAAGACATAGGAGTTGGCGTTCTTAATCTTCATCAACTCGGGGATGGTGAACTTGAACGGCCATAGCGGTCTCTGATTCCCATGTCCATCAGTCATGATAGCAGGAAGTGAGAGGACAGTCCACTCGTCAGGTTCTATCTCCTGAAGGTATCCGCAGAGGTCATGCTCATGGAGCCGCTGCATGATGATGATGATAGGTGTCTTGCGGGAGTTGACACGGTTTCGGATGGTTGTCTCGAAGCGGAGGTTCACCTTTTCACGTATCTTGTCACTCAAAGCTTCGTCTGGTTTGATGGGGTCATCGATGATAATCGCCCCTGAGAAGCCATTCGGGTTATAACGTGCGGTGAAATCATCAAACAGCTTATCTTCATCCTTATCGTAGTCAAGCTCTACACGACCTGCACCGAAACCTGTAATCTGTCCGAGCATAGAGGTAGCATACTCACCACCACCTACTGTTGTATTCCATTTCGAGCCTGAATTTATACGGCGGTCAAACTCTACATTAAACACATTCTGGAAGTACTTCGATTTGATAATGTCTTTTGTTGCAACGGAATTATCAAGTGTCAAGCTACCGCTATAACTGAGATGTAAGAAAAGCGACCTTGGATTAAGCGCAAACCCGTAGGCGGGGAACATTCTGGATACAAGCTCCGTTTTTCCATAGCGCGGAGCTATGTTGATTATCAGCTTTTGAATCTCACCCTTCACAACCTTGTCAAGATATTGGCATATCTTAATATGGTGCTCACCTACGATGTAAGGAGCACCATTCATGTACTGGAAGAACCCTTGCGTGAAACGGAGGGTTGATGACAGTAACAGTTGCTTATGGATAAGTTTCTGTTGCTGAAAATCCATTATAAACCGTTTACATCTTTAAGATACTTTATGTCCGCATCTGTGAGTTTAGGCCACTTGAAGTCATCGCCACCGCGACCTGTCAGCTCCATCCATTGCTTATCGGCGAATCCGTTAAGGCGTGCCACGAGGTTAGAGTTGAACTTATTGATCATAGCTCCATCCACCTGTTGGGCGCAGATGACATTCTCAATCTGCTCAATGACAGGTGGAAACCCCGTCTTATCGATATAGTTCTTACGGAAGTCGGCCCATTTGTAATGGATGCCTGCATAGGCGCAGAAGCCATATAGAGTATAGGCCCTCTGGGTTACTACCACATTCTGACGAAGAGCGTTCTTCTGTTTCTGTTCTTCGCCAGCGCCAATAGAGTCAAGGACGTTAGATGCGGTCTTCTCCTGCCACGGATTACCATCAATCCAATCGCAGTATTCCACGAACTTATCCCATAGTGCTTTCGGCGTCTTAAAGCGTGGAGGGTGACCTACAGGAGATGGCATGGAGTGTACCAATCCTGCCATTTTGTTGTCGTTTGCCATATCAGTTTACCTTTACTTTTACCAGACGGCCACACTTCGAGCAATGGTACTCAAAGTACTCGGCGGGCTGTATGTTCATACTTGCATTGACGTTGTTCAGTTCCTCCTTGAACTTCTTGTCCTTCTCGGCCTTTGTCATTGCATTGACAATACCGGCTGTCTCTGTCTGCTGTGTCGAGACGATAGGATTCTGCTTCACCTTCGCATCGAGGCCGAGCATACCGACGATACTCTCATCGAAGTACATCTGCATCGACGTCGGGTCTTGGAGGTAAGAGAGCTCCTGACGGAGTTTCTTCTCGTTCCATGTGGCGAACTCCTGTGTCTTATCGTCCGCAATACGATATTGCTTGATTTCCTCGTCTGTGAGGTCATCAAGGATGATACACGGGAGTTTGGTCAGCCCCGCCTCCTTTGCGGCCTTATAAACGCCATTTCCCGTCACCACAACGTAGTTCTTATCTACGGTGATAGGCTGGTTCACGCCGAAGTCCTTGATACTCTCGATGAGCAGGTTGATACTCGCGTCTGTCTTATGCGAACCTTCGTAGGGGGTAATCTGGTTGATGTCAACCTCTACGATTTCCTTCTTTAATTTGATGTCTTGTGCCATAGTTTAGTCCTCCATGTCTAAGTCGATTTCCTCAATGTTTCCGCAATAGGGGCATACCACCTTCATGAATCTGGTGGCATCGGGGCGCATCTGTACCACGAAGAGGTCCTTGGCGGGGTCTTCTTCACTAAATGTGTTGAACTCTTCTTCCTCAGATTCCTCGGACGGCTCATATTCAGTCGTATCTTGCGGTGCTGGCTGGTAGTCCTCACCGCCTCCTTCCTCATATTGGAAATCGGTGATGTCGTGCAAACCGCCACCCGCAGCGTTGAAGTTGTTCTGGAACTGGTTGAAGTCGAAGTTAATCATGCGGTTGATGTCCTCGAAGAAGAATGCTTGCATCTCCTCGGGAGCCTCCATCTTCTTCAGCTCCTCTATCAGCTCGTTCTCATCGAAGCCTGACTTCTCAGCAATCTTATTGTCGAGGATGCGGAAGCGCTTAGCCTGCTCCTCTGGCATATCGCTGACGATGATAGGCACATACTCACAGCCGCACTGGAAGGCCGCGATGTAACGTGTATGACCGCAGATGATGATATGGTCCTTGTCGACCATGATAGGCTTGATGAAGCCGAACTTCTTGAAACTCTCAATAACGGGCTGTACCGCGTCGGCGTTGTTTCGAGGGTTGTTGTAGTAGGGGTAAATCTCCCCAATCTTTACTGTCTGAATATTCATTTCTTCGCTTCTTTTTGTTTCGTTTCGCGTGCTACTCGTTTCTCGTCTACCACCTTCTCCACACAGGCAGAGTAATGATAGTTCTTGAAGATTTTGGCAAAGCCCGTCACAAACATCAGCTTGCCAAACTCGCGTTGCTCCATGCCAAGGTTCTCGCAGATCTCGCGCTCACTCTTGCCGTCCTTCAACATCTGGAAGACGATATTCGCCGTGCCGTCAATGGAGTGTGAGCCACGGGCGCGGTTGTGACGAATGGTACTGGCCATGCGCTGGTCGATGTCCTTGTCGAGTACTACGATAGGTAACATACCCTTACAGCGGGCATCGATGTCGGGGAACTTACGGATGACGAGGTTGCGGTGGAATCCGTCGATGATGACGTACTTCTTCAGGTTGTCATCCCAGATAGTCACAATAGGCATGGTATAGCCATCCTCTCTGACGGACGTGTACAGCAGCTTCATCTCCTTGTCGGCAACATGGTTGGGGTTGTAGTTGTTGGCCACAACCTGCTCCTTGGGAACCCAAAGCACGCAGTCAACGGGATTCACATTCTCGGGAGAAAGCGTACTGATGTACTTTCTCAGGTCGTTCAGGTATGCCAGCTTGTCTTGTGCGGCATCGAACTCCTTCTTGATTTCTTCTCTTATATTCATTTGTTTGCGTTTTTAATTGCTTCGTAATTCTCGTTGTAATAAGCGTGAAGGGTGCGCTGAATATTCTGTATGCGCTTCATCTCAAAATCTTCTGAAAGAATACAGATGGCAGCTGTCTGAGAGATGCGACGCGTCACAAAGACGCGGCCTTCCTCCCACTTTCCTACACCTTCAAGCCCTCTATCAAGGGCATTATGGTACATGCGTTTGATGCCTGGCACCTTTGTCTTGTCGCCTACAAGGTTGTCGGCAAGATATTCCACGTACTCTTCCCATGAATTGAAGTACTTAGGAAGGAAAGTCCAATTGATATAGTGTATCAACTCGGCATAGACCTGCACTGTCGAATTAACATTCTTTACACGGCGTTGTAAACGCTCATAAAATTCAGGAGAAATACGACGGATGATTTCGAGATTCTTGATAGCTTGCTCGTGGATAAGAGAACTCACACGGCAGTCACGTAATGGCTGCTCGGAGAAAAGATAGTCGTAAAGCTTGCAATAAGGGATTCGGTTGCTGAAGATGTAATACCAAACATCGTAACACTTCCAATCCCATATCGGATAGAGTACCATAGCCTTTGGCTCACCATTCTTGTAGTAGCCACCACCCTTACCCCATGTGATACCCGTCCCTTCGATGACCTCGCAGTTGGTAAGGCCTGAGAGACGTGCTGGAGACTCCTCAATGCGCACACCGCCAAGGGATACGAAACTCTTGCCAAAGAGAGAATACTGCACACAGCTGAGCGTCTTTGTGAAATAGACGTTGGTGCTCAGTTCCATATCAGCATAGGGGTTATTAGGTTCTTTCTCACGACACCACTGCTCGCCAGGCCCCCATACGTTAAACCATTCACCCTTCGAGGCGTTCCACTCCTTAAAATAGGTCTGCACCCAATATGGTTCTACCCATGGAAGGTGCATAATCTCCCTGATGTAGTCTGTGGTTTGTGGAGCTTCGGCCTCTTGGTCGAGAAAGAGAACAGGTATCTTCTCGATACCACGCTCCATCATAACCTCATGAACAAGGTAAAGTGTCACCGTAGAGTCCTTGCCGCCAGAAATGGTGACGATGATAGGACGTTTACCGTAGAACTCGTCGAAAATATATCGGATTCGGTCGAGTGCGGCTTCGTAAACATTCTTTTCTCCGTAAAATATCATATCTTTATCTTTTGTGTCCTGTCAGTTCCAAGAATTTCTCACCTTGTCCATCGGCAAGCTCAATACGTTTCTCCTTGTCATGCTTGCGGAGCGTAGAGCGTCCAAAGTGTACAGCGAAGGAGTTGGTGACGCGGACGTGTTTGATGTGTGCTTTCTTCAACTGCTCCTTGTAGAGGTTGTCGCTCCAATAGAAGTCAACGCTCTCATCGAACCCGCCGATAGAGTCGAACATCTGACGGTCGCAGACTATGAACCACCCTTTCAGTTCGAGGTCGATTCCATACCCTTCCACAAAAGGCTCGTTGCACGGCTTATCTTTGTGCGGATCTGTAGGAGAGAGTGACTGATAGCCCATCATGGCGGCGCTCAATAGTGGCATAATAAAGCCACGGCAGTACATGATGTCATTATTGACGAACATGATATACTTGTTCGAGCAATGCTTGGCACCATAGTTAAGCACCTTATTGAAGCAGAAGGGGAAATCGTAATGAAGCATAAGGTCTACTTGGTCGTAATCCTCTGCATCCTTATTCTGCTCGCACACCACAACATTGAACTTCACATTACTCGTCTCACTGTTTTTCAGGCTGTAAATCGAGTTCTGAGTGATGGCTCTAATCTGTTCATCCAACGTGTTAGTTGGAATTACTACGTCTACAACAATCATCGTTTATTCTATTAAATTCTCGGTCTGTAAGATTGATATATTTGTCGCCGTAAGTATCGGCGTTCAATTTCAAAGAAGCTATATCTACGCGCTGGTCTGTATATATTTTGTTCTTATAGCGTTTAAGGACATTATTACCTAACGTGGATTCAAAGTCCCAATTTAAGGTCACAAGATTTGGTATCACGCCATAACACTTGATGTCATTGCGCTTGCAATACCAGCTGTAGAACCAATCGTCATCACGAAATAGTGGGTAGTCCTTATAAACCTCAATAATACCATCCATAACCTTTAGCGGCATGATAATAGCGAGGCCGGGGATGAAATGAAGCTTGTAAACACCCTGCTTCAAATCCGCGTCGTGCTCTTCACGCTTGTAAGTATAGAGGGCTATTGGATTGTCTGGAAAACGATTGACCAATGCTTGTATACTCTCCATGAGATAGGGATTGAGTATCAAGTCATCCTGTAGCACGAGGCGATGTGTGACTCCATCTTTACGTGGCAAAGAAAAAGCCTTCTGACTCGTAAGCAATGGCAGACCGCGCATATCGTGGTCAACAGCGACATCGTTATAAGACAAGCCAAGTTGATTGCAAAGCGTCACCACGTTTTGCATTCTGCTCGGCACTGCCATAAACTTGATGTCACACTTGTACTTCATTCCTGTTTGCGGTATTTGTCGCGGTCTGTAAGCAGCACCTTGTCGGTCTTCGAATCGAAATGGGTATCAAGGTAGTCTGTCAGGCGCTTCATCATCTCGTCATTGTTATGGCCTCGCGCCATGTTGTGCATGATGGTGGCGTACTTCAGTTTCTCATCGTCGAAGTCCACGAAGCAGACGGGGACGAGATTATATCCAATGACACATGCCGCACGATAGCGGTTCTCGCCGTCCACAATCTTCATCGTCGGGCGGTGTACCACGATAGGCTGTGTGAAACCAAAATACAACAGCGACTTGATGAGTAGGTCGAATGAGTCTGCTGTATGAGTGTTAGGGTTGTAATCGTTGGGCATGATGTCGTCCACACTCACATAGTCAATCTTTAGAGGCTTCATCATTTCAACCTCAATGCCGTCCTTGGCAAGCTTCAATGCAAGATTCTCGTTAGCCATATCAGAACTTCCCCCATTCTTTAAGGAACTCCTCCTTCATCACCACTTTAGCATAGTCCTTGCGCAGCTTGGCGATAAAAGGATTATTAAACTCAGCCTCCCAATCGACACTCTCCACGTCGAACTGATTGTCGTAGGTAGAGCTGTTACGAATGACACCGCCGACGGCTCCAGAAACCTTGAAGTTGCTGCGGAAAGCACCATAATGCTGGATGAGCGACGGCACAATGGCGAACAGCTTCTCCTTGCGAACCTGCAGGTAGGCAGAGAGGCGGTCATCATCGTTACGCTCCTCCTTGGCCTGTACGTCCATCGTCTCGACAAACTCCTTCGTGAAGCTGTTTGGATAAATGGCGGCCTGTAGCCAGAAGTTGATGTCGGTGGCCAATACGTGCTTGCCCTGCTTGTGACATTCGAGATAATCGGTGTTCGTGGGGTTGTAGAGCACGATAATCTTGTCTTTCGGAGCATATTTCAAGATATGCTGTATCTTCGGCAGGATGTTACGGTCGAAAGACACATCATCCTGTACCACCATTCGGAAGGGCTTATCCTCCAAGCCGCCGTCCATGGTCAACGTCTGACAGAAGTTCTTCCATACGCCCAGGCTCCCGTCGTCCATCGAGATCTGTACGGGGATGCCATAGGGCTTTGCGCTGATGTCTATGAGCTTCTTCAGGTACTTACCTTCCCTCTCTCGCCGATAGACGTTCATCACTACAATCTGTGATAGGTAATTCTCCATATTTATATTATTTCGTGAAAAACTTGTCGGAACGCTTGCTGCTGCGCTTGGGGTTGATGAGTGACTTACACTCCACATGATTCACAAGATGCGGGAACCACTGGACGTACTTCATCTTCTTGGACTTCATCCAATCAGCCATCAGTATATCATAGCCTGTAGGATGCTCCACCTTCCGCGGCCACGTCTTCCAGAACTCCGCAATCTGAGGGCCTACACCCGCAGGAATATAGAAGCATTGGTTCATCATGAACTTAGCCCCCGCCTCGAAATATGGCTTGCGCAGCTCGTAGTCCTTCTTTCGCAGCGAGAAGAAGTTAATGATATAGTCCGGGTACTGATTCACAGCATCCATCACCTTCTCGTAGAAGTTGTCGCAGAGGATTATATCGTCCTCCAAGTGGATGGCTGGGTCTTCCGTAAGATTCATGGAATTAAGGAAGTTGCCCATTGCATCATGGTTATAGTCCTTGCAAACTATAAGATTCGGAATGGCTTCATGGAGGTGAGAGATGTCACGGCCTCCAAAGCTCGTGGTCATTACGATAAACTGTATGTCCATATCATCTTACTATTAAATAGTTCCTAAACTCCTCTACTTTATTCTTGTTGAATATAGCAGACAGTATCTTCTTTGAGAGCCTGCTGTGTTCAAATTCGACTCCACACATCTCATAGGTCACAGGATGATAGCTATCCTTGTAGAACATAAGAAACTTGCGCTTATCGGTTATGGCAAGCTTGATGAGAGCCTTATTCTCCAAATACGAAGCCGAACCGAAGAGAGCGATGATATTGTCGAACTTGTTACAATCCACACAATAGCCGTCATATGGGGCGCACACCAAATTGGTGTACGTCGGGTGCTTCATCTTGAACTTCCCCAACATCTTGGCACTTGGATCTACGCCACAATACTTATCAGGGTTAATGTCAACAATCTCGGTTAGAAGCCCCGTTCCACAGCCTATGTCAAGTACAGAACCACTAAGAGGTAGGAGCATTTCTCCTACCTCTGCGTTCTCTGCGATACTCGACTCGTCTGTAAACAGGGTGTCGTAGCATTCAGCTATCTCGTCGTATTGGGATTTCGAATTATTCATTCTTTCATTGCCATCACATCATTGTGAGAATAAATCTGGAACCGTTATCGGCTGCTGCCATATTAACTTCTGACTTGATACTGTGATGTATTTTTGATGATTATAGAAATTGGCCCTTGGAAACATTCTATGAAGGTCACTCTTTGTATAGCCCATGTGATGCATCTCCTTATACTCGTCTGGAGTATACCCCTCGCGATAGAACATCAGGCAATAGTCACCACCTATCTCGTTCAACCTTTCAAGGTATTGATGCATCAAGTATGACGCCGTTCCGAATAACGCTATCACTACACTCTCGCCATTCTTCCATTTGGCTATCGCCTCTTCAAAGGACTTGCATGAGCATCGTTGGTAGAACTTAGCCGCCCCTATCCTAAAATGGGCTACCGCTTTCTTGGCCGGGTCTACTCCATAATAGTTTTCGGGCTTTATACCCGACATCTTCACGAAGTCGCCATTGGCAATACCCGCCTCGAAGACACTCTTCCCAAACGTCTTGACGATTGTCAGCGCCATGATTTCCATCTCCTGCTGAGAATAGTTACACGGTATCGGCCACTCAAAAACATTGAACTCATCGAACTCTTTCTGCCGATTCATCGTCCTGTTCTCGGGGCCATAGCCTCCCATCGTCCAATACTTGTATCCGTCGATGTGCAGGTACGGGCGCTTGCCTTTTCCCCACCACTCTTCGATTCCATGATACACCTGAGCATTCAAAAAGTAATAGAACTCTTTGTCCGTGAGAGCACACCTTCCGCGATAGATGTATTCATGAGGAACCTCTTCCATTGTCCTCGCCCACTTCCATTCACATCGGGCAATAAACTCTCTAAGAACGTCGATGTCATAACCTTCGTTTTCCATCTGTTTGCAAAATTACATGTTTAATTGATTTATCGAACTTTTTATCATCAAAATGCCTTTAATTTAACTATTATTAAGCATAATATCCATTGATTTCATGCAAAGATACAAATTTTCCGCGAAATATGCAAATAATTATAGTTAAAAGAACGAAACAAATTGCACCGACATGCAACATTCGGTTAGGAGCCATTGCAACAATTGATGCTGCTGAGCCATTCTCTCAGCTCCTCGCGAACTTCGTATACCTTCATGCCGTGGAGCCTTGCAAGATGAGTGACACATCTATCGAAGGATTCATTCAGTTTTTCTTTTCCATTGCCTTCAAGTTTATCGATTAGGATTTCGTTGATTTCGGTTAGACGCTTGCAATAGGTCTGCAGGTCTATGAAGAGTTTCATCAAAACGGATGACGCGCACATTTGTTTCCAATACATCCAAGCAACGAAGAGCCAAAGCGCGTTGTCAAACGCTCTCAGCCAATCACCAAGGATGAGGAATACCACGAAGAGCACTGCAATAGTCACTGTAACTATTAGCCATATATTTATTAGCCACGATTGCTGTTTTATCCTTCGCTTTAGCTCTTGGTTTCTGTCTTGCTGTTCCATGATTACTTTGCTATGTTGGTTGGTAGTTCTTTGTTCTCGTAGATGTTGCCGATTACTTGGCATTCGTTGGCTTTCATCGCCTCACCAAAATAGTGCATATACATATCCTGAGAGCGTCGAAGACCAAAGGACGCATAATATTCACAATAAACAACCTCATAAACGAAATCGCCGCATTGAACGATATCGCCTTTATAGATTTCATTCCTCTCCTTGTCTCTCAGTCCTATGAACTGCCCGACGGATTCAGGGAAGACCTCATAGCCACCGACCATGATGCGGTCTGTGAGGAACGGCTCTTCTTTGTTGACTTTCTTGTTGTGGACGAGGTCGCCATAGACCCAGCCTTTGTTACCTACGGCATCGAAGCCTCTGAACTTTATTTCTCTCATACTACTTATCGTCTGGCCACCATCCCCATGCTGCGTAGGTGGCTCGTTTTATCATCCATTCCTCAATACCTTTTACGAACTCATCATAGTAAGCCCATGCTACCGGAAGCTGCTTAGTACCATCGTCTGCCGTGAATTTGACCGTGGCTGGTTGCGCACCTCTTTCAAGGAATCTTACCACATTGAAGATTAGATGGTCGTTCTCGTGACCTTTCACGCGGAAAGCGATTATTATTCGGCGCATGCCCGGGCTCTCTGTGGCAGGATGCCATGTAAAGGTAGTTTGTTTCAAGTAGGGGTATTCGTTTTCTACCATGGTGTATGGAAGTTCCAGGCCATGACGTTTGTCCCAATTATGGCACCGCGGGCAGTCTACGTTGGACGTGCAGCCTAAGAGGACTCCGTGATCGACATAGCATTTGTAGTTCTTCTTACATGAACTATAACCCTCATTGTACTTGCACTTCTCACGGAATTTAATACGTTCTTTTGGCTCCAAGATGAAGCGGTGCCCATACTTGTTCTTCCTTAGCACCTTAAATTTGATTTCTTTCATGATTGTTTATTGTTAGGTTTGTTTCCGTATAGATGCTCTTCTATGATCTCTATTAGTACGGCGATGAAGAAGAGAACTGCCAAGAGATTCACAAATGGAATGAAACAGTATGCTATCAGCCTATAAGGAGGACGTACCTTCTCGCCGTACATTTCAAGCCTGCGGAAACTTCGACACACTATCATCAGGCAGATGACAGTCGGAATGATGTAAAGGATTATGAAGTAATTCATATTACTTGATTCGTTTGATGATTGCCAAGGGTTCGTTGCTGAAGGCCATCGCTTCTGAGGCATCGACGGTGATAGAGGATTTCTTGTCAGCGGGGCGGTCGAGCCAGAGTTGATGACGGATGGTTTGATGCAAATCGAAGAGAATATCGGCGGTATCGTCGTAGTGTACGCCGTACATGGCGTTCCAATCGCAGCCCCAAAAGCGTTTCTTGATTTGCTTGCAGAGGGCTTCGGCTTCATGGCGCATATTTTGCCAGCCACCGTCCCATGAATCGTCCATCATCTTGCCTGTGGCTTCCTTGCAGCGTTTCTCCCATGCTGATTCCATGAGCTCTTGGAAAGACCGATCCTGCCCGCAGATGAGACGTGAGAATTGGTCGCAGGCGTAGGAGAGAAGTTTGGCCTGACGTTCGGTGAGCTGAAGGTTATAGATGTGTTGGCCTGCATTCTTCTTTGTATGTGCTACACAGCCTTTGAGTTCACATTTGGTCCCTGGTAGGCCTTTTGTGCAATGGCCATTCTTGTAGTATTTGCAATTCTTGTCTATCATGGTTAATCCTCCTTTGGTAATTTGTACAAATCGTCCATAGTCAGGTAGTATGCGCCATTTTCATCTCTTGCTACAACCCGTTTGAGAATGTAGTCAAATCTCGGAAGTCTATCACTTAAATAAGACTGCGACGCAGGTTTCCACTTCGGCATGTCTTTCGCTAACACCTTCTTCGCTCTTTCAAGCAATTCGGGTGAATGCTCTTTTACCACCTCTGCAACATTTACCTCTTCTCCTACCAAATAGCTTTGCCATATATCGCTGAAAGTGGTGAATAGTTCAGCCTCAAACTCATTCAAATCTGGGTCTTCTTCCCTTTTCACAAGACTAAGCTCATAGTCTTCATTGCCGAAGTCCACATGAATTACGGGTGTTGAGCTATTCGCTCTCTCGCTTTTCAAGATGTAAATATCGGCGTTGGATACGATTTCGAACACTTCGTTGCGGAATCTCACTCTATCACCTACTTTGAATATGGGTTTATGTTTTTCTTTCATAGTTAGTCCTCCAATTTGATTACGAAATATTCTTTCCCTGGCTCTGCTCCCCACTCTGGTCTGCCTGTGCCGATGACAATTTCCTTGATTCGCTTCACCATGTGGCGGGAGATGTCATCTTTTGAAGGGTAGCCGAGCGTGAAGTGAGCGTGAGTGTAACCATTCCTGTTGCATGACTGATAGTTATTTCTGTATGAGAATAGAGCCATTTCAAAGCCAAGTAGCCGCTTACACCAAAACGGCGTAAGCTCTCGATATTCCTCTTTCTTTTCTCCGCTTTCAATCATGCGGAACCACTTTGCTTTCAGTGGCAGGTGAAGTTCTTTCATAGTTAGTAATCTTTGATGTTGATGAAATATTGGCATTTGTCGCCAAGTTGTTCGCTTGGTGCGGGCATGTAGAACGAAGCGTATCTAAAGCCACTACCCTTGATGTGCATCGCAAGCCAAAAGCGATAACAACACTCTTTGCGTGAACATCTGCTTTGATTGCAGTGCATCATATCGTTCTGGTAATAAGGCATAGTTATTTCGTTATCGTTGGTTCTATGAATTGAATATCGCACGCCTCTAACAATTCTATAAATGAGCACCCGCATTCTATCCCATGTGTCCAATATTGAAGAAAAACCGTACCACGGCAAGAAAGCGTATAGCTACTGTATTCTCCAGCCTCATTGTAACGCGCGGTGCAGACATCAGTCGTCATTAACGGCATTGGGTCTTTGCCTCTTGCAAAATCGTATGTGTAAAAGCATACAACCTCATAGCCCGCATCAAGCAATTCCTTCAACCGCTTCATGTCGCGGCTGGTCTTATAGCAAAGGTTTCGTATCATAGTCTTCTCTCCCTTAATTCTTCGTAAAAACTATTGAGGCGGTCAACCATCGTGTCAATGCCGCTGATGTCGTATGCCTCCTTAATCTCTCGCAGTACGGCCTTTGCTCCAGCCACGAAGTTCTCGTGCGCCTTCTTGCCGTGTCCTCGTTGCATTGCGTAGTCGAATGCCATGTCGCTTAATGTTTCCATATTCTTACCCCTTATAAATGTATCGTCCAATGGCAATGGCACAGAGCCATCGCGTTCTGTAACTCATGCACACTATCGCACGGCAATTCGGTGAGCGTCACGCAGCCGTGGTCAATGTCAACGTAAGAGTACGAGCCACGAGTGTAGTTCGTCTCCTTCGGATGCCATCGCACCCACCACATCCCGTCATACTCCATGTAGAGGTTGTTCTCGTCCTCTTCATCCACCTCGAAGTCATTCCGCAGCAGAATCTCCTTCGTCAGCGGCAACGGCTCCAAGTCCTTAATCTCTACGAACCGCACCGCCCGCGTAGTGCCCAGCGTCACCTTCTGCGAGGGTCGGCTAATCTCTTCAATCTGGTAAGCGTGCCCTTGGTATAGCACCCAATTACCAACCATCAATTCGTCTTGTGCCATATCTTTCAAGCCTTTATATTATTCATCCGTCAGTCCTCCGTTTTAATATTTCTCAATAATTGCCTTGTCAGCTTGTCAATATCCCTCGGACGCAAACCCTTGTTGCGGTTGCGCTCCGCGACGTAAGCCCTCGCCATCTGGAAGTCTGCAGCTTTCTGCCGCGCCTTTCTATACTTTTCGAGCACGTTTCTCACAAGGCTCATGGTTTCGCCCATTGACTCCAGATACTCTTCATTTGTAGCCGCCTCGTAGTCGGTACGAACTTGGTCCAGTACCTCGTTAATGGCATCATACTCTTTTGCTGTAATTGTTATGGTCATAGTCAATCCTCCTCATTCATAGCGTCTTTAAAGACACCGATATTAACCAAACATTCCATCCGTTCTTTTCGCGGGTGCATAAACGTTAAGTTCTCCTTCATCCACTCTACAGCCTTTTCTATAGTCTGCTTCTTTGTTTCTTGCCTTGTTACCTCAATGGCTTTCTCCGCAACTTCTCTTGCTACGTGGTATTCCATGCTTTTGATAGAAGAACAACAACCCGCCATGATACCAAATTCGTCAAAAAGCCACTTGTCAAGTTCATCCTTGAATTGAAGTGGGTAATCTCCGATAATGTGACTATCTTCTTGTTCCATGATTTAATCCTCCTTAATAATTGCAATCCTTACTTTTTCACCTTCCTCAACATGAAAAGCTGGCTTTAATTGCATCGCGGGGTCAATATCAATAAATGTCCCATCGTCAAATTCGATAAAGTAGCCGTTATTACCCACGCCGCTCTTGGCTTCTTTCATCATCATTTCTTTCTGCCATCTTGCAACGTGTACGACTATACGGCTTAACTTAGCAAACGACACTTCTGGGTAACGCTTATTTAGGTATTCAATTTCCTTGCTTAAATCTTCGTTTATGGATTTATCTTTTCCTAACTTATCCATGATTGTTACTCTTTAATTTGAATTATCAATACATTACGTTGAATCTTACTTTCAGTTGATTGCGTAGGACGCTAATCACGTAGTCGTCAGCCTCCAGTTACATCGCTGTTTACTTCTTATGCGCAAATCTCAATTTTGACATAATCATATTCTTCGTTTTCTGTTACGAATCTATCAATTCGCGCACCACAAATAGTACATACCTTGTGGGCGTTATTTGGGTCGTTTGACCAATGATGTCTAAATCTTTTCATAGTTGTGTATCATATCTTCTAAAACTTTTACAGCATGACCGAAGTCTGTAAATGACGAAGGCCAGCCTCTAAACTCTAACCGCCATGATTTATTCCCCTCGTTGACGATACGCCCGGCTTTCTCATCATCCCTCCATATGTCAATGTAATAGATGACACCTCGTCTGAATACGACGTAGGCTCTCCATCTATCAAACGGGAAGCTTCCTTGCAAAGCCTTGTCAAAAGACGTACCACTCATCTTCTGAGCCATTATGCTGGTTACATACTTCATAGTCTATCGTCGTTTATCAGTACAATCAGTATCAATAGTAGAACAATTATATATCCCATCCTTCTTCTTGGTGATATTTTTCGATTAGAATAACTCTCAACGCCTCCTTCTCGGCTGGGTCGTTGGTCTCCTCCATCAAAGAGTAGATGGTGTCCCACTCCGTATATGGCACCGCCTGCGCCTTTAACGTAAGCGCCGTGACGGGATGGTTGATAGGTACAAAAGGCTGTCCGTTATACATACTATCTTATTTTATCCATTTTACAAATGAGCACATCACCTACGATGATGTCGTTGATTCCTGCGTTTTGGGCTTCCAATGTCGCGAAGTCATTGACGGGCTTCCCAAGGAGTTTACCTTCCTCGTTTACCACCATGAACCTGTCGCCGAGGTTCAGTAATTCGATATACCCTTCTACGAACGACCGTAACTCGTCCAACTCGAAGTGCTCGCCATTCCTCGGCTCGACATACTTTAAGGTCCCGTCTGTCTTTATAAGCATTGCTTTCATAGTTTTCCTTCTTCTTTGTATGAGTAATACTGACCATCAGCGACAATGATATGGTCTAAGAACTTAAAGTCAAGCATCTTTGCCGCTCTTTGTATCCTATCCGTAAGCATATCATCATCCCTGCTGGGACGAACACTTCCGCTCGGATGGTTGTGGACAGCGACAATGATTGAAGCGCTATTGACGATGGCCTCCTTGAACAAAACCCTTAAATCAACAAGTGTGGCATCTATACCTCCCTTGGAGATTTGTTTGAAGGAAATAATATCTTTGTTTGCCTTAAGGGAGAAAAGCCAGAACTCTTCATGGTCAAGACCCGAGAGGTATTTTCTTGAATACATATAAGCCTTAACAGAGCAATCTATCTTCTCCACTTTCTCAGCATCCATTATCATCCTTCTGCCAAGTTCCAGAGAAGCCAACATTCTAAGCGAATCCTTCTCTTCGATTCCTTGGTCTCTCCACATCTGAGATGGAGTGCGCATACTGATACTGTCAAGTCTATAACCGAATTTGGAAAGAAATTCACGGGCTTTCTCCAGAGACGCTTCCGCGTCACCGTTTCCTATGACGATTGATACCAACTCCACGTCAGTAAGGTTTCTTACACCCATGCTTTCGAGCTTGTTGGATGGAATATCCTCCGCAGCCCAATATACATTTTCCTGTCTCATATCGTTACTCCTTCCAACTTGCGGATATATACGTCTGCCACATCACCCATCTCACTCTCGAAACTCTTGGGGAGATCTTTGCTTACTGCGAAGACCATGCGGCCTATGTCACAGCCGTTGGAGCCTCCTCCGAAGTGGTTGTATTCGTAGCCGAAGACCGCTACAACGATGTCGTTCTGCTGAGAGACTTTGAAGAACCTGTCATCTTCTTTCGTCTCGACGCTTACGAGGTGGCCGCTTACCACAAGTCTCTTGAACATCATCGGCATCTGCTTGATGGGTGCACTCTCGAAATTATAGTGAAGCTTGTCGCGGTACTTATCTTCCCACTCGTTCGTCTCTACGACCTTCTCGCTCACTCCGAGGCGTGCCAGCGTCTCGTTTACTCTGCTTAGGATGTACTCTCTGACATCTTTTCTGATTTCCTTTTTCATGACTTTTCTGTTTAATTGGTTTAGTGTACTCTTCTTATCTTTCTTTATGCAAAGATACGGGTTTTATGCGATATTTGCAAATTATTATAGTTAAAAAAACTAAAATCTTTTGAGATTCAATCGATTAGCCGTCTTTTCTCACGAATGTCAGCACATTGTTACGCTTGAAATAGTAGTGCCGTTTCGTTTCCATGATAGGATAGTTCACATGGGTGCCTCGTATCTTTCCGATGGAATATGAGCAGCCACCCTCCAACCAAATGAGATAATACTCCAAGGACTCCCGAGCAGACAAATTCCTAAAGTCTGTCATCACACGCAGATAGTGCGGGAGTGGAGGTCTCTGCTGATAGCGTGAATAGATGATGTGTACCATTACAAATTCCTCCACTTATACTCCAACTCTGCGAGATAGTCCTCCTCAAAGTCTTCATAGTATTCCATTCCCATCTTTACGGCTTCGTTTTCCATCGTAGCCCAAAAGTCCTCATCCGAATATTCGGGGTTCTCCTCTTCATATGGAGCAAGATTCTTGCTAATGTTCTTCGCAAGCTCTTCCATTTGCTTATTACTCCACGTCCATGCCAACATGGGGTCTGGCATGTCTTCGTAGTACCCTCTGGTAATTTTGAAGTGTTCATTGACCTTGAACTCCTTGTTCAAAAGGTCTCTCTGTTTTTCGTTTGTAATCATAACTGCTTTGTTTAATTGGTTATTGTTTAAAATGGGGCATCTTCTTCAACAGGCATCTGCTCAAAGACGGACTCCCCGTTGTCTATATCATGGAAGTGCGTTGTCTCTGCATTAAACTCTACGAGAAACTTGAACACTCCGATGTTTCTACCCTTGGCCACGTCTATCATCGCCTTGCCTTTCACCTCCTCATCCGTCAAATACTCGAAGGGGTGGGGGAAGGTTCTATTGTAATATTCTGGCCTGTAGACTAACATCACCACGTCTGCCGCCTCCGCGATCTGTCCGCTGTCCCTCAAACGAGCCAAAGAAGGTACGGGGTCTTGCTGGTTCCTGCTCAACTGACTCAGCGCGACAATCCAAATGTTCAACTCCTTGGCGAGGTTCTTAAGCCTTCTGGACGCATCTCCCATGGCCTGCTCTCTCGTGTATCCGTTGTTCCTGCTGTTGACATTGAGAATCTGCAGATAATCTACGAAAGCACCTTTGATACCATACTTCATAACCATCATTCTTATTGAGAGAAGTATCGTTTCAAGGCTTATCGTACCTCTCTCATCGAAATACAGGTTCTCACCGGGGAGAGAGCCCTTGGCACTGTCTATAGCAAAAAGTTGGCTGGTGTTCATGTTCCCATCGTACATAATCGTGTTCGCTGGGACACCTGACCTTATTGCCACAAGACGTGCTGCCAACTGCTCTTTCGTCATTTCCAAGGATAAAAACGCACATTTCTCACCGCTTTGAATGACGTTGTTTGCTATCGAAAGCGCCATAGACGACTTGCCCTGGCTGGTCTCACCTGCGATGATTATCAAATCTGAGCCATGCAAACCGCCCTTTTCATCGAGTTTCCTGAATCCTGTCGGAGTACCTGTGATAGCTCCTTTGGTCATGTTATTACTGATGATGTTCAAGAGCTTTACAAGAGCATCCGTGAGTGTAAACGTCCCCTCTGCCTTGTCGAACAACCCGTTCAACTCCTCGGTGGCAAGCTGCTGGATATCCTCCACCTCTTCCGTCTCGGCAAGGCCTGCATTCACGAGTTTCTGCCCGAGCCGCCATAACCTCCTGCGAAGGCTGAGGTCTTTAAGACGTGAGGTGTAGTTGTCGATATAAACAGTGCTTACAAGATTCTTGGATGCGAGCCCCATCACTTCATGGGGCTGTATCGTGGAGCCTTCACGCGCCAGCTCTGCCGTGACAGTGATGATGTCTATATTCTCCCCCTTCTTCTTGACCTCTGCCATCGCCTGCCACACCCCGAGATGCATGCCGTCATAGAAGCAGTCATCATCCAAAGTTTCGAGAACGTGGTCGTAGATCTTACCAGAATCAAGAATCGTTCCTAAGACAAGTTCCTCGCAGGGTATGTCTTTCACCAATACCTCACTCATACCCTAAACGACTTATCTTCGAAAACAAGAATCTTAAACATCTCTCTCATCCTATCCGGCAGACGTTCGTCTTCATACTTCTCAGCGATGTCCCGCGCATTGAGGTTTGAGATGATTATCGTCGGGAGAAGGTGCTCGTAGCGATAGTCCAACAGCTCCATGAAGGGATTAAAGATAGTCCCATACAAAGAGACGTCCTTCTGGTCTGTCCCTAAATCGTCTATGATGAGGTATTTCCTGCTCTTTATCATTCGGAATCCCTCGTCATAGTCCCTGATGAAGGTTCTTACCATATCCCGTGCATCGACCATCGACATGTAGTCCCACGGGAATCGTTCTCCCTTCTTTACTTCCTCAATAAGGCTGTTCACAACCTTACAGATAGCGCGTCCCATCGTGGACTTGCCGTTCCCGACCTTACCGCATATCATAAGGCCGTACTTGTCTCGCTCCTCAACGAGGAAATCTGCTATCTCCTTCGCCTGCCGCTTAAGGTAGTCCGTGTTCTTGAACTCACGTCCTCTCTTCCGTACATCGCGGAGATATTCTATGCCTATCCTCTTTAGCAGCTCATCGGGGGCTATAGGGAGCTTAAAACCCCGCGAAGTACTCTTCGTTGGAGTGCTCGGGCGCTGCTGTGGCACTTCTTTGTCGTTTCCCATTTTTCTCTAAATTGTAGTTTTTACTATACCTGCCGTCTACCACCAGAGCGAAATTGTCAAGCGTAAACAGCCATTCAAAATCACGCATCGGACTTCCCGCCAAGCCTAATATCCAATCCGACTTCTTCACTTCCTGTCCGAACCGCTTCAGGGCTTCCCTGAAAGCGTCCGCGTTTCCGTAAGAGTCATAAACCGAGATATAAGCCCGCTTCCGTCTGTCCGTCCAACGTTCCAACACCAACCCGAGGCCGACATACCATGCCTTCACTTTGTCCCAATTGATGTTGTAGAGCTGGGTTTTGTACTCTATGTCAGTGACAGACCTCTGCGTTGTCATGCTATTCTTAGCCCACGTCGCGAGCCGCCCCGCCATAAAAAACTTGTTCTGTTTTTCGAACCTTAGGGTGTCTGTTTCAACTTCCTTAGTCCAATACTCACAAAACTCGTCAATCATCTGCTGTCCGTATTTGGGAATATAGGCGTCCGCTTCATCGCAAAAATCCCTCTTTTTCTCCATAAAAGACCGACCGACAATGTTAACTTTCTGTCTGTCTTCGTCAGAAGACAGTTCTTTTAAACTATCCATTAGCTCTTTATAGGGGGGTATGGGGGGATTTTCGTTTTGTCCGATTTTTTCCGAATTTTGGCCATTTTTGGGGCTTTGGTCCGTGTTTTGGTACGCCTTTTGGTACGGCTTTTGGTACGCTTTTTGGTACGGCTTTTGGTACGTTATTTGTACCAAAATACCACTTTCGTCTAAGATAGAGTACTCTGGGTCGGATGCCCTTCTGTCACCTTTCGTGAAATCGATAAACCCTTTTTGCTTCAAAGAATTTCTAACGCTCGTGATTGTATCTTTCCGAAAATCGAGCTCAAAGCAGATTTTGCGCGTAGGCAATTTGAACGGATTACTCCACTCCAACGAGTCACATTCCTTTAGCAGATAGAAGTAAAATGCTATCTCTGTGCTCGACAATGGAGAAACCTGATTCTTCTTCCAAAAGTTGTTTATCAAATCAATGTAGGTCATCCTGTGTCATCGTCTTTTCCTTTTGTTCCACATTCTTGACATCGTAGGAGATACTATACCCAAACCTACCTGCGTAACGGCACATTCTCCGTATCATAATCTCGAACGGATGCGCCTGATCTGGCGATGAGGTCACATGACACAACTCCATACCGCCATTGTAAAAGGTGAAATTCTTGTCTTTTCTCATATTCTTATTATTAAGCCCTGCGGGACACTACCCGCAGGGCGGGTTACTGTTTAATCGGTTAATTCGGAGTCCTCCTCTTCTTCCTCTCCATCGGAGAGTCTGTCAAGCTGCTCTGGGCTCATCGTCCAATATCTCCTCGCACGCCGGAGGCACGCTCTCCAAAACTTGATATACTCTGGGATGCTGTCCAAGCCCTCGGACTCGTAGTACTGATTATCTTCCGAATCCAAGTATACCTGGTTCTCGCTCTCCTCCGCACCATCGAAGGTGTAGCAGAGCTTACCGTTCTCGACTCTCACGTTTGAAAGGGTAAACGGCGTGTTTACGTCCTCATAGAGGGTATTGTCCCCCGTTTCCTTTACGAATGCCTCCAGATCTGCGTTGAACTTCTCAACGGCTCGGAGGTGGCTTTTCTTGATGAATTGATTCAAATCCATATTACTGTTTATTAAAGCATGATACACCCGATGAAAGCATGCAATGCAAGTCTTTCACGGCCTTGCAAAGCTTCTCATACATTTCGTTTTGCTGCCTGCCAAGCGTCTCATCCACGACACTCACCCGCTCATTCTTGTCATTGAGGCAGGTCACTCCGTTTACTATTGACCACTCGCACAGGTCTTCAAGCTCGAAGAAGGATTTCTCCAATACTTGAACAGCGTTGAACTGTGACTTCAAATCTCTCACAAAGCTGTGATAGTCAGCTATTAGATGTGATGTTGTTGTCTTTTCCATTTCTTTGTGATTTTAGAGTTTCTTCCTCTCTATATGCAAAGGTACGGCTTTTTTCGCATATAGACAAAAGAAAATAGTTAAAAATACTAAATAATGGCCGAAAGGCGCGAAATTCCGTTGCATATATTTGTATATATCAATAATTATCAATACCTTTGCATCGTTAAATAATTCCATTTCTCTCAAGAGTTTTCTCTCTTTTCTACCTGCGGAAGCAGGCTTTTTACCGATTTACTTGCAAGATTCAAGATAACATTGTATCTTTGCACCGAACAGACCGAGTTCTCATAACTCCCTGTTTAATTGGTTAATTTGGAGCCCGTCGTGAGACGTGCTCCAATTTTTACATCTTCTGGTACTTTCTGATGATACGCATGACATCCTCGGCAATGGGCAGACCCTTTACGGAGGCGAGGCGTATGACCTCCTCTCCATAGTGCTTGACCATAGTCTGTATCTCGAAGGGATGCCAATTCCTCGTCTGGTTATGAGCCACGGCAAGGTATTGCATCCTCTCCATGCCTATCTTCTTGGCAAGGTTCTGCTGGTAGCTTAAGAGATGATCGCCATCAAAGCAGTTACAGCCCTCGCACTCGGCATGGACGTTATCTTCGTTCCACCTCGTACTCATATGTCTTCGACTATAAAAATGGCCTGCCTGAAGGTGGTTGAAAGGTCGTATCTTACCGCATGAGATACATCTCCCATACCCTCCCGGCATGACGTCCCTCAGCCTGATATAGTACTGGAAAACCCTATCCATATCTGCGGTATAGTTGGGCTCCCTTTTCTTGGAAGTCCTTTTCAAAGGTGTCCTTCTTATCATAACTGATCTCTTATTACGTCCCACTCTCCGTTGGGTAGTTTGACAATGTAATCGTCCACGTACGCTTTCTTGCCGTTGGAGAGGTTGACTTGCAACTTCCGCACACCCCTCTCGAAGACCTTGGAGATAGACTCCACACACCTCAGCTTAAAGATGAGGTCTATCTTATCTGGGCGCACATGATAACGCTTCATGACGGACTTATCCTTCGAGGAGAAGCCCTTTAAAAACTCAAATAGGTCCATATTTCAAAACCACTGAAAAGTGTAAGTATCCAAACTCGGATAGAATCTGTATTTCATGTCTTTTATTTTATTAGTTCACCTGTTAAAGGTCGTCCGTTTGATGTCACCACCCACCTGTTACCTCCGAGAGGGTTCTCAATCCTCAAATCCTCGAAAGCCCCGAATCTCTTATAGCTCCCGCACATGTCTATAACCTTGGCTCTCTTTCCCTCAAAGACCCTTACAACACGTCCTACCTGCTGATAGTAACGAGCCAGAGACCTCGTAGGGCTGGCAAGGATGACGGTATCCAAGGCAGGGTAGTCAAAGCCCATCGTCATGCAGTTGGCATTGCTGAGAACCTTCAGCCTCCCACTCTTGAAGTCGTTGACGATACGCGCTCTGTCATTCTTCGGTGTGCTCCCAGAAACCACCTCGGCACTTATACCATGAGTCTTAAGGCGTTCTACAAGATACATGGATTCCTTGACGAACCTTGTGAACACGAGGATACCATTCCTTTCTTCTTGTAATATCCTCTGCGTCCACATCTCCAAGTCATACATGAATCTGCTTCTCTCGTATTCCTGTCTCAGACTTTCATCATCATAGTCGGCTCCCGTGGAGTTGACCTTTACCCTTCCTATATCAAATGAAATCTTAGATGTGAGGTCTGTATACTCTACAGGAGAGATGAAGCCCCTTCTCAGCAGGTCACCCGTCTGGCAGACATATAAGACCTTGCTGAAGACCCTCGGATGCGTCCTCGTGAGGAACGTGAGGATAGAAGCTCCTTCGAAAGCCCTCTCCAACCTATAGGGACTTGCCGTAAGGCCGATCACCACCCTGTCCTTCCTGTCTAAGATGAACTCATTGTACATTCCTCCTCTGGAGGATACACCATGCGCTTCATCGATAAGGCAGTATTTAAACAGCCTGAAATCATCCATGTGGTTATGGACGCTTCCAATAGTAGCGAGGGTAATCCTGCGGATATTCTTATCCCCCATGGAGGCTGAATAGACACCCACATCGGTAATACCATACGAACATATCTTCTCGAAGTTTTGCCTAAGAATCTCCACACTCGGCTGGAACACCAACAGCGGGGAGTCAAGCCTGCTGGCGATGTCTGCTATCACCAACGACTTGCCGCTGGCCGTGGGGAGGACGAGAAGCCCGTTTGAAGAACCTCTCTGAAACGCTCCCACGGCAGCATCGGCAGCTTCTTTTTGGTATGTACGTAAAATATATGGCATTACTCTTCTACATTCGTTTCCTCGAACTCACAGCCGAAAAGCTCCAACATCATCTCCCTGTTCCGGGTGTCATTGGCGAAAATCTCTCCAGAGTCAACGACCTTATGACCATTGGCAAGGACGAAGGTCTGCTTCGCCTCATCCCACGTATAGACGAGATAGTAACCCGCGAGGGCGATACAGAAGGTGTCCTTGGACTTCAACAGAAGCTCCTTGGTACCCTGTTTCACTTGCGCGGCATAGGCGGCGATGTCCTGCACCACGGCGGCGAGGGCGGCCTCGGCATCGGCTTTCATCTTCTTGGCCTTCTCGATGGCTTCCTCCAGCTCAGCCTTTCTGACGGGGAGGAGGTCTTCGGTGAGGGCGCAGTACTCCTCGCGGATGGCCTGCTCCTCGATACGTGTCAGCTTACGGACGGCAAACTGATCGTCGGGGAACGTAGCCGTGAAATGCTTACCGATAAAATTAAGGATGTCTCGCTTGGTCTTCAGGGGCTTCTCACCCATCAAAGAGCCTCCTTCGAGGGACATGAAGTCAAGTTCCTGCGGGAATGTCTCCGCAACGACATCATCAAGCACGTACTCAATCTCGGACGGCTTGTAGTTCAATAGTTCACTTTTCATAATGGATAATTATAAGTATTCTGCATATCTTGCAATATCCTTTTCAGCCTCCCTTACGGCAGCATAGTTGTCGGCATCGGGGAGGTATAGCCCGAACTCTTCAAGAACCTTATTTTTGAACCTGTCAATGGCCAGCCTCATTTCGTTCTTGTCAAGAGATGCACTACTCCTTACATAGGTCACCTCCCTGCCGTTATGCTTCCTCGTTTTCACGAACATGTCTGTATTGTACCTCTTCTTGAAGAACTCATACTTGGCATCTTCGAGCGAACAACCATACTGAGAGGCGAAGTAAGACAGAAGTAAATGGAGATAATTATTCTGCGACAGCGAGCGTGGGCGGTATCGCTTCGTGATTTCCACGATACCACCCTTCTCGCAACCCCAGAGATAAACATCATTGCAATAGCGCCTGAACTCCTGTCTCTCTGTCTCGTTGGAAAGAACGAATGTCCTTTTGCCGCTTTCCATTAGAAGGGCAGGTCATCGTTGCCTTCTCCGTCAAAGACGGCGGGTTCCACTTCGGCAGTGGGGACGTTGACACTCTCAACAGTGCGCTCAACGACGGGTTTGGCATTGCCGAGGATAGGCTCCGCTTTCCTGTCTTCATCGGTGTGGGCCTCATTCCACTCCTTGGAGTGTGACTGCTTGACCATGTGGGTGTCGCCATACTGAGAGACTTGTCTGTTCTCCCAGCAGGTGAGGTTCAAATACACACTCACCTTGCCGTTATCATCCACCTTAGAAAATAGGTCGTTGTCCTCGATGGGGATGACCACACACTTCTTGATTTTCTCCTTACCCTTGACACCTAAAATGGCGGCTTTCAACTTAAGGAGGTTGATGCTTACATTCAGATTGTTTGCCATGATTTTAATTTTTTACTGTTATTCTTAAACTTGATTTCACGTCTGTATAGGTCTTATACTTCTCATATAGGTCTGGATTATCCTGCTTGAACGCATCCTTATTGAAGCCCTCACGTTTCGTAGGCTTGGTAATCGTCAGCTGAATCCTGGAGCCCGTAAACTTCTGGACGCCATATTCAACCATCAAGTCATACAAGCCCTTTGTCAGCTTCTCATACTGAGCCCTCTTCTCTTTCAGCTCTGCGTCAAGCTGTGCTATCACCTTCTCGGCATCGGCAAACCTCACGGGAAGGTCACCATAATGCTTCTGAATGTCGAAGGTCTCATCCTTCAAATCGGCTTCGATAAGCTCATCAACGACCTCCTCAGCCCACGGGTTCAAGAGACGGAAGTCACTCTTCTCATCTCTCAGCCACAAAACAGCCGTACAGATATTGTAGTCCTTCAAGTGGGGATTCTGCCGTAAGAAGAGCTTCTTATAGATGCTCGTCTGACACGTCACCTCGTCGATGTGAATCTCGTAGGTTCTCTTAATATCTACGAGAATGATATCCTTCGTTTCTGGAGAGTACCACACATGGTCAACAGCCGAAGCGTAGTTTTTCTCGTCACTCACAAGATACTCCGTAGCGAGGTTCACGAAGCCGTTGTCATCCTTGATGGAGATGTAGTTACGAAGCTCTGGCATGTCGTTCTCTACGCCAAGGTCTTCATACAACTCAATGGCTTGGTGGATGGCAGTACCCTTGGCAGCCGCCTGTCGTAATCTCTCTTCCCACTGCTCTTCCGTGAAGCCGTCAGGAATCTGGTAGGTGTTGGGATAAGCCCTCCTGACGAGTGTCCCCGTGACACCCTTCAGGAACTTATCTCCAAGCTGGTAGGTGTGATGCTCCGCATCAAACACTACGGGCGATTGGTTAAGCAGCGGCAGCTCCATTGTCGTTCAGGATTTGGTTCTTACGATTCGACAGAGCGTCGATGAAACTGGCGTCGTTCTGCAGGTGCTTATTGGCCTTGAAGATGGCGGCAAGCTGCTCATTAGTGGTAGCCTCACTGATTTGCTTCTTGGCGTCCTCCAAAGACAACTCAGGCTTTGCAACAGGTGTTACTTTTGCCTTTACATTGCCAAAGGTATAACGGACAGCACCCTTGGAGTCCGTGATGACCAAAGCACTGATGTTCCTCTTATCATCATAGCTGATGCTCGACACCTTGAACGTCACTCTCGGGTTTACCTTGGCCTTGCCGTTCTGCTCGAAAACCTCATCCGATGTGAGGTTGACAAAGATCTTGGGAGAGGTATACAGCTCACGCCCGAGACCCCAATTGAAGCACGCACGCTTGAAGGCATCCGATGCCTGGCCTTTCTCCTTCTCCGTGCTGCTCTCCGTACCAACGTCTTGTTTAGACACCCACTCTCCACTGCCGTCCTTGATACTGACAGTACAGAACAGGTTACCATTGATGAGCTCATGCTCCCTCTTCCATCGGAAACACCCGACCGTCTCATCAAGAAGCCTCTGGTCACACCGGGCATCCTTGTAGAGTAAGAGAGAACACCAACCTCCCTGCTGGTTCTTGCCAGCCTGTGCTACGCGGCATTCAATCTCGTCTGCCGTAAGCGTTCTGAATTGTAATTGTTCCATAACTCGTTTAATTGGTGAATAAATGATTATCTTTTGCGTACCTCACAAACTCAGCCTCCGAATGGACGCCAAGCTTCAGGTAGGCGCTCTTAATATGATTCTTCACAGTCCCCGGGGAGATGAACAGCTCCTCGGCTATCTCCTCCTTTGTCCGTCCTTCATACCACAGCTTCATCACCCTCATCTCGGACTTCAAGAGGTGAGCATCAAAAACGGGATTACATACAACACCCTCCAAGGGACACTCCCCTCTCATGGGACATTGGACGTTCTCAAAGTTGAACACTCCGTCATTACGGACATCCTCCGAAGTGGCATCAAGTGAACCGAAATTGCACTTACAGAACCTCCTTGCCATTAAATACTGATAGTAGGATGCACTGATAGAACTCTTCTGGTAGTGCTTGGAGAGAGCCTTGTAAGCCTCTGGGTATCTCGCGCGTACATTATTTATAATATAAGAGATAACCTCCGTACAGGTCTCGTCAACGATGAAGTTCCTCCCATCGTCCGACTTGCACCACAGCTCATTGTCGAAAATATAGAACTCTGCTCCTACCATAGGTCTTCTTCTTTAATGTTAGTAATGTCGGATATAACCTTCACATGAATGGGATTCATCGGCTTGATGCCATAGAGTACCCAATTCCTTACGGTGGCCATCGTCACCTGCTTGCCACTCTCTTCCTTACACCTCCTCTGTATCTCTTCGAGGAACTGTAGCTTAGGTGACACGCGCTCGGGAAGGCCGTTATAGTATCCCCTGAGGGATATTTTTTCGAAATTCTGCTGAAAACGCTTTGATGATTGAATATTTTCCATTACTTTTGCACCATCGTTTTATTCTTTGTGCAAAGATACGAATTTATCTGCATTTATGCAAATATAACACTAATATATTCATCCATTTATACAAAATTAACAATATTATGGGTAATTTCAAGATTAGAGAGTTTCGGAGAGCCAAGGACATTCGCCAAGGGGACTTCGCTACTATCTTAGGTCTCTCTCAGTCGAACCTTTCAAGGGTTGAGACAAATGGTATAGACCTTACCGAGAAGCAACTTGATATGTTGCGTCAGGAATACGGCAGGGAAACAGTGGACGCTTACATCACTGACAGCGCCGAACAGATCAAGGTGGGTGAGATACCTCCCTTTAAGGGTGGAAACCTTGCACTTCTCGACCTGCTAAGCGTCGTCAAAAAGCAGAACGAGACCATCTGCCAGCAGATAGATATGCAGAACCAAATACAAATACAGCTGACGGCCATCAGCACCTCACTCGTGACGCTTCTCGAAAAGCTGTCCATCAAATAACATTGCAAAGTCGTTCTTTGAAATAATAACCCATCCTTCTAAGTGGATACAATCGTGCAACAATGCTGAAGAAGTCAAAGACCTCACAGGAAATCAACGAGCGCTTCTTTGAAGCCATAGAGATTCTTAAGCGGATGAGAAGAATGAGGGGACTCTGCGACTTTGCCGTACAACACGACATCAGCTATGGGAATCTGTGCACGATTAAGAACCATGGAACGGGGATAATCAAACCGGAGTACCTGTATATACTTGCAAAGGAGTATGGTGTATCTGCCAAATGGCTATTACTCGGAGAGGGGTTCTTCTTCGAGGAAAAAGGCTGACATCACCTCTTTTCCGCAAGCTTCTGGAACATCTGGTCAATATCCCGCTGGCAAAGGTACACCTTACCTCCCATCCTTGAAGGGGTAATAAGGTTCTCCTTGGCTCTTCGCCACAAGGTAGAGCGGTTGATGTTAAGCTTGTTCAGCCAATAGGCCAACGGCTTGTACTCGTCCTTCTGCTCCGTGGCAAGGTGTTGCCCCATGGTGTCGAAGTCAAAGCCCACCTCCTTCAAGGTCGCCTTAACGCTCTCGTTGATGATTTCCTGCAGTTGATGCTCCGAAATGGCATAGTAAGCAACAGAGGGTGTGTCAGTGTGAATCATAATCCTTTGCATTTTGGTGCAAAGGTAGTGCATTATGTTGATATTTCCAAATATATTAACATATATTCGAATAAATGCACATAATTACGTTTCATCCTGCTTCATCCCCATCAGTGCCCTCAGCTCTTCCAACTCCTCTTCGGAGAAGCCCTTGAAGATGTCGCGAACCCTGTTCTTCTTCCTCGAAGGGTCATCCAGGAGGCGGCTGTTGTAGTCAACCATCTGCTCATAGGAATACATGTCTATGTAGTTATCCGTGGTATCATCGCTGCTATGTGCCATGGAAGCGGTGATGTACTCCTTCGGAACACCAGCCTGTATGAGGTTACTCGCAAAAGAGTGCCTACACCACGTGGGGGTAGGGTGTACGTCAAGGCCTATAGCATCGGCGATATGGGCTACCCTGTCACCAATCGTAGAGTTGTACAAGGCCGTAAGTCTTCTTATCTCCTTGGCGGTCTCTTTCGTCTGTGAGTCGAGTTTCACCCTCCCTTTGAGGTATCCGAACACAAGGCCTCCGCGTACCTCCTTCTCCCCTTGTCTTTCGAGGATGATACGTATAGGCTCTAAGACGGGGAAGACAACCTTGGCACCCGAACGCTCCGCGACCTTCTGCCTCTGGAAATGCAATTGCCTGCGATCATGCTGATAGTAGTAATCGTCATATCTCAGGCTTACGACGTCTCTCAGGTTCATCCCGTCAGCAAGGTACATGAAGAGCATCATACCCAAGGCCTCCATCCTGTCCTTCTTCTGGTCTTCCCTCCATGACAGATAAACCTCGTTTCCCTCTCCTTTAGACTCATAGAACAGCCATAGGCGCGTCCACTGTTCTACGGACAGATATTTCTCCTTTCGGCTATTATAGCTGTTCCTTCCACCTATACACAGCCCATCGAAGACACCCCGCGTATCGGAAAGCTGTCCCATCCTTCGGGCATCGTTGAGAACAACACGTAGGGAACGGATATAGATATTGGCCGTAGTACGCGAGAGACCTGCACTGAGCATCTTCTCCTTCCACCTCGCCACGAGAGGCTTGGAGAAGTCACAGAACCTTATTTTCGTACCCATGTCTATCTTGAACCTCCTTAAGGCTATGAGGTAACTCTCCTCCGTACCTGCCGACCGCTCCTTGGCAACCTGCTCCCATAACGTATAGGGTGTTATCTCCACGAGATTGGTCTTCTCTATGTCATTCCACCTGTACTTGAAATCATCAAAGACGAAGGACCCATTGAAAACGAGGTCATCGACCATATGGCAAACCCTGTCATAGAATCCCGTTACCTTTCCTCCTATATCCGCGAACCTCTTGAACCTTCCCCTCATCACGTCCCTCTCACGGCACATGGCAACGAAGTCCTCTGGGAGCATACGTATTCCGGGGACATTTATGAAATACCTCCTGTCATTCCCCTGGGTAACTTTGACAGCCACCATATACCTACCATCGCCATCAGGTCTTGACGCACGATTTAGGACAACAGCCACGCGGACGCTAAAGGCACCTCGCACGCTGTCGCCACCATACCTATAAACCTCTTCCCACTTAACCATTTTCTTGCAACCGATAATTGCAACCGATTGACCATACTTGATTATGCAACCGATGAATGCAACCGATAAATTAAGTTTTTGCAAAGGTATGCAACATTATTCGGAAGTGCAAGAAAATGAGCAACTTTAACACAATTTTATGCAACAACATGCAACCCAAAGAAACGCTAAAATACTGATTCATAATCATGAGGTCATCGGTTCAATCCCGATTCCCGCTACACTGGAAATCAAGGAGTTACAAACGTAACTCCTTTTTCTGTGCAACATCGTGCAACCGATTTACGCAACCGATGTCCAAAATTACAACCGAAAAGAGGTGTTTTAGAAGTGAGAGATTTTACCCTACTTTCTTGAATGTGGTTCTTTCCTGACAGTCGTTACACCAGCATTCTGGAATCTCATCTTCACACCATTCTACCACCTCATCATCCTTGTTAGGACGGACCCATGCCTTGACTTCGATATCCTCGGAGCCACAGACGCTACAAACATACTTTGCCATAATCTCTATTTTTACCAAGGTTCTACTTTCATCTTTCCTTTCTTATCAAGGATAAGCTCACCTGCATCCTCAAACCATTCGTTACCTCCTGCTTGGAGCAAATCACATAGCCTACCTATGTCCTTGGAACAATATCCACTCAGCTCGCAGTTCTCGCAAGGGGTATACATCGCTCCATTGTCCTTATAGCGAACCTTGTCAGTCAGTCTAAAGACATGACCGAATTGCACGATGAAGTTATACCCGTTCCAATTGGAATTGATCTTCTCGATGTACGCTTTCTGTGTAGGACCTATTTCTCCTCTCATGAAAGCGCCGAGGTCTTCATTTAAAGTTTTGAAGTCTTTCAGCATCTCACCCATCTCATGGACGAAACGCACATGTAGTGTCTTTTTCATTTGTTCAATATATTATTACTTAATACTACCCTAAAGGAGTTATCCAAGTCATAGCCTGCTGCCACAACCCAATGACGGAGGGCATTTGCATGCTTGGCTATCATCTGTATATCATACCCTGCCTTGAATTGTCTTTCCGAATACTTCTCGGCGAGAGTCGTACCTCCCATGGAAAAGCCTCCGTTCTCATCCACGAGGTTTCGTGCCATTGCACGGCAGATATTTTCTGCTATTTCTCTTTCTGTCATATCATGTAGTATATGTTATCGATGTCATTTGAGATTTGCTTACTCCTGCCATACATAGGCCTATAATGGGACTGTTCCTCTTTCAGCAGCGCGCAGAAGACCGTCTCAGCCAAGACATAGGGTCTCTTATCACCAGAACTCAAATCCACGGCACCGCTGTCAAGGACTTTCTCCAAGTTAGCTTTCATGCGCCCTTCGGATTCATGCATGATAGTATGAACCAAGGTTATCAATTCATTTCTTTCCATGGTTGTTGATTATTTCACTTGTTACGAAATCCAAATGCCCGGCAAAGACCTCGCCGGCATCAATCTGGTGCTCCTCGTCGTACTCCTCCTTGCCACGGACGATGAGGGATAGCCAATTATCTTTCACTCTTACAGCATACACGACAACATCTGCAGGCTCGTCATAGTCATAAGCAGCGATACAAGGCATTGTTCCATGGAAATGGTACTCATACCCTCCATCCTCTTTCTCGCCATACTTCTGAAGCGCATCGATAAGCTCCTGCTTCTCTCTGCCTTTAACATTATACACGATCTCTTGGACTGTGTTTATCCTCGAATGGCTGACAGCAGTTTCTCCTTCCTCATTGTAGGTGATAAACCTCACGGGGACATAATCCGCGGAGACAGCCATCCAAGAGCTAATCCCAGGATAATAGAAATCCTTCTCCGAAAGCCACTTCTCAATATCCTCATCACCTATCAGGTGGTCAGGTGCATCAACGATGTCGATTCTGGCATCACCGACGTTCATTATTACTATCTTCATAATCGTAAATTTAATTATCATTTGCAAATTTAATTGCATCTTCTATATTCTCAAACTCTTCCAAGCATAAGTCACAATCCCATACCTGAAACTTCATGTACGTCCTACTATAGACGATATCATAGCCATTCACTATCATATTCAGTGTCAATCAGTGATGTAACTAATAGCCTCTTCTGCTGCTCTTTTCCGCTTCGCATAGTTCTGATTACCGCGTGACAGAACCCTATACATAATCAGTTTGTGGTTGTAGTCAGTCACCACGTAACAGAATGGTTCAACACGACCAAAGTCATTCCTTACAAAGAACATATAGAGGATAACCATATCCTTTCTGTTCTTGTCGGTAAGATACTCTTCTATGTCCTTCGGGATGCGATGGTTCTTGAATGGCTTTATATCAGCTTCCATCAAATGCCCCTCTTCAAACTTGAAGCCGTTACACTCCGTGAGGTTCCAAGGTCTGATAAAGCCGCTATACTGAGTATGGGCATAGACGTTACGTTACCCGTAGAGATTACGTCCGTCTGTTCATCAAACTTCTTCCAGCCGCTTTCTATCAGCATCCTTGAACCTGACTTGTTCCATTTTCGTTCTTTCATAATCTATGTTTTATTTGTCATACACTCGGTGCTTCTCCAAGACGAAACACCCTCTATTAGCCCACTGACCAATCCTATTGGCATACGCCTTGCTTTCCGACTGGCCAAGATACTGCCGTCCATAATTCAGGTTGTCAGTATAGACGAACCATTCATAGTGATACTTTCTCATAGTCAATATTAACTTCCATACATCCAACCAATGCCGGGATCTGTGCACGGCGTGATAGTGCCAACACTGCCGGGCTTCAAGAAATACATAGTGTGCGTAGAACGCTCCAGACGCTCGAACCAACAGAATCCGATAGCATCAAACGTCTTGCCCTGCCACTCATGTCCATAGTAATATTCACGGGCATATACCTTCTGCTCAGGTGTAAAACGGAAATTATTATACCTCCATCTTATATTGAACAGCTCTCCGCAAATCCCCAATCTGCCGAAATCGACACCCTTGGCCTTTGCGTCATTGTACTCATCCTCTATCTTCTGCCGCTTGGTCTTGTATTCAGCCATCAACTGCTGATACTCTTCCTCAGTCTCACAGAGATAGAAGTCGGTATCATACCATTCGTTATTCCAATACGAATTACTCGACTTATGAATATGATAGATATTATTCATACACTATTTCCTGTTTATATCACCACTGATTGTACTAACACTACCGCCTATCTGGTTACAGGTTACATCGCCACTCGTGGTGTGGACATTATATGCCGACTGACACTCTACATCACCACTTGTAGTACAGAGGTTCTGCACATCACCGATAACCTTGACATCACCCGACTGAGTATGAAGCTGCTCTACATTACCATGTATCTCCACGGTCGTAAACTCCTCCTCATACCTACCTCCGATATTGTCCCAATCGACGGCCTTACCATCGACGTACCACTGACCATTCCTTTTCTCGATGCGGTTACCTTTAATGGTGTACTTCTTACCACCTCTGGAAATGGTCACTCTGGCATTGTTGGTCAACACCATATTCCCACCACCGATTATCTGTGAGCCATGGTAGACACTACGAGTATGGCCTTCTTCCCGTACTCCATAGACATTTTCCAATACTTCGCCCTTTTCCATCTGTTCCTTGATGTACTCGCTCATGGGCTTTCCTTTAATAATGATACTCATAATATTCTATTTTACTGTTGCATATTCAAGATTCTTCTTACTCTTTACAAGCCCCGCCTGAAAGCGAAAGGCACTGATAGCGTCAGGGAATTGCTTCCGCTGTTCCTCTTTACCGAGGTACTTATAGACTACTATATTTTCCATATACCTTATTATATATAGGAGGTGGCCGAAACCACCTCCTCTGTTGGTTAATACAGCTGATTCACCTCCATGAAGGTCTTCATAGAAAGGGACTGCGGGATGATAAGGTTCTGGTCTACGATATGGGGCTTATACAGCTCCGTAGCGCAGTTGTACATATCCCACGCCGTGATGCGTCCTGCCTCCTGCTGCTTCAGGAGAAGGCCCTCGGTAAACTTGGTAATCTGAGCCTGATTCAAGGGGTACGTCCCCGTATTGCTCTTGATGGACTTGATCTCCGTGTCATGCGTCACGCGGATGGTCATGAGCATACCGAGGATGGTGTACAGCTGCTCTGCCGTGAGGACGGACATCTTCATCCTGTCGATAACCTCATCATCCATCTTCATGATGGTCTCTGCCGTCTTCAGCCATGTGCCGATTTTGTTGAAGATACCTTGCAAGTCGGTCTTGAAGATGTCACCATTGGCATAGTGGAAGGCACCGATGGAATAGTCTGTCACGAACTGACCCGTGCCTAAAATGTTCAAATTGTGGCACACCTTAACATTACGGCCAAAGCCGACTTGGATGCCCTTCTGCGTGTAGGAGAGAGCCATGCACGTTGTCATCTCCTCCGTGTCGAAGTTCTTCAAGCGGATATTGGCATACACTCTTCGGAGGGTGTGAGCTTCGATGGCACGCTCGCCATATCGCTGTTCCAACTCGGGATAGAGGGACACGCCCGGCGTCTGCTTGTCTCTGTTGTTCGTGGCGAACAAATCATACACCTCGGCATCATAGCCGTTCTCTTCGGCCATATCCAAAATCTTCTGGATGAGGGCGTGATGGTAGATGCCGTGAGGACATGAGCGGTCGTCACCCCTGTTCTCCATGTTGGTACGCTTCAACTGATCGAGCGTCAGGATTTGAACTTTCTCCTTCTCAAAATCGAAGAACTGGTTCTCGTTGTTTACCTCTGGCACGGCCTCCGCAACCGCGGGAGCTGCCATTCTTGGCATAGCGCCAAATGAAATACTTCCAAACATAACTTTACTGATTTAATTGGTTAATAATATGGGTTACTTTAATTTCATTTCCATCACATAGTAGTGCGTAAACATCTTTTCACCTCCCTCGTTAGTCCACTCAAAGGTGTAGTACTTAAGAGCGAAGGGCACATTATTCTCTTCTCCCTTGATGGACTCGCCAGGGAAGTTTGTTGATGTCCCGTTTTCAATAGACTTGACTTTCTTTTCGAGGTCTGCCAAGGCGTCCTCCTTATTGGAGTAACAGATCTCTACTTCATAGTATGTATAGGACTTGTAGGCCTCGTTAATCGCGTGGATAAGCAGATATACATTCATAATCTCTTTGTTTAATTGGTTAATGAAAGAACTAATTTAGCATTTATAGGTAGCTTGTCACTTTCACACTCTTCGACGTAATATTTACGCTTCTTAGAGGTTGGGCTTTCTGTGAACTTGTTAGACTTCCCTATCATGTTCTTTATGTATCGGGCAATACGGGTTGCTCCAAGCTCGCATTTCGAGGCTACTACAACATCAAAATCAAGTGTCTTATCCGTCTCTTCATGCAACCATGCGGCGCCTACTATTTTATTCCCGTACTCCATGACCAAGGTGTTACCGAGGAACACACACTTCCGAATGGTGCTCAAATAATTACTCCCTTGGCGATAGCTTCCTTTTGAAAATCTTAGAAACATAGTCTTTTAGATTTAGAATAACTCTCCATAGCTGAAGTCTCGGTTGTATCTTGCGAGCAGACACCCGCCGCCATTGAAATACAGCAGGCACTCACACATCTTCCAATCCTTGTCATTCACCTGACACTCTTCACGACTCTCTTGCGTATAGTCATCATGGTAGGCAGACTTGGAAAGGTAGTCCATAAACTCCTGTTCTGAGACGTAGGCACGTCCTCTGTTGTCAAAGCTGAATGCATTCATAACTCAATAGATTTTTGCTACACAAACTCCGTCTATTACTGTCACATGGTTTGACAATCTCTTGCATCTACAGAAGTCTATCAGCTCTTCCGTGCAATAGAATGCTTTCGTGTGATTCGTCTTGGCGGGGTATATAGCGATGTCATTATCTCCCACCTTTACGATAACCTTTGTAGCATCGGTGGTGTTCTTTACCATCTCTCTGAACTCTCTGGCCAAAGCCTTCCAATTTCTCTTTTCCATAGTTATTGTTCTACTTGTTTTAGGTGAGCATTTAAGATATTCACTCTTTGGTCATTTAGCTTGACCTTAACTTTTGCATGGTAGTCAAACAGATCCATTACATCTAACGCTGTTAGTTTGCTTTCGTCGAACTCGAACTCGATGTCGACTTGCATTGTATAACCACCTTTCATCATCGCCTTAGCTTATTACGTACAACTCTTTCCAATCAAGTTGGCCATCAATACCATTAGCATCCTTATCAAAGATGAATGCTGTGTCCACATCTGGATTCCCGACTATATTGCCGAACTGCCCGACATACTCCATGCAATGCTCAACCTCTTTTGCCTCGTCTTCATTCTCATCTATCATGAGCGTAACACTCACGCTGTTTGAACCATCGAAGCCGCGCACTTCAAGAATCTCGCGTGTATGTCTCTCGTGATTCTTCAATGCAAGGAACCTGTCCATGTAGCGTTCAAGGCTACCGAGGTCTATCATGATGCTTACGACCTTGACTTCTTCCAAGTCAACTTTGATTTTCTTTGTTTCCATAGTTCTATCTGTTTAATTGGTTAGTAGAATATCCATATTGCTTTGTACGCCATGTACATCATGACCATAAGGCCGATGAAACATACTACGGAACCTATCCTTTCCGAGTTGTTTTCCATTAGTTTCTTGATTGTCTGCTTCATTTTTCTCTGTTTAATTGGTTTCTTGGTTTCGGGGTCTTTCCCCTTCCTTTCTATATGCAAAGGTACTGATTTTCTACCATATACACAAATTATTATAGTTAAAAATGCTGAAATTTTGAAAGTAAGACAAAAATACTACTTTATAGAATCATAGACAATAAGGCCACAACTATCACAAAGACAATTGATAGCATGTACCATAACTCATATCGGTCGCTCTTACTCATCTCTTGAATAATATTCGTGCTAACCACACAATTCCCTCCGTGACGGCGTTGCCCGCAACATTCGCCACCAAATCGGACGCAAAAGGATGGCTCCCTACACGCTTGGAGAGGTCGTTAAGCACCGCCTCCTGACGATGTAGGGAGTCCATCACATCTTGTTTCTCGGCGAGCTGCCGCAACGCACGCACGTCATCCTCGGACATACGGCAACTGATGTCCTTCAACGCACATAGTCGCAACAGCTCGCGGTAGTTCATAACCCGAAATAAGCCCTTATGTTGAACTTCTTATCAAGGTCGGTTAGCTTGTCAACGGCAAGCTCATAGACCGCCATGAAGAGATCATCGCCGCTGATGTACTTGGCAAGTGTGTCGGACGAATCGGACATTATCATGTTCATCGTCACCCACAGCGCACATCGGTTGTAGCAAGGCTCTTTCTCCAGCTCCAGGTTATGCTCGGCCATCGCAGCCTTCCACTTGTCGCGGCTCCACGGAGCGGCAGGCTCCATAGCATCCACAATCATGTCGGCCTCCTTGGGTGTCAGGTAGTTCTTCCACCTGATAGCCTCCAGCTTCTCCAGCCACATCTGCGCCTCGGTAGGCTTGTTGGCGATGAACCAATCCATCATCTCCTTGTGTACCTGACCGAAGATGCGCATGAAGGCCACATTGTTCGACTGAGCCATCATATCGTATAGCTCGCGAAACTCCTGTTTCATTTCTTCTGTGCTCATATTGATAAATATTAACTTTTTCTATCAATTTTCTATCAGCATTTTAGCAGTTGGTAATCAACCGCTTATGAAACGCTGATAAAACTCCATTGCTATTTTCTGCCACGCCTGACAGAATTCTTAGCAGTTTTGTCGCACGTCGGACACGGTGCCGTCGGAATCACCACCTTCGGCATCTGAGGCAGACGTGTCGGTTGAGGTTGTGTAAATCTTCCCATACAGCTTCATGTATAAAGTGTCAATGAATCCCTCTGCCAGCTCCAGCCATATAGCCGCATAGCTGGCGAGGAAGGATATTGCAAGCACCGACATCACCTGCGTTCCGTTTCTTGCTATGCCATAGCAACCATAAACCATCGTAGTCCAGAACGACAAACATTTAGGGCAGTTGACAATCGGAATCCGATGTCTAATCACACCCTCTATTGCTCCTATCAGCCCAAGGTGATTCATCGTCACGCAGACAAACACGATGCTCGCAATATCCAACCACTCCATTATGCGCCTGTAGCCACGTTGATGACGGTCGTGATGGCAACACAGTTGGTCACATTGCTACATGGCCGCGCGCCTGTTGGTGCTGCGGCAGGTGTGCCTACGGTCAATGTCGGTGTGACATTAGACGAGCAAGGCAGGCATACGGTGCAATAGATATTTTCGGTGCGAGGACATGGGTTGCACTGACAGCCACACTGATAAGGCATGTACGTGCAAGTACCGCTGATGAGAACTTCCTGACAATACTGAGGCGTTCCATTTACAGGCATGGAGACCGGGCTGCCGATTGGCGTTGCCTTCAAGTCTGCTGTGACGGGGAACATCTCCTGCGTACAGAGTTTGCGATTGCCACATGTGTAGTGGTCGAGTTGGAGCAGATAGTTCGCATCTGCCGCTGTGCCTCCGGGGTATGTAGTGACCGATACCACGGAGGTCTTTCCATTGTTGTTACAATCCATAATCTTTTTGTGTTTTGTGTGTTGATTATTTTGGGGAGTCTATTCTTCTGCACCGTCCCCTTCCTGTGCTTTCTTTATGAGTGTACCCTTCGGTTTCCCCGATGGGTTGTCTGCATCTTCCTTCGGGTCGAACACCAAGGCTTCATTGTCCTGTATAGCCTCTATCTTGGCCTTCAAGTCCTCCACCGTGGAGGACAAAGCCTTTACAGCCTCACTAAGCTCACGAAGCATCATTACGCTATCATGAGAGTGCTGGCTCGCACAATACTGCCGCTGTACCGCAATACATTTCAGGCAGTCGCCCGTACACTGAAATTGTTTCTGTTCGTTCGTTTCCATATCTTAATCTTTGAAGTATTGGATAATCTTGTTCTTGACAAATGGGCTCTTGTCCCAATTCATGAGAGCCTGCGCCACCTTCTTCGCCGTGACAGCCCTGCATTGTGAGGCATGAAGCCCTATAAAGGCGATGATAGCCTTTCTACACTCAGCCACCTCTTCCTCATTCTCCGCGTATATGTTGAAGGACAGCGGAAAGCCCTTTAGCTCTTTCTTTTCCATGTTGCCGTGTTATTCGTTGATTGGTGGCAATACCTCCATTACCGTTCCTGCGGATTCTCCCGCAGGAAAGTCAGGTAGCTCGCCCCTATTCAGTATCGCAGACCTTATCATCTCATAGCCCTGCCTCAAATCGTCCTTGTTCTCCTTGATGAACATGAACAGCCCCGTCGCCTCGCGCTTCATCTGTTGCATAAACGAAGGAGCTACCGGGTCGAAGTCAGGGAGGTCGAGGTTCTTAGCGTAGAAGTCAAACATCTCCTGCGCCTTGGCCAAATCTCCTTTGTTATACATCATGGCCACCTGTATCAGCTGCGCCTTACTTGTGGGTACAAAGTTCTGTATAAACTCCATCTTCTTTTTCTTTTCTTTGTTGAACCATAACATTGTTGCCGTATGTTTTGTTATAGATTAAGGAGGTTGGAACCTGCTTGTTTGCATAGTTTCCTACACATTAAGCAGATTCCTTCCAAATTTTTCAGCTTAGCCGTTGCATCCGCAGCCGGGGCAGTTGCAAGCCTGTGCGTCACGCCAGATAGTAACGCGCTGAGGGTTCTCGCTGTACTTGCCTGTCATCAAGCCAGTCATCACAGTCTGCGATGCGGCGAGTTCGGCCTGTTGGGTGGCTGTCAATGTAGAAGCCTGCTGGCCGCTCACGGTGTCGTTGATGGTTGCGTTCAGTGTGATGTCACCGTTGATGCGCTCCTGACGCTCGGCGGCAAACAGGGCGGTGAGCTGGTCGAGCTGACGCTGCGATGCAGCAATCTGTGCATTGGCGAGCTCCTTGGCAGCAAGGGCAGCTTCGCGAGCCTGACCTGCCTTGGCATTGCTATACAGCGGATTGAAAATCCACGCCGTGATGCCTGCCACAGTACCCACGATACCCGTCACAAGACCCGTCACGGCGATGCCGCTGGTGTGGCTCTTAGCCTGAATGTGCTGAGTCTTGAACTGCTCGTAGGGGCTCATGCCACTACCTTCGAGAGCCTTCATTTCGAGAAGATCTTTCAGTTCCATGATTGTTTTGTGTTTGTGTTGTGAATAATATTACCTTGTCATTGCGCTTTGACAGGGGCAAAGGTAGAGCACAAAACAACCTATGGAAGAGTAAACACAAAGGAACAGCCGTCAACATCTGACGTCATTTAACAATCGCAGAAAGCCTCTTGAAGATACGCTCCAACGTCCTCTCCGACACTCCCTCCTCATCGGCTATCATCTTTATGGCAACCCTATACTTGACATGATTACGCCGCATATTAAGAAAAGCCTCATACGCTTTCACATACCTGTGATCATCCATTTTGATGCCATTTGCTGACAGCAACTTTAACATCTCCATGCTAATTTTGAGAAAATCCGAAACCTTCATTTGCATTTTATCTTAATAGTTACTTACTTTGTAGCGCACACTCAAAAGTAAGAACAATGCAAACGAAGGTTTCTTCTTTATCCTCACCTCTTCGGGTGGGGATTTTCTTTAAGACTATCCCTATTCCTCACAAACCAGGATAGACACTCAACTTACCAGAAATCAATCAAATCAATTAGCTAAAATGAAAAACCATTTACCTTTTTAGAACCACCCTCACGGGCTTTTATCTTAATGAGGCCACAGCCTCCATATCTTATATCCTATAAATATAAGTAACCCAAGAATAGCTGCCACTCCCGTCCACATCAACCACTTCTGCCAGCCATGGAGTCTATTCACTTCAATAGTTTCCTGTTTCTTCTGTAGCAGAGTGTCAGTCCTCTCAATCTGAGAGCGTAGGGATACAAGAGTGCTATCCATCACCTCCAACTTGTGCATGATAACCTCCCTCTCCTTCCTATCCGTCTCGCTATTGGATTCCTTCTCTGTCCTGATGATGAGCGTTTCCTTGATTACCCTACCTGCAGTGTCAACGACGATAGTATGGCTTGTGTCGTTCTTCTCGCGTAGGGTCTTTAATTGGCTGACGACATACTCCCTGAAAGAGCTGTCCTGCTGTGTCACCAACCTAACCTGTAGCATAGAGTCCAATCTTGTTACCAACTGCTCCGAGGTATAGCGTTCCTCCGAGACTTGTTTTGTGCTCTTACAGCTACACAACATGATAGACATAATGATAACGAACAGCACCATAGCAGCTATTCGCGGGAAACACCCTCCATAGGTGTAGAAATCGTCGAGGTCATTCATAACTTACATGGTTTCATTAGACAATACTCCACATTCATATCGAGTTCAGGGCAGCGAAGCCCGTTGATGGTGTTACTCACCTTGGGGCAATCCTTACACGGGCTCATTTCTTCAGTAGTTCGTTGATGACCTGCTTCCTGTTGCACCCAAACGGGTCAAAGCTAACATGAACCCAATACGTGCCTTTCGCGTTATGCTCGAAGATAACCTGGTCAAAGGTCAAATGGCTCTTGATGTACTCAAACCACTTCCTACCCTTGGCCATGTCACCGTCGATGCACAAGTCCACGGCCTGACCTTTCATGTGTTGAGAGTTCTGTACGCCACCCACGGCCTTATTCAGCTCAGGACAGCGATAGCCGCTACCGATGGTGATAGGCTTGCCCCACCAATCCCTGAGAGGTTGTAGGACGTTCTGCGCAAGAGCCGTCAAACACGCCACCTCCTGCGTACCGGGTACATTCTTGATGCCCTTCTGTTTCGCCGTGCTGCTCGCCGTCAGCTCCTCCAGCGTGAAGTTCCTTGATAACTTAACCATAGTCGTATCTCGTTTATGAAGTTCTCTATTCAGCCACCACTCCCGAAGATTCTACTTCGGGCTTCTTCCTCTCTATCTCTGCTCCCTCTATAGCCTCTCCCACCGCCTCGCTCTTGGCCTTCACCAAGCCTGTCAGCAGCTTCCACAGGTCGAGCCTCTGCTTCATACCATGTAAGGCACAGATATGCCCATAGATGCTATTAAGCTCTGAGATACAGCACAGCAGCATCACCACAGCGGCCACCTGCACATGACCCACACCCAACGGCTCGCCGATGGCAACACCCAAGATGCCTGCCACCATCACAAGGCAGATATAGTCCACCACCTTATTAGCCGTCCTGCGCCACGCCTTGCTCCACCTGACTTTTTCCTTCTTCATCCGTGCCTCACTCATCCCATACCAGAAGTCAGCGATGATAAGAGTAATACTCAACAGCACAAGCCATCGTAGGTCATAGATGAGAGTAAAGACCTCTTCTCCAAATAACCCAAGGGCTATTCCGCGCGATGTATTTGTCACTATGCTCTTCTCCATGCTATACGGGTTTGACGCCAATATACTCTGTCCATGCAAACCAAGGCCTGTGCTTCAGGTACACCTCGTCACCCTCCATGGAGTATGCCTCCCTCTCGAAGATGATAGAGTGCTCCACCCTATGCCACAGATTCCTCGGCTTATATTGAATAGAAGCCTGACCGCGCTCTTTGTCCTTCAAACAACGGCCAAGCTCTATAATCCAACAGATACAATATGCCCAATAGAACAACGGCAAGGCCAACAATGACCACCACCCGCAACCTATCGCAGCAAGGACGGCGGTAATAAAGAAACCAACCAACAGCAACTCCAACTGCTGCGCACCATGAATCTTCTCATGCCTGATGTCTCTCGCAGTAATATCCTTATCCCTGCGGACAAAGACAAACGGCCACACTGCCATGGCCTCGAACCCACCAAAGGGTATCAACTTATTCCATATAACCCACATAGTCTTGAAGCGTTATCGTTTACGCCACAAAACTACACATTATATTCAATCATCGAATATTTTTACTCCATAATATGCCTTATTTATGCTTTTTTCACCATTTATTGAACACAACAGGGCAGACCCCGACGGGAAACCCCATCGGAGCACCTTAGAGAAAAGGAGGGCTATTCGCTTACCACTTCCTCCTTCTTTTCCTCTACCTCATTCTTCTCAATGTAGATGCAAGCGGCCTTAACGATGTAGTGGAAACAGATTGTGAAAACAGCCGTAAAGAATGATACTATAGCTGTATAGAAGCTGATCAGGTCAAAATAGTCATCATCGCCTAATCTAACAAAGACAATGAAGGTAAATATAACACCGATGGCAATAAGCAGATAAGCAAACGCCATGAGAATATTTAAGCATATAGGCAATTTCTGTGTTTCATCCATATTGTTAAGATTTAGTAGTTTATATCTGGTCTTAAGAGTATAGCCTACTCACCAATTTCGCGCGCTAAGATAAGCCAAAACCGATGAGGGTGATAGGCTAAAAGACCGAAAAAAAGTTAATTATTTGATAAACGAACAACATTTCCACTCTTTTTATTCGATGATTGAATACAACGTGTATCTTTGTCGCCAAGATTAGCGACAAAAATGGCAGGCATACATTTCGACATAACAGGTGACAATCAGAATTTCATTCAAGCCTTAAACGGGATTGAAATTCAGATTAAAAGGACTTCGGCTATGGCCGAATCCAGCATTGATGCTACTAAGAAGCATATTGATAAGGACGTCAAAGATATAGGCAATTCGTTTGATACGGAAAGCAAGAAAATCATCGACTCCCTAAAGAGTATAGCGTCTGCTGCTGGCTTGGCTTTCGGAGTGAGTGAAATCATTGACTTTACTAAGAAGGTTATCGAAATGCGTTCCTATTTCCAAGACATCGAATCTTCCATGAAGGTTTTTCTTGGGAACGCCGAAGAAGGTGCAAAGTTCACTAAGCAATTGAAAGACTATGCCTACTACAACATGTTCGAGTTCAAAGACCTCGCGCAGGCAAGTCAACAGATGATTGCTTACGGACACGAGACCGATGAAATCATCAAGCGATTGGATCAGTTGTCGAATGTGGCTACGGGAACACATGCACCTTTGATGGAGCTTGTAGCGGCATACAATAGAGCCAAGTCAACAGGCGTCGTGGATGCAAACGGCTTACAAAGCTGGGCTGTAAAGGGTGTGATGATTAAAGATGTGTTGAAAGATCTTGGAGAGCAGGCAGTAGGAACAACAATAACATTCTCTCAACTCAACAAAGTCCTTGATAGCGTCACAGGTGAAGGTGGACAATTCCATAACCTGATGGGCGAGATGATGAATAATATTTCGGCAGAGATTGGTCAATTCGAGGATAGCTTTGCCTCTATGTTGAATGAGATTGGAGAGAAATACCAAGACCAGATAGTTGGTGGTATTAAATATGCCTCTGAATTAGTCGATAGCTACCAACAGATTGCAGCTGTTATACAAGACTTGATTGTGGCTTATGGTATTTACAAAGCAGCCTTGATAGTTGCAAATACTCTTGAAAAAGGCAGGGTCGCTGGATTGTATAAACTAACTGCCGCAGAACAGCTACACTATGGTGCTCTTGTCTTAGAAGAGAAAGCACAGGCTGCGCTCAATGCAACAATCTTAAAGAATCCGTACGTATTAGCCGCTATGGCAGTCGGAGCACTTGCTTTTGGAATCTATAAGCTTGCCACGGCTACAAGCACTGCAGAGAAAGCTAATCAAGATTTAGAGAATACATTAGAAAATCTTAATGAGCAACAAAAAGAATATAATAAGCAAACAGAGGATGCAATTTCTTTAGCACAGAGCGATTCAACAGCTACAGAGGACAGAAAAGAAGCAATGGATTTGCTTATTTCTCGATATCCCGACATTATCGAGAAGTATATAGATGAGAAAGGGCAGCTTCGTGATATACTCAAACTAAAAAAGGAAATAGCGGCTTACGACGGTAAGATGCAACGCGAAGAGAAGACCAATAATCTCAAATTATCAAGAGACGAGAGTAAGGCCCTATATGAAGAGCTGAAAGCAATAGAGGGTAGAGAAGGAGTCTCGCTAAGTATTACTAAAGAGCAAAGAGAAGCAGACAAAAGGCGCAAATTAGAAATTCAGAGAATTTTTAAGGAGCAAACAGGAGGTGGTGGAGTGTTTGGTACGGCGACAACCGGACAGATGTTGAAATACTTTCAGCAAAAGAGTATACAATCTGATCAATTGTATCGTCGTAGCCTTACAGAAAACAAACTTACTGACTTCACAGCAGAAGGTGGTGCTCTTGGCGAATACTCTGATGAACAGTTGAAAGCCCTTCAAAAGCATCTTCGTGATGCCAATAAGAAAGGCAACGAAAACAAGTCGGTGTTCATTTCCGAACTTCAAGACTACCTCACATACAATGACCGCGAGTCACTATTGAAGCGTGTTAATGGTATGTTGAGTGCAAGGACAAACGTCGTTGGAGCTGAAAAAACATACAAGGCACTCAAAGACAACTTCGAGAAACAGAAAACTACGTTTAATTCCATCAAGAAGAATATGGATGATGGAGTTGAAACCTATGTCAAAAAGGTTGATGATAGCTGGGAGATTGTTTCAAAAGGTACCAAAGGTGCTGTACTTGCAACGCAAGAACACTTTGAAGAGATAAAGAAATCTGCTAAGGCCGCGGAATCCGCTTACCAATCTATTGGCGGTGACACTAAGAAAAAGAAGGATGACACCCCCAAGAAACTTGCCCAACAAAAGCAAGAAGAGTGGAAGCGTGCCGAAGAAATGGCGAAGCTTGCTCGTGAAGCCGAGGATGCCGAGGCAGACGCATTGGTTGCTGGCATACGCAACGAAGGAGAGCGCGAGCGTGAGGCACGAGATATTGAGCACAAGAGGAAGCTACGCGACATAAACCTTCAACAGGAGGAGGTCTACAAGACCATCTACGAGCAGCGTAAGAAGCAGTGGGAGTTGACACATAAGAACTCTCCTTACGAGCTTACTGACGAAGGTGGCAAGGGATGGCAAGGTCTTAAGGTTCTCAACAAATGGACAGAAGAGGAACAGAAGCTTATTGATGAAAAGCGTAAGTATGTCATCGCTCAAACTGAGAAAGAGAATAAAGAATACGCCAAGCTCATAGAAGACCGTTACGACGATGAACGTAAGGCTATCCTTGCTTTCTTGCAAGAGTATGGAACATACGAACAGCGTAGAGCAGCTATCACAGAGAGTTTTGAAAAGCAAATCAAGCGAGCAAGCACTATCGGCGAAAAGCTCACCTTGAACCGCCAAAAGGAAAGTGCCCTCAAACAGTTGGATGTCGAAGAGTTCAAGAACAGTATTCACTGGGAAGACGTCTTCCAGACCATCGACAATCTCAGTGAAGAGTACCTTATCAGGCTTCGCTCGAAGATTAAAGAGTATCTTGCCAAGAGTGGTAAGGATATCTCCATCCAAGACGTGAAGATTTTCACGGACAAGATTAACGACATCAACGATGCCATACAAAAGAGGAAGGGCGCATGGAAGCAGCTCTTCGGCCTTGCAACGCCTGAATTAGACAAACAAGAACAGCTTGAACGCAAGATTGCCGAGGCTAACGAGAGGGTCTTAGAGGCTAAGGAGAAGCAGGTTAAGGCCGCTACAGACCTTCTTAGGATACAGAATCAAATTTCGATAAACACTGGCATTTCCTCAAAGGACATCAATACAGGTAATGCTGAGCAGATATCAACAAGCCTCTCAAAGAAAGGCTACTCACAAGACCAGATTACCGAGTATTTGAAGAACCTTTCCAATGCCGAGAATAGCATGCAACAGGCATCTGAAGGTATGGAACAGGCTTCTGGTGCCTTAGAGGGTCTTCAAGGTATGGGTGGCGGCGGCAATTGGGGAGCCGAGTTCCAAGAGACACTATCCTTTGTTGCCAAGATATGTGAGTCTATCGACAAGAACGTACAATCCATGAGTACGGCTCTTGAAGACCTTGGTCTTGAAGACACCCGTTTCGGAAAAGGCTGGTCTGACTTCGCAGAGAGCAGCACATACGCTGTCAATGGTATTCACTCATTACAAGAAGGTGATGTAGTAGGTGTCGGTGTGGCCGTCCTTGGCTCTCTACGCACTCTTGGTACTGCTATCGGTAAATGGGCTGAGGGTAATCCTTTGTTCGGTGATTCGGATTGGAACCTCGAAGAAGACTTGGAAAAGCTCACAGCAAGTAATCAGGCTTTGAAATATTCAATCGATGAACTGAAGGATAAGATGGATGACGCCTCATTAAGCGAATCTTTTGATGTTAAAAAGCAAATACTCGACAATTACAGGCAAGCAGAAGCTAATACTCGTGAAATGATGCAACGCAGTGCCGATGCATGGTCAAACGGCTTCCTTGGTATTGGTGGTTCTCACTCATCTCATTATAAGGTAAACGAGGCAATCTCTAAAGCAGAGTGGGAGCGAGTAAGTGCGCTCGTAAATAAGACAATAACGACAAGCCAACAGTTCTTCAATCTCACGAGTGAAGAGATGTATAAGGTTGCCCGCGACCTACCCGATATTTACGCTCATATCAAGGCTTATGCCGACGAGGGCTATGAGGATGCGGCTCAATACATGGATGAGTATATTGAGTATTGGAAGAGTGCTAAAGAGATAGAAGATCAGTTTGTAGAGAAACTGACATCAACGAATCTCGATTCTCTCGTTGATGACTTTGCCAGTGCTCTTATGGACATGGATTCCGAAGCTGAAGATTTCTCCGAGAACTTCGAGAAGTACATGCAAAAGGCCATCATCAACAGCTTTGTATCCAACACATACAAAAAGGAGTTGGACAAATGGCTTAAGAACTTCCAGAAGGCAATGGAGAACGATGGGAAAATTGACGTGAAGGAAGAAGCCGCATTGAGAGCCGAGTATGAAGACATTGCCAACAGGGCCTTAGCAGAAAGAGATGAACTGAGGAAAGTCTTAGGATGGGATGAAGCAAGCTACAGGCAAAGTGCCAGCGGCCGCTCCTTCCAAACCATGTCCCAAGAGACGGGTGACGAACTCAGCGGTCGTTTCACAGCCCTCCAAATCTCAGGCGAGGACATCAACGCCACCGCAAAGGTCATACTACAGAACATCACAACGATGTCAACGCTGATAACGAGCAGCACGGCATCCCTGTCAGCACTCCAGACGATGGCTGCGGAGCGTAACATATACCTCAACGAGATTTCCACGGCGATACGTATCATCAAGGAAGACTTCGGCAAGCAGCTCGCAGAAGTCGTTGACAATACAAAATATCTATGATATGCAATATGATGTTTACATAAACAATCAGGACGCTTTCATGGCGTGGGGCGTGAACCTCGAAGACGGGGCTCTCTCGGCTCTCATGACACCCGCTCCCATGAAGCCCTACATACAGAGCAAAAGCAGGGCGCAGCACGGCAAGAACGTGAACGTCAATGCTACAGCCATGCGTGTCGATGAGCGCGAGCTGACACTACCATTCCATATCATCGTGAAAGCTCCTGCGCAGAAGCCGGAGGAGGATTGGGAAGACCCCAACGTTCCCGAATACTACACGATGAAGGAGACGTTCATGCTTCAGTACAATAAGTTCTGCGACGAGGTACTGCTAAGAGGCGCCTTCACGCTTGAAACACGCTTTCAGGAAGGTGTAGTATACAACCTCCTCTATCAGTCATGCACGCAGTTCACGCAGTTTGACCAACGCATGGCGCACTTCATCCTTAAGGTTTCCGAGCCGAAGCCCTGGAGTACATACAGAACGGCACACGAGGACTTCCCGCTGCCTCCGACAGCAACAGAGACAATCATCTATGACATCACAGAACTATGAATATCTATAAAGCAGACGGAACTACACGCGGCCAGATCGAGATAGGCGACGGCAGCAAGCGCACCAAGGAACTTGGCGGCGAGGATAACATCGTCATCTACGACAGCCTTGCCGCAAGGCTTGACCTGCAGATTGGCGACTATGTTATCATAGACGGCGAGCGTTTCGTCCTGTGCGAACAACAGCAGCCCTCCATGGATGATGCCACGGGAGGCGTAGAGTATCAGCTTAAATTCGAGGCTCCGTATAAGATATGGCGTAATAAGTCTTACAAGCTCGACCCTGCCAACTCTGCCTCAGAAGTGTCATGGACGAACACCGCGACCCTGAAAGGGCATGTAGACACATTCCTTAAGAACCTCGAAGCACGCCACGCCGAAGAGGTGTCAGCAGGCTATACGGAGTTCAACTACCGCCCGAAGGTCAACGGGTCATATAGTAATCCCTATACATGGGCTATCTATGGTGAGGATAAGCTGAACCTCGAAGTACAGGAGGTAGAAGTTGGTGGTGTCACCTATAAGGACACAGTAGAGTACAAGGTAGTCAACTACGATAACATCAGCACCCTTGAAGCCTTACAAGCCATCGCAGATGCTTGGGAACTTGAATGGTGGATAGACGGCGATACGATATACTTTGGCCGTTGTGAGATAGACATTGATACCTTAGATACTGTCGCCTTTACAGAAGGAGATAATATCATCGGCATGAAACCCAGCCAGAGCCAAGATGAATACGCCACCCGACTGTATGCTTTCGGCGGCACGAATAACGTCAGTGGAAGATATAGGAAGAAGCTTATCTTCACTCCTACAAAGAATTTCTACCAGAAATGGTTAGGTGTTGATGGCTACTCTTTCCGTGATGACCCATCAAGGATGATAAACAGAGACCATTTCGGCAAGGAGTCCAAAATACTCCCTGTAGATGTGGTGGAAACGACCTGTACTGGTAACATGGACGGGAGATTGCCCATCAACACGAATAATGGCAAGTTCTGGAAGCTACTTGCCCCTAACGGCATAGCGTTCACATGGGATACCTATTACGTACAAGGCACTATCACCTTCCCCAATAGGCCGGGTGTCTATAAGTACTCAGCCAGCGCACACGTAGACCTTACATGGGATTCTGCTATTCCTGGCAATAAGTGGTGTGACGATGTTCAAGGACTGCTCTATTTCAACAATAACCTCTATGATGGTGTGGAGATGCACTGTAACGTAAGGAATGGAAATGGGGCTATCGATATGGAGTATAGCGGAGAGATAGTCGTTGACGCATCCGTTGCAGGAAAGACATTACCTTGGAAGCTTGATGTGACCGTATTCGCCAAAGATAGTCAGAATATAAGACTCTTTGAGTGGCAATACGAGCATTTAGACCAATCAAAGAAGGATAAGCTGCGTCCTGCTCTGATCATCTATTTCACCAACCTCCCAAGGATTTCATGTCAGTCGGTTTATCCCTTTGATGATAACGTAGTATTGGATTTTGATGGAACTGATGTCTCGGCCAAGATTCTCCCTTACTACGATGTGACGAGTAGCAAGTGGTCTTTCGGCTTCTGGATACCCACAAACACTCCGAGCACCTACATGGAGTCGTTCCAGATAAAGACTTGCACACACTTCGTGATTCCTTATGTCGATACGGCTTTCTACACCGCAGATTCTCAATCTGAGGACGTACTGAAGAGTATTCACGAGCAGAGGTTACTTCTCCCCATCCTCAGTGATGACGATCGTACCGATGATGGAGCGAATCCTGACGCAGCATCCAAACTCGACCCCGAGTACAACGGAGGTGGGTATATAGACATCTTCGGCGACTTACCGCCCTCTGCCATCGTGGAGAAGACAGTAACCCTTGATGATGTGTTCCCGAAACTGAACCTTAAGGTCAGCTTCGCAGGCATGACAGAGGGTGATAAGACCTACACAAATACACACGAAGATACAGACGAAGCAGGGAATAAGAAGACCGTCACAGATGTCTATTACCGCTTCAAGGCAGCATACCAAGAGAGCGATGACCTGTTCATCTTGGAGCAGGAAGCTCTCATCGCAAACGAGTTAAAGGTTCAGTTCCTCTCTGGCAGTCTCGCTGGCATGACATTCGGCCTACAGCTTGTCAAAGGCCATGAGGGTATGTATGAGGTCGTGAGAAGCGACGAATATGGCGTTTCCCTACCCAATGAGACCGTCTATCCGCAAGCAGGTGACAAGCTCATCATCATAGGCTGGGACACGGCCTTCTATTCCTCAAAGGACATCACCGCCATCGCTGAGATAGAACTGCTGAAGCAGGTGAAGCTCATCGCGCAGGGCATAAAAGCCGATACCAACGTCTATGAGTGTCCGATGGACACCAACGTAGCCTATGAGACTGGAATCCTTAAGATAGGACAGACCATACAGCTTAACAATCCCCTCTTCTTCGATGAGGAGGGTAGATTCAGCCGTATCATAGGCTTCACCCATCCTCTTGACTATCCCTACGACAATCCGTCCTACTCTGTAGGCGAGAGTGCTAAGTTCTCTCGCCTTGGGAACCTCGAAGCCAATATCGAGGGCATAGGCTATTACATAGCAGGAGCTAAGGTCGTTGCAAACACCGAGAAGAAAGGACAGGCCATCAAGCTCATCACCTCGGATAGTAGTGTCGAGCCTACGGATGGTAATGTCTATTCAGCCCTTCGGACAAAGACAGAATACGTCTCTAAGAAGGAAGCTGAGAACTTCGCACGAACTGATGAGTACACCATCTTCCATGAAGATGTCAAAATGGAGAAAAGCCTTAACGTAGATGATAACGTCACGGCCAAGAATGGCGTCTTTGTAGGCTCTACGATAGAGGTGGGAGCGGGTGGTATACAAGGTGCCGGAGCATCCATCTATGAGGACGCTGACGGCAACTCACACATCGAGGCAGACTTCCTCAATATCCGCAAGAACGCCACTTTCTCGCAGATTACGGTCGCTGAGCTAAGGCACGTAGGCGGCCAGATAGCCCTCTCACCCGCAAGCTGTGTGATACACCATGTGGAATGGTACGACTCCGACAATGAGCAACTGAGGCAAGTAGAGAGCGAGAGAAGTAATGTGTCGTATTACCGCTGCTATTTCAAAGCCGATGACAGATACGGCAATGAGATAGACAACGAATGGGTCGTGGGAGATATGGCACGCTGCCAGACATTCAACTTCGATAGTACCCGATACTATTGGATGGCAGTATATCGGAAGGGCTCCGTCAATATCTCCGTCACTCACGGCGAAGAGGATATGGTGATTGAGAAGTACCATTACATCGACTTCACAACAGCCAATTACATAGACCATCAAGTTGGCTCAGGCCATAGAAACTACCCTGCAAGGGATACAAGTGCAACCGATTGGCCACAAGCAGGCGACCATCTTGCACAGCTTGGTCACCTCTGGGAAGAAGAGCGTCGGGCGGCGATACTACTCTCAGCATATGGAAGTGGAGCGCCGAGTTTCACGCTGTATCAAGATGTCGGTAAGGGCACGTATAGTGTGGGCTATTATAGCGGAAACTATACACTTGCCAACCGCGCCATCAAGCAGATGTACTACGATGCCACCGTCAACCACTTCGTGGAGATTACAGGCAAGGAGAACGACCAGAACGGGAATTGGATGAAGTTCTCTAAGGCTGGATTGGAGATACACGCAGACCTCTACGCACAAGGGGACACCATGACGCTCATAGACAAGTTAGGTGAGACAGGTGTCATCATAGACGGGAACAACAGAAAGATACGTCTGCAGGCTGAGACAACGGAGGTTTCCAATGACCTCTTAATTGGCGGGTACACATACCAAAAGCAGACGGAGATTGAAGTGACTACCGCAACAGCGGGGAATGACTTTATCAAATATGCGCAATTCAATCCGTTCGGTTACGGGGTGACAGACATAAAGGCGTTTAACAACAGTAACTATCCGAGCAGCGGAAGGAATTACACATTCGTAACGCCAGCCTTGTATCTTACACCGCCTGCGATGGGTGCAAACATAAAGATGGTACAAGAGGGGACTGTGACGCATGACAGCGGTACGCAGATAAACGTCGTTCTGCCATTCTACGCCCGTTTCCGCACGAATTTCGATAACGATACATCGAATACGATAGCGTCGTTTAATGACACGTTAATGCCGCCGATAAGCGACGGCACCGTTACGGTAAACCTTGACTGTCTAGGTAATGATATGGAGTGGGTTGACCCCCACACAGGTCAAGTCGTGCCACATGATGAAGATGATAATCCGATAGTAATGACGTTTACTGACGCGGGAACGCTTGCATTGTACCGTCTTTTGAAAGCGGGCAAGTCAGAGGCCATCAAATACATAGGGTCGCGTGTTGTTATCTCAAATGACACAGATATACCTATATGTATATTCGGTGCAGCGGGTTTTGTCAATTCGATTAGCGACGACGGAACAGATGCGGAGAATTTCATCTTTGAATACACTCCGTGGGCAAGGCGCTCGTATGAATGGAAAGTATATGAGATTGCAGGGAATCCATCACACCACAATTCCGTTGACAAGAAAGTGGCGATAGCAGCCATAGAACAAGCGAAAAAAGGCAGTTTTTCGGCTCCGACCCAAGAAGAACCGAACAGAATGGTCTCAGTGCTTGATGAAAACGGGGTGATACTTGTTTCGCCAGTACAAGTGAATGTGTATGGCCATACCGTAGTGGTAGAGGTTGACTACGGAATAATATATGAAAGCACGTCACAAAACCAAACAACAAAGATTCAGCCATACTCAGCTGAAGGAGGCTTCTGTGATATATGGGCTTACGACGCGCAGAATTACGGTGGTGCTGACCCAGACCTAATAAGCGTTCAAGCTGTATTGGGTGATTACAAACAGCACGTATTCCCGACAATCAAGGCAAACACAGCAGTCGAGTATATGACACTTGTCTGCAAGGCCGAGGACGGCGAGATATTCTGGGAGATAGAAGATTACGGAACACTTTAAATAAACTGATATGGAAGAAGAAAAGAAACAAGTCATCATCGTCCGAGGCAACAGCAAGGATATCGCCATACCGCTACAGAAGGAAACGGTGGTGGCTGATGCCGTTGTCAGCGAGGACTACATACCCGTGGAGGGGGCTGACATTATCGTATCGCTGAAGAACGAGTACGTCAGCTACGACTACACGCCCATCCTCATCGACGGCAATGTGCTCACCATCCACGACGATGGCAACCTCCCGTCCTCCACCTACAACGTGGAGATACGCATCACGAATCCTGACGGCACGAAGCTGCGTTCTATGTGGTGCTGCGTTGTACGTGTATGCGAGTGCAATGACCCGCTCCTGAAGGAGTACGATGACTTCCGTGAGGGTGGTGAGACGCTGATAGCATCCATGTTCTACTTCGCCAAGGGAGAGAAAGGTGACAAGGGCGACCCGCTCACCTACGAAGACCTGACACCCGAGCAGATAGAGGAACTACAGAAGCCAGCACTTGATGCCAAGGAGGACTGCGAGGAATGGCTCGAAGCACACGCAGAGCAAATCATAACCGATATTCACGATTTATAAACTATACAACTATGGCAAAGAAGATAATCAAGAGAACAGAGGGAGGCGAAACCCTGTACTTCGGTACTCACTCCGATGCCGTACAGGTAGGAGAGGGTAACGCCAAGGGTTCCCTCACCGAATGGATGGCCAGCTTAGACAGCGACAAGGCCGACAAGACACAACTGCTGTCATTGGTTGACGGAGGCTCGTACAACAGCAACACTAAGAAGATTGAGCTGAAACACGGCTCAACCGTGCTGGCTCAGATTGACGCTACCGACTTCATCAAGGACGGCATGGTGAGCAGTGTCGAAATTTCCAACGGGAACCTTGTCATCACGTTCAACACAGACTCAGGTCAGGAGCCTATCAGCATACCGCTGACGGAAATCTTTGACCCGAGCAACTACTACACGAAGAATGAGGTGAAACTCTTGCTTGCCGGAAAACAAAACCTTGTTACCGACATCAATGCTATCAGGAGTGGCGCATCGGCTGGTGCCACAGCCTATCAGAAACCGAGCGGCGGCATCCCCGCATCGGACATGGCGCAGAACGTGCAGGACGCTATTACCAAGGCTGAAAAGATAATCATTGCGGAGGTAAGCGCATATAACGTGGCCAATTCGATTAGCAGCGCGGCTGTTCAACGCGCATTGTACAATCTGCGACAAGCGTGCGGCAGTGCGAAGTACCTTGTATTATTCCCTGACAATTCGAGCACGGGAGGCGGTTACGTTCCCGCCGCTGTCATCTCCTTGGGCAGTTCATTCGTCTTTGAGTTCATTTACTACGGCACTTACTATGAGGTGACGGGAAATGCGCAAGACGTATGGAGCATTACGAAGGAGATAGACCTCTCCGACTTCTACACCAAACAACAAATGGACACCGCCCTTGGTGGCAAGGTTGACAAGGTGAACGGCAAGGGGCTCTCGACGAACGACTATACAACGGTCGAGAAGACGAAGCTCGGCAACATGGCATCGGAAAAAATCGCGGATTTCACCGTATCGGATTTGCTCGCCGACCCTCTATCAAGCGCGACGACCACCAAGCTACAAGCCTTGCGAAATGGTCTCCAAATAGGCGAAATGGTGCTCATCCCTATGGGTGGCGGCTACGGCTATGTGGTGGCCACCATCGTAAATGTTGGCAGCTACTTCGACTTCTTCTTCGTCAACAAATATGAGGTAGGAACTACGAAGAAGTACGAGACCGTGTACGTGCATGGCGACCCGTACGATGTGTACACAGTGACACGCACACCGCTCATACAACCGCAAGACCTCTCCGACTTCTACACCAAACAACAAATGGACACCGCCCTTGGTGGCAAGGTTGACAAGGTGAAGCTCGACATCAGTCTGAGTGTTGTGGCCGAATCCCTGCTGTATCTCTACAGCGAGAACAAGGCACTGCGTGAACTGCTCGCTGGTAAGGATAATGCCGTGCTGCCTGTGGTGAAGGCGCAGAGTGTGGAGTGCGATGACATCCTGACGCTTGGTGTGCCTAACGTGCTTTACAGCAGCGTGGAGGGTGCTCCGAGTGCCGCCAACGTGCCTGACAACTGGGACGAGGAGACTATGACTGTATGGAACGGTTGCCCCCGCAAGATTGGTCAGCAGTATGTTGACAAGGTGAGCAAGAAGGTTTATTACGCCGTAGCAGTTACAGGTAGCACTAATGACTGGGTGGCACTGAATTAAGGTTTAAGAAGTTTAATAGTTTAAAAAAGTTTAAAGATATGAAACAGATTGAACAATACAACGACTTGGCCAGTTACAATTCCGCTGGCAAGCCTACCACCGAGAGTCGTGTGGCTAACATCAAGGAGGGTAACGTCTCCAAGTTCGACGGAGTAAATGTTCCTACCACCGACACGCCTGTATTTGGCGATGCCGTGTATCTGGACGAGAGCGGCAATAAGGTGGCTATCCGCAAGGACGTGTATAACCGCAGCCTTGTGCCTGCATCGTGGACGTACAAGGGTGTGTTCCTGAGCTACCATAAGGATGGTCGTTGGCGCACGTTCATGGGCAATTACAGCAGCCTGCCAACGCAGAAATATCTTGGAGTGTGCCAGTACGCTTGGACCGATGCCGTGCTCGACGGAGAGGAGCACAGCAAGACTATCGGTCTGCGATTCGGTCTGCCGAACTGGGACACCACCACAAGCATCACCTTCACTTACACCGCTACCACGCTGGCCGAGGCTGCTGCCGCTTGCACCGCCGCTATCGAAGCGAAGTTGACAGAGTTGGGTGCTACTGCTGCCACCATCGCACAGTGGTGGGCTTATGCCGATGAAGCCAATAACCGCGTCATCGTACAGCGCGACGACTGCACCGACTACCGATTCTATAACTGCTCCGGTCTTACGCACATTTCGTGGGGCGACATGCCGGCCAGCGACAACTATCGTAAGGTAAACGGCAAGAGTACCAACTATCGCGGACTGATGAACTTCGAGGGTGCTGCTTCTTATTGGAGTACTAACGGACGTACACTCAGCGCCAATGTCGCTGTGCATAGTGAGGCAGGTAACACAGACCCGATGAAGCTCACGGAGTTCCAATCCTCGCAGTACGCAGCCGAGATTCGTGCTTACTACAAGACATACGAGGCATACCTGCGTGGCGAGTTCGGCATCCAGCCGCTGATGAAGGTAGGCGCTTTTGCCCTGCCTGACGGCGAGGCGTTGACCGCCAAGTATGGTCCGATGATGGCTCCCACGAAGAGCGGCGGCACGAAGGCTATGTATCCAGCACTAAACTGGGCTTACCTGCAAGGCGGACATCTGTGGGACGTAACCGAAGGTGTGCTGATGATGGAAGACAGCAACCTCGCTGTCATCAACGCCACGCAGACCAAGGCAGGCAAGGTGACGCTCGCCAACTCCTCGAGCCGATGGTTTGCCGAGAGGTACTACGTGTGCTACGCTTGGATTTTCAACGGTACGACCCGTTACCTCTACCTCAGCTACGTGCACAACGCGTTTCAGGTGGGGGCGGTCTCGCTTTTGTAATTAATAATTAATAGGTCTCTGTGCGTGTCGCAAGACCGCACAGAGCCTTGAAAACGAGCGATGCAAAAATACAACAGTTACGACGAATACCTGCAAGCAGCCTACGAGCAGCAGGCAGACGAATACCGAAAAGAATATGTCAAGAACAAGAGGCAATAAAGCGAAGAGGGACAAAGGCAGTATACTGGCCGACGTAAAGAATCTGCTATACGTTCTTCACCCAGCCATTCAGCACATGCCGAAAATAGAGCGCATAGAGGGTGCGCCGGCGGAGATGAAGCGAGCGTGCTACGACCTGATACGTCACTTCACGGTGGCAATAGAATGTCAGGAGGTGCGACTCGCTAATATCCACCAGATGTTCGGCGAATTTGGCACACTGCTTGCATCCTTCGAGCTTTGCATCCAGTTCGGACTGTTCACCGACGCGGAAAAACTGCGCATCGCTACGCAACTGGAACGGATAGAGGAAGGTATCAGGAAGTGGCGCAACGCCACGCGGTCGCTTAGGAGTCAGGAGCGGCAGGAGGTCGCGGACGCAACGCCCGAAGAGTCTGCCGTCAGCAACGAATAAGTAAAAGGGGACGTTACTATCATTCATAGTATTTCCACTAACACGTCCTAACTGCCTCGAACCGATGGTTTGCCGAGAGGTACAACGTGAACAACGCTTGGAATTTCAACGGTACGAACCGTAACCTCAACAACAACAACGTGAACAACGCGAATCAGGTGGGGGCGGTCTCGAAATTACTGAAACGAAGAAAATACGCTTATATGACTGAAGAAAGGATTTTCTCTTTGCTATACGACACGATGGTCGAAGCCCGGCGCAACAAACGCTATGGGCGCGACTGTGCCGACTTTGAACGCAACTGGGCACCGCTGCTGGTGCGCATGATGCGAGAGTTGCAGGAGAAAACCTTCCGCGTTGACCACAACTATGCCTTCCTTACCTCCGTACCCAAGTGGCGGGAAATATTCGCCACATCCTTTAGCGGACGCATAGCAGACCACCTGCTGTGCGACACGCTGGCACCATACATCGCCGACATCCTGCATCCACGCACCTTCAACAACCGCAAGGGTATGGGCGGCCAGGCCGCCATCAACCAGGTGATAGACGACATCTGCGAGGTGACTGAATGTTACACCAAGTCCTGTCGCATCATCAAGTGGGACCTGAAGGGATTCTTCCCCAATGCGCTGTGCGACGAGATATACCGTTGCTTCGCCAAGGTGATTGACGACAACGCCGACGACATCATCAGTCGCTTCGACGAGGATATGCCGTCGTTCCTGAAATGGCTCGCCATGATTTGCGTACACTGCAATCCAGCCGCACATTGCGAACTGCGCACACCTAAGCACTTCTGGGCAGAGCATATCGAGCCAGAGAAATCGCTGTTCGGCAAGCCTGCAGGCATCGGTACGCCTATTGGCAGACTGCCCTCACAAATCGGTATGGGACTGTATCTGAATGACGAGGTGCGCTGGCTGAACGAAGACTGCGGCATACGCACAACACTGTTTATGGACGATGGCACGATGATAGTCCCTGAGTGTCTGCACGGCTATGCGCTGTCATTATTTCCCGAACTGCGGAAGCGGTTGGCGAAGAAAGGTGTAAGGATGAACGAGAAGAAGTTCTATGACCAACCCTATCAGCACGGCTTTGAGTTCCTGGGTACGCACGTCAAGACCTATCGTCTGCACCTGAACAACAAAACCTACGACCGCGCCATTGGGCGCATCGCAGAACTGAACACGCAGGAGGACAAATTCGCACACATCGACAACCTGCTATCGTCGTTCAATTCCTATTCGGGCCTGCTGAAAGGCCGCACAGACTACAAGCGTCTGCTGAAACTGAAGGATAGGTTGTCGCCCGAATGGTGGCAGTGGCTGTCCTACGACGAGCAGCGCAGGTGTCTGGTCTATTTGCCACAATACAGCATCAACGAGAGATTAAACATAAAGTATCACTTAAAATTAAAACATTATGACACAATCAGAAATCATCGAGCAGAAGAATGCTCTGTACAGCGAGCGCAACACGCTGGAATCGCAGCTTAGCAGCGACGATTACAAAACCATCAAGAATGCCGAGGCACAGGCAGCAGGCAAGCCCCTGCCCTACGACCCCGACGCGCTGCACGCCAAGCACCAGGCATGGCGCGACCGCATCAACGCCATCGAGGACGAGATAGCCGAATTAGAGGCTATGGAACCCGAGGACGAAACGCCCACAGCGGAAGAGTAGTCTGAACACAAAGGTTGGTTCAAGTTAACTTCTACCAACCTACAAGTTTAAAGTTATCAAGAATTTTAGAATTTGAGAATTATGACTGACAAACAGAAAGAAGCACTCAAAGCAGTTCTTGAACTCCACAGAGAGAGCAAGATGAACGATGAGCAAGTGCTGACAGTAATCGAAGCACTTACTGAGAACACTCCGACAATCCAATACGCACCTTGGCCTGTCGATACTCCTCACCCTTTGACATATCCTTGGATTACATACAAAAATGAGCCATCGGATATTGAATGGATGAAATTCACAACAACTTGTAAACAAGAAATAAAGTAACAATTATGGAACACATCACAATCACAGTTTCCGCAGACGGCAGGAAGTGTCACCTGAAGCCGGAATCCGGCCACATGCTCCAGCGCGGCGTCTGCCCCAACCTCTACAGCGAGGCCGACGGGGTAAGGAACACCCAGCGCGAGCTCAGCCAGTGGCGAGCCGTGGCGGTCTGAGAGGCACAGAAGGCTGCGATTAAGCGAGAGCACGCCAAACTCGTTTGAGCGATGCCGAGCGAAAGCAGGCTCGACCGAAGGTCAAGGTGGTGGAAATGGCGGGCTGGAGTAAGACCACGACCCGTTTCGCCTTAGTGCAAAAGAAAGAGGAGTCATTTACGGCTCCTCTTTTTGATTGTTAGTAATACGTTGGCCGATGGATAATCAAGTCCACCAACGCTTCCTTCGATAGTTGCAGAAGTTCCTGCCGACGCTTTTCATAGTCACGCATTCGCTCCTCGTAAGTCTGAGCAGCATTAGCATTCAATCCAGTATGCCCAGCCGTTTGCACGGTAATACAAGCCAAAGCGCATTGGTCGGTGTCAGGCATGTGATGCGTACACGACCAGCACGGCGGCGCAGTCAGTCCCTTATACGGGCAGTTAATCGGTGGTATCATATTCGCTCGATTAATAGTTCACGCCTTGACTTTGGATATTGTACCGCATCTGTTCGATACCCCTTTGCATCATGCCAGCGATGATGTTCACAAAGATGGTGTCGGCATTCTTCACGAGAATGTCTTCCAACGTCTGCTTGATGCGCTCGTGGCCGTTCTCATCGAAGAAAGTCTTGTACTCCTCGCTGTCGAGGAAAGCGGACACGTCCTTTTGGAATTTCTCACGCAGTGCCGTGCGCATCATCTTCTGCAATGGCGAAATATCATCCTCGCCAGTCTCGCGGTTCCATTGGTCTTTGAGCGGTCGCTGCGAATACGGTGTGCGCACCTCCTTGATGATAATCGGGTGGTTTCCGTTCTCGTCGGTCTTGCTCCAATCAGTCTCTTGAACGACATTGATTCTGCCCGTCGTGAAGACGTAGATTTCTTTCTCCACCATCTTCTCCCAAGCATCGTCGGGTATCAAACTGACAAACGTCGATTTGATTCTGTCCTTCACTCCGTCCATCAGTTTCGATGGATCAAACTTCTCAATCATTGTGCCATCGTTGATGACTGCTGTTGCTGAATCATTCATATTAAGTCCTCCAAATTAAGTTCCTTTTCCTTCATATCTTTCAAACCCTTTCGTTAATTTTCTCTACTCGAACCCACACGGGGAACACCGACCCCTCCGCGATGTCCGGGAAGTGGTCGCGGTCCTGCCACTGCTCGATATACACCGAACCGTTCCTGATCACCGCAATCAGCGCAAGCCTACCCAGCCTTCCGAATCCGTTAAGTGCAATCTTATGCGGCATCGTCGTTCTGCGAATTAGCCCACTCCTTATACGCTTCAAAATCCCAATCGAGTTCCTTCATCTTGCGCAGGAACTCCATAATGTCATAAGCCTCTGGATGCAAGCGACGCTCTATGGTCTCGCCATTCTCGTCGCGGACGCAATCCATAAAGTCCTCGGCGCAGTTGACGCTCGTAGCGTTAATCCATACACCGAACACCTCGCCATTCACATTTTCGTCGTGAATCTTGTCGAGCACGTCAGCCTGTCCCTTCATATTGTCGTTGACAAACTCGCTGTTGCGTAATGCCTCTGCCACCTCGTGCAAATCGTCGTAGGCGATGTATGCCTTGTCGTTGTTCATCTCCAAGAGTATGCGGTCATTCCATTCCGTACCCTTCGCCCATGCCAAAGCCCATATCTCCTTGCATGGGTCTTCCTTCTTCTCGGGATGCAGGAACGACAGCATCGCCAGTCCCAATCGGCTGCGATACCTTCCTGGTTCGTAACTGTGGAAGAAATATTTATTATCTTCCGTGATTGGCACCGACGGCAGATACTTCTTTTCTATCTCCGACCAAATGTGCCATGCGCCTCTCATTGCGCCACTTACCTCGTAATACTTGTCATCGAACTTCTTGTCCTTATTGATGACGTAAATTTCTGTTCTTGCCATATCTTTCAAACCTTTTATTTATATCATGCCCTTTGGCTTACGCCGCTTCCCGTTTGTCGGGAACGCTCAAACGTGATGAACTGATAGCCATCCGCCGCCGTGCATATCCGCTTGCGTACTGTAAATTCTTGGTCTGTCATCGTCAGTCAGTCCTTATCTAATTCGTAATCTATCAACCTTTTCGTCATTGCCAATGAGAATCCATGAGCAAACCCACAGCCGTCACTATCTACAGCTTCCCAACATGTACAATGCTCTGGGTGGTAATACCCAACGCTTTGTATCTCAAAACCTCGGTAGATGTAATGTCCTGCAGAAATTCGCTTTGCTCGATGTTTCGCTTTCATCGTCTATTCCTCCGTTTTAATTGTCTATTGGTTTTGATATTACTTGCGGATTAGTGAAAACCGCGGGGTACTTGCTTTTCAGTTCCCGCTCATGCTCTGCCTGAACGTAGTCCATCAGCCGCTTCTGATAAGCGTCGCGGTCATTCAAGAACAACCGATAATCAAAACGCAGGCGGTAGCATTGGCTGATATATAGGCACTTCTCGTAGCCTATCAGCTTGTCTTGTAGGTCGAGCAGCGTCTTGACGTATTCATCGCCTTCGTAGAACATATTGACGTACTTGACAATCTCATCAACACAGTTGACGTTCTTGCTCGTGTTGGTTTCCTTTTTCCAGTCCCACCACTTCACGTTGTCATGAAACTCATGGCGGCTCATCAACTCGGTTAGCCCAAGCAGATAGTTTGCCACGTCGTGCTTAATGAGGTACTTGCCCAATCGGAACCACGTCGTCAGCCGTTTGCAAGCATAGACGTGCTCGCCGTTGATAGTACCCTCGGACATCATCGACTTTTCTCTGCGTCCGTCGTAGTCCTTGATGTTCCATTCCTGGATGAAAATTTCAATTTCTTTCATACGTCAGTCCTCCTTAATATTATCATTTTGTAAATCGTTTAAATGTCTCTTTGCACATTCAGGGCAGTAGTGTCCGTTGTGTCTATCTTCTCTAATTACCCATCCTTTAGGTAATCTTTCATCACAATCCATGACTGGAGAAAGTTTCCCGCATTCATCACAGCCATACTGTACCAAATCGTATCTCATCTTAGTCCTCCTTAACCTTTGCCGTTAATACCACTTTGCCTTTGAATGTGTTCTCTCAACCACTCACACGCTTTCTCGACAAAGGCATCTGCGCGGATGTACTCAATGTCACCATCTTCTTTTGTTGTGATAGATTTTGCAAAGGCTTAAAAGAAGTTGGTGAAAGATATAGTTTCTCTGGTGCTTCCATAATTTTATTCTTTTAGTTTCTTTAAGTCATTATAAAGTTTCTTTGGAGGTCGTCATAGAGGGATTGAAGAATTTGTATATTTTGTTTGTCAATAAGGTCTGGATGAGTACAAATATATTTTAGATTCTCCATCTGTATCTTTCTTGGTTTGTAGTTGTTCTTATGCCATTCCACACCTAACAAAAAGCAGTCATCAAGATTGGTGCGGTCTAATTGGACGTTGTACTTTTGTGCTGTTTGCCAAATATCATCAGTGACTTTGTGCATTGCCTCTTTTAATTCATTATTCATCTTCTTATTCATTTGTTTTAGTTTCTAAAATTTTTTCTATAAACTCTTCAACGTCCTTGCAGTAGTAGGGGTCTTTGACTTCTCTTACATAGCGGGCAAGTTCTTCTTCTTGTGACTTAACGCCATCTAAGTCTTCATCGTAGTAGCCTACGCCGTGTACTAAGGGTGTAATGCCTACGTGGTAGTCAAGCCAACAGGCGTCTTTGTACTTTGCGCAAAGGCAAAGAGGGATTCCCGCCTCTTCTATGCGGTCGCGGATGGCTTCGGTGTTTTGTTTGAGGATGATTGTCATTGTAGATACTTTATTACCTGTTCCCTCATTCGCTCTTCCACGATGGACTTAGCTTCGCGTTCGACGGCTTCAAAGAGCATCTGGTACTCTTCCTTCATGCTCTCGCAGAGCTTCTGGTAGTCCTCATAGCTTCCGAATAGCTCGCATTCGGCAAGGCTTTTGGCGAGGGTCTTTACAAGTCTTATCAGTTTCATAACCTTTCTAATTTACTCTCTTCACTGTCACATGACTGATCCCGTGAGAGAAACGACCTATATTCTCATTGACCCATGCATAGGGGTTCTTCTCTACTTCTACGACTTCCATGATGTCTGTAGCGTTATTCTTGAACTCTATCTTGAACATATCCTTAAGCTATTTCGGTTGCACATTCTTCCATGAAGTCAAGCATCCTGTCGTAGTCCTTCCACTGACGCTTCTTTCTGGTATCCTTGTTGCACATCATGTAGGGAAGTACATCTTGAAGCTCTGGCCAATCCTTTAGTGAACATTCTTCCGGCATATCCAGGATACCTTCGCAATCAAGGTAGCATCTCAAACCCTTCATGCTTGTCGGAGTATTCAGCTCCTTGAACATATCGTACATCTTAAGCATGTTCTCATGTGTCACGTCGAACACTGCGTAGACCTCTGTCTTGGCGCGTCTGAAGTCAAGCTCGTCGCCTTCCTTCCAATCGTAGTGATGTTCTCTGATTCCAATCATCGGGGCTGTCAGCCCGTAGAAGAGGATTAGTTTCTTGCAATTCATTGTTCTTACTGTTTAATTGGTTATTACTAAGGGTTCTTTCTTCCCTATATGCAAAGGTACTACTTATTTTTGATTCACACAAATATTTATAGTTAAAAATATTAAAAAGACCCAACATCTCACGACGGCGGGTCTTCGAAACTAACCTAACTACTAACTATTCATCTTTGATTTGAATGAGCCGCATTTATCGGATGCTTTTCTCTCCTTATACCATTTCATACAATATCCCATGGCTTTCTTGCCATGCCTCGGTGAGTAGTGCCTGCATGTGTAGCAACACTCGGGCAACTCATCGATATAGACCTTCTTCCGTCTCATCTGAACCTCACGTTAGGGTAATACTTCTCGAAGGTATCATAGAGCACGCTGTCTGGGTATGTCCTTACGCTTCCGAAGCGCGGGTCGGGGAAGGTGCCCATCTCCAACTGATACTGCCGACACAGATTCTTGGAGACAGTTCCCAACGTAGCAGCTTTCTGCAGTGGGAGGTCAATTCCGAATCTCTTGGCGAAGCCTACGATGGTAGAGTATTGCACCTCCGTCTTCGTTCTCTTGGCGATCTCGCCGACCTTCTCCTCTATCTCCTGTTGCTTATTCTCCAAGGCCGCTACCCTCTGCTCGTTCTCCACAAGCTGCTGGGCGTACATGAGAAGCATCTCTGCCTGCGTCTTAGGGGCTACCCTCACCTCTCCCGTGGCAACCTTCTTGAAGACCGTCCTATAGACCTCGAAGACCTCTCTTACCTTACGGGCAATGAAGTACTCGAAGCAAGCCGTAGAAAGCTTATAGTCCGTTCTTCCGAATTGACCACCCTGACCCGGAATGGTCACGGTGATGAAGTCTTCTCCTTCTATAAAGTCCCTTCTCAAAGCCCGCGTGGCCTTGTTCTTGGCAGAGTACACGAGCATCCACACATCATCGAGGTTCACGGGGTATGCCTCCCCTCCCTTATAGAGTATCAATACATGTTGGAAATACGCTCTCAGCGTCTCTGCTGGGCAGTCCTTCGTCAAGGACGTCCCCGAGCCGAATACTTCTATCAATTCGCTTGCCATTGGATAAATTGTTTTGTTCGCCACAAAGGTATTGATATATCAAGAAATATGCAAATAATATGCAAATATTTTCATCTATTTAACGCTTTTATATTCCCGCGTGCGTTAGAGGTCGAAGAATTATGAAAAGAGCCGCTGCTCACGCAGAAGCTCTTCTCTCAATTCATCCAAAAAAAGCATTCGCTATTGTTCGCCTTATTTCCAATTCATAGATAGAATCCTCTCCATATTCTCCTTTGTTGGTCGTATAATGTCTTCGTTGTTGTTCCGTACCGATGCAGGCAGTTTCTTCAGCTCATCATCCGTGAAGTACACCGAGTTTACCTTATCTGCCAGCATCAGTCTCAGTGAGGTGTAGTCTATGCCCCATACCACGTACTCTTTCGTCCACCCGTATCTCTCGCAGGCGGCATCTATAAGTGTACCATATACACTCTTTCCTCCGAATACGAGGCTGTTCTTGGACTCCTTAATCTTCATGGCTCTTGCCATCTTATCATGCTCCTGGTCTATTTTCAGGTGTGTCATGAAGGTCGATGTCTTGTCCATGGTGAGTACGAGGATCATGAGGGCTGCTATATCCTCCTGTGACATCTCGTTTCGGAAGAGGTTCTTTTTCTCTACTATTAGAGCATTGTCGAAGATTTCCTCTGGTGTTTTACAGGTATGATAGGCTATGATGGTGAGGCATTCATCCTGTTTCTCTTTCGCGAGACGCAGGGCCTCTATGGAGACATCTACCTGAATGTTCTCGGCTTTCACACCGAGGGCATCCACCTGCCTCTGTAGGAGGAACATCTTCCCCATCGTGATAGGATAGAGGAAGAAATGCTTTCCTCCTACTGAGAAGCCGTATGGTCGCCCCATAACGGCATCAGCAAGGCCTTGTTCTATGGCAGATGTATTGTCCATTACTGAGGCAGGTTTGTATATGTCTTGTCAATCATGAACACCAATCCCGTGACGGGCTCCTTGGCATAGCCTTTGAGGTGTACGAGATAATGTCCGTCAAGGCTTGTGATGGTTATCTTACCGAGTTCGTCGGACACCTTCTCTGCCGCCTCGCGTTCTTTGAGGTCATTAGCGGCGAGGCCTTTCTCCAATGTGAGGCCAGAGGATAATAGCTTTGTGGTGTCATTTTCAATCTCAAACAGCAGGTCTACGTCGCCGTTGGACTGAAACTTCCCGTTAGGGAACTCTACTCCGAGCTGCCCGTCGGCATGGCCGTCAGCTGTGAGAGAGTACTGAATGGAATCTACGTAACCGTTGTTCGTACACTGCGTGCAGCTCTCCATAAACACGCACAGCAGCGCGAGGATGGCAACCCTGTTAAACCGATGATACTTCTCATAATAGATGTTTTTAGTGTGTGTGCTTCTGGCAGGAATCGAACCTGCAACCTTCCGACAGATCTGTCAGGAACATCGGATGCTCTGCCACTAAGCTACAGAAGCATGGTTTGGGCGGTCTGCGCTACCAGACTCTTCGGAATCCTTTGCTATGCGAACCCTCGGATAAGGACTCCTTAGCGGCCATACCGCACCCAGCGCGTACGTTTAATCCTTCACGTAGTACGTCTTCGAATTGTTTACGGTGGTATCCGTTGACAGGGTATAGACGTACGGGCTCTCCGTTGTGCCAGCACCACTACGCTCGTAGTAGTTCTTCAGTGCCGGGTTACCTGTCGGATGCTTGACCTCCGTGTACGTATCCACGGCGGCGGGAGCACCTGCAGCGACACCTTCCTGTGCGGTGTTGTCGAGAGTCCATGTGCGTGTGTAAGGAGTGAGACCTGACGAGGAACGCTCCGTGAACGTCAGGTTGCCGTCACTCAGCGCCACGGTACCCCACTTCACGGTGTCACCCTCCTCAGCTGCTACGGCGTCGGCCTGGCATGCCCAGATGGCACCATCGGCGGCGGTGAAGGTATCGTCGATGCCTACGGTGTTGCTCTCGATGAGGAAGCCCTCGGTGGAGGGGTCTTCGGGCATCAGGAGGATACCATAGTGGTCGTTGACGACACCATCGCGGGAGGGGAAGGGAGGCTTGCGGCCCTTGGCCTTGCGGATATTGAAAGCAAGGGCATAGGTGGAACGCTTGTACTTCACGTCCTCGTTCTCACCGCCCTCGATCTTGGCCTCCAGCTTGTCACCCTTGGTGGGTGTCAGTTCGGTGCTGTCCTCTACGGGGGTGGGAAGCTCATAGGCATTGGAGCCTATAACGTCGGCGTTGAACGCAAACAGACGGGGTTTACCCCAAGGAATTTTAGCCATTGTCTTATTCGTTTACTTGTTTGTACTCTATTTTATTGTTGATAACGTACTCGTCGGCTTCTGGAACCTCTAAGACGCGCTGTTCCAAGAGCGTCGCCCTGAAGTCATTGCCTCTGAATACCTCAAACAGGGTTGATGCAAGGTTACACAGCGTCTTCAGTCTGAGCGTCTGCTCCTCAGCCTGCCCGTCCACGATATTTGCAGCTACGTAGATGTTGACATTCACGCTTGCCGTCTGTATCTGGCCGTTCTGGTTGGCGAGCATCGAAATCATGATGTCCTCCTTCTTGGAGCCCTTGGGACGCTTGCCCGTATGACGGACAACACCCGTGACCTCGCTTGCGAGTTCCGACCCCTTGATGTGGTCGAAGACATCCATCTTTATTTCAATATCGCTCTTCATATCTTCCAACTGTTGATGACCTTTATCGCCTCCTCCTTGGCGCGGTTCAGCCTCTCGTCAACGACAGACTGAGCCCAGATTCTCGTCGATTCCAAAACGTCCTTGCTCGATAGCGCCTCCACCTTGTCGGCGTAGTCCATGCCTGCTACAACAACCAGCGCGAATACATTTGAGTATTCCTTTGCGAGGTCATTGACCATGCGCCGACCCTCATTGCTTCCCTTCGTACCTCCCAAGACCGTACCGAATGAAGATTCCATGTACTTCAAGCCATACAGGTATACGGAGTATCCTATGGAGCTTCTGAGGTTTCCCGTGTGGTCTATCCAACTCTCCGAAGCGCTGCGATTTCGGACTCTCACGACACACTCCTCCCCAAGCTTCGTTAGCGCCGTGAGCATATATCTCTCTATAAGGCTTGCAGCCCTCTTCAAGAAATCGTCAATAGCACCTTTCGGTGTCTTGCACTCTATGCCCATCACGCATAAATCTTACAGAAGTTGTAATGTCTTGAAAAGCCCTTCACGGTCAAGGGGACTTCTTCCCTTCCACGCATGGTGGTGAGCTTTATCCTCTCTCCGTACTTGAACTCGCGGCAGTGCGGGTTATGGACGATAATAGTGAACGAATACGTCTCTGTACTGCCGTCGGGGAGTCCTATGACGCGGTAGCCTCCTGACTGCTGGGCGTTACATTTGCCCATGCAAATCCATTTGTCTTCCGCGTCATGGTAGATACCATCATCGTCATAGTAGCCCTCTGCCTCTTTGAGGCGGTGCAGCTCATACGCGGTGAAGTCCAATACTCCCATACTCAGCAGTTGATGTAAACGGTCGGCGTGGCACCATCGTCTTTCGGTTCCTCACCAATCTCGTCATATAATCCGTTCATCTGTTTCAGAATCGCCTTCCTCTGGGCATCGGTAAGCGCTCCTACCGACATTCCCGCCTCCGAGAAGGTGATAGCCTGAATGAGAGAGTAAAGACAGTCAGCCAAGGCTCCCTTATAGGCATTAGAAGATGCTCTTTCAGCGTTGAAGGGCTCTTCGCCGTTCAAACCGCGCCTTATGCAGATGTTCTCTGCCTTACCCCGTGGTATGGGGTAGAATACCTCATCGAGGAGTGCTTGGATGACTGTCTTCATAGTGATTACTCGTTAGCGGCCTGTTTCACAGTGATGGTAGCGGTCTTGGTGCCCACGGTGACGGTGACGCTACCTGTACGTGCAGGAGCACTCACGCCATCATTGGCGGCAACCTTCACAGTGACCTTCTTCGTCGTCGAGGAGTAGGTGGGGGTAATCCACGCCTGCTCGGAAGCTACGCTCGGAACGTTCGTCGCATCGTTGGTGTCAACTGTGGAGGTCTTACCCGTAGTGTCGGCGGTCTTGGCGAAGTTCAGCTCTACGGGGTCAACCTCGGGCATATACACCACAGCCTCCTTCAAAGCGTTCGTCTTTGCGACGCTGAGCTTGTTGACGGCCTTGATGATATTGGCGTCAGAGGTGTTAGCGGGCAGGTTGGTGCCTGCGATGCTATTGAGGGCGGTGACGAACTCGCTCTTCACATACTTATGACCCCATACAGTTACGTAGGCGTCGGTAGTGTCAGCTTCCTCGGCATCCTCATCGACGACCTGTACCTTGGTGACGTCAAGCTGATAGACTTGGTCGACATTCTCGATGACGGGTAGTACGTATGCCTGACCCGTGGTAGCCTCCAGAAGAGGATCGGTCTTCGAGAACTTGGCGATGAGCTTGTAGGTGTCGATGGTCTGATACTGCACACCGGGGACGGGGTTGGACTGCTCGGCGAGACGTCCGTAGACGAGAGCACCCACCATGGTAGAGCAAACACCGATGACCATATTGGCATTCCAAGGCTTCACGCTGTTGCGGACACCATTCTTCTCCTTGATAACGGAGCGGTCGATGACCTGGAAGTTCGCACCTGTCTCGTCCTGGAAGGCCTCGTTGAATCGGCTGGCCGTAGGAACGGGGAGGTTGGAAACGCTGGTGTAGGACTGACCGTTGTAGTTGGCAACGAGAATCTTGGCGCTGTCTGTCTTGCGAAGCTTGTCATATGTGCTCTTGGCAATCCAGAAGGTGATGATGGTGTCGCCGTGGTCGTCAGCCTTCTCCTTCATATACTTCAAGTCCTCTACGGTGAGACCAGCGGCGGCATCGGCGATACCGAACTGGTTGCGCTCAGGATAGTTGAACTTGATACGCAGGAGAGCGTCGGGGGTGTCCTCATCCTTGACGGCTACGTAACCATTGGAGAAACCGAAGAGGAAGGCAAACTCATTCTGCTCGTCGATACCCGTAGAACAGAACACGGGGTCCTGTACGAGACGACGGCGAATCTCTGCTTCCTGTCCACCCTGTGCCTCCATGACGTTGAGGGCGTTAATCTCGGACTCCTTCAGGAAACGCTTGATACCAACCTTGGGCAGCTTACCACCACTCTGGGAGATAGTGTCGCGGGCCTTAAGGGGCAGCGGGGAGTCGAGAGACACGTAGTCTGCAGCGACATACGTCAGGTTCAGGGTGTCAGCCTCCCACTTGTTGTCGGGAGAGTACACGCGACGAAGGATACTCGTGTCCTTGTGCAGGTAAGTCAGCTGGTTCGCACGCTTACCGTTGATTTTCTCGATCAAGGTCTTCAAGACCGGGAAGAACGAGAGTACATACTGGATAAATAATGACTGGTTCATAATGTCTTAAAGTTTAATCGTGGTCAAAACGGATGGTGGGAACAGCGGCCTTGAAAGCGGACGCGATGGTAGAGAAGTCGTAGGGAGCGGCGACATCGTTGAACTCACCTGCGGTCATGATGCCGACCAGCGAGCCCTCCTTCTTCCACTCCGTAGTGGTGATACAGATACCCACATAGCTGTGGTTTGCAGGCAGCGAATCGTAAACGTCGCCATTCACGGGCATGGGCTTATACACTTCGGTGTCGCTCTTGATGATGACATGACCTGTCTTCAAAACCTCAGGAGTGAAACCTGTCATGTCAAGCACCTTGCCACCCTTGATGCCATCCTCGTGGTTACGGATGACGATGGATTCAGGTCCAGAAAGAATCTCTTTCGTGTAACCAAGGTCAATCTGACTCATAGTTGTGACTTGTTTTGTTTGTTACAGGTTTGCGGCCAGCTCTTCCAGCTCCGCGTCGGTGAGAGTCTTCGGCTTGGCAGGCTCTTCCTTCTTGGGCTCCACCTGCGGCGCACCGAACTTGGCAAGACCTTCATCTGCGCGCTCCTGGTTCAGCTGCTCCAAATCCTCCTTGACATCGGAAACGAACTCGTCGAAGTCGGCATCGGTCTCGAAAGACATCTTCTCGAAGCTCTTCAAGGTACGCTTACCAAAGGTACCCGTATCCTTCAAAAGGTCTTCAAGGAGAGCCCGACGCTTCTCCGTGGTGCTCTTGGTCTTCATGCCCGTAATCTCGGACTGAAGTGACTCAATGAGCTCTGTCTGCTTTTTCATCTGGGCATTGCTGGCCTCGATGAACTGCTTCAACCACGCAGGCTGCTCTTCCGGGTCTTTCTTCTGGGGAGGGTCGCTACTGGGCTTCTCTTCTGGCTTCTGCTCGGGTTTCTCCTCGGGCTTCTGCTCAGGTTTCTGCTCATTAGCCTTTTCCTGCTTCTTGCGGAACTCCTCAATACCTTGATTCGTCAACCGCTGGGCAAGTTTGAGAGAGGGGATTACCGCATCAACCGCTGGTTTGATCTTTGCGTTAACGTCCTCATCGGAGGCTTCATCGTCGACTTCTTCGAGGTTATCGGCGATGTCTGCAGCAATACCCTCTAAGATTTCTTTCTTGAACCCCAACGCCTTCACTTTGGGTTTCAGGTACTCCAGTACCTTTGTCATTTCAATTTTCATCGATTCTTGTTTTTGATTATGTAGTGAAACAATCGTGTGCAAGTTCCCAATACGATGAATCGCTGAAAGACAGGGCAAAAGTAAGATTATTATTCAATCATCGAATAAGCAAAAGCAAAATATTCAAATGATTAAACATATTTAACAATAAAAGGGCGACCGCAACATGCAGCCGCCCCTCATCACATGGCAACAGACCTCACGGCCTTTACTTAAACACTCCTACGATTCTTTCTTAGTCCGAGCTTCTTGGCCCTGTTGTAGACCTGCTCTTCCGTAACGCCAAGCTTCGTGGCGATAAGGCTTATCCTAAAGGTGGGATACATCTGCCGAATGATGAAATCTTCATCAGCAGTGAACATGTGGTTCTGCCTTACGTTGATACGCTTGCTGAGATACCCGTTCACGGCGGCATAGCTGACACCTATCGCCTTTGCAATCTGGAAGATGTTCTTCTCTTCCTTCATCTCATCAATCTGGCGCTTCTGCTTATCGGTCAAATCCTCGGCGGTCTTGGCTTGCATGACCCTTTGGATTGACCAATAATTACGTCCAAGAGCCGTCGCCATCTCCTTGATAGACATATCCTGAGAGTGAACCTTGATGTACGCAAGCTCCTGTTCTGTGAATCGTTTTCCTCTACTCATAACATTTCTTTTTGGTAACTATATATGTATTATAATATTCTTTCCCACGGGAAGAACTCAATGCCGTTCTCCACATAAGGCTCTCGTCCGAAGTGTCCATAAGCAGCCGTCGGCTCGTAGATAGGATTCTTTAGGTGTAACAACTGCTCTATGCCATAAGGCGAGAGGTCAAACCTATCACGGATAAACTCTGCAATGGCTTCATCGCTGGTCTCGCCCTTATAACCTTTATGCAGCGTTCCATAGGTGTCAACACAGATGCTTACAGGCTCCGCAACGCCGATAGCATAGGACAGTTGTATTTGCATCTTGTCAGCATAGCCTCTGGCCACAAGGTTCTTTGCGATATGGCGTGCGGCATAGGCTGCGGAGCGATCTACCTTGGAGCTGTCCTTGCCCGAGTATGCACCCCCGCCATGAGCGGCACGGCCTCCATAGGAGTCCACGATAATCTTTCTTCCCGTGAGACCTGTATCACCTGCAGGGCCTCCGATGACGAACTTACCCGTAGGGTTGACATGATACTTGATACCATCTACAAACATTCTTTTAACAGAATCTTTATTGATGCGGCCAATAACAGTAGGAATGAGAATATCCTTGACGTCCTTCTCGACGATCTGCTGCATAGTCTTATCCGATGCGAACTCGTCATGCTGGGTTGATACGACAATGGTTCTGATTCTATAGGGCTTCCCATTTTGGTATTCCACAGTCACCTGACTCTTGGCATCGGGTCGTAGGTATTTCATCACGACTCCCTCCTTACGGATATCCGAGAGAGTCTTCATAATGAGTGTGGATAGAAAGTGCTCTACGGGCATGAAGGTTTCTGTTTCATTGGTGGCATATCCGAACATGATGCCTTGGTCGCCTGCACCTTGCATGCGCTCCTCTTCCCTGCTTACACCCATGTCTATATCCGGGGACTGCTCATGAATGGCAGTGAGTACTCCGCAGGAATCAGCCTCAAAACCGTACTCAGGCTTCGTGTACCCGATTCTCCTTATCGTCTTCCTTACCACTGAGGGTATATCCACATAGGACTTTGACATCACCTCGCCTGCCACAATGACCTGCCCTGTGGTGACCATAGTCTCTACGGCAACATGGGAATCCCTATCCTGTTCAAGGCACGCATCAAGGATTGCGTCGCTGATCTGGTCGGCAACTTTGTCAGGGTGCCCCTCGGACACACTCTCACTTGTAAATAGTCTTTCCATTATTCTACTTCTTCGTATTGTAGGTTTTTGTATATCTCTTCGGCAACCCGACCAACCATGGCGGGGTTTGTCTTTCCATTAAGCACATAAGGTACGACATCGGCAGCGATAGAGGCACAGAAGTTTACAACGCTGTTCTTATCTTCCGCATATGGAAGCTTTACCACATAATTCTGCCTTATATTGTCATTCTTTCCCAACGGAAAGATTGCCCATCCGTCTTCTTCAATACAAGAGGTGTATCCCTCATATGATACTTCGTCTATTTCCTTACACTTCTTTTCGTACTGGCCGACCTCCGTCTCGCAGTAAACAATAAGGCCTATCAACCTCACTTGTAACACTTGCTGTTTGAACACCTTTTTCATAACTTCTTTGTTTAATCAGTCCTATTCTATTGATTCTTTATGCAAAGGTACGAGTTTCTATTCAATTATGCAAATAAATATAGTTAAAAATACTGAAATATAAAGATATATGCGCATATGTATGCCTAATTATATGTAACTTTGCGCAGTTATATACTATTTCCGTCATGAGAGACATCAATGAAATTCTTGCAGAGAGCGACATCAGTAAAATCATTTCCGAGCTGAAGAACCGCTCTTATAGCGTACCTGAATGGAGTGAACTTCTTAAGTCCTACGAGCCCAAGTTCCACACTATCGTAACCGATAAGAAGAACCGAAGGGATAAAGTACACTCCGACGGCTCCGTTGACAAGGCCGCACGTCTTACAGTTGGTCTGGAGAAGCTGCTCACGAAGCGAATGACAGAGTTCACCTTTGCCATCCCCGTGAAGCGTGTATACTCCAACATAGAGGGCAATGAGAAACGAAAGGCCATCGCCAATGCCATTGAGGAGATATACAATAAGGCGCACATTGACGCCGAGAACATCAAGCGTGGAACGGCCTACTACGCCTCCTGTGAGATATTCACCATGTGGTACACAACCGATAGCCCCAACACTCTCTATGGATTCGAAAGCCGGAGGAAGTTGAAATGCCAGACCTTCTCACCCATGGACGGATGCAAGCTCTACCCCCTCTTTGACGAGAAGGGTGATCTGATTGCCATGTCCTTTGAGTACGATAAGAAGACGAGCAATGAGAATACCGTCGTTTTCTTCGAGACCTTTACCGCAGAGAAACATAAGAAGTGGAAGCACGACGGAGCCAATGGAGTGTGGGAAGAGGTCGGCCAAGAGGAGACCATCAGCATCAATAAGATTCCTGGTGCTTACCTGATGCGCCCACAGCCTGTATTTGACGGATTGCAACCGCTACGCGAAGACTTGGAGTACACCCTATCACGTAACTCCGATGTCGTGGCCTATAACTCCGCTCCTATCCTTAAGGTGAAGGGTGAGATAAAAGGCTCCGAGAATAAGGGTGAGTCTCGAAGGGTCTACCGCGTCATGGAGGGCGGTGATGTGGGGTATGTCTCATGGGCTCAGTCCGACGCAGCCTTGAAGTACCATATCGACAACCTCCTTAAGTTCTATTGGATGCAGGCACAGATGCCCGACATCTCCTTTGAGAATATGAAGTCTCTCGGTAATATCGGTTACGACTCACGCCGTACGCTCCTTACCGATGCGCATCTTAAGATTGGCGAAGAGAGTGGCCCGTGGATTGAGTTCTTACAACGCGAGTGTAACGTCATCAAGGCTTTCCTTAAGGAACTCAACGTATCTTGGAGGGACGAGATTGACAACGTGGTTGTCGAACATATCATCACTCCGTTCATCATCGAAGACGAGCAGGCACAGATAGACATGCACATGAAGGCCAACGGAGGCAGGCCCGTCGAGAGCCAGCGTGAGAGTATACAGCGCATCGGCAAGTCGCAGAATGTCGATGAGACCATCAAACAGATCAACGAGGAAGCGGCGCAGGAGGCCATAAGGCAGGCCGCTGCTTCTACTGCCGCCATGGAAGGAATGTTCAGTGCAGAATAAATACTATTATGAAAAAGAAAATTGCTCAATGGCTTCTGAGACTCGCCAAGCGGCTCGACCCGCAAAAAGAGTTCATCCTCGCCGACCAATACGAGCCCAAGGCTCTTGGAATCGGCTACCACATCACCAAGAACGATGTGCGCGAATATCGTAAGCACAATCCTGAAATCAAGTCCCATCGTGAAGGGCTTAAGAGGCTCATCGAAGACCAGAAGAAGGAGATTGGCACCAACATCTTCGCTGCCATCTACAAGAACGACCTCATCGACTACAACGTAAAGAAGACACTGTGGGTTGCCGATGTGACGGGCAGACTCTATGTCTACACTCCCAAGGTGGAAGAAAGTGCGGAAGAGTAAGCATGTTACTGAAGAGTGCTACTGGAGAGGTGAACACTGCTGGTACGCCTCTACGCTACGGAAGACGGTGAAGGACGCAGGCCTTAAGCCGTTCTCCTTTCCTGTGGCCTTGTTTGATGTGTCGAAGCTGCATTTCAGTATCGACAGCACAACAGACTTCATCGGTAACATGAAGAAAACCTTGGAGGCAGATTACAAGAAGCCTATCATCCTTGATGACCACGGTATGGTAGCAGATGGTATTCATAGCCTCTGCCGTGCCATCCTTGAAGGAAAGCCTACCATCATGGCATACCGACTACTCGCCATGCCCGAATCTGATATTACCAAAAATGGCTAAACCGCGCACACCGAATCAAAAGAAGAGATACGCATCGTTGAACAAGCGACTCGGAAGATATGTAGCCCTTGTTCAGTCTATCTATGACACCCTTGCTTCGGAGGCGGCGAGTATCGTCACTACGGGAACGGGATACACGGGGGAAGATGGCGTCCCGTTTAGATTCAAAGACTATCCTGCAACGAAAGGGCGCGTCGATGAGTTGATGCGCCACTTCTCTCATGACATACAGGCTCTAATCTACTCAGGAACGACAGATGAATGGAAGCGGTCTAATTTAGTCCAAGATTTGCTCGCTAACGACGTTTTGAAGGTCTATGGTATACGACGTAACGGAGAGAAGGTAAAACGCTACTACGAGCCGAATAACGACGCATTAAAGGCATTCCAACAGAGAAAAGACAAGGGGATGACCGTCTCGCAGAAGGTATGGAACCAATCCTACAACTTCAAGCGGGAACTTGAATACGCTATATCGTCTGCCATAGAGAAGGGACAGAGTGCTGTCACGCTATCAAAGAGGATTAGCAAGTACCTCCACGACTTCCCTTCCCTACAAAAGGATTATGGAAAGCGCTATGGAAAGGCTGTAGAATGTCAAAGCTGTGAATACCGCT
>Ga0310690_10000452_pt1 | contig 88924 bp, 123 predicted proteins | sample AusTroGonzalo_MG_2_FD_207661 | JGI IMG/M metagenome (GOLD analysis project Ga0310690, IMG submission 207661) | Bovine rumen microbial communities from tropical cattle in Woodstock, Queensland, Australia - Gonzalo_04 (v2) (version 2) | ecosystem: Host-associated > Mammals > Digestive system >...
CCTGTAAAGATTGCTTATAACAAATTTGTAAGCAAACTTGATAAGCAGGAAGATACAACGTCTTTAGCGTTGTGTTAGTTCACTTTTGAGATAATTTCACCGTCCAATATTAAACAAAGATACAATTCATCATTTTGGTAATACCAGTCAATCTTCAGATTTGTTTTCAAATATTCTTTATCTTCTTGATTCATAATCCTAACCTTTCTTTTTCTTTTTTGAAATATTCTAACTGATATGGCAATACTTTGTCAATCCATTCTTGCATATATTTCAAATACTTGTTATGATTATTTCGTTTAAATCTATAAATCAAATATTCATCTATTGTCATATTCATTCCTCCTTTTTTTCAACTCCTTCTTCTCAGCATTCCACTCATAACCCACTTCTCTCATCTTCCAGAATAAAAGGTCACGCTGTTCTTCGGTAGCAGGATGGACTGCTCTTGATGTTTCCCAATAGCCACCTTCTACTTCTTTATTGATTTTAATATCGTTGCAAGTTGTGAGCGCAACATAATACTTACAAGCACAATCAACCACACCCGCAAAAAGAAAGATTGACCTATCAGAAGCGACAAGCACATCACCATCCTTTGCATCAGCAATAGTCCAAAGATGTGATTCACTCTCACAAGATGGCAGACAAGGAGAAATAATATTACCTTTAATGTTTTCTAATGTACAATATCCACTATTGAAACTCTTTATCAGAAATACATCTTTACTATTATTATTGACAATCCAATCACCAACCTTGAATGGTGGCTCCACCAGTGGTGTAGCACAATTAGCATTGTTTGCCTCTATCTCTTCAAGTGCTTCAAGTGCTGTTTTGCCCTGTGGCTTCTGCTTGCATTGCCTTTCAAGCCAATTTTTTAGTTTGAATGTTGTGTCCATAGAGAGTTCTAACCCTCTATCATCTGCTGAGATAGTTTCTTCACAGCATTTTAGGATATATTTCCTAAACTTCTCATCCTCTGACTCTGCAAGTTCAGGGAAGAAATCTTGAACATCAGCCCTTGTCATAAGTGGGTCAACACCTTGTGCCATAAAGACCTTGAGTTTGCCTACAATCTCATCATAAGCTCTTGCCTTCTCTCCTTGTGTCATATCCAGTCCTCCTTATCTCTTGAACCAACTAATCCATGTATAGTATCCACACTTGTTGCAACACCAGCCTTGTCCTCCTTGAGAATCATCATCAAAATGCCTTAAAGGTTCTCCACAATTAGGGCATATGCCATTGTTGAAATCTTTTTTCTCGCAGGAATAGCTCCAAATACATCCAAAAACCATGCTAATGATTAGCAATACTAATAATATTCCCATTGTTATTCCTCCAGTCCAATCTTTAGCTCACCAATATTATCCAAACTCTACCAACACTGCTTATTTCTGTATTTCATTTTTCTCTGCCACAAAAGTTGGCATATAGCCAAGATATTCAATCCATTTAGACCTGTCTTTAATATTCTCTTGTGACTTGAAAATGAACTCAGCAATATCGGCCCTTATCTTTTTATCTTCCTCTGGCTCTTTCTCTACTTTATCTTGCTTTTCAAGCAAATCAACAACATAACACCATCTTGTAACATTCTCCACTTGTCTTGGACCATTCCAAAATGTTTTGGTATCAGCATGGTAGAACGCTATTTCATGCCAAGTGGCATCCTCGCCATCCCACTCTACAAGAAGTTCTTCCGTCTCTTGAGGCATTAAAGACATATCATACCATCTAATTGTAGAAGGTTGTTCACCTTGCTTTTCAAGCCAAGACTTCAACTTAATGGTTGTGCCCATAGAGAGTTCTAACCCTCTATCATCTGCTGAGATAGTTTCTTCACAGCATTTTAGGATATATTTCCTAAAATTCTCATCCTCATTCTCTTTGAATTTAGGGAAGAGATCTTCAATAGTGTGCATAATCAGCACATCATTTTCCTCATTATAAATCTTTTTTGCCTTAACAAGCAATTCATCATAGGCTTTTGCTTTTTCTTCTTGCGTCATAGCTTATTCTCATTTCATTCTTTCTTTGAGAGATTTAATCCAATCCTCGGCATACCAAAGATTGCCCATATCATTTTCATCTTTAGCTATTGTTCTTGCTTGTTGAATTGCCCATAAAGTATCATTAAAACCAATTTCATCCTCTTCACTCCAAGCGAGTTTATCATACATTGCTTCCTTTGCTTCTGCTGATACCATATGCCGAGAAATCTTCTTCAATTCCTTCTTCTTAGCATCCCATTCATACCCTGCTTCTCTCATTTTTTGGAAAAGAAGATCATGTTGTTCTTTAGTGGCTGGAACATATTTTGTTGAGGATAAAGTACCATATCCAGTACCATCAGTAGTCACTCTAAAATTATAGTGGTTCCATCCACAATATGCGTGTATAGAAGTATCTAATTCTACACATTTGAACAAAACTGTAATTTGATTATCTCCAGATAAACAATCAACAAGCACATCACCATCCCTTGCATCGGCGATATTCCAAAGTCTCATACATATTTCATGATTAAATGGAATAATGCCATGAGGTAATCCATTTCTTTCAATATAATACCCATTTTCATCAACTTTTGTTATATGACGAACACCTTCATAATGATCTCCACTATATAAAATCCAATCACCAACCTTGAATTTTAGATTGACTTTATCTACAGACTTCTGCTCACATTGATTTTCAATCCAAGCAATAGCAGCCTTAAATTGCTCTTTGAATTGTTCATCAGATCTTCGTAGACCATCATAAAGGTATTCTAATATCCATTTCTTAGATTCATCTTCTTTGAGTTCTGGAAAAATATCATAAATTGTACGTTTAGTTATGATTGAAGCAGAATTGCAACAACCTAATGCAATTTTTGCTCTTCTAATAGCTTCATCATAGTGTTTTGCTTTCTCCTCTGTTGTCATATTATATTAGTCCTTCTTCTTTAAATCTAACAATCAATTCTCATCTATTGGATTGTCATGCCATTCGCTGAATCTTTCCTTACAATGAAGTCTATAATGATGGTCATCAGAACTATCCAATGTTGCTGATGACATCACATTGAGCAATGCAGCAAGACTCCAACAAGAAATCTCTTCTTTTAGTGAATATAGATAAGAACAGTCTTCATTAACAACATAATATCATTTATCTTGCCAGCTTCTTACTTTGCGGCAAGTCTGTATGTGATTTCATAGCATAATTTCTTTTTTAATTCCACATAGTCTTAATGCGTGCTGAAGTTGATGAACATACTTCATTTGAAATTCAGCAGTATTAACTACAAATGTGTTGCTGCTAAAAATGTACCATAAAGAATCATCATATCTTTTTCCATCTGTGTAGAAAACATATCCAGTAGGTCTTTTTTCCCAACCGTTCTTTTCAAGGATTTCTGGTGTAAGAGGAATTGGATGAAGAATATCCATACTAAAATCTCCAAATACCAATCGCCCAGAAGATGGATCTTCACTATCACGATAACCCCTTATGTAGTAGGTTTGTACCTTATCCTTGCATCTAATTTCTTCTACTTTTGTACAATAATTATTTGGTTTATTGTAACACACCCAATCCCCAACCATCAATTCATTTGCTTTCATGACTAAATCAAATTTTCTTCTTTAAGTTTGATGATAATATCCGTACAAGCATCAACAAGATTATCAGCACTAGTGGAAAGCCCATAATATGAGTGGTTTCTATTCTCATGGTGGTCATAGGTTAATATCCATTTATTATCACATCCCTCTGTAATATTGATAATATATTCTCCATCAAATAATTCTTGTGGAATAATACTAATCAATGCAGCAAGACTCCAACATGGAATTAGTTTCCAAAACTTATTCCATCTATTTAGTGCTTTATCAAAACACTCTTGCATTTCTTTTACTGTGTAAAGGTTTGCAGAATATTCATCAATATAATTAACTCCTCTTATAGAATTGTTACACCATGCCATATCTGCACTTTCAAGTGACAATATCTCTGCCAACTTCTTGGATTGTTCTAAATCTGTAAAGGCTTTCATAATTTTAATCATTTAATTGAATACCTTTTATATCTAGCCATTCTTCAAAAGTTATAATATTACAAGCGCCATATTGTTCATACAATGCAACTTCTATGTGATATTGGTTCATTGCCTCTTGTCTTTCCATAATCATAACATTCTTAATTCGTGTAACTTTTCTACCATTTCTACACAAGCATCAATAGGATTGCTAAACCAACCTGAATTCTGCCTATAACCATTAGGATAAACACTAATCATTATTCCAATAGTTCCATCCCCCAAACTCGATGTTGATAATTTTGGCCAATCAAAAATATTAAACAATGCAGAAAAACTCCAACAAGGACACCATAAATATTTTCTTTGCTTATATTCTTTAGGAATACCAACTTTAGGTGTGTTTCTCTTTTCTTCAGAAACGCCACCACTCCATGCTAACCAATAATACATATCAGCACTTTCAGGTGGCAGTATCTCTGCCAACTTCTTGCTTTGTTCTAAATCTGTATATGCTTTCATAACCAATCTTTTTCTTTTAGATAAGTAATCAAATCAACACAGGTGTCAATAGGATTGAAATATGATTCTGTTATAAATTCACCTGTTTCAATCACATATCCACCTTCCCACATTTGTAATTCATATCTCCCATTATTACGGATAATTTCAAGTAATGCCGCAAGACTCCAACAAGGAATGTCATCAACTTCCATCAAATGCTTGTCAATCCATATCCAAGGGTAATCACGATTGAGTGATGTATAAAACATATCCGCACTTTCAAACGGTAAGAACTCTGCCAACTTCTTTGACTGTTCTATGTCTGTATATGCTTTCATAACACAATTTCTTTTTCAATGTTACCTAGTCTTAAAGCATGTTGAAGTTCATGCACATATTTAAGCTCAATCCATCCCAATCCATTTGCAGGAATTAGGAATGTATTATTGGGTTGCCACCATCCCCAAAATTTTTCATTAAGGCTAAAATGCATATTGCCTTCTTCGTCTTTATCATAAGAAGGTGTATCGCTAACCATTGATGCTTTAACAAATCCATTCTTCTCCAGTATTTCAGGTGTAAGAGGGATTGGATGAAGAATATCCATATTAAAATCTCCAAATACCAATCGCTCAGAAGATGGATCTTCACTATCACGATAGCCTCTTATGTAGTAGATTTCCCCCTTATCCTTACATCGAATTTCTTCTACCTTTGTGTAGTATTTGTTAGGAGCATTATAGCACACCCAATCCCCAACCATCAATTCATTTGCTTTCATAACTAAATCAAATTTATAAGTGAATACTTTAATGCTGCTTCTACTGCTTCTTCATAAGTTTTAAAGTTGGTTTCATTTTCAGAATGATAATATTTTGCTTCATGGTGATCATATTCAACTGTTTCTTTTAAATCAACTATTTGAAAATACCATTCTAAATCAATATCATAACCAATATAACAATGTTTGCCATATACTTCCCTCAACCACTTCATGACCATTTGGTGAGTAGGTGCAAATATAAATTCCCCATCTATACAAAAGCCATACATAGTGTAATCAGTAAGAATACCATTATAATAAGCATTGGTACATTCTATATCAAAACCTTTCTCTTTTAAAATTTTTGCTACTTTGTAACTTACATAATCTTCGGTAATCATAACTTATTCTCCTTTCTGTGCTTTGATTTCTGTCATAACTACTCTCCTTTCACTTTAAGCCCAAGTTCAAAGAAATGTTTTGCAATAAATTCAATGTGTTCTCTTCTGCAAGGAATAGCATCAACTATTGTATCTATTTCCTTCTCCAAATCTACCTCTTTCACTTCGAGGGTGTTGAGGGAAGAAAGTATATCTTTCAAGCACACCAAATAACCACTATGATGCTCTTTTATTCTTCTTTTTATCTCCACTACTAAAGCGGATTTGTCAATATAGTGTTTCATAAGTTATCTTCTCGGTATTAAATAGAAATCGTTAAATAATTCATCTAAATGTTTATCAGTCCATTTTGGCTCTTTCGTTTCATCTATTGAGTCTTGATACCAATTCTGAAGATAAGCATAACCTACAGAACTGGGGTGATTGTCAGCCCATCTCGCACCACAAATGAATGACATTCTATTGTCACGATTATTGCTGTGTTCTCTTGCGGCTTTGCATATTTCATTATCTCTTTTAGTCATCATAACTTTATTCTCCTTTCTGTGCTTTTAATCCAAGTTCAAAGAAATGCTTGGCAAAATCATAGAAATCAATTTCATCATAATTCCAATCATTTTCTTCAAGAATTTTATCTACATCTTTCTCCAAATCCACCTCTTTCACTTCAAGAGTGTTGAGGGAAGAAAGCACAATCTTATAAGCATCATACAAGCCAATTTCGTAAGATGCTTTTTCTAACTTTGACAATTCTCCTAATTTTCTTTCTATTTTCGCTACTAAAGCATCTTCATCAATCAGTTTCATAATCGTCATAGTTTAAGTCATAATCAGTTATATCCATATCACATTTAAAAACTAACTCATAGTCTTGGTATCTCCAAACAAATTCATTCCATGCCTCCTTTGCTTCATCTTTCCATGATTGAGGTGCAGCGAGTTCACATAATGCCCTTTCTGCTTCATAATGTCTTTCGCAAGCATCAAGTAGTTTTTCTTGAACTTTTTGTTTTATTGCACCTTTGTCTATGTAATGTGCCATAATCAATTATTATTTTTGTGTTCGTTATATAAATGCACCATTAATGCAAAATCTGAATAAAACCTATCCTTGTCATATCTTCCAGTTGTACTTATGTGGAAACGATATTTCGTGAAGCATTTAGGACACTCAAATACCCCCATAAAGCCATGTTCTGTATCACACCATCCAATAGGTGTGGGTTCTGCAAAACGGCTATCTATTGAGTAGTCAAATAGGCTTGAGCCATTACATTCAGGACAAGCCATATCCTTACTTATAAGAATATTTGCATATTGCCCAATTTTCATTTGCTCAAACTCTTCAAAAGACATCATATCTTACTCTCCTTTCATATAGTTTTTGAAGTCCTCAAACATTTCTTCCATACAATTAAAGGTGTTATTTTCTACTGCATAATGCAAGTTGTTGAAATAAAACTTTTCATTTAAGTATGCCAAAGCCTTCTCAATGGCTTCTTCTTTTGCAACCTCAACTGCTTTAAGAGCATAGTCAGGAGCAAGCCAACTTTCATATTCTCCATTACTCAATTCATTTGAGCAATTCCGAGTGTAATCTTTGATACATTGTTCTGCTTTCATATATCAGTAGTTATAACATTATTCATCTGGGAGTTTAACATCAAGCCAATACTTGACATCAGGTAAATTCCAACCACCTTTGTCATAGGTCTTAGGATAGTTTCTTGTAACCTTACCTGTGGCAATATTCTTTCCATCCCAATACTCTGGTGGTCTGTGTGCAAATACAACCTTACCATTGTCAAGTAGCGCTATAACCTCTCTATCTATCTCTGGCAGGTCATCACCATCAGCAGGTTTCCAGAGGTTTTCTTTCTGCCACTTAGCACTAGCCTTGAAATGCTCAACGCAAAGCAACTTTTCGCCGCCTTCATATTTGCATGCTTCTGCATAATCAAATGCAGCTTCCTCCAAATCTTCACTTATAGGTTCTTCTTGTGCCTCTTTAACTTCAAGATTTTCCTTGTAACGGGGGTCTCTTGCTAATTCAACACCAGTCTCACCCCCGATAATATACGCTTGTTCAATCTCTTTCCTCCACAGTCCTTGTTGTTCTTTTGTTAATTGATTGAACAGTTTGCTTTCTATGTTAAATGAATATGTTCCAGCATAGCGTTGAATACCCGCTTCAATGGAATTATATTGAACACATTCTCCATATGGGTCTTTCATCATCTTCGCTACTAAAGCGTCTTTGTCTATCAGTTTCATAGTTTATTCTCTTTTTGTTTTTAGTCCAAGTTCAAAGAAATGTTTAGCACTTTCTCTGAATTTATCGATATTCAAATATTCACCATACCAGGTATTATCTAATTCCTTATCAATTTCTTTCTCCAAATCCACCTCTTTAACTTCAAGGGAGTCAAGGAGAGAAAGCATATCTTTCAAGCACACCAAATAACCACTATGATGTTCTTTCATTCTTCTATTTATCTCTGCTGCTAAAGTGGATTTGTCTATGTAATGTGCCATAATTAGTTTTCCTTGATTTCAGTATAACTATCTATAGTTATTCCTTTTCTTCCGTACCATCTATGTCCACAATTTTTGCAAACAAAACTCATTCTGATACCATTTCCGAATTCATTATTAGTGTCTGTACAAATGCCATTTTCAAAAGTGAAATCAGTAGTTGCCTCTATTGTTTCACTTGCAATAATCATTTTGTTTGTATGACACTTAGGACATTTGATAGACAAAATTCTTTTTTCCATACCTTACTTTCTTAAATTATGAAGAATAATAATTTCAAATGGTACAATAATCACTTTCCATTTAATGCATCAATAGTGTCTTCATTAAGTTTTCCAACACATACTTCAGTGCTGCTTCAACGGCTTCTTCATAAGAGCCTTTGTTTCTTGTTGAAGCCGTTGTTAAATCCATCTTATAGTCAAATATTAGAAAACCATACAAAAATGTGTTTCTGCTTCTTCGTATTTCAACATAAATACCTTTCTCCCTCAACCAAGCCATGGCAAATTGGTGAGTTGGGCAAGCATAAACACCTTCAAATTCTATATTGTTAGAGTTCATTATGTACAAGTGCCCTCCATCAATATATTCGATTTCATTCTCACGACCGGCAGACTTCAACTCATACTCTTCATCTTCATCAATTTCTACTCCATTGTGCCTAACAGAAATACCATAACACCGATTGCACCACTCATTGAAACCTCTTTCCTTGAGTAACTTGCTCACTTCATAGGAGCAATATGCTTCTTGTACCATAATCATTCCTCTTTCTTATTATACATTCCTTCAGGTGCTTCTAACGCAAGACCTTTAGGGATTAATCCAATAAAGTCAAAATGATTTTTATAAAGCCATAGAATATGTCTATACATAGGAACAAACGGGTGCGAATAAATGCTAAACTTTTTGTTTTTATAGGATTCTTCAAATTCCTTTCCAATAGGCATTATATCATCCCTATCTTCTTCAAAACATTTATTATATTCATTCGTTTCTCCCTCTGTCATACTTGACATTGGACGGAGATAGGGTTTGATGTATTCTCCTTTTTCATTTTGCCGTGGAGACATAAAAACATCAAGTAAATAACATTTTAAGATACATTTCGCCCCGTGTTTTACATAATTTCCATTATGTACATCAAAAGCATTATAGTCATAGTCTACTATTACTCCATAAGGCAACCTTGCACAAAGGTCTTTCAGCAATAAATCCTTTTCTTCCTGTGTCATAGTTCATAATCTAAAATTTTGCATATTCCATATATCATCAGTGCAATGAAAGATGTTAGATAGCCAAAAATTCCAAGTGCCCAGAGGAAAGTACTTATGGTTGCGGCCTTCACAATAGCATCTACCCAAAGTATTGAAGAAATTATGAACACACTCATTAATATGATAACATAGACTAAAGCCCACATTGTTCTATTATCAGTTTTTGAATCACCACTATAAACTGATGGGATGTCATCTATGTCATAGAAAGCCCAAGGATTAATAAAAATATACATAATGTTAGATTTCATATGGGTTATTTTCTTCTGTCACCTTAATCGCTAAACCCCTTTCAATCAACCCACGATAGTCAAAGTGATTGGCATTGAGCCATTTAAATACCGCTAATAATTCCGTATAACTTAATCGTTTAATAGAAGGGGAAAACAAACCCAAAAAATCATCTCGAACTTCTACATCATATCCAATTATCTGTTCTACCTCAAATCTTTCTGATTCGGACATTGAAGACATTGGACGGAGATAAGGCTTAATATAAATGTAATTTAACGGTATCATTTGATTTTTTACTTTTGCCCTTTTAACTGGGTCAGCAATATCTAACCTACACCAATTCTTAGATAATACAAGTAGCTCTCCATTGAAGGTGAACCCATTAATATCTGTAACTTGCAATTGTAACCCATAAGGCAATCCGTCCTTAAGTACATTTAACAACAGTTCCTTTTCTTTTTGTATTTCTTCTTTAGTCATAGCTTTATTTTTCATAAGTGCTATTTTCTTTAACTTCAATTGCAAAACCTTTTTCTTTGAGGTATTTCACATAATCTTCATAAGAAGAAAACTCAATAGGAAAATACTTATAAGGCATCTTTTTGTAGTTTTTAGTTATACATTTCCTTTAGCGCTTCTAATGCAAGCCCTTTCTCAATGAGTCCGCGATAGTCAAACATCTTCTTGTTGAGCCAATCAAACAAAATGTAACCATCCTCATCAAAATGATAAGATAGTTTCATTTCTTGAAACTCTTTCTCTTCATCCCCACTCATACTCTCCATTGGGCGGAGATATAGAACAATTATATCGTCAAAACCTTTTCTAAAAGACTCAATATCTCTTTCAGTTAAAGTGACTGCTCCATATAATGCTCTATGTATTTTCACTCCATATGGCAGCCTTGCACAAAGGTCTTGGAGTAATAAATGCTTTTCTTCTTGTGTCATAGTTCTATTTCTTTTTAGAGTACTTGCTAAAAGGGCATTTCAAACAAGGATAGGGTACTGCACCATCCATGCTAGAAAAACAGTAGATATCAGATCAATCCACTAAGGATGGATTGCTTGGTGTCTCTTCAACATGATCAAGATCCTCATTAGAAGAATCACAACTCATAGCAACTGATGACAAGCCATTGTGCAGCTTGTACAATGAGAGCAAGACAAGTGCAACTAATGCAACAAATAGCAAAAACAGAATTGTATCCATAACATCTATTGAAAATTATTCAAGTTTCTAAAAGATAAATAGCAAAAACTTGATATAGTTCAAAGAAAATGCCAGGAGATTTAAATCTCCTGGCACCAAATATCTCACTTGCTCACTTCTTCAAACAAAAGCTTAGATATTGTTTCGATGTTCATCATCACTTGCTCATGAACATCAAGCTTGTATTCATTCCTCTGGACCGGCCAGCCATGGAGTATCATCTCATATTCACATCTGGCCCAGAACATGTACAATGATGACTTCTTGACAAGCTCTCTCATGTCATCTAAAGTCTCAACAAGCTTGTAGATGCTGCTAGCTCTCTTTGACTTAGCTTTCTTCTGATTCTCTTTGTATCTCTCTCTGAAATATGGCAGCACATCATAGTGCTCTAAGCTGTCTGTGTTGAAGTTCCACAACAACACATTGAACACATTAGCTGGCTTCTTCTTTCTCATATATTCCTCTCTTTCTTCATTTATCTTATCCGTGGTGAAAATAGAAAACAATGCAAGGAATTCAACATGGCATGCTAAAAAAACAAGCAATCAAAGTCAGATGAGCTTCTTAGCTAGCAGCCATGCAATCATCTCAACACAAGCAGCTATCACATCATCATTGAGCCTTGTTGTGTACCAGTCTGACTTTGTTCTCTCATTGTATGGATACTCCACATAGTACCTTTGTGGATCTGTCTTGCCGGTGCACAATGATGGCCTCCTGCCATGTATCTTTGGCATCAGCTCAAACAGCTTGCCATCTGTCCACACTGGAGTTGCCTGGCTCTTGTCTTCCAAGTCTTTGTATGGCTTCATGATGTACTCTCCATCACGATAGTGCATGTCTGCTGTGCTTGGGTCTAGCCCATGCTCAACTAGTTGCCTTGATATGTCTTCTGATGTGAAATGCTCCATATATCTGTATGTCACTAGATTGCACAAGTCTCAATGAAGAGCAGCACTAGCCCTATTGCTGTGACACTGCCCCACAGCCACATGAAGATCTTGTACCACTTGTGGTTCATCTCAACATCATACACATCTTCTGGACAATTTGGATCTGCCACTTTCTTCATCCTCATCCCACCAATGACAGTCATGATGAGGAATATAGCGCCAAACACACTAATCAAGTCTCCGTACATTCTCATATAGTATAGTCTTAGTTATTTGATCAATGGTTTTTTCTTGTGTATATATATCTGCAATCTCCTCCAAAGATATAGCTAGCATATGCAATCCTGGATGATGCATCAAATAGCAGTATCTCTGACAGCTCCTTTGGTTGGCCTGAGCCAGGGCAAGCCTCTATGCAAACTCCTTCTCCTATGTATTTTGCCACCTTATATAAGAAAATAGAAAAACAGTGTGCAAGTTCAATTGCTTTGCGACAAAAAAATGGCAGAGCTCAAAGCCCTGCCATTGCCTATAGAAATGATTCCAAGCTTGCCTCTACATAATGCAGTATGCCTAGTGAATGCACATCACTCTCCATCATCGATGGTCTCAATGCAAGATAGCTTGCGCTCCATCAAGAACTTTGAGTTGTCATTCATCCCATCCAGCTTCATCAAAACATGCCATCCTCTCTTGCCAAGCAAGTTGAGCTCTTGGATGATTGAATATGGAGGGAATTCTACTACTTGATACTCAAACTTTTCGTAGCTCTGGTATTCCATTGGAATTTCGCCGCCTGACATATCCTGGTTTATCCTAGTGGGTGGATAATCAAAAGGACATAGTTCCTATCAGGCTACATATATTTGTTATCCTGGAGACATGATTTCATAGCTCTATCACATCTTCTGATAATAATAACCCTGTGTCATCCAATGTCTGCACCAAGAACTGGTTGTGCTGCACTGAGTCACACAGCCACAGCTTGCCACTGCAGTGGCTCTCAACTCGTTGTGTCTCTGTGTGCCCAACTACTTGCTCCCACACCACCCCATCTTGGTCTCTGTACATGTCACCAACAAGTGCCTTAGGGCGTATCCATATGCATGATGAGTGCTTGGATGTGCCATAAGAGTCTCCACCATCATCTCCATATGTGAACTTGAGCTCACACATTGCACGAGATGTGTCAAGCTTGCTGTTGATGTCGTATATCTCCATTGACCAATCATTGAGCCATGTCATTGACACGCCAGCATGGGAGTATATGATCTTGTTCTTGTAGTCTATGTAGGCAAGGCTGATTGCCTTGCTCCTGACAAGGCCATTGAGCCACTTGCAAGCCCATGAGAGTGTCTTCTGTGAGAACCCTGAGTATCTCTCAATGCTTGGCCAGCCATACAAGTAGTGGAAGTCATGGTTGCCAAGCAAGATCTTGAAGCTCTCTGGGTTCTTGTGCCTCATCTTCATCTCAACCACTTCCTTTGCTGCTTCTTCTTGCTTCTTCAAGCTGACATCAAACGAGTCAAGGTAGTCTCCTAGGCAAACTACCTCATCTGGCTGGACATGATCATAGGCTAAGTGATACTTGTCTATGTGTCCATGCAAGTCTCCAAGAACTAGTCTCTTCATGCCTGTGTGGTGTCTCTTATCATCTCAAACTCTAAGCATTGTGGATCACAAGAGAAGTCCATGCCAGATCTCTTGACAATAGCCTCCAAGTCTCTCATGATTATGGAGTTCACATATCTGAATCTGCTCCTCCATCTGCCACTTGCTTTGTCTCTCTCTGGCTCTTTTGTGAACATTGCAAGGCTGCCATCTGCCTCAACTGCAAACCAAACTTGTTGTGTCTTTCCCATCTCTTAAAGCATTGCTAGCCTAGTGTGGCTAGGCAATCTTAAAATAGAAACACTGCATGTGATGTTCAACTTGCCAACACGAAAAATGGCAGCCCGCAGGCTGCCACTCTCTCAACAAGCACACCATGTGCCTTGTTCTGTTCAGTCACCAGACATAGCAGTGTTAGAAGAATTACGGCTGCGCCCGTACTCAATCTCTTCATTCTCCGTCTTCTTGTCTGTGTAGTGCACACCAATCTTTGTTATCCCAGCTGTGGCAAATATCGCAGCAACAGATGTTATGTATGATGCCAAGCCATTCAGGTCAGTGGTTATTGTGTGGTTGTACACAGCTTCAATAGTCAGTATTAGTACTGGCACAAACAAGAGGAGCAACCCTATCATGAGCATTGATATGACTAAGAAGTTGCTTGTTGCCAACTCTGGGTCATTCTTGTCCAACAGCTTCTTGAAGAAGCCTTTCTCTTTTGCCTTGCACATCCCTAATGTCAATACAGATATGATTTTAGATATCATCAGCAAATGAATGCATATATTTCTATTGATTCGCCTCTAGAAACATCTACACCATCCTATTTAATAATAAACTGTCAGTCTTGCTTTGAGTTGTGAGGATGTTGAGCATTGAGTTGAGATGATGTGTGTGTGGAGTGTTTGGGAGTCGAACCCAAGTCCAAGTGAGGCAAGTCACCTAAAGCTTACTAATCAGCATGCTTCACTCGTTGTTTGTCTGTGAGAGTCAAACGAGACTGCTCTCTGTCAAGCCTATAGCCTGAAGTCCATTGTTCCATCTTCACTGTCCTGTTGTATCTGGTGCACTACCATAGCCTTGGCTGGATAGAGATGGATTCATGTAGCATAGAACGTCTCACCAAAGCTTGCACCACCAGCTACATGGCCTATCGGTCAAGCAGCTGCCCTGAAAGTCTCTTCAGCATCTATTGTCTTGGCATGTTCAAGGGAATTACCTACCCTGCATGACTCTAAGAGCCCACCAATGCACTTGTCAAATATCCTGTACACCCCAAATTTCAAATAGCCTCTAGCAACACCATTAGCACTGCATATTGCCGGGTGGATTCACGAGATACAGACTTCTGCAACCATGTTCCAGGCAACCCGCTATTAGGCACTTGCGCTGTTTCATGCAGTTGTTGTGTTTCCCCTTATGGCTCCTTGCGGAATCTGCTGCTCTTCACATCTGTGGCTATGTTTGCATTATCTATGTTTGCATGCCAGACCAACACCTTTCACTGAGCTGCCAACTCTAATTGAGTCGCCTTCACCCTGCATGTGCAGAGCTTCCCTCAGTCACTACTCAGTGGCATGCACCCAGCTTGCTTGCAGTGCTAAGGCATTGCCTTTTTTGCATAGTAGCAAATGCAGGAGTCGTACGACTCCTGCTATAGCTAGCAAAGGATATTCTAACATTTAGTCAAGTTCCAAATTCAACCTATCTAACTCTTCTAATGCTATATGCTATTTTTCATAGTATTCTATTGCATTTTCAATGTCCCAATCTTTCTTGTCAAGACCTTTAAGGATTTTTCCTAAAGCCCATGAAGCATTCACTGTACCATCTTCACATTCTTGCAAGAACTTGTCAAGATCATTAATGAATCTATTGATGTATTTAGTAGCAGTTTTAGTGTCATCAATGCTTTCATGCACCATATATTGCTTTAAGTCTTCCATAACTAGTTTTTAATTTTTTTTTGTTAAGAGATTTCAATGTTTTATCTATAATTTGTCTGTGAATGACATAATCCTACTAAAGTCTTTAGAAGCAAGAATATCAACTAGATCTTGAAGAATTCCATCTTGAAACTTATGCCATAGTATAATGAAACTATCATATGTCTCTTTATCATCTAGATCATATCCTTCTGTATATAATTTATTATAGAGTTCCCATATGTAGTCATCATTAGTGTCTATTTCATTCTTCCTATATATGACATCTTCTAAATGGTGATATCTAGAATCATATGTATCTTTTGCCTTTAGCTTCTTCATGCATAAGCTTCTCATGAAACCGCGTATCTCTTTTTTCCAATGCATGATGAATTCATTTGAATCATCTTCACTTGACTTCATAACAAGCAATATATGAGCAATAAGTATTGGTAGCTTATTGCCTATCTCATCCTTGTACTCTGATATTGACTAAGCTATCTCAAATATCTCAGTTCCTACGAGATGCTTAGCAATGAACTCTTTGATTACTCTCATATTCACAATTATCTCTATATAGTGTGGCGAGTGCAGGAGTCGAACCTGCTATATTAAGGTTATGAGCCTTAAATGATCTGCATATCCGTTTCATTCCCTCGCTGTCTGTTGTGTGAGACCACATTAGAGAAAGCCAAGCTAAGCTAGATGAACTATTGCTGGAATCGAACCAGCTACCTAAAAATTACAAGTTTCTTGCTCTGCCTAATGAGCTAAATAATCGATGAAACTCAACTTGTGACTCCTAAAAGGCCTCTGTAGCGATAACGGGGCTCGAACCCATATTTCATCCTTGAGAGAGATGCGAACTAACCTGTTATTCGATATCGCCAAAATTAGATGCATGACACATACAAAGAGTAGCCAGAATGGGACTTGAACCCATACGACTGCAATAGTCACCAGAGTTTAAGTCTGGGGTGTCTGCCAATTCCACCATCTGGCCATGTTGTAGTAGAGGATGACGGAATCGAACCGCCCTCCTTTGGATGTAAGCCAAATGTCCTCCCGATGAACGAATCCTCTATTGTAGTATCTTTTTCCCTTGGCAATTCTTCCTTGGCTTGTATCCAACTCTGCCAAGTTCCCAATTGTCATCTTCATAGCTTCTCAACAACTCTTTCTTGATGTATTTAACAACACCATGCTTGTTGACCCAAACTCTGCTGTTGCCAGATGCACTTGGCTTCATAGATTTCCTAGTCTTCTGCCTTGACTCAAGTGTATGGTGGTGGCTTGACCATGTAGTGTCATGGATGCTAGGATCATACAAGTCTTTGCTTATCAAGAAAAACTTGCTAGTGCCTCTAAGCTTCACTACTACATGATTCTTGAAAGATGTGCTATTATGTTGCTGCACCAAGAAGTTGCCTTTGCCTCCTCTGACAAGGTTGTAGCAATTGCCATCCATCACCATCTCTTCATCTACAACCTCTGACTCATGCTTGTAAGCTTCTTCTGCTGAGCTGAAGAACTTCAAGATCTCCTTTGAGAAGTTGCCAATGCCATGTTTCTTGTATGCCATCCATAGCCTCTTGCCTGAACCCATGTATCCATCATCTAAGTCATCAGTGCTATGCACACCATAGTAGAAATGGTTGTTGACTAAATTGGTGATCTTGTAGAAATAATGATATCTCTTCTTCTTGCTCATAGAGTGGGAGAGGAGGGACTTGAACCCCCAGTCCAATCAAGGAACGGATTTACAGTCCGTACGGCTACCAGTTACCGGTTACTCTCCCAAACTGTTGTACATGTGAGCTCCTGGCCGGACTCGAACCGACAACATCCGCATTACAAGTGCGGCGCTCTACCATTGAAGCTACAAGAGCAAATGCATATGCTTCTCAATTCACTTAGCTTTGGATTTGGTTAGGCTAGTAAGTCCAAGCCCTTGGCTTGGACCTACGACCACCAGACTCTTGCCACACTATGTTACCATAGCCAAACAAACGTGATACCAACTTCACCAAGTGAGCCAATCTTTGCAATTGACACCTTATATGGATTTGAACCATTGCCTTTTGTTTGTTGTGGTCTGGAACATCTCCAGATTCTTACCACACTATGTTACCATAGCATCAATAGTTTCTTGTTTTAAGGTTCCTGACATTTCTGCGGTATCTGTGAGATTCAAACTCACACTATTGATTTGTAGTCTGGACTGTCTCATTACCGTATTGAAATTCTTGCAAGTAATACTTTGACTAATCCCGCGAGTTTTTGATTATTATACACGCGACCGATTTCCACGGTTATTTACATTCTTAGGCGGTATCATATAAATTTCAACTTAGGTATCTCCCGCCCTTCTAAACGTTTTATATGACATGCATTCAGGAATGTAGCAATCTATTTGTTCTAAGAATTTTTTTTTGCCATACGGGTTCCACATCGAATTGAATATTTTCCTCTATTATATTTTAAAGTAAAATCAACATCCAATCTTTCTTTCATGAACTTAATAGCATCTAAAGCCTCCTCTTTAGAGGTGTACATAGATATTACAAGTTCATAAGCGTGGATTTTTCCATTGGTTTTCTTAGCATACAAGCTTCCATCGTCCATATACCAAAAGGCAATTCCTTGATTATTAATTTTTCTTAAGTACCTCAGACTTATATACTTTTTATGGTTTTTATATAACCACTTTAAGCAAAGTTTAAATACCTATGAACTACGCAAAGCCTTATAGAAGGATGCCCTTCGTTTAAGTACTCAGAAAAATTTATTTTCTTTCCTAATGCGGTTTCAAGAAATTTTCTTTTGTAATGAAAATAGTCTTTTTGCTTCTGAGAATGAATGATAGATAATTCCGTAGTATAAGTCTTATGTTTTCTTCTTAAATAGGAATCACCAATCATCATACCTCTAATTGCTGCTTTCTATTCTTTTGTCATTTCTAATACATTTTAGTACAGTTATTTAAATAAACGTTTATAGTCTCTACACGATTGATGATATATAGTTTCTTTGGCTAAGTCTTTATATCATTTTCGCTCGGTATAGTCCTTACACATTATTGGTTAGTGCTTGAAAGAGTTTAGTATTTATTTACTGGTCGAAGGTTTTCTTATGTTCCCCCTTCTTGTCTCTCAAGGATTTCCACCGAATTTAGGAGATTCTACTATGGGATTTCTTGCCTATGCAATTCTTTATGACTTATTTTTTCATTTAAATTAAATATATTATTTCTTATTTCATTTATATCATTCTTAAATAAAACTAATAGATTATCAACTTCTTTCCATTTACATAAATCACGTTCAGTTTGATAACCTTTTATTTCAACATACATATTATATTCAATTAAATAAAAATCTGGAAAATATTTATGTTGTTCATTATTCCAAATATATGATATACCTTTATTTGGTCTTATCCACTTTATATTATTTGCATCTAAATATTTTGCAAAACTAACTTCCCATTTACCATCTAATGTATAATCATTATATTTATATTTTTTAACTTTTCCATTATAATTTATTCCGCGATATGATTCTGGATATTTTATTACGGCAGATTTCATACCATTTTTTATTTTATTTATTTGTTCAATAGTATGTTTTTTACCTCTCCGTGCCTTTCCAATTTTTTGTTTTGTTTCTTCTGAAACTTTAGGTATTTCTAATCCTAATTCTTTTGCTTTTGTAAATTGATTTTTTCCAATATGGCCCTTTGAATGTCCATGTTTTATATATGATAAATCTATTCTATTAGGATTTTCTTTACATCTTATTTCGTGTTGAACTAAACTATTCTTATTTTTATATTCTCTTTCACAATATTTACAAATTAACATATATATAATATTTTATTTATGTATAGATAAAGGGACTCAATCCCACAACCTACTGTATATAAGACAGACATGATAACCATTGAAACTATAAAAGCAAATTCCTTTCAATTCACCTAACTTGGATTGGTGGACCCACTTGGATTTGAACCAAGGACCTTTGGCTTATGAGGCCACTGCTGCTAACCGCTGAGCTATGGGTCCAAAGGAATTTGTAGGGAATGTGGGACTTGAACCAAACATACAACCGATTACCCTTTCTACAAGGTATAAGCTTGAATGGATACATCCCTATGCAAGTTTTGTGGAGCTACCGAGGCTCGAACTCGGGATCTGACAGTGCAAATGTCAAGTGTTAGCCAACTATACCATAGCCCCAAATCATGAGAAGTCTAGATATTCTGTTGTGCAGCAGCCATAATACAAGCTCTGCCTATGCTTACTGAACTATTCTTGGCAAGATTGCCAAGAAGGGGTTTTCCACCACACCTCACCTAAACTAAAAAAACTATGCATCATTCAACTCTGTACTCAACATTTCAAAGAACCACACGACACATGCGTGCTTTGTTGGACCACCGGGACTCGAACCCAGAATGCCAGAACCAAAATCTGATGTGTTACCAATTACACCATAGTCCAATTTTTTTGAGGCATCTCAAAGAACTCACATTAATGAATATAGAACAAACACAAGGCAGTTCAAACAAATTCACAAATTTTTATGATCCAAAGTGCTCTCGCAGAGATTCGAACTCTGACTCATAGATTAAGAGTCTACTAGACTGACCATTATCTTACAAGAGCATTGTGCTCCCACAGGGACTCGAACCCTGGATCCTTGGCTTAAAAGGCCACAGCTTTACCAACTCAGCTATAGGAGCATGCAATATCACAGACTATCCTCTGCTTGGCCCAATGCTAGTTGCTGTCGGTTGGGTGCATGCTCCTTGCGGTTGCTATTGGGCCATGTAGCCAAGAAGCACTAAGCACCCGATGTGTTTTCGTCTCATCTTGTATTGCCTGCTTATAGTTTGCATATATATATCTATAAAAAAATATCCAGAAGTCTTTCTCATAGCTCCTGGATATCATCTGTCATATGTTAAGTTTGTATGGAATCAACCTCAATCAATGCAACCAATGACACCAGGACACATCATAGCTTTGACTAATGTGACAACTATCTGCTTGTATGTCTCTTGATATCTTTGCATTGTACGTTAAATTAAAATCATTTAATAATAATTTGAATATAGACAAATAATATATGGATTCAATCTCTTTATTGTTAAAAAAAGTTAATTCACATGCTCTCAACAACTGTCTTTGTGCCAATTGACAACACAAGTGATGAGTCTGTTGATGACACCCATCGGTTGTTGTCTATTGACTCATCAAAGTTGTCTGCATAGAAGCAAGCTCTGATGTCTGGCCACAGCTTCATCTTCTCATCACTTATGCCTTGGTTCATCTCTTCTTCTAACTCAACTTGCTTCTCTCTCATCTTTGCCAGCAAGTCTGGATGGTCGTTGATGAAGCTGATCACAAGTTGCATGATGCTCTTGTGCAAGTCGAGCAAGCTATTGCTAAGCTCTTTGCTCTTTGGCATGTCAAGCATCACATTGCAGCTTGTGTGCATGTCAGCAGCACGCAATGCATCTCTGAACTCTTTGCTAGACATTGCGATGCCATGATCTCTGGCAACTTTGTACAATGCTAGCCCTATGTCATGATAAAGCTCTTCCATATTCTCAGTATTCTATCTTTGCCTTAGGGTCGGCTTTTGGGATGACTGTGATGTGTGTGTCTTTCCCATACAGAGACCCATTGATGATGAACAAGTAGTTGTCATTCTCATATGGTGCTGTAGCTGACCTTGCAACTTCAGTGCCATCAAGTGCTAGTATTGCTGTGCCATTGTACCTTGATCTTGATGTCACTTGTATGCAGTTGCCTTTCAAGTGAACATACTCATCCATAGTCTCAGACAAGTACAGCTCTCTGCCATCTTCAAGTGACAAGACACATGGCACATACTCTAGGCGATATCCATCACTTGCCACAAGGCTCTTGTCTAGCTTCTTGAACTTCTTCTCAACTACTCTGTACAGCACAACAACATTGTCTCCTTCTCTCTGTGCTTTGTTCATGAAAGAGTACACATTGCCATTCACCATAGTGCCATCTTGTGCTACAAGAGAGAGATACTCATAGCCATCATTCACCTGAGCCAAGAATTGCAGCTCTTGCTTGTTGATCTTTGATAGGTTGTATGCCATTGCTTCACTATTTTTTGCCATTTGCCCAACACGAGCACAATGAACATAGAAACATGCCTTCAACAGTTCAACATAGGTTGGATGCATATACCCAGTAGCTTTGGTGGGAGTCGAACCCACACCCTCGTCTCCTCTGGACTAGATTTTGAGTCTAGCGCGTCTGCCAGTTCCGCCACAAAGCCATTCCAGGCTGATGTCTCACTTCAGCCTGAATGTTATCCTTCCATTGTTCAAGTCATAAGGGCTGATCTCAACCCGCACACGATCACCCACGATCAGCCTTATGTTGTTCACTCTTATCTTGCCAGATATGGTGCATCGCATCTGGTGCCCATTGTCTAGCTCTACTATGAAGAAGGAACTAGGCAGGACTTCTACTATAGTCCCTTCTTGCACTATCACATCTTGCTTAGACATATTGATCAAGACAAGTCTTCTTTTGTTGGTTTGTACTGTGGGTCAATCACAACAGCTCTCACTTTGTCAAGGTGTGCCATTGGGTTGAACTCAAGCTTTGCAATGTCCTCAAGCATAGAGTATCCATACCCAAAGTAGTATCCAATCTTGTCAGTCTGAGGCAAGATTGTTGCTCCATAAGCAGCAAGGTCAACACAATACACATATGGTGAGCACACATCGTGCACATACTTGGCATATGCACCACTCACCCAGTCTCCATAGTAGTAGCTCTTCCTGTTGCACTCATTGTCTGACAAGATGATGATCCTGTCATACTTTGCCTTTGCAATGCGAAGCTTCTCAAACACATCTGGTATGTTTGTGCCACCCATCTGTGATGTGCTGACAATGCTCTCTGCTATAGAGAACACATCATCTGAGCGACGGAAGACATACATCTTGGCATAGTCAGAGAAAACCATTATGTCGCCATTTGTGCCCTTTGCAATTGTAGATGCCATCAGTGCTGCTTGGTTGATGCACCTGCGATTGTATGAAGATCCTCTTGACTGCCCACTGCAGCGTGAAGACATGCTTCCTGATGTGTCAACAACACAGAGTGTCTTGCCAGGCATAGCCAATGCAAGGTTTGGCACAGCAGCTGCATAGCCCTTTCTCAATGCCTCTCTCACTTGATATCCAAACTCACAGTGTGGGAACTCATTCTCAACTACCATGTATGCAATGTCAATCTGGTAAGGCATGATCAAGCCATCACGAATCTTCTTGCCATCTGACACCAGCTCACAAAGCTTGCCAATCACTTCTCTCTTTGGTGCTACAAGCATGTTGCGGATGTTTCGCAATGCTGCAAGTATGCCAAGCTTGCCATCATTGAGCAATTGCTCCCAGTTGCTGTTCTTTGCGTCTTCAAGCACCTTCTCAGCCTCTGCTTTTGTGATCTTGCCTTCACGAACTGCCTTGGCAACCTCTTGGCCGGCATCTGACTGTGCAACTTCCCAGGTGTCAGCTGAGATGGTGATGCCACGCATGATAGCATCAATTGTCTTCATCTCTTCACCATTGACACGGATGGTTGCCTTTGACAATGATGACTTTGGGTGCACAAGGTTAGAGATGTCAATCACTGTGTCTCTGTACTTTGCAAGGCTGTAGTTGTCAAGCTTCACAAGAGCTGATGCAAAGCCTTTCTTCATTGCATTTGAGAGTGGTGACTTGTTCAGTGCTGCATATGAGTCCTTGATAGCTTGCATGTCATCTGGACGGTACACAACACCACCTTGCTTCATCTTCTTGTCCCACAAGCTGTAGAATGCCTTTGACCATGGCCGTCCGGCAACAAATGGTGCAGCAAGAGCTGCAGCAAGCTGGTTAGTGTTTCGCATGCCTTCACCCATGCAACGAGACCATACAATAGCCTGTGCAACAAAGTAAGGGTTCTTCATGCCAATGCGCTCTACCAAGTCACGAAGCTCACGAAGCATAGTGTCTTCATCTCTGTAGTACTGGTTCTGGATCTTCAATGTGTTGAGCATAGACAACAGCCTCAACTCATCTGTCAGAGAATAAGCTGGCAATCCTTGACGGTTCTTTGAATCTTCCTTACGAAGATTCATCACTTCAGCTACACGCTCCTTTGGAGCCATAGCACCAAGAGCAGTCTTGAGCTGCTCATTGCGATCTCTCATCTTCATAGTCCTAAATATGACTTTTAATTTTCTATTTGAAATTAAAGAAATGCTGGTGGAACTTGTCACTCTTGTGGCCTCCACCAAATAGCCACTATAATGTATGTATGCCTTTGCAGCACATGTGCTACAATGGATGTCTTCTATATATAAGATATATCCAATGATTCCAATGTTAATGAGCCTTCAAGAAGAGACTCATCAAATTGAAACATGGAACCTATGCTGGCATCAGAATGACTTGGCAAATGGCTTGCCACTCTCAATGTCAGTACGAACAGAGCTGATGTCAACTATCCTTATAGACTCTATTGTGTCTACTCCGAACATGACTTTCAGCTTCTCCTTAGCATCACTGATGCTGCTAGCGCCAATCACTGTGACATTTGCATTGTCTAGTGCAAGATACACCTTCATTGGATCAACTCTGTCACGATTTGGCCTGATGTCAATTGGTCCAGCGTACATGCCACTTTGGACCGACTTGTTAGTTTGGATCACTGCCATCTCCTTTTGCATGATATATATTTGAAAAAATAAAAATAAAAAAAAAATAAAAACAACTCATCTAAGCTCATCTAGCCTCATCTTAGCTCTCTTGAGCATCCTCAAGACATGCATGTTTGGTGTCAAGCATGGATTGTCCTCACGAGTGATGAAACCACTATCACCATATGTGTCTAGGATGTATCTCACTATTGCTTGGCTCCTTGACAGCCCTGCTGAGCAATGCACATAGAAGTCACAACTAATGTGGTTGTCAATGAACCTCACAATCTTGAATGCCATCTCATGGTCTAGTGCATGCACTTGCTGCTTCCTGCCAAGCCTCATTATATAGTAAGAGAACTCATTTGCTGAAAGGGCTGTGTCATCTAGCATCTCATCATACTTGTCACCAAAGTCTGACTCAGGAGACACATCATCAAAGTCGACATTGAGCACATGAGATGACAAGTTGCTAAACCAATGCTGATCTTCTTCATCATACTTTGAGCAAATAGATATCACTGCAATGTTGTTTGGCAATTGCATCTCATTCATCCAGTTGCTGTGCACCATCTTGCTATCAAAGTCTCTCTTTGAGTAGCACATGAGCAACCTCTCTTTGTTGCTGGCCGTATTATCTCTTCCACTCATTTGTCAACCATCAATATAAAAAATGGAGATCTCGCAAGCCTGATTCCACCAACTTTGGCTGCTAAAGGTGTATCCGCTTAAAGAGATCTCCAACATGTGTGTCATCTTATTCTGTAGAGCAGGGCAATTGGATTCCAGCTGTTGTGCACGTGCTAGACATGCCAATTGCACTAGATAGAGCTCTTCAAAGAATTGCTATCGAGAGAGTTTTCTATGTATAAAGTTTATCAGACTTTTGCGTATACCATTTCGCCAAATCCCAATTGATAGGACTTTAGGACTCGAACCTAAATTACGATGAATCTCTCAATATGACTGTTGAAGCATTCTCTTGTAGCCGGGGCAGGACTCGAACCTGCAATCTTTTGTACCCAAAACAAATGTGTTTACCATCGAAGTATCTGTTAGCCATGACTGTCCTGCAAGCAGGAAGGAAGTTGACAACAGCTAGTTTCTAAAATTTCACTACCCGGCTATGTATCATTTCAAAACATCAAAAATCGCTTTGTCAGGATGGTAGGATTCGAACCTACGAATACCGGTCTCCAAAACCGGGCCCTTACCGGACTCGGGTCACATCCTGGTCAAGAGAAGAAAGCAATAGAGGCAAATGCATGCAAAGACTATTGATGAACGAAGCAGTCCTCTATCTGGCTATCTCTTGTTGTGTCTCTGGAGAGACTCGAACTCTCACTCCTTGAGGAATTAGATCCTAAGTCTAACGCGTCTGCCAATTCCGCCACAAAGACATCATCACCACAATTATATTATAGACATTACAGTGAAGATATTCAATTGTAGCTATGCGGAGATGTCAGGTTCCGACCCTGATCCACCTTGCGATGTGACGATCTGCTTAGCAGGCAGTCCCTGCTCCTTGCAGGTTACTATCTCCATGATTGTTGAGGCTAGTGAGGGAGTCAAACCCACCTTAGTAGTTTTGCAGACTACTGACTAAATCGCTCATCCAACTAGCCAGAATAGAGGATGAAGCACTACAAGCATCATCTTCTCTTGACGATATTGTATATCTCTTCTCTTGTGCAGTACATGGCACCGGTGTGATTCAAGCATGCTATCATGTTGCCATTTGCAAGGATAGTGATGTCACCATCATCAACTATCTCTTCACATCTGTCTAGCTCATCTTGGCAATCCATGATGTCATCACCATCAAAGCCAAACTTCTTTGCTATTGTCCATGGCATGCCTTCCTTCATAGCTTCTCTCAATGTCTCTAGATTCGCATAGTAGAAGACTTTGTCAATCAAGTTGGCATCAACCCAACTGCTGATCGCAGAAGCTATCTCTCCATCATTGTCACTGATGCAAAAAGACTCTAGTATCTCTCTAGAAAGATCACTAGATGCATTCATGCTCTTGCTGACATGCAGCTTCTCATCAAGGTATTCACTGAACCGTCTCATTGTGCTTTGTGTATTAGTTGTTGTAGGTAGTTTGTGATTCGAACACAAGACCTTCTGCACGTCAAGCAGACACTCTGACCAACTGAGCTAACCACCTATATTGTTGTGTACCTTCTGTGGGAGTTGAACCCACACGCTACTTTTGTTTCGCACATGATCCTTAGTCATGCATGTCTGCCAATTCCATCAAGAAGGTGATTTGTCCACGAGAAGAAAACTGCTGATAGCTAATTTTGAAATTTTTCATGTTCTGCCAATTGAACTACCTCCTAATGTACTTGTATATTTTGCTAGGAGGCTAGGATTCGAACCTAGATCATGGATTTGGAATATCGTTTCGAAGTATCTATCGACATGACTTTCTTTGGACAAGTGTACTCCGAGTAGGATTCGAACCTACAACCTATCGCTTCGTAGACGAGTGCTCTCTGTTCCATTGAGCTATCGGAGTATCTGTGTGTTACTTGTACACATTCTTAAGCTTCCACACTGGGTATGACATCAAGTCATCAGCCATTGTGTCTTCAAACTCATATATGCAATATATGTTGTTGTTCTTGTAGTATTCTTCTGCATTCTTGTCAATCAGCTTCTCCCACACGCTATCTATCTTCTTTGCATAGCTGGTGACAAAGTCGGCACCACCACTGCGCTCACGCTTTGCATCTTGGCCAATTGCTTTCTCTAGAGATCCATTCAGGTACACAATGCGGCAAGTACTGTTGTTGCTCTTGCAGATGTCTGAGACTTCCTTTATGTGCTTGAACTTTGCTCCTGATATAGCTACAAATGCATCATTCTTACTGCCGGCAAGCTTGTCAAAGAGGTCTTTGTTGTATTGCTCTTTAGCTTCACCACGAACGGAGAAGTCAGATGCAAACACCTTGTTGAAGTACTCTTTGAACATTGCATTGACAAACTCATTGAACACTTTCGCTTTGCTCTCTTCTGTGGCATTCTCATACCTTGTCATCCATGGAGAGACAAACTCAAAGTCAATCTTGTCTAAGTCTGGTATGTTAGTCTCAAGGCCTTTGTTAGACTTGTTGAGCTTCTCATATCTCTCTTTCTCATTGTCGATGAAAGTCTTCCATGCTAGCTTGTTGTTGTGCACAGATCCATTCTTGCCAACTATAGATGTTGACTTGTAGTTTATCACACGATCACAGAATCTTGGGAAGTCAATTATCTGGAAAAGCTTCAACGTGTGGTCAATGTCTAGCTCTTTAGGGTTGAGCTTTATCCCTTGTGTGCTGAAGAACTTTATCCCGTGATGCTGCATCCAATATGTCTTGCCACAGCCAGGAGTTCCCATGATGAGTATCACTTGATTCTCCAAGTCTTCTTTCCATTCATTTATGTAACTCTCTAGTGATTTCATTGCTTGGTATTGTCTTTTTAATAAAAATATAGGAATGCATAGGGTCTGAGGTTGGAATCGAACCAACGTCTGGTGATCCACAATCACCCATTCTAGCCATTGAACTACAAAGACCATGTCAGTGACAAATCATTGTCACTGGAAGTTGCAGGCCAGGTAGGATTCGAACCCACGAAAGCTGGTTTTGGAGACCAGCCTCTTAGACCACTCGAGCACTGACCAATGTTGTTTGAGCGGTATAGGTGAATTGAACACCCATCTCCTGCATGGCAAGCAGGTATAATTGCCGTTATACGAATACCGCAAGCAACTCATTCATGTGGATGTGTAGTACCGACCTTGGGACTTGAACCCAAATGTGACCAGTTACTCTTTCAACGCCTTATGAGAGCGAGGAGATATGTCGGTATAGAAGAGATTTAGGAGAAATCTAAAGACAGTGAAAAAATCGTGCTATGACCACTTAGCTAATCTTCCTGAGTTTTGGCGGAAAATACTGGGATCGAACCAGTGAAATCGAAGTAGCTGTCTCTATGGCTGCCTAAATCGTAGGGATAGCTGGGATTGAACCAGCAGCCTCCCGGGTATCAGCCGGGTTATCTGACCAATTGATAGTATATCCCTGAATTCATGTGGAGTCTAATTGATTCGAACAATTTTCTCGGGAGCTTCAATCCCACGCATACACCAAGTCTGCCAAGACTCCAAATCATGTGAGAGCGGCAGAAGAGATTCGAACTCTCGTGGGGATTACTCCTCTCCAGCTTGGAAGGCTGGCGCCATCGACCACTAGGCGACTGCCGCATTAATATTAATTGTTATATCTTAACTTATTATGTAATTCTTTTGTGATTACTGGTTTCACATCAATATTAAAATCATTAATATGGTTATATACATCAAAGAATGAAGCATACTCATATGTATTTGCAATCTTTGAGACATCTACCACTTCACCATCTTTCATCTTAACCATGGCATACTTGTGTTGTTCTAATATGCCCAAAAGTTCTTTCAGCCATGTACGTTGATCTTCTGGGACATCCATGCCTGCAACACATCGATTAGTTTTCCAAGTACCAATATAAGTATCTACTGCGTGCTTGGCATGATTGCACATCTCTTCAAAACTATGATATCTTGTTATCATATCTTAAATTTAACAATTTTGTACTGGGTAGGGGATTCGAACCCCTGAAAGAATTGTGTTCTTTACAACATTGAAAGTGTTGTGACCTAAGCCACTAGTCGAACCCAGCAAATATATATTCATTTCTAAAAATTTAATTTGTATCCCGGATAAGACTCGAACTTACAACCTAGAGTTTAGAAGACTCTTGTTCTTCCAATTGAACTACCAGGATAAAAAATAAGTATCCCGAATAGGATTCGAACCTATAACTTATTGTTTAGGACACAATTGTTCTTCCAATTGAACTATCAGGACAAATTAGCGGAAACTGCCGGACTCGAACCGACACATCACGTCTTAGGTGATTACTAGTGGTTTTCAAGACCACTGCCTTACCAATTAGGCTTAAGTTTCCATGTCATTAGATTGAGATAGAAGAAATCTAGAAGTGAATCACTAAACCGTGAATGTTGGATTTGAACCAACTGCCTTGAAATTATCAGTTTCATGCTCTACCAGATGAGCTAATCTACGAAGTACCACTACCTATGGCTGTCTATCTCTTGTTGCGGGTGTGGGTATCGATCCTCACTACACAGCTAAGGTTATGAGCCTCGCCTGCTACCAAGCTACCCGCATGTGTGTCTTGTTGCGGTCCATGAGGAAGTCGAATCCTCTCCGTAGCGATAGACAGTCGCACATCTTAGCCGTTTGACCTATGGACCAATATGTAAGAAGTCAATTCATATAATATACTAAAGTTATATTATTTTTCTTGACTTATTTTTTTATAATTTATTAATGAAATCTTTTATCTTCATTGTACTATCTGATGCAATGGCATCTATAAGAAGATCAAGATATTCAGATTGAAATTCTTTTACAATATCTATGAAATCATTATGAACATCAATATCTTCAATATCATATCCTTCTAAGAAGAGCTTTCTTCTGATGATTCCTAAAACCTCTTCCTCATCAATATTTAATTCATATTTACCATAAAAAACATACTTTATATGTTTAAGACGATATTCATATGAATTTTTTGTTTTCAAATGTATTCCAATGAACTTACTTAAAAATCCTCGAATTTCTTTTTTCCAATGGTCTACAAATTCTTCTGAATTTTCCTTTCTTGCTTTCATTATTAGAATGATATGTGAAATCAATGGCTCTATCATTGAATTTATAAGCTGATGATAGTCATCTAATGATCTAGCCATTTCAAAAATACTGGTTTCTAATAACTTCTCAGCAATGAACCATTTAATTGCTTTCATACTTATAATTCTTTAATTAGTAGGGATGACAAGAGTCGAACCTACAACCTCATGTGTGTCTTGTTGTGGTCCATGAGGAAGTCGAATCCTCTCTGTAGCGATAGACAATCGCACATCTTAGCCGTTTGACCTATGGACCATTCTATAAACTTAGATATGCCTATTGCTCTCACAAAGCCACCTCTTCATAGTCACAAATGAGAATCACAGAGTAGCCTTGTTGCTTGTATGCTCTGGCTTTGTCATCCATGTTCTGCTTGTCTAGTGTCCAGCTTGACTTCACTTCTACTATAGTGTTTGTATTAGGCAGCCAGAAGTCAGGGATGGCAACTCGTGTCTTCTCTTTAGAGGTGTCATAGTACTCTATGCGCAATGCCTCAACTAGGTACATCACTCTCTCCTCATCCAGATGCATTGCATAGTCTCTCTCAAATGAGCTCCTCAGCCACACTTGCTTGCCATACCATGTTGTGTGCCATCCACACTTGTACTTGCTTCTTGCAATTGGCAATGCCTCACGCCCTTCACTGAAGTTCTCATTCACAGAATACTTGACTGTCTTCACTGGTATGTTGAGATACCCTTTGAAGAACTTCTGTGCAATGTTAGTTGGTGAAGACTTGTAGTTGAACATCTTTGCAATCTGTGTTGTGCTCATCTTCTCATGCCAATACAATCTATGCAGCGTGCTCCTGATGCAATTGAACTCACTTTCAGCACTTGGAGTGCCAAGCTTTGACTTGTCAAACCTAAAGTACTTCACAAGAGACCTGAAATGCTGGATGTTGTGCTTCTTGCAGAACTCATTGCTGCAATTGCCATCTGTGCCTCGCTTGCGCCCACAAATTGGGCAATTCTCTAGCTTCTTCACCATAATTTGGTGCAACTCTCTGTTTCTTTGCGCCTGCTGAGGGCCATGATCCCCCGACCTACGGATTAACAGTCCGGTGCTCTACCAACTGAGCTAAGCAGGCATGAATAGCAATATGAGAATTCTGTCTTTTACTGAACTACACCTGCAACATGCAGATGGGGGCTTCTCACCACTCCTCTCTCAAATGCTCCAATAGAAATATCTTCAACTGTATCAAAATGTCATAGAGCTAATGATCCAATCTGCTTGATACAAGCTGGAGCTTTTAGAACATAGAATCATGATGGCAGGAATTAAACAAACATGAATAAAAAAAACTTCCAAACTCCATCTCAAGCTTCTTTGCTACTCATCAAGCATTGCCTTGACACAGGCTATCATCTTGACCAATAGCAATACCCAAATAGGAATTCGAAAGTTGCCAATGTTGGAATCCAACTAAAAAATGATGTCAAATTGATGATAGTGTCCTGTGTGAACCTTTGAGTATCCCTTTGTTATTTATTCAACTAAGTGATTGCAAGACCTTGTGCTTATCGCAACCTTAGTGAGGGCCTCATTGATTCATCTGAACCGAGTGATGATGGCATGCACAGATTACTAAAGCAAGCATTAGATCTCCACATGCCAATGACAGTAGGAAAATTGCTAATCCCACTGCAAGACTCAATGATATGTGTGAACAATGTCTGCATCTTATCTTCTATGTTTTTGCCAATTGTGCTCGATCCAGCTTCTCATCAACTGAATCATATTATAATAATTCTAAAATAGACTGATGGCTTTGAGAAATTCACGTACAAGGCATTATTTAACATTTTTTAATAATTATCCTACATAGCCTGGATCCTCAATTTTATTTTTAGGTATAGATACATAATAGACAACTAGATATACAAATGTTCAAGCCATTGCTGAAAGTATTGCCTTGCTTGTCAGGCAACATGAAATTGTCATGCTACACTAGTGATGTTGAGAAGATAGACTCAAAGACATACACATGCAAAGTCAACAGTGCCAATCTGGCATCTATATCACATGACATGTATGATGACAACATCAAGATAAACTTGAAGAACAACTCATTTGAGTATGATGTGAAAGAGTTCTACAAGCACTACTTTGATGTGTTCTTTGACAACAACTTCAGGTATTCTAAAGTCAATTGCCCTATCATTGACTTGACACAGCCTGTGTATGACACAAACAAAGACTTTGAGTATGGCTGCAAGAGAGTGTCTTACAAGAAGAGTGGATATCCATTAGCATTCTTTGCTCCTATATATGCTGATGATGTCAAGAGCTTGAGTGGTAAGACACTAGTGATAAGGTGTGAGTTTGAGTTTGGCACTGAGATAACAAACACTACAAAGTACTTGAAGATACCTATATCTAAGATGTCTGTGAATGGCTCTCACAGCTTGCTGTCTGAGTACTTAGAGAGATACTTCTCAAAGATAGATGACAAAGTCATATACTGCTCCAACTCATACAAGAACATATACTATGGCATAGACTTGCTGCATGGTGGCTTGACACGTGTTGAAGACAATGTCTCGGCTAACATATACAGGAAGTACTGGACGATCAACAAGTTTGACTTCTTACTAAATGATGGGTTCAAGCGCAACCAGATGATGATGCGACAAGCTATAGCACTCTCATTCTTCTTTGACCCAAGCTTGATGCTTGATAAAGTTGAGAAGAACTTGTATAGCTTTGCAAAGATGAAGATATCTGCAAAGTGGCATGATGATGTTGCCAATCGTGACTTGTCATTCTATGATTTCTCTGATGACTACTCATCATTCTCTGAAGACATGCTTGTGATGGATGGCATGAACTCATTCAAGTATGAGAACACCGGCATGAACATCATGGACATCCCTTATCCAGCATTCAATGAGTCATCATCAGAGAACTACAAGTATGCAAACACAATAACTAAGAAGTACTGCAGGTGGAAGCTGAAGTACAGTGATGATGTACACCCTTACATAACAAATGCCAACTATGCATTCTCAGCAAACCAAGGATCACTGTACATGTACAAAGAGTTCCCAATGATGTACTCACCAATGTACTCAAAGTGCAACTTGGTTGGCCCTTCACAAAAGTACAACTTGCAGTTTGACTTTGAAGACATATACAACTCACATACAGGCAACTTGATAAATGACAAGGAAGCATACCGTGGCATGTATGACTACAATCACATTGGGACATTCTTCAACATTGTGATGGAGAAAGACTTGACTAAGATATTCAATGATGATTCTCTCTGGTCTGATGTGACACGTGATGGCAAGCTGTACTCAAATGGCATACTCTATGACTTGAACAAGATCTACTTCAATGATGAGTCTGTTGGCAGCAAGATTGACAAGTTCTCACTCATAGTAGTGCCAAAGTTCAAGTACTACAACGTGAGCGAGTTCAGAGACACATTCAAGAAGTCTAGCATGATAGTTGACTTCAGTGGCAAGGACACTAGCAGTGAGAGTGGGATGTTCTCTTACCAGAGCTTGAGCACATGCTCATCAACTACACAGAATGACACAAAGTTCATCATTGACAGCAATGGCAACTACATATCTGTGTACTATGATGACATGTTCAACCTGCCAAAGTCACCATCAGATGGGCATTTGCTCAACCAGTACTATGACTTGAATGACTTGTATGTTGCTTGCTACTTGATAGATCCATCAAAGAACATCAGAGCAATAGTCAATTCAAGAGCTATTGAGACAATAGATGCGATGAAGGTCTTGCCGATATCAAATGCAAGGAACATATACAGTGAGCTGATCAAGGAGACACCAAGCTTGTACAACTGCATAAATGTCTTCAATGACAGTGGCCATGTCTGGAGGCAGAAGAGGCTCCTTGAGATTGAAGACTTCATGTGGTCATCACAGCGTGTGTTCTTCTCTATATACCCAAACAAGACAGCATACTCGCTGGTTGACTACTGCAAGATGGTTGAGAATCGTGAAGACAGTGAGATAACCATCTACATGAAGACCAAGATGATCAGAGTTGAAGATGCCAAGAAGATACTTGAAGAGGTCTTTAGTGACTATTGGATCACCTCGCCTGGTGTCCCATTTGACTTGAACTACCTAGATCTAGACAAGTGGGCTTACATTGATGGCTTGTATGACAAAGAGAACAATATAAAGTACACTGATCCTTGCTTTGTGTTGGTGGACAACAAGAAGAAATCTTCACATGGAAACTGGATAGATGGTGACAATGACATAATATTTGTTGACCCATACAACCTGGAGAGAGTGTATGTGAAGTACCTGCACAAGAAGATGCCAAGAGTCTTAGCTTCTAAGATGAAGAAAGCAAAGATGAAGTGCAAGTTCTTAGACAACATGCACCTGTCAATGTACTTTGACAAGCTCTACAAAGATGAGACACTAGCACACATTGGCACTGAGGATGTGATAGACAACATATTCATAAAGGCAAGAGTGTTCTCTAATGTCATCATACAGCTTGATGAAGAAGACTTCAACACACTAGTTGCCAAAGATGAGTACTTCAAGATATCAGACTATGGGTTGAAGACTGTGCAAGACATATTCAAGTACTTGGACTATGAGCCTAAGTACAATGGATACTGGAGATTCAATGAAGCCTACTATGCCGACATACTAGACAGTGAAGAAGGTGATGGCACATTCAAAGCTGATGGCAGTGATGAGAGCAGTGCAAAGCCAAAGAAAGTGCCAATGTTCATAACATCATTTGAGCTGTGCTTTGAGAAAGACATGTGCATCTTGAACACAGACTTGTACAACTTGATACTTGGCAAGAATGATGATGTGTACAAAGACCTGTACTTGTATCACACAGAAGACTCTAGAGACATATTGCATGAGATGGTGTTTGAGACATTCAACATCTCAGAAGAAGATGGCCAGTTCAAGAAGATATTGCTGAACTTCAAGTCTATCACACAGACAAGCTATGACAAGAACCTAGTTGGGTCACAAGACAGCAGCACAAGCACAAGTGGTGCAATAGACACTAGCTCTGGTGGTGAGAGCAACTTGAAAGAAGACCTCACTATAACAGTTGGCTTTGTGAACAAATTGCTGAAGAACTGCAGCCAAGAGCATTGCTTGATGCCTTACTTCAACTACATATATGATGAAGAGAAGCCAATGACCAAGATATACAATGACTTGTTCATTGACAACATCACAACAATCAAGTCCAGTGGCAGGATAGAGTTTGCAATCAATGAAGGCAACCCCAAGACAATCAGTGAGATCACCACTAGCGGTGATCTAGCAGGTATCCAGCAAAGCGACATCACATGCTCTAGTGCAAGCACACTATCACCACACATTGAGTATCCACCATCAGACACCTCTCAGCAATACATATACTACTACAACACATATCTCTACAAGTATGGCAGTGATGATGTTGACATGATGGTGTGGATTGACAACTACACAACAGAAGAGGCAAATGAGTACAACTCACACTTAGATGGAGCAATAACCACTAAGACTGTGAAGGTAGAAGGAGTTGAGCATAGAGATCCTATATACTACTCAATGGATGAAGTGAGAGCATACAACTTCCAACTTCCTGGCAGTGTAGGGACAAATGACTTCAATGATGACACTCAAGAGTTCTACACACAAGAAGAAGCAGATGCACACAATGCCCAATTGCCTGGTGCAATATCAACAAATGATGTGAAAGTAGAAGGTGTAGATGCAGTAGATCCTATATACTATACACAAGAAGAGGCAAATGCCCACAACTCAATGCTTGGTGGTGCTGTCTCAACTGATGACTTGAAGGTGCCATCAGACTACAGGATGAAAGTGACAAGATACTCATTGGCTAATGACATAGATGACAAGCTCATCACATACAGCAAGTTCATTGAGTTGATAGGCAATGCTAACAGCTCTAGCAATGCCAGCTGGCTTGATGGCATTGAAGTAGTTGGCGAAGGCTTGTCTGGCATGGTGATGGCAACGTACAATGGGAAGACATTTGGATTCTATGCTATAGAGACATCATTTGACAACACTTGCAACACACTAAGCTTGATGAATGAAGAGTTTGAGAAGATAAATGCAGTTGAGTACATCAATGGTGTGAGTGCTGAAGAGATTGAGAGGCAACAGATTGATGATAGTAGCAATGTTGGAGCTAGCATAGACCATACATCTTACTTAGAAACAATGTACAGGAACATCTTGCCATACATATACTCATCAAACATAGTGAAGTCTGCACTCAACTTTGTTGGGGCTATCATACACCCAAATGAGTACAACTTCAAGAACAAGTTCATACAGCTGCCAAACCAAGACAAAGGCATATCTTACTCTTACACTATATATGTGAACAAGACTGAGAATGACATTGAGCTTGTGAGGTACTTTGACTCAATAGTGCCATACATTCCAGAGAAGCAGTACATCAATGCATACTACTTGTACTACAAGAACACTGACAAGATGATAGAGAATGACCTTGCAATAATGAAGACTTCATATGTCATGTACAATGAGACTAGCTCTTTGTCAAACTACACTAAAGTGTCATACTATGATGCAAACTGCAATGTTGGAAAAGCAACACCAACAGAACACAAGTACTTCAATGACAATGTCTTCTACAACCTTGACAAGGAAATATCAATAAAGATGAAGAACACCACTCATGATAACAACTTATACACTTATGATGAGCTTGTCAGCTTGGAGAATGACAAGGACTACTTGTTTGAGACATTCAAGAAAAGAATGTCATACCTTAGGTTAGATGAAGTGTCTATGTTATTTTTATTCAAGAAATACCAAATTGACTTCATTCATAAGTTTGTGTCTGTCTATGACTATAGCTATGAGAGGAGAATGAAGAACACTATAGACAGGACTATACCAAACTACTCAAGGATGTATGAGCTGACACTGAAGCTCAACCTGCTGTGAAACCAAAGAATGCAAAGACATACATAAAGAAAAATGGCAATCAAGAACATAAACTCTATAGTTGACAAGTCATCAGAGCTGAACTACTTGAACAACTCAGACTTCATAACAAAGTACTACAATGAAGCTTTGGCTAACCTTGGCCAAAGGAACATTGAAGACACTTCTATAAGCTACAAGATATTCACAATGAAGTCATTGGTGAACAGCTTGATAGAATCTAACAAGATAAATGGCCTTGCATATGTCAATGACAATGACAATGACTGCATTCCAGCAGACTATGTTGGGAAGATACCATTCAAGAATGAAAACAACAAATTGAAGGTGAAGGCAACTTGGTTGGATTCCGGTGATAGTGTCACAGATGATGATGATGATCATTGGAAAGAGATATCTACTATAGTGTCATCAAACAACGCTGACACCGTGCTGAAGAAGAAGGTTGAGATGGTCAAATGCTTGATTGAGAAGATCAATGAAGACTTGAATGACTCAGCTATACAGAACAATGGGACTGGCAATGATGTTGTCATCAACCCTGACATAGAGCTAGTCTTCCCTGCCAACTATGAGATAATATACATCGTTGACCAGTCTAATGAGACACTCATATATGGTACTATAAAGGACATCTATGTTGACATAGTGCCATCTGATGACTCTTATGTGTCAAGGAGCAGCTCAGTGTATGCCAAGCAGAACTTGAAGAAGTACATAAGCACAACAGCATACTACATATACTTCAACACAGGAGATGCTTCAACAAGTGATGATATGCATGCAAAGGCATACATATCAAATGAGCTCCCATACATCAATGAAGACAACAACTGGGTGATTGATGGCATTGACACAGGAATCAATGCAAAGGCAAGAGATGCTGTGAACTTGAACATAATCTTGGCAATGTCAAAGAGGATTGGCAGCCAGTTCTCAATAACAGTGCTGTCTGGATTGAACAAGTTCTCTATGATAACAAAAGTCCAAGAGAAGAAAGCATACGTGAAGAGATCTAATGGCAAAGTGTTTGAGACAAGATGGGCTTTGCCATCAATCAGTGTTGACAGTGATGAAAATGATGGTGAAGATGTGTCAACAAGCACATTGCTTGAGAACTCAACAATCATCTTGATATCCAAGATATATGATGCGATAGACCAGTCAACACAAGACAAGAGTGAGATTGTAGCTGAGTATGGCAATGGCAACTTGACAACTATATGGACGTATGACAAGACAAGCAATGAGTATGTGCCTGTGTCAAATGAGACAACACAAGACAACAAGCCAATTGCAGTTGACATCAACCAGATAACAAATGTTGACAACTTCTTAGACTACAAGGTTGCTAAGATAAAGCAAGTCGAGCCAGACAACTTCTTGTTCTCTTACATGATATTCGACCAAGTGCTGCAGAGCAACAAGCAAGCAACAGACTACTTGCAGCTATATCCTGTATTGCAGAACTTGTATGGTAGCAACTACAACAACAAGTACATAAACAACCTGAACTTCTCACTCAGGTATCTCAACACCATTGATGGTACAATTGGGCAAGACATAAAGAAAGTGTTCAACACATCTGAAGGCAACTTCTTGAAGATTGTCAGTGGAGCATCTTCATCACAGAACTATGTCACAAACTCTATGTATCAGACAATTGTCAACAACAAAACAAACTACTACAATGAGTATGTGCCTAACTACAACATACCAGTGTTTGACATGTCTGAGTTCTTGTCTAAAGACTTCAATGTCATCAACCGCACCAATGTGCTGTCATTCTCCAACACTGGCCAGATATACTATGCATACATGGGAACGGTGTTTGACAAGTATGACAAGACATCATTCCACATCGGCACCTACACAACAAACATAAACCTTGGTGAGACAACTCTTGCTTCACCACAGAACAAGTCAAAGTTCTTAGAGCATGACTCAATGAGCATTGACTTCAAGACAACATACATAAACTCAGAGACCACAAGCATCATTGGTGATCTGTCTGTAGACAAGAGCATAACAACAAGCAATGCTGTATGGACAAAGCAGAGCCTCAACTCTAATGAGATACTCTCAACGACTGTGATACCAAAGTTTGTGTACAATGTGCTCAAGCCAACAAGTGCTAGCACAGAAGTTGGGACAGAGTACAACATAATAGATGTTGACAACATGGCAAATGGGCTGGTGAAGCTGATCAACAACCAGACAGATGATGATGAAGGCAACAATGCACTGTACTTCAACATAATCTTGATGCATGACATGATGCAATCCAATGGTGTTGTTGCAAACAATGCAAAGTACTACTACAAGTACAATGACTTGCTGATCATTGACAAGTTCATCAAGTGGCTTGGGCTAGACCCAACTTCTATAAGTGACATCATATCATCAACCAATGAGATAATATACTACAATGACAAGCCTAAGCTCTTGGTGTCATCTAGCAACCAGCTAGCATCAGACTTGCAGTTCCAGTCATCTTCAGACAATGACATAGCTATAACAATAAACAAGAGCAACAACCTTGACTTCTATGTCGCCAATGCACTAGATGTCATACTAGCAACAAAGAACAACATAACAACATTGGTGATAAATGAGCACAAGTCACCAAACAAGATAAAGCCAATATTCAAGCTGCCTTCAAGAATCTGACAATATATACCTACATACTACCTACTACCAAAGAGAAGCACTATGATCAAGTTCCTAATAGTTTCAGAGAAGTCAATAGACAAGACCGCCATATCTGATGAGATTGACAACAGAGAAGACAACCTATTCACTATTGCAGACACATTTGCAACGGCCAATGGGCTTGGCCACTACAAGTCACACATGTGCTTGATGAGTGGTGAAGACCTAGAGATGTGCTACAAGAACAATGCATTGCTGTATGTGAAGACAATGCCAGACTACTCATATGGGATGACACTAGACAAGTTCTATGAGAGCAACGTTGTGATGATGAACATTGAAGACTTCAACAACATGTCAAACAAAGTGTTCATGTCTAGCAATGAGCTGGTGATAGTGTGGATAGACTCAAAGAAGCATGACCGTGAGAAGATACAGTATGAGATATGTGAAGTGAAGTACATGATTGAGAGGATTGAAGAAGACAACTTGAAGTACATGTACTTCTTAGATGAAGATCCTGAGGTGATTGTGCAGTACATGGAGAGATACCTCACAGATGAGAGCAGCCGTAACAGCATATTGCTCAAGCTAGCATGATTGTTTGAACTATTTGCATGATGTGTTCTATTTTAGAGTAGTTTTCTTCAGAAAAATAGGACATACCAACACATAGAGCAAAAATGAACTACGCAGGATCTGGGATGGTCCAACCAGGAAAATGGATCCATCGAGACACTGGAAGAGAGATATATGTGAGAGACTCCATAATAGATGGAGATCACATGATAATAATGACCAACAATGGGCAGATTGGGATGGATGAGTTTCAGAACTACATCCAAGTGTCTGAAGAAGAGTTCAGCCAGTCAAGCCAAGGCATATTGCCAGAAGTGTCAAGTGAGAGAATGATAGATGCCATAAACAATGGCATTGAGAGTGATGACAAGCTAGCTAAGCGAGACACAACACAATTGTCTAGAGAAGAGATGGATGTGCTCACTAAAGGCTTAGACACAGTGAAAGCTACAGCAGATGCTAAAGACAATAGTGTGGCTAAGCAAGACAAAGCACTACAGAAGAAGAGAGAGAAGAGCCCTAACTATAGCATACTGAAGAAGATTTTTGACAAGTTTGACTGTGAGAGGACAATAGTTGTCAAGATAAATGATGAAGAGTGGCCATTGAGAGAGCTAGCAACAATAATGGATCTCTTAGACATATCAGTTGATGAAGTGAGCTCTTATGCTATCAATGAGTACTTAGATGAAGAAAGTATCAAGAATGCATTAGCTGAGTGCTTGAAAGAGGCACTCAAGAATGCTGTTTGATAATTACATATTGTTTAACTTTTAAAGATGAATCAAAATGAGTATGATTTTGCAAGAGGTATTGTCAACATGGACAACAACATAAATGAAGCTATATCATATATCAAAGAGAACTTCCATGTGGATGCGGTATATGATGAAGAGAACCAGCATATTGTGTTGTCCCCAAGCAACATCACAGAAGGCCTAGCCATCATTGAAGCTAAGAAGTATGTTGATGATAACTTTGATCCAATGTTTGTGACAACAAGCTTGAGCTGATTCCTCAATGCTTTCCAGAAATTGAGAGCTGTTGGGCAGCTGCACACAAGTGTGGCTGCCCAAATTAGTTTCATTTCTCCTTTTTATTTTTAACTATACTTATTTAAATGAATATCACACTATGTCAGATTTGATACCAGAGAAGAGGACGATCAACATAAGCACATACTTGACTAATGGTGCTGTTGATGTCACAAGTTCACTATCATCAACTAAGACAATATACTGCAACTATAGTGGCTCAAAGCCAGACAAGCTTGTTGACAGCCAGTCAGATGCACTTGTTGACAACATATTCTTGAACAATGGCATCGCTAATGTAGTTGCACTGAAGTCTTACAAGTCTTCAATGTCATTCACAGTAGGATACAACATACTAGATGTGATGACCGGCATACCTGAAGCTATGTTTGCATCATGCCCTACATTGCAGTCTGTTGGCAACATACCATCAGGATACACTAAGATTGGCAAGAATGCATTCCGTGGAGACACATCATTGCGAAAGGTTGACCTCCCACAAAGCATCACTAGCATAGCAGAGAATGCATTTGATGGATGCTACATGCTATACAGCTTAGATGTCCCAAATGTGGTGTCACTATATGACTATTCATTCGCTGGATGCGGCATAAAGAAGATATCACTGAATCCACTGGTGTATGAGTTGCCTCCTTACACATTCAAGGACTGCATAAACTTGAAGAGCTTTGTTGACACTAACATAATTGGCCTTGGTGTTGGTGCATTTGAGAACTGCATATCTCTTGAGAGAGTTGAAGTAGGTGTGCTTGGCCGTGAAGCACAATCAGTCAAGTCTTCTACAGACACTATGATAGATGACCCAACAGTAGAGCCTGATGCGCCACCGGTTGTTGATCCAGAAAACCCGGACCTCCCACCACTGATAACCAATAGGAGACTTTACAACAGATCTGGATGGGTGATTGGTGAGATCTCAGAGCAAGAAGTTGATGACATAATAGAGAATGGATATGGGATTGAAGTCTCTATAGAAGATGGTGTGCAGAAGATACAACTGAAGCAAGACCCAACATTCCATGTGTTCTACATAGATCCTAATGATGGTGAGAAGTTCTCAACAACAGACTTTGAGTACTTGTCTAATGAGAATTCTGACGAGAACAATGGTGGAGCACTGATGTATGGGCAGTTGTCTTATGACTATGCATCAGCTGGGAGCAACGTTGGAATCACATGGCAGAAGAACCAAGATGACAGCACTGACTGGACTAATGCAAAAGTGCAGATGAGATGCTATGAAGTGTACACAGACCAGTCATTGTCGGTGAAGGCATACAACATATGGCCAGCAGCACTTACATTGCGTCTTGCAAACAATGACTCTGATGACCACTTCTCTCAGCTAGATGGCAACTTGTCAGTCTTCATAGATGAGAACTTTGACTCAGTGAGATATGACACTACAGGTGAGTCACCAGTGTACACACACAACTACATAAAGTTTGGATATGACATCACCGACAACACAACTGGTGAGACTAACACAGTGAAGTATGTCAATGCTGTAGAAGCTGTTGAAGTCTACCACACAAGCTGGAAGGCAGTCTCATTGTACCTCTCTAACTCAATAGAATTGATGAAGTACTTGTATGACAATGACTTTGACTACTCATTGACTACTGATAGCCTAGTTGCTGGTGCACCAAGCCGTGAGCACTTTGAAGACAGTGATGCAGATGGTGACACTAAGAGTGAGCCAACAAGAGGTGGCATCACATATGGAGCTGGCAATGGCATAGTATATGGCAAAATACCAAACTACTTGTTCAGTGGATGCATAAAGCTGAGCCCATCTAACATAAAGTTCAATGGCAATGCTCTTGCTGACAACTGGGGTGATATCTCTGATGTTGGCATTGCCTCATTCATGGGATGCTTAGCACTAGATGACTTGAGTGGCACATCATCATTGCAGAAAGTTGGCAAATACTCATTCAAAGACTGCTTGAACCTTGGATCAATTGACTTGAGCAACTGCACAAGCATAGGATCTTATGCATTCAAGGCTTGCAAGTCACTTGAAAGCATAGACTTGTCATCAGTAGAGAGGATGGACAATGTTGTTGGTGTGTTTGAAGACTGCTCTTCACTTGCCAGTGTTGAGAATGCAGAGATACAAGACATACCAGAGAAGATGTTCAAGAACTGCTCTTCACTAGCAGAATACCCATTGTCAACAGTGAAGAGAGTGTATTCACAAGGATTCATGGGATGCTCATCACTTGTGACTGATGGTGGAAATGACTTGTCAACTATACAGTACATAGAGAGCTATGCATTTGCGAACTGCTACTCACTTGACAACATCACACTCAACCCTTCGCTGTCAGTTGGCCAAGGAGCATTCATGAACTGCACAAGCTTGAGCAGTGTTACTCTCCCAGAGTCAATCACATCATTGCCAAGCAAGCTGTTTGCCGGCTGCACATCCCTTGAAGAGATAGAGTTTACTGCACAACACTCAAATGCAGACTTCAACTTGTCAGCTTTAGATGGTTGCTATGGGTTGAAGAGGATCATCATGCCTGAAGCGGAGCAAGGACAGTCACCAAGATACAAGACTGTGAATGGCCAGTGCATCATAGACACAGTCACCAAGAAGCTAATCTATGTTGCAAAGAACGTATCAGAGTTCAGGATTGACAGCAACTTCACAAATGGCACCGACCAGCGCCAAGTTGTGGCAATTGCAGACAATGCATTTGATGACTGCAACATATCAGTGATAAACATTGATGACAGTGTTGATGCACCAGACATAACAAGCGACACATTTGCTAATGTCAGGAATCCATGGTATCATGTTATAATCAAGAAAGCAGATCCACTGTACAGCAAGTATGTCAACATAATTGGCAAGCAGCACATATATGTGAAGTGAAACATATAATATTTGTTAGTTATATATAGGAGTACACAATGATAGAGTTTTCAAGACATATAGCAGAGAAGCTCGCGTTCAATGCAAAGGTCGAGCACAAGCCAAAGATGATGGTTGAGACTATACAACAGCTCAGGAAAGAGATGATGGCTAGAGCAAAAGGCAACCAAGTGATTGATGTCAGTGACATTGATGTCTCTGGACTGACAGACTTCTCAAGGGCATTCTCATCACTAGAGAAAGTTGAGATCATATATGGGCTTGACAACTGGAACACCACAAAAGCTACAAACATGGACAATATGTTCTTCTATTGCACTAGCTTGAAAGAGATTGACTTGTCTGGGTTTGACACATCAAATGTTACCTCAATGAATGGGCTGTTCTCATTCTGTCATGACCTTGAAGACATTGAGCTTGGATTCTTTGACACATCTCATGTGAAGAACATGTCAAACATGTTCAACAACTGCAAGTCTATCAAAGAAGTTGACATGACAAGCTTTGACACATCTAGTGTAGAGATGATGAACTCAATGTTCAAGAACTGCAAGTCACTAGAGAGAGTTGACATGAGAGGTCTTGATGTGTCAAATGTGAGAGAGTGCTTTGGGATGTTCTTCCAATGTGACAGCTTGAAGAAAGTAGATGGATTTGATGATCTGAAGCTGAACATAAAGACAAGGAAGAGCAGCTTGTTCTCAAAAGACACTAAAGAGATTGACTTGAAGTGATGCAATAGCATGCACTATATGCAAAGATGAGTTGGGGATGTATCTTCATGAAGATGCATCCCCAAGTTCTTGTTGTTCAGATAGACTCAAGTATTGTCTCCATCTCACTAGTCCTTGCAATAGTCTGTGACAAGAGATCAGATATGTTGCTGTTTGGAGGGTACCCAACATAGCTGCTCATCGTCTCAACAATCTCAGTTGGGTAGTTAGACTTGTCAAGTGCAACAAGCTTGTAGTTGTACTTGAAGTGGTCTATTATGTTCTCCTCACTCTTGCTTATCTTGTTTGCATACTTCTTTGACATCAGCAAGTTGTCAATGTACTGCTTTATGTCTGAGTCATCCTTAGGGTCTATAGTGAAGTCTATGTCTTTCAAACTTACACGAAACTTCTTTACAGATCCTTCCTTGCTAGACTTCTTGAGTATTATCGGGAACACATTGTCACCCTTGTCACCACGAATCACCTTGTCTATCACAATGTCACTTGGGCATATCTGGTTGACAAGCTTGCACTTTGACAGTATGTTGTCATATATGCGGTTGTTGTACTCTTTCCTCAAGTCATTGAAGAAGAAGTCTAGTGCATCTTCTTCAACATCATCCATCTTCACTGTCAATCCAGTCTTGTTGTTCCAGCACACTGTGAACACACCCGTGTTGTCATCTCTTGACACAAGCTGTGTCAAGTCTTTGTCCATAGACCAAATCATCACATTGGTCCCATCTTCGTTGAGCTTTCTAGACCAATACCAGCACCAGTCATCTCCTTCTATCCCTTGGCTTCGGCATGATGTTATCTGGTGCTTGTCTAGTGCAATGACTAGATCATTGTACTTTGAGAACACCATCTCCCAGTTTATCCCATCTGGCAAGTGGCGCTGGCCTTTGTATTCTATTGGCTGGTCTTCAGACTCTCTCTCATCATACAAGTAGCTTGGTATTGGTATCTGGTTTCTCCAGCTGCCACCATCTGCTACGAATATTATGTTGTCAATGTCTGTGAATGTCTTAAGCACAATGCTTATAGACTTCAGCATCAATAATTGCAAGTTGTTGCACATCTCTTCATCTGAAGCAAACTTAGTGGACAAGACAGAGAATCTTGACATCAACAACCAATTGCCATCAATTATCAATGTCAGCTTTGATTTCTTGTTTGCCATTTCGTATATGTAATCTACTCGGTATATTTTCCAAAAAAAATCAAATGAACCCTCTAGACCTCAAGCAATCATACATCACTATGGCATTGTCAATAGATCTCCTTGCTTGTGACCTTGGATCACTGATGTTCTGGTTCTTGAAGAGCTCACATGCCATGTACCTTATGAAGTCTTCCTTCTCTGTTGGCACAATAGTTGCTCTGAGCAAGTCTTTTGGCCAAGACTCTAGATTGCCATCAAACGAGTTGTAGTAGTATCCACCACTCTCTTCTTCTTCTGTTGTGTCTGCCATAACCTAAAAAAGATATATGTATATTATGCAGCTTCTCTTGTGTTAGCCAAGATGACCCTCTGTATGCTGTACACAAGCTTTGTCAAGTCATACTCAATGTTGTACAAGTGCAATGACTTCTTGTCTGCATCATTGTAGAACACTATGCCATAGTAGCTTGAGTACTTGTACACAGTCTGGTAGATGAACACACGGTTGTAGTAGCAGCTATCTTGCATCTCATACTCAAGGCAGTTTATCTTGCCTTTCAAGTGTGTTGCATGCTCTGTCACCATTGGGTGCTCTCTAGTCTTGTCATCATCACTAAACACTATTGTGCAAGGAGCCTTGAACTTAATCATCTGCCCAATCCTCGATCCACCAATAGTGTTCTTGAACACAGTAGCTTCTCTCTCTTTGATGCCAGAGCATATAGCATATGGCATCATCATCTTGAGCTGATACTGCTTCTCTTCATTCAAGTTGCTTTTCATCAGGAAACAATCTCTATAAAATGCTTTGTCGCAACATCGCTGTTGTGCTGGCTAGCCATGTCTCTTGTCTGCAATTCAGATCTCACCCAGTTAGCAATAGTCATCACAGATATCTTGTCTTTGTATCTAGATGATATCTCAAGGCACATCTCTCGAATGCTGTCACGACTATCTTTGCCAGATGTTGGATAGTCTGTGCCAATGCTCTTCTTGTATAGAGACATCATGTGCTCCAGCAAGGCATCTTCAACCATCACAGTTGAGTCAAACTCATCTATAGCCAAGAAGTCAGACAGCTTTGCATCATCTGTTGCTGTGAAGTCTTCTTGGCTCATGTCAAGAGAGAACACAAAGTATGAGACCATCATCTTTGAGTATGTTGCAAGATCAACACCAACTAAGCACTCTCTGATGAACTTGCAGTCATGCATTAAGTCATGCATCAAGCTTGGTTGGGAGACTTCATAGTCTTGAGTGTTCCAGAAGTACAGCATTGGGCGCTTCTTGCCATTGTGCATGAGCTCAACGCTATTGTTGTCTCTCATCACCCAGAGGTTGAGCCCTATAAGAAAGCCTTGTTGTGACATCAAAGCATTTGTGATATTTTTTCTTTAAAATAGAACAAACAGTGCTGCATTTCACTATGCTCTCAATCAATGAGTATCTCTACCCATGATGCTTTGCTAGGGTTGTCTGTTGAGTCTTCATTCCAAGCCCCATTGTCATATGGTGATGTGCCAATGTGCAGTATCTTTGAGTATCTTGTCTCTCCTCGCCTGATGATCCTGACTTCAATGTCACGATTGTAGTCTCTCAGTGTGTCTTCAATCTCTCTTACAGACATGCTGTTTCTGTGTGTTGAATCTTCCATTGTAGTGTTTCTATTTTTAATTAAGTCTTGTTAAATTAAAATAGACTTGTCTTGTTGTTTCTGCATGCAGATTGCCAACAAGAATGGAAAAAACATCTTTATGGAATGAATGACACAACTACTGATTGGTGATTGCCATTTCGGTGCACACTCAAACTCTGTCATCTGGCTAGAGAATCAGCTAAAGTTCTTCAACACACAGTTCATCAGTGTCATGGATTCAAGGAAGATAGACAGGTGCGTCTTCCTTGGAGACTTGTTTGACCAGAGATACTCAATAAACCAGCAAGTAGGCATAGAAGTCAAGAACTTGGTCAGGAAGCTCTTGGAGTCATACCCAGACTGTGAGTTCTTCTTCATAGCTGGCAACCATGACTACTACAGCCCACTAGAAGAATTCCATGAGTACAATGCATATGACTTGGTGTTTGGCCATGAGTTTGAGCTTGAGCACAAGAACTTGAAGATCATCAACAACACCCCTTATGATGACCATGAAGGCAACTTGTATCTGCCATGGTACTACACCGAGAGCTTTGAGAACTTCTCTAATGTCTTGTACTCTATTGAGTCAATAGTGAAGTGTGTGTTCTGCCATGATGACTTGTCTAAGTGGGAATACTCAAGGATATCATCATTGCATGGCGCTAGTGTTTTCAGTGGCCACATACACACTATAGTTGAGTTTGAAGACTCTAACTTGCACAACATTGGCTCTATGTTCTCATTTGACTTCAATGATGTGAATTCATCTAAGTACATGTACATAGTAGATGGTGGGAAGATACTTGAGAAGATTGAGAACACCACTACACCAAAGTTCAAGCGATACTTCAATGAAGACATATTTGAGTTGAAAGAAGAAGATGTGAAGAATGCATATGTCCAGATATGCATATTCAACACAAATGTGAACAAGGCAAGATACATAGAGAGGATAAAGGAGATAAAGTCACAATATGCTGAGTACAATGTACGGATACAAGTGATTGACAACTCACTTGGTGAGACACTAGAGCTGAGCTACTTCAATGCAAACATTGACAAGTACATAGAAGAGAATGTGCCAGAATACTTGAACAGCAAGTACTTGATAGTGAAAGACAAGATCAGAGGAAAGGAGAACACATGAAGATAAATGACATTAGGATAAGGAACTTCAGGAGCATATACAATGAGTTGTACATTGACTTCAATGACATCAATGGTCTAGTCAAGTTGTCAGGCATGATTGGCAGTGGCAAGACATCACTTGGTGAAGCTATACTGTTTGGGCTGTTTGGCAAGGTCAAAGAGCACAAGAATCCAGACCTTGTGTCTTGGCACATGAAGATGAGTGACTGCAGTGTTGAGATAAACTTGGTGTCAAAGAGCAAAGAGATCAACATAAAGCGAAGCTTGACAGCGCCGATAGAAGTGAAGATCGATGGCAAGCTTCTGTCTGCATCTAACAAGCGAGACACACAAGAGATACTAGAAGAAGAGTACTATGATGTGCCAAAGCTTGCTATAGAGAAGATGTGCATAATATCATTCAATGCATTCAAGAACAGCTTGGCATCAATGAACCCATCAGAGACAAGGCAGTTCTTGGATGACATATTTGGATTCAAGACATTTACAGAGTACAATGACCAGATAGTGATAGAGCGAAAGACACAGATAAATGAGAACAACCAGCTCAACACTATCTTGAATGAGAACAGGAACCAGATTGAGAACTTGCGTGAGAAGCAGAAGATGCAGAACTCACAGCTCCAGGAGTCAATAGACATAGACAAGCTAAGTGATGAGCGTGAAGAGATCATCAATGAAGGGAAGTCACAGAAGCTTGAGATCGAACGGCTGAAGAGAGAGAAGGATGCAAAGAAGAGAGAGATAGACAAGAAGATCAATGATTACCAGAGCAAGATGACTGAGATAGCCACTCTTGGCAAGCAAGCTAAGAATGACTACAACACTTTCAAGTCTGGTGTGTGCCCAACATGTGGCCAGAAGATTGAGCAGTCTCACATAGATGGATACAAAGAGAAGATGAACGAGTATGCTGTTGAGTATCGCAAGTGGGAGAGTGACAAAGCATTGCTTGATGCCGAGAGAGCTAGCTTGATATCTAGATATGATGCCAATGTAGTGGCTGTTGAAGATGAGATAAGCCAGCTGAGAGCAAGAGTGTCAGCCATTGATGCTGAGATAAAGTCTTACAATGACTCAGTCAAGCTCTTGAATGACAACTATGATGACTTGATACAAGAGTATGAGCAGAAGATATCAGAGATTGAAGACAAGATAAAGATGTCAGATCAAGACATTGGTGAGTGGAATGACATGAATGAGCTGTTCTCTAAGACATTGCGATACTCATTGCTTGACACACTGATACCTCACATCAACAAGTCAATAAAGTTCTACTTGAACAAGCTCAACCAGCTATACAATGTTGAGTATGACCAAGAGTTCAAGCCTCACATATACTTCGATGGCAACCCTAAAGAGATAAACTACTCTGACTTGTCAACTGGACAGAAAAAGACTCTTGACATCGGCATAATATTTGGTGTGATTGCAAATGTGATATCTAATGTAGACTTCAACATATTCTTCTTAGATGAGCTGTTCTCAAATATGGATAGTGAGAGCAGGAACACTATGCTTGAGCTGTTGCAGACACACTTGAAAGAGAATCGCACTATATTTGTAGTAAACCATGCTGAGATGCCGGATGACTACTTTGACCACAAGATACGTGTGAAGCTAGAGACTAGGAAGATACTAGACAAGAAAGAGCCGGTGATAGTGTATGTGTCAAGATATGAGAAGATAATGTGATGGATGACAAATGTGTGACAGATTGGTGCTTCAAGGCTAGAGATGGGACAACCACAAGCAAGGCAATCAAGAACAGAGTCAGAGAGATGCCAGAAGAGATGAGACGGTGGCTGATGGATGAGAGATTCAAAGATGACTTGCCTGATGACTTGCATGAAGCAATACACAGAGTCAGGCTAGGCATAGAGGTGAGGCCAAAGTGCAAAGTCTGTGGCCAGAGAGTCAAGCACCTGCATTGTGGCAAGTTTCGTGAGACATGCTCAACAAAGTGTGCTGGCAAGTCATCAATAGAGCACTTGGCTTCTAAGCTTGGCATCAGGTCAGTCTTGTCAGAAGATTCTGTTGCAATGAAAGCAAAGGAGACAATGATGTCAAAGTATAGTGTTGACAATGCATCAAAGAGTGATGCAGTCAAGCAGAAGAAGGTAAGCACACACATTGAGCACTATGGCAATGAGAACAACTTCTGCAACAAAGGCACACGCATCAAGGCTATTGAGAATTCAAGGACTGAAGATGCTAAGCAGAAGCGCAAGAAGACTTGCAAAGAGAAATATGGTGTCAATTGCTACTTAGAGTCTAATAGAGGAAAGCACTTGTCACCAGAGCACAAAGAGAAGATATCAAGATACATGAAGTCTAGAGAAGGGCAGGAAAAGAGGCATGCAACGCTATCAAAGAACAACACATGGAACAAGTCAAAGTTTGAAGAAGGAATATACTCTAAGCTTTGTGAGATGTTTGGCAAAGACATGGTAGTGCGCCAACACAGTGATGAGAAGTATCCATGGAAGTGTGACTTCTACATAAAGGCACATGACTTGTACATCGAGGCACAAGGCAGCCAGTTCCATCACTTCAAGCCATTTGATGCTAACTCACCAGATGACTTGGCAGAGCTAGCAAGGATAGAGAGCTTGGGCAATGCACACAAGCAATACAAGAAGATTGCTGAGACATGGGCTAAGATGGATGTAGTGAAACGACAACATGCTAGAGAGATGAATCTCAACTTCATTGAGGTATTCCCATCTGATGATGTGACAAATCTCATAGAAAGCTTCAAACATTCAACTTGAAACTGTATTTTTAAACAACAAATAAATGACATACAATAGGAATTTATCATGAGCGAGTTTGATAATGACATGGAAAAAGCTCTCAAAGGGCAAATTCCAGAATATACTGAGGCAAACACACAATCACCACAAGAATCAGCCGATGCTCCAAGACAAGAGATTGGCTCAATGATTGGCAAGAAGATCAATGTTGGATCTAGCATGCAGCGCATAGACAAAGAAGAGATAGCAAAGCTTAGTGAAGACAACAATCTCTCAAGAGTTGGTGAGTCAATCAAAGTGAATGCCGACATTCGTGATGGTTGGATGGAAGTTGACAAGACATTGCTTGGTGAGAGGGCAACATTCTACAAGCGTAGTTGGGAGTTCAGGATTCGTCCAGCAACTGTAGAAGCTATACGTAATTGGTCAACAATAGATGATGAGAATGCAAGCTCAGTAGGCAGAGTGTTCAATGAAGTGCTCAAGAGCTGCTTGTCTATACAGACACCTAATGGTCCAATACCATGGTACAACTTGAATGCATGGGACAGGTTCTTCTTCATACTGCTGATTCGTGAGTACACCTTCATCAATGGTGACACAGCTATAACTTATGTTGAAGACTGCCCTAATTGTGACAACAGCATAGAGTTCCGTCTTGACTCACAGTCACTTATGTTTGACATGCCAGATCCAGAGGTGATGCCAATGTATGACCAAGAATCAAGCACATGGCTGATAGACTGTCGTGAGTATGGGCTAGACATTGACCCAATAACACTGTACTTGCCAACATTAGAGAAAGAAGTGAACATAACACAGTGGGCTATCAACAGATATCAAGAGAACCCTAACAAGCAGATTGACCAGGTGATGATCAAGTTCTTGCCATGGTTTGTGCCAAAGATCTCTAAAGATGATGTGATTGCACAAAGGCAAATCAAAGAGTTCAAGATGAAGTTTGAGTCTTGGGACTCAGATACATTCACATTCATGAATGATGTCATCACCAATGTCATAGTCACACCTAGCACAAGGCTGGTGAAGAAATGCCCAACATGTGGTGAGGAGGTCACTTCACAGATACGATTTCCAAATGGAGCAAGCGCTCTATTTAATGTACAGAGTAAATTTAAGAAATTTGGTAAAAAATAAGCTAACTATAGCAAAAGACTGGAACATACAGCCATCTGAGATAGATAGGATGCCTTACTATGAGTATGAAGAGTTCCTTGAAGAGATAAACAAGAGGAACAAAGAAGAGGAGAAGCGCCAGAAGAATCAAGAGAAAGCACAGAGTGTTCCAAGAATGCCATCACCTAATGACTATGCTAAGACTATGTCTAACATGTCTAGCAAATTGCCAAAAGTGAGCATACCTAATTTCAAATGACATTATTAAATAGGAGCGGCAAAAGCTGCTCCTTTGTTTTTCAACCATGAGTGACAATAACAACACAACAAAGCATCTGTTTGCATACATCAAGTCTAACAACAGCCTGACCGCTGAGATGGCACAGATGTACAATAGCTCTCTCATATTCATCGGTGATGAAGAGCAGATATGGCACCCATACACAAACACATACATTGGCATTGGTGCATCGTACTTTGATGGCATAAGAGACAAAGCAACAGCAGCTAACTCATTGCTGCAATACTCTACAAATGCTGACAATTCTTACTACATAACATCATCTAACAATGCTAATAGGGAATTCTCTAGCTCATATGTCAACACAGGGTTGAAGTACAACCCATCAAGCAAGACGGCATATGCAATATTCTATGAAGGGAGAATGGATCCGAAAGACCAATGGGGATACATCATACCACAAATAGTGCATGTTAGTAGTGTATCAATTAGTGGTGCTATGCCTTCAATGCCTGCTAGTGGCACATTGCAATTGAGTGCTATTGTGTTGCCAAGTGATGCTACAGACAAGTCAGTCACATGGTCATCTAGTGACACATCAGTTGCTATAGTTGACTCTAGTGGGTTAGTGACAGCTATAGGTGTTGGATCAACTACAATAACAGCCACTACAAATGATGGATCTTTCACAGACACTTGCACTATCATATCATATGGCGGCATAGAGATTGGTGGAGTGATATGGGCTACTATGAATGTTGGTGCTACTTCTATCTATGATCCTGGGTTGTTTTTCCAATGGGGTGATCCACAAGGATACTCTCCAGGCCAAGTTGGTAATGTTGCAGGAGAGAAAGGATTCTCACCATCAGACTACAAGTACACTAATGATGGTGGGACAACATTCATTAAATATAACTCAAGTGATGGGCTGACAACATTAGAATCTAATGATGACATGGCAACCCAGAATATGGGAGCATCATGGCGGTTGCCAACTAAAGAAGATTTTGATGCATTGATAAGTGCAACTAACTATAGCTGGACAAACGACTATGAAAACTCTGGAGCTAAAGGCATTGTACTAACTTCAAAAGATGACTCAACAAAGAAACTATTCTTCCCGGCAAATGGATATGCATTGAATGGTGCAACTGGTCGCATTGGGACTTATGGATATGTCTGGTGTAGCACAATATACACTTCAAATATCAGAGATGCTCGTAGGCTTGACTTCAACTCTTCTGGAATAAGCATGAACAGCATGAGTGCCCGTTGGCATGGGTTTGGTGCTAGAGGTGTGATTAAAAGTATAATTATTGAGGAAAGATGAATTAGCCCTAATTATCTAGCAAGGCTATTTGTCATTTTTTCCACTTATTTTTAATTATGAGCAATAAGACTAACATATACAATCACCTATTTGCGTACATCAAGTCTAATAGTGACTTGACCATTGGGATGGCCCAGATGTATGAGAACTCTCTCATATTCATTGGTGATGAGAAGCAGATATGGCAACCAAAGACTAATGCATATGTTGGCATTGGCATGACGGCATACAACAGCATATTTGATGCTGTATCTAGCTCTGCAAACACAATAAGGCAATACTCAACAAACACAAATGGGTCTTATTTCATAACATTCTCAAACAACAATGGCAATGGAGTGTTTGCCAACTCATATGTGAACACCGGGCTTAGGTTCAACCCATTCACAAAGACGGCGTACTCATCATACTATGAAGGGCAATTAGACCCTAAAGACCAATGGGGATACATTGGTGTCATAATACATGTGACTGGTGTATCTATACATGGCGTTGTCCCAACACTGTTAGTTGGTGACTCATTGGCATTGAGTGCCATCATAACACCAGACTATGCTTCAGACACATCTGTCACATGGTCATCTAGTGACACATCTGTCTTGACAGTTAGCAATGATGGTGTTGTGTCTGCTGTTGGTGATGGCACAGCTACGATAACAGTCACCACAAATGATGGGTCTTTCACAGACACTTGCAGCTTGACTGTGGATGTGCCAATAGTGCATGTGGTAGGTGTGTCAATCAGTGGTGCTATGTCTCCATTGCTTGCTGGTGACACATTGCAATTGAGTGCTACTGTGTTCCCAAGTGATGCTACAGATAAGTCAGTCACATGGTCATCTAGTGACACATCAGTTGCTACAGTTAGCTCTAGTGGCTTAGTGACAGCTATTAGTGGTGGCAATGTGACAATCACAGCCACAACAACAGATGGATCTTACACAAGCACTTGCTACATCAGCATCAATGGCATAGTCAATGTGACAGGCGTGTCAATCAGTGGGTCTGAATCAACATTGCCTATTGGTGGAACAACAACTCTGATAGCTACAATATCACCAGATGATGCTACCGACAAGTCAGTCACATGGTCATCTAGTGACATATCTGTTGCTACAGTGAGTGGTGGTGCAGTCACAGCATTGAGTACCGGCACAGCTACAATCACTGTCACAACAACTGATGGATCTCATTCAGACACATACTCAATATCTGTGACAGACTATGTTGATCTTGGCCTATCAGTCATGTGGAGGAACCGGAACATTGGAGCAACAAGCCAAGAGAGCTCTGGCCTCTTCTTCGCATGGGGTGAGACAACAGGATATGAGACACCAGCAGCAAGGAACACTGCATTAGGGATGTCTGATGGATTCACAACAAACTCATACAACACTAGGTCTGCAGCAAGCATATCAGGTGATCTAAAGCCTGCTGATGATGCTGCTAGAGCATATCTTGGCGGTGCATGGAGAATGCCAACAAGAGAAGAGTTCACAGAGCTGTACAATGGCACAGACCATGCCAACACTACTATAAATGGTGTGGCCGGTGTGAAGTTCATGAAGAAGGCAGACCACAACATATATGTGTTCTTCCCATTCTGTGGATACAATGGTGACAAGCTATACAACTACAATGGTGCTGGATACTATTGGTCAACCAAAGCATACAGCAGTGCTAGAGCTATTGAGATGCATGTGTCTCCATCATCAATAACAACTACTGGTGATGATGGCAAGCAATGGGGACTTAGCATACGACCAGTCATTGACTATGTTGCTAGTGAGTACAACTATGCAATGGACTACTTGACATTCAAAGCATTGACATCAGGAACAATCTTGTGGAAAGCACTAGGCACCGGATACACAAAGACTATACAATACAGCTTGAATGGTGCTGCATGGGTATCAATCACATCAGATGCTACAACACCACCATCAATAGCAGTGTCTGTTGGCGACAAGATAAGGTTCAAAGGCTCTAACTCTGCATATGCAGGAAGCAAGAATGACTACAGTGGCTTTGCTGGTGGGACAGCTTCATATGATGCCGAAGGCAACATAATGAGCCTTGTCTATGGAGATGGCTTCTTAGGCAACACAGGCTTGTCAGGAACATACAACTTCTGCTCAATGTTCAAGCAAACAAAGGTTGTGTCAGCACAGAACTTGGTATTGCCAAGCTTAGCATTGACAGACTACTGCTATCGTGCAATGTTCAGCTTGTCACCAACATTGACCCATGCTCCTGCTTTGCCAGCAACTACACTATCTACTGGAGTATATTGGTACATGTTTGAAGGCTGTGCTATAGAATCTGCTCCTGACTTGCTTGCAACAACTCTTGTCAAAGAGTGCTATGGGCACATGTTCACTAAATGCACAAGCTTAAGCTACATCAAGTGCTTGGCAACTGGTGGATTTGGATCAACAGATTGCAAAGCTGGATGGGTGAACCAAGTAGCATCATCCGGGACATTTGTCAAAGATAGCAGTGTTGCTATGTCTACTTGGTCATCAGGAAACAATGGCATACCATCTAATTGGACAGTAGTAGACGTTGGCTGATGGCATAGCTCATGCATGTGAAAGCAAAAAAAAGAGAGAGGATCTCACGATTCTCTCTTTTTTTCATCATCTTTCAATTATGGTAGCATATATGTTAGTTGTCTATCTGCTATGTCTTCAAGAAGCTCTCAACATTAGAGTATATGTCATCCACTTTGTAGAATGTCATTTTGCTTGGGTTGACCATGTTGGCAAACAATATGCTCTTCAATGCATCATCAAGATGCAAGTCAGCCTTGCCTCTCATCTTGGTCAATGACCCAAGCTGTGACTCTTCTAACCATCTCTTGCTGCAAGTGATGAAGAATGTCTTCTTGCCACCACCATCTGCATAGCACCATTTGGCAACAATAGGCATCACCATCCATGACTCATTGTAGTTGCAATCTCCACTGTGGCTAGCAATGTAGCTCAATACAGACTTCAGCTTCTCAACATTCTTGTCACCAGAGTCAACAGACTCATCTAGTATTATGTGCATGATGTCATCACCATCATGTGTAGTCATTGTGAATGCTAGCCTAGATATCCTGAATCCTCTAGTGATGTCATGGTGGATGAACCGCTTCCCAACCGAGATAGTCCCAAACCACCCAAAAGCATAAGGCAGGAAGCTTGCCTTGAAGTCAATTCCGTTTGTCACAAGTCTCATATCTCTGAACATTTGTTGAACACATTGTGAACATAGAAACTTGCCGTGGATAGTTCAATAGAAGTTGTCAATCAAGTCAACTACAAGCTCTTTCAGCCTCTCTTTGTCATGCACTCTGCCTACCTTCTTGTTGATGAAGTCTCTCACCTCACTGACAAACTCATGCTGGTCACACTTCCTGAGCTCATGGAAGTCATGGTCTAAGCCATTCTCTTCACAATACCTCTTTATGTCACAACTGTCAATTTCATCAAGCAAGTCTGATATAGTTGTGTAGCAATTCACCAAGTCTATGTTAACCCATGTGTCAACTTCTAAGTTGTCATCACTAATGTTGTCACCAAGTATCTTCTTTGCATCATCTCTTGTGATGTGCTTCTCTTTGCAGAGCCAAGCACACACATTCTCAAGCCCAATCTCACTGATGAGATCATTTGTGTACAAGCTAATCATCTAGTCTAAGTTCTTCTAATGTCTCTACTAAAGTGTAGTATATGTAGTCTTCATACATAGTGTAGTCATCTATGATGTCAGGGAAGATGTGCATCTTCTCATTGATGTGGTTCCTTATTGGGATGCCATACACAATGTTAGTGGCAATAGGGATGCCATCTTCAACAATCAGTGGGAATGGTGTCTTCTTCTCCTCCAAGAACTTGCGGAGCATCTTCAAGTTCTTGTGCCCAATGAACTCTATGAGCTCTCGCTTCACCTCGCTATTGTCAATCTTCTTGCTGTCCATCTATGATTCCAATGTAGTTGCTGTTCATGAATGACCTCCAGCCATCACACTCTGTGTCATAGTATCTGGTCACACTATCACACAGCTTGATGCCACACTCATTACTTGGCATCTTGTCTTGTGGTATCACCTCACTAGACAATGTGCCAATTGCCACACGCTCTGTGCCATCTTTCTTCTTGTAAGAGAACTTCACCTTGCCAAGGTGCATCTCTTCTACCAATCTATTCAAGTCTCCTTCCATAGTCTCATCAATCTCTCTTTGCTAACTTCAAAATATCCACTCTTGTTGTCAGACACAAAGATCTCCCTCTTTGTCTCTTCTGCAAACTTGATTGCGGCCATTCGCTCATCAATCCCTTTCCTGACATCATACAGATACCATTGTGTGCCATAGTCAAGTGTCTTCCCTGATAGTGATTTGCCTAGCCCTACTCTTATTGTTGCACTCATCTCTCAGTACAGCCTTATCTCAATCCCGTGCTCACGAGCTTTCTTCATCTTCCCAGTGTTAGAGTCCATAGAGTTAGTGAACACTATCTTCACCTCTTTCCATGATCCAGTGTTGCGATACTCTGGGTGCAATTGCAAGAACTCTCCTTTTGATCGGTATCCATTAGGCTCACCAGTCATGATGATTGGTGTCTTCTCACTATCCACAGACTGCTTCTCTATGTAGTGCTGCTTGAAGTCATCAATGGTCTTCCCTACAGACTCAAGCACCGTGTTGAGTATCTCCATCTCTGCAGACTTGCTGTCCATCACCCACTCATACCCAACGGCTGGCAAGTGTGAGAAGTCTGCATCACCACCAATGAGGTATGATGCACACTGCTCTGCTGCTTTGTCTGCACACATCTTCAGTGACAGTGACTTGATGATGTCTGCCAATGTGAGGCTAGACAGCAGCTTCTTGAACTCCTTCTCAGCTTTCTGCCCACTCTTGCCACCACCACAGCCAAAGTACACCTCTTCTGGTGTGCACTCTAAGATGTTCTTCTTGAACTTCTGCACATCACCACCAAAGAACTCCATCGTTGTCTCATCTTGTGAGTGCAGCCACTCAAACACCTTGTCAGCAGTCTCAGCCCCAATGCCAGCAACCTGCAATGACTGTGCAGAGTTTGTGAATGCAAGCTTGGCAGCTTCACGCTCTGTGAGCTCTTTCACTAAGTGTATCCCATTCTCTACATGTGTGCCGTACGGCAAGCACAGCTTGCCAACACTGAACTGTGATGTGTCTGTCACCTTGTACAAGAATGGGATGATGTCACCGGCCAAGCTTAGCACAACACGACTGCCTATTGACACCTTCTTTGACACCAGCCAGCCATAGTTGTGCCCAGAGCACTTCTGCACATTCTTGCCATCCATCACTACTGGCTTCACCCACACAATCGGTGTCATCTCTCTTGTCTTGCCAAGCTGCCATGTGATGTTGGTCACCTCTGTCTCTTCAAGCACAGGGATGAACTTGATGGCAACACAGTCTGTTGGTCGCCTCAATTGTGTGTTGCAAACCCTGCACTCAGCTACTGGCTTAATGACAATGCCATCCAATGCATAGTCAGTCTCTCTCCTGTAGTTGTCAAACTCTTCATACACTGCACGAAAATCATCACCATTGTTGATCACTACACCTTGCTTGTACATCTTAGGCAGAATATCACTGAAAGCACTGCAACTGCTGCACTTGCCAAGATACCATGTGAAGTCATTGTCATTGACCGTGCCATCACCATCCACATGCCTGATGTCATATGCCACGATGTCCAAGTCTGAAAGCGCTCCATCCAAGCTGCCATCATAGTCACTATTGAGGATGCCACTCACAAATGATCTTGGGTTAGTGAACTTGCCTTGCCACTTGCTTGCAAACAAGCTCTTCTTGACTAGCACCTCACCACGAACAACTAGCTCACCATATGGCTCTGACACCATAGCAATTGGCTCAAGCTTCTTCTTGAGATGCATCATCAAGTCACGCCCAAACTCACTATCTCCACGTGATGAGACAGACATGATCTTGCCATGTGACATCACACACTCATAAGAGCACCCATCATACTTTGGTGTGATGATGAGCTTGTTGTCACCAAACCACTTCTTTGCCTCTTCAAAGTATTGCTGCCAGCTGACATTGCCATCTTTGCCTTTGTGTATCTGCACCTTTGACAACGTGCCCATCACATATGGGTGCTTCACCGTGTATGATGCATTCCTAGATGCAGCCCCAACCTCAGACTTGTTCTCAAGGCCAAGCTCACGCTCAAGCTCATCAAACTCATAGTCTGGCATCAGCTCTTCACCACTGTTGTAGTATGCTTCCTTTGCTGCATTGTACAGCTCAACTCTATTGTCTTTGCCCATATGCATGATAGTGTTAGGAGTTTCAGCTTTGTGTGACATCTTGCTTCACTAGATCTAATATAGAATCAAATGTAGATATTGCACTCTGCCAGTCACCAATGAGTATCTTCTTCCATGCTAAGTCACATCGCTGCCAGAAGTCTTGCAACACCTTCTTAGGCACAAACATCTCAAACAGCTTGCCATGCACTAAGTCCTTCAGTGCATAGAAGCAACTCTCACAGATGTACTTCACTTCATCCCTAGTGTAGTATCCATCAAGCTTGCCATCTAGCTCAACAGACTTCTTCATGCAACCTAGCAATGACTCATAGTGCTTGATCATGCACCGGTACATCTGGAGATCAAACACATTTATTGCTTGCTTGCTCATGTGTGTATATGATATGCTAAAAAAATATTTGTATGTATATTTGACGCCAGGCGAGTGTAACTAATTTCCTGATAGTCTATTCATTTTTTCTAAAATCCGCCATCCTGCGCAATCCTGGATATGCCAGGCGGCATGTTTCATCACTCAGAGCTGCAATCAGCATCGATGCACACTACATCAGCTCCATCATAGCTCACAACATGTGCATAGATACTGGCTGTATGGCCATCTCTTGCACGCACCAGCAGTTGGTCGTTCCTGCTCATCTCATTTATCTTTGATGCAACTTCTTCAAGGCTTGGCCTCCTCTTCTCTCTTGCCTTCCAAACAAGCTCAAGGATGAAGTACAGTGCCAAGCACTCAATGAAGCATGCACAAGCCACAACAATGATGTCAAATAGCATGTCTCTCATAGTTCAGCTCTTGTAGTGGTTGCTTGTTGCTTCTCTCTTATTGTCATTGCCAAAGCTCTCATCTCTCTTCTCTGCACCAGCACTCAATGCTGCTGATGCTAGCAAGTACATTGCAAAGAAGAGCAGTGACAGTGGCGTCAAGATGAACAGCCAGAGGAGCAATATTGCAACATCTGTGACAAACTCAACAACTATTCCCATATGTCCTTTGTATGTATATGCCTTTGGCTATGCCAAGATGTCATTTCTTGTCACTAGACATGCGGTCAATGATGTCAATCATCATCTTCAGGCCCATGGCATCCATCGCGCTATTGCCAGATCCTGATGAGCTGCCAGAAGAGATCACTCTTGGCAACTGGATGTTTGACAGTGCTTCAGCAACTCCAACACGGGTCTTGTAGTCCCACTCAGCACGCTCTTGTGGTGTCAGGCCTGCTGCTACCTTAGCACGGTTGGCAGCCGCCTCTGCCTCACCTTCAGCAATGATCTTCTTCTTGTCAAACTCAGCCTTCTCAGCTGCCAAGCGAGACACCTCACGCTCTTGCTCAGCTTTGGTGACTTGGACAGCTTTCTCTTTCTCTTGCTCCCACTTGGCTGCTGTTGCTGCTGCACGGCCTTTCTCCTCTACCGTGATGGCATCTTGCTGTGCTTGCAATGCTTGGGCACGAGCTGTCTGGACTGCCATGTTAGCTTCTTGCTGACGGCTGATCTGTGCTGTCACTTGCTCTGAGTAAGCTATTCTAGACACTGCCACTTGGCCAATCTCAAGCCCATACCAGCTGAATGGAGAAGTCTCTGACCGAGCATATCCACCTGGTGCATTCTCATCAGCTATCAAGCTAGCTATCTTAGTGGTCTTCTTCTCTCCAGTCAATGCATCTTCGGTCTCTTCAGTGATCACTCTAGTCCTGTACACCCCATTGTTCAGCTGGTCGGTGATGTAGCTGATCAAGTCATTCTTCTTCTCTGCATAAGACTCAAATGCTGACATCAGTGGCCCACTTGCATAGATCACTTTAGTCACAGTAGGGCGCACCAAGTCACTCATCAGCCTGTCCATGCCATTGTAGTCTGTCTGTATCCTAGCCAAGTGCTCGGTGTCAAGAGGGAGCTTCACACGAAGTGAGCCATATATCATGCCATCAGATGCATCATTGAAGATGACAGGTATTGGCTCTCCCATCTGCACTCCATCTTCATTGTTAGATCCAAACCACAATTGCTGGGTCTTGTAGTAAGTAGTAGTCCTCCCAAACCACTGCCACTTGTATCCTGGAGATGTCCAGTAGTACATGTTGCCGGTGAATGGTGCTTGGTTGACGACAATCTGCTCATTCTTGACATCTTCTCCAATCTTTGGCATCATGAACAAGAATAGTGCAAGCACAGCTACTGACAAGAAAGCAAAGATGTGCTTCTTCTTGAATGTGAACATAGCTTTTTGTTGAGGGCCATTGTAGGCTTGGCTCTCATGGTAGCCTTTGTTGTAATTTGCCATTTTTTTTGAAATTATCTTTAGAAGTTATTAGAAGTTAACATAAACACATATTATCCATACAGATGCACATCAAGGCTGGCTTGCACCATCTCTATGTGCTTCATTGGTAGGGGCAAACCAGTAGTAGAATGGCACTACCAGCCTGATGAGCTTCATCTTACGGTTGGTGAAGCTTGCAACTCCAAAGAGCTGCAACAGCAGCATCAGCCAGTAGATGACATACAAGAATATTGACAAATGCACTAGAAGCTTGAACATCTCACAACCCTCCTGAACTTCTCTAGTGTCATTCTGCAAATGTTGGTGTTGTCTGGCCATCATCCTCTTCTGGGATGACAAGCCACATCACAAGGTATGCAAACAAGCTGCATCCTGCCCAAAGCGCTGATACTGCAAACACCAGCCTCACTACTACTGGGTCAATCCCAAGGTACTTGCCCAGCCCACTGCAGATGCCTCCAAGCATCTTGCCATCTCTAGATCTACGAAGTCTCTTGTTCTCCATCTCTCTCATATATAGTTTGGTATTGTTCTAGTCAGTTGTTGAACCTCTCATCAAGCACCAAATCAGCTGTCTTGTGGTGATAGCTGTAGTAAAGTGTGCCAACATCAGCAAGTGAGTTGCCTGGCAACTGGTATGACAGTGCTATCTCAAAGCCATCACCATCACTGTAGTGGACTATGCCTCTCAAGACTACATAGTCATAGACTCTTGGCATGACTGTGATACGGTCACTCTGCAATGACACTATCCCATGCTCATTCATTGTGATCCTCAACTCAGGAGTGCCAAGTGAGCACTTGTGCTTTGCAATCTCCTCATTGATCTTTGGCAATGCCTCTTCCATTGCTCCAATGCTGACTTTGCCTAACTTCATCTTTGCCATAATATCTTGATTTAATTCACACATTAAGAATATAGAAAATGGCAGCACAAGTTCAAAGTTATTTTTAAGAAAATTTACTGCACACATAGAGACATGAATGTATTGAAGCGGGGATCTTCAGGTGGTGATGTGAGAGTCTTGCAGAAGCTGCTTGGGCTGTCTCAAGATGGGAAATTTGGCCCACTGACACAAGCACGAGCCATAGAATGGCAAGCATCACATGGCTTGGTCCCTGATGGGATAGTTGGCAACAACACCTGGAGGAAGATAGCTAGAGAAGATGCAATGGCATCTGGCAAAGTGAGCGATGGTGACTTGATACTAGTGGCAGTTGACTTGAATGTTGAGCTAGCATCCATAAAGGCAATTGCCGAGGTAGAGTCTTGTGGAGCAGCAATGCAGAATGGAGTGCCAACAATGCTGTTTGAAGGCCATGTCTTCTGGAGACAGCTGAAGCTGCATGGGATAGACCCAGAGAAAGTGAAGGGTGACAATGAGGACATACTGTACAAGTCATGGACCAAGAAGTGGTACACTGGCAAGAACTATGGTGAGTATGCAAGGCTCAGGAAAGCCATACAGATAGATGAGCAGTCAGCATATGAGTCTGCTTCTTATGGCATGTTCCAGATAATGGGCAACAACTACCGTGCTTGTGGGTACAGCTCAGCAAAGGCAATGTTTGATGACATGTGCAAGAGTGAAGATGCTCACCTTGTGGCATTCTCAAAGTTCATCAAAGCCAGCAACATAGTGCCATGGCTGCAGAAGAGAGACTGGAAGAAAGTGGCATACATGTACAATGGCCCAAGCTATGCATCAAACAAGTATGATGTGAAGCTCAAGGCTGCTTATGACAAGTATAGCAAATGAAGAAGAGCTGCACCTTGGTGCAGCTCTATCAGTCTTCAATGTATATGTTGATGCCACATAGCTTCAATGCCATCTGGAGCTCATCAACAGTCTCAACAGGGCTCACTCTGGCTTCTTTTGTCACCACATGAGTCTTCTTGTCAAGCTTCTTGCATGTTGCAACGGCTATCATCGAGTGAGTGGTGAACCCATATGTGTATGCCACTTCTATCTCATACTCTGGATCTGCCTTCACAAACTTTGTTATGCTCCTGTCTGGCCAGTCACTCTTGAAGCCATTGTCTGACAGGACTTCTCTTGTAAGCAATCTCATCTGTGTGTATTATATCAGTATTGATCATTTTGGTATCCATCATCATACTCATACTTGATGCTGAACTCTTCTTCTAGTGAGTCACAAAGCTCATCTAGTGTGGTGTCATCTAGCCAACTCTCAATGTAGTCGCATATGTTCATTGCATCAACATACTCTCTTATGTGCTGGAATCTTGTACAAGCATCCATTCGCTAACTGTGTATATCTAGTCATTTATGCAAAAATAATGCATTGCCAGACATGTAGCAAAACTCACTCAACAAGCTTCAAGTATGTCATGCCAGTCGATATGCCACCACACATCATGCCATTGTCATTGGTTGGTGTGGCACAGCACAATGCAATGCTCTCACACTTGGCACGAACACCACATAGCTCACATGGATTCTCACCAAGTGCAGCTGTCTCTATGCTATACTGCTTCTCATCTACTTCAATTGTGCTCCACATCTCTCTGCATGTACTCTATGAAGTTGTACTTCTCTAGTGCTATCTCTTCTGTTATCACTGGATCAACCCGGTTTGGATTAGACACATTGCTCTCATAGTATATCCCATAGTCATAGTGCAAGCCATCTTCATAGTCTTTTGACTGCAAGCATATCCGATTCTCTATTGGTGTCGAGAAAGTCACATCATGCCCTACAATTGGGTTGTATGCATCTAAGATACGCTTGCCATTGTCCCATTGCAATGCACAGTTGCCAAAGTAAGCATCAATGGTTGCAAACTGCTTCTCAATACGCTTGTAGATGTACTCCATCCCAAGTCGGTTGAGCCGATAGGCAGATGAGAGCTGATACAATCGCGCCCACTCACCGACATATGAAGTGTCATACTCAATATAGTCTAGCATTGCAATGTCAGCATTTGCCTCAAGCATCCGGTCAAGCTCCGTCTTGATCTTGGCTAAGTCTTTCAGGAATATCACATCATCTTCAAGCACAAGCAAGCTCTTGCATCCAAGGTCATGCTTCTCTTTGATGCACTCATAGTGGGTGTTTGTCACATAGCGGTGGTATGGCAAAATATCATTTGTGTTGTAGTCACTTGCCAGGTGGTCTAGTATCTTGTTGTCAACAGAGTACCTGATCTCATACTTCTCTATGCCAACTCTCTCTAGCTCTCTTGCTAGCCTCTTGCGCTTCTCTGCATTCTTGACATAAGAGATGACACACACTTCATCTACATACTTTGTCCAGTCTATCTTCTCCATCTCTCTATATTCCTGTGATGAATCTTGTTGTCTTGCCTTCACTCTACCAGCCTCAAGTCTCCATAGCACTTGGCAATCGGCAGTGTCTTGTCAGCTATCTTCTTCATGTCAGGGCCAACTCTGTCTAGCAATGACACCTCAACATGCATGCCTGTGTATGATGCAATGCTCCTAGTGAACTCACGCACCCAGAGTGTGATCATCTCCATGATGTTAGTGCTCTTATTGTGGATAGCTTGGTATCTTGTGGCCCACTCACCAAGCTGCTCAACTTTGCCTATCATGCCATTTAGCTTCTCTTCATCAATGTCATTCATCAGTATAGCATTCCTAACTCTCTTGTACAAGCTGATCCACCCAACTGCACTTGACTTGGCAATGACAACAACTTCTGGCTGCAGCTGCTCTGGTGGTGACACCATCCAGCTATGCTCATCATATGAGATGTCTATAGTGAACACCTCTTGCCTTGGCTCATCACCTGGCACATATCCGGCAATCTTGACATGAGAGCACTCTAAGTTGCCTGATGGCTCATGCCTTTGCTTCAATGCTTGTGTGCTTCTATTTGTCATGATTCCTCCTCAACTCTTATCTTGCATATCCATGCTTTCCTATTGCCATCTCTGTCTGTCTTCTCATTGTCTGCACCATATGTGAAGCACATGTCAAGCATAGTAGCAGATGGCATTATCACTACTTCATGTGCCTTGTCTGCAAACACAGCCATGAAGCACTCATCATCACGGCTAGCAGAATGCATCTTCTCATAGCTCACATCTACATCATCATCCACTATAGTGCACTTCACTCTCTTGATGCTCTTTGGATACAGCCCATAGAGTATCCCTATCCTGTCATTCATGCCAAAGTGAGTCCACTTGTTGTGTATCTCACCATGGTCACGTATTGCCTTCACCACTGCCGTAGTCTCAAATGACTTCCCAGCTTCATGTGGCACATCTGTTGTGTTCTTCATATCTTGTGCAAATCTTTCTTGTTGATGAAATATCAAAACACTACCAAATTGTGTCAGAACAATGAGTACTGGACTGCCCCAGATGGGTTTGCTTCTTGTATCTTCATCACTTCAAGGAACCTGTTTATTGGGTCAATCACCGTCTTTGTCCATTGTGTCAGCTTGTCCATTGGTGGTGCCCATGATGGCAAGTCACCTGCAGGGAAGCCAAAGTACCCAGTGTTCTTAGCACCAAGCCTGATGTTGTAGTACTTGATCTTCCCTGAGTACTGCTTCTTGTTGTCTTCACCATTCTGGTGTGCAAGGTAGTTGTATCTTGCTATAGCTTGCACAGAGACAGGGCACTGCTGGCCTAGCTTGAGCACATCCTCATCATCTATCACATACTTCTTGTAGTTGCCAACACCAATAGACTGTGAGATCTCTTCAATAGGCGCATTGTAGAACTCTTTCCTGTACTTTGCTAGCTTCTCATTGAACAGCATCATGTACTCATCACGGTCCTTCTCTTTGTACTCAAACATCAATGACTCCATCAAGTCTGACAATATCTTCCTGCACAGCTTTGGTGTCGTTGACTTGATGAGCTCAATTCCAGTCCCAGAGACTTTAGGCTTCTTCAAGTAGACACCTTTGTTGTATATGAGCCCTTTCAAGTACTTCTTCTTCTTCAAGTAGATTCCTGACTTTGACACCGTCTCAAGCTCAAACTCATGGATGTTCTTGCCATGGCGTGGGTTGTACATCTCATCACACCACTTGTTGTTCAGCTTGTCTTGGAACTCTTTAGAGTATCTCAAGATGAAGTCAAGCTTCTTCTGGTCAGTATCATACTTAGCTTGGCTCTCTGGTGTCATAGCCTCAAAGAATGTGCCAAATGTAGTGTAAACTGAATCAGTATCGCTATAAATACTCACCGGCTGTTGCCTATACCAGTCATGCTTAGACTCATCAAGCTCAAAGTCAAACTTCTGCCACAAGTCTTTCCTCTGCCATATCCCTTCATGGAACCACTCTTCAAGGTTAGCCCACATTGTCTTAGTCAAGTTGCGACACTCACCAGTTATGTCACCTGCTAGCAATATGTTGAAGAAGTAGAAGAATTGGTTTGATGATGCACCATAAGCTGCATTTCCAAGTGTCTTGCAAGCCATCTCAAGCAAGAAGTACTCTTTCCTTAAGTCTTCAACTTCTTCTTTGAATTGCTTCAGCTCTTCTAGTGTCATGCTGGCAATGTCTTCTGGTGTCTTGTTGAAATGCTCTTTGATGAGCTCTAATATGTCTTCACTGAATTCCATCTATGTAGTGTGTATTCTTGTAATTTGCTATCCAATCGCCAAGCTCTCTTTGGCTGTACAATTCAATATAGTCAATCCCTGCGGCATTTGCTGTCTCTCTCTTTGCAACATCTCTCACAGTCCATGTGTGTATTGCATTCATGTAGTATGCGGTGCCTCTTGACTTCCACAGTTGGACTTTCTCAAGGTCTTCACTAGTTGCTTCATATGGCTTGCCACCATGTGTCCAATGGTAGTTGCACTCAATGTAAGTGTTTGTCTCCGGTATGTAGAAGTCACAAGCAAATGGATACTCACTAGACTTGTATTGCCGCTTAGCCTGTGGGAATGCTTTCTTCAACACTTCCCAAGCATTGTCTTCAAGCTTAGATGCATTGAATGACTTGTTCTTCTTCTTCGTAGTGTATTCTTTCTCTTTCTGTGCTTTGTAGTCAATCTTGCTCTTTATCTCTTGGACTCTCATCACATTGTCTGTGCCATACTTGCTAATGCAAGTCTTCTTGACTTTCTCTCTGATCTCATCTCTGTGTGACAACATGTATCTAGAAGTCTTCTGCTTTGACTCTCTTGTCTTCCTGTAGTTGTCTGTGCCAAGCTTCTTGATAGTCTTCTCTTTGCAATCAATTGAGTTGAACCACCATTCAGCACCATACTTAGCCAGGCAAGTCTCCTTGGCCTTCTCAACATTCCGGTAGTTCTCATCACCATGCTTAGCTAAGCAAGTCTCCTTGGCTTTCTGCTGGATCTCTTTGCATTGCATCTGGAACTCAACACCATATCTCTCCATGTTAGTCTCCTTGATTTTGCCAATGCTTGATGCTGTTCCATATTTCTCAACCTTCTTGGCAATGCCTCTCTTGTAGACTTCAGGATCTCTGTGCACACATTCCTGTGAGCAATGCTTGTTGAATCCACTCTTCATGTCCTTGAAAGCAACAGCATTCCCACATCTCTGGCACCTTGGCCTCTCTTCAATGCCATGCATTATCCTATACAATGACTCTCTTGTTGATGAAGAGTCAGGATATCTGCTATCCAAGTATTCATTCACTTCTTTAGAGAATGAGCTCTTGCATATCCTCTTGCTAGATGCTTCCATCTCTTTGATGTATCTGATGACACTTTGGTCACATGCCTCACTACTCATATATGCATCTATCTGCTCTTAGTCCAATGCTTAGCTATCTTCTGTATCATCAACCCAAGAAGTGAACTATGGATCTTGCAATGCTTGGCTGATATGTTTGCCTTGTCTCTATCGCTACTAGTAGCCTTGCAGTCAACTATCTCTATTGGCACTACAGTCTCTGACACATACTCACCATCAATAGCACTGTGGTAGTACTTAGTGCCTCTTGGGATGACAGCCTCCATTATCTTTGAGTCATCAAAGCTGCTAACCATCACATCATCTGAAGATCTCCTGATGGAGAACAGCCCATCATACCCTAGATGATCTGTGTTGTCATTGAACTCTATCCATGTTGTTCTCAAGTCATATGAGTGATATCCTTCATATACAACGTTGTTGCTTCTGGGTGACAAAGTGACATGTGGTGTCTCTTTGTTGAGATGCTTTGAGTAGTCAAACATGTAGAACATTGACTTGGCATTGGTGTCCAAGACTTTGTAGACCTTTATGTCTCTTCTAGCAACCTTTGGCTCAACTGCCTTGCCATCAGCAGCAATGTCCTTCTCTTCAAGTATGAAACACATATGCTTCCAGTTTTGTTGTAGATTGTATGTTGAAAATAGAAAAGAATGGGGAGAATTCAACAAGCATTTGAAGAAAGCCATCTCTCAAGATCTCTGATTGTGTAGAATGCTGCAAAGCCTATCTTGGCATTCCTTGCAGCTTCAGCTTTCTTGACATCACTGACAGTCCATGTGTGTATTGCATTCATGTAGTATGCAGTGCCTCTTGACTTCCACAACTCTAGCTTCTTTGCATCGCCATCAGAGCTTGGATCAAATGCATGCCCACCATGTGTCCAATGGTAGTTGCACTCAATGAAAGTGTCCATTGATGGTATGTAGAAGTCACAAGCAAATGGATATCTCTCATCTCTATATTGCCTGATGACTTCACCAAACTTCTCTCTAAGCATCTCACATGACTTGTCTTCAAGCTTAGATGTGTGGAATGTGTTGTTCCTCTTCTTTGTGTTGTAGATTTTCTGCTGAGTGGGTTTGGATGATATGATTTGTGATATCTTCATCCTCATTGTGTCATTCTTTGAATAGTGCTCAAACCCATACTTTGCTAAGCAAGTCTCTCTGTATCTCTTCTTCACTTCTTCATTCTGGTATGGATTCTCACAACCATATCTCTCTATGCATGTCTCCCTTTTCTTGTCTGCTATTGACTTCTTTTGATCTTCTGTGTGAGATTTCCAAGAATTGCTTATCTTCTCTCTTACATCTTCTCTTTGTGACGACACTTCTACATTCCACTTCTCTAAGTTCTTTTGCCTTGTCCTCTCAACAACATCTCTTATGTTGTAAGAGTTCTTCACACCATATTTCTCTACCAATGTGTTGATGGTTTTCTGCTTCTTCACATCATTTGAGTTTGCACACTTGCAGCAACAATACTGTGGCCATGATCCACCTTTGATGTCAACATACTCTAATGGCTTGCCACAATTCTTGCATCTTGGCTTCTCTTCTAGATGATACTTTATCCTATTGAGAGACTCAAACATGCTTGATGAATCACTGAACCTACTCTCTAAGTATCTTACATATTCTCTAATCCAATTGCTGTTAGTGTTCAAGTATCTCCTCAACAATGGTGTCTTGTTAGGCCAAAGCTTCCGTATTATGTCTTCATCTGTCATGTCTTCTTGTTGGCACTCATGCCGCTTGTTGCTTCTTTTCTTCTATCAGCTTGTTGATGTAGCTCAGCAGCTCAGACTCTATCCTCTGTCCAGTATACTTGTAATTGTCTCTTAGCTGCTTTGTCCTTCGTTGCATTTTTCGGAAGCAATAGTCTTTGTCATTCTTGTAGACATTGCCATTGATTGACACGAAGTAGTTAGGATCTTTCTTGAACTCTTCAAGCTGCTTCTCTGTCCATGGTGCTATAGTGTATCTGCCAAGTGAGTCTGGGCCAACTTTGTTGTATACAAAGTTCTCAAATGAGAAGTTGCACGTCTGTATTTGTGAAGGATAAAGTGATGCAAAGTCATCACAGACATTCCACTCATACCTTCCAGGCACGCAGCCACAGAAAGCACCGGCAAACTCTATCTTCCTCCTCTCAATCTCATCATATGCATACACGACATGCTTGTTGTCATTGTAGAATGTCCAGAAGACATTAGCAGTTGTCAGTGCAACTTGGCCCATTGCAGCCATCAGTGGCACTAGTGTGACAGAGTCTACAGCACAAGGGCTCTCTAGTGACTTCAGTCTCTTGTGTATCAAGTTCACAATCAATGAGTCAATTCCATTGTAGAAGTAGTACCACTCTGGATCACGCTCATACAGTTGCTGCAATGTGCCTTCATACTTGATCTTGTGTGCTTTCACCGCGGCATACCCAACCCAGTCTAGTGAGTAGCTCTCATATGGTCGCAATGAGTAGTCATATTGCTTCACAATGTCCATGTAGTCAAGGTTGGCAACATGCATTGGGCTTGGTGAAGACATCTTTGTGCCATCTTGCTCTACCCAGCCTACCTTGCCAATCTCTCCTGTTGGGCTGGCTTTGCGCAGCATGTTGTATGCCTCGCCTTTGCCAAACAACCTCACAGCACGATTCCACATATATTGCCAGTCGAATCGGTAGCTGTTCCAACCAGCCAATGCTGGTATGTGTGGTATTATCTTTGTGAAGAAGTGCTTTATCATGTCTTCTTCAGTAGCAAAGTACTGGTATAGCACCTTAGGCTGCTTGCCTGATAGCTTTGTGTCTCGGTAGTTCCTTGCAAAGTCGTTGTCTTCAATCCAGTCTAGGTATCTTTTCCTCAACAACTCTATCTGCTCACTGCTCATGTCATGCAAGCCATAGACTATGCAGCTCATGTCTGGGCCTACCAATGATATAGATGTTATCTTCTGTGCTGCTATAGCTGGATCTGGGAAGTCATCACTTATCTCAGTCTCGATGTCCCATGTATATAGTTTTGGGAAATATTGTGCATGGAGCATCTTGTTCATCTCAGGATCCATCTCATACATGAACTCTAAGATGTCAAACTCATTTGGCACATACTCTGTAGTGTCTTTGAAGACTTTCTTGCAACGGCGTCCATCCCAGTTCTCACAGTCTCCATTCTCATCATACTCATAAGTCTTGATGTGGTGCATGTATTTCTGGTAGAATTGCCTGTTACCTAGCTTGTCTACATAGCTTATCACTAGCTTCTGCTCTTTCTTGTTCCACTGCCTGTCAATGATCATATTCCTCTTTTGCTCTATTCATGTATATAGATGAATATAGTCAACTATGCAAGAAGAGAGCAATGCCATTCATGCTAGCATCTTTGTCTTTGATAAGCTTCTCTTCTAAGATTTTCTCAAGCTCATCTTTGAGCTTTGACCACTAAGAGTGTCTTGCTTGCTAGCTTCAGATATAGTGAGCTTCTCTGATATGCAGTAGCTTATCTCTTTCATTTTTTGTACCAACTTGGAGTTTTTTCTAATGATGTGCAACCATCAAACATATTATCTATAAGATTCACATTTGAGACATCCCACCGTGACAGGTCACAGTTGAAACTATAGCAACCACAGAACATCTGCCGCATATCTATAGCACTTGACACATCCCAACTAGACAAATCAGAATTAAACACAAGGCAATTATTGAACATATTGTTCATATTCTCCACATTAGACACATCCCAATTTGAGATGTCAGAGTTGAAATTCTTGCAATTCTCAAACATAGAATACATCTTCTCCACACTAGACACATCCCAACGTGAGAGGTCAGAGTTGAAGTTCTTGCAACCCCTAAACATATATCCCATAGTCTTGACATTAGACACATCCCAATGTGAGAGATCAGAGTTGAAATTCATGCAATCATCAAACATGCCATTCATAGCCTCTACATTTGACACATCCCAATTTGAGAGGTCAGAGTTGAATTGTAAGCAATTACAGAACATACTGCGCATAGTCTTGACATTAGTCACATCCCATTGTGAGAGATTAGAGTTGAACTTCTTGCAATTGTAGAACACCAAACGCATGTCTATAGCATTTGACACATCCCAACTAGACAAGTCAGAGTTGAATTTCGTACAATTACAGAACATGCTATTCATGTCCTCCACATTAGACACATCCCAACTAGACAAGTCGGAGTTGAAGCTATAGCAATTGTAGAACATGTACTTCATGCTAATCACACTAGACACATCCCATTGTGAGATGTCTATCTCATGTGGTTCTAGTCCCCTAAACAAGTATGACATGTCTTCTACTTGTGACACATCAATGTCATTCAAGTCAGCATCTTTGTCTTTATCAAGCCTCTCTTCTAAGATTTTCCTAAGCTCATCTCTATCATTTGGTCGAAAAGAATAGCTTGTCTGCTTGCTATCTTTAGATACAACCAGCTTCTCTGATATGTAGCAACTTATCTTTTTCATTTTCTATACCAATTAGGCTTTGTTTTTAGTGATGTGCAACCATCAAACATATTATACACATACTTGACTTTAGACACATTCCAATTTGAGAGATCTGAGTTGAAGCTATTGCAATATTCAAACATGCTATTTATATCCTTCACATTAGACACTTCCCATTGTGAGAGATCTGAATCGAAGCTCTTGCAATTGTAGAACATCAAACGCATATCTATAGAATTTGACACATCCTATTGTGAGAGGTCTGAGTTGAACTTGCTGCAATTGTAGAACATGCTATTCATATCCTCTGCATTAGACACATCCCATTGTGAGAGGTCTGAGTTGAAATTCTAGCAATTCTCAAACGTAGAATACATCTTAACAACATTAGAGACATCCCAACTAGACAAGTCTGCATTGAACCCTCTACAATCAAAGAACATCCCTTCTATATTCTCTACATTAGACACATCCCATTGTGAGATGTCTATCTTGTGTGGATCTAACAATGCAAACAAATATGACATATTTTCTATCAATGACACATCAATGTCATTCAAGTCAGCATCTTTGTCTTTGCTAAGCCTATCTTTTAAGATTTTCCTAAGCTCATCTCTATCATTTGGTTGGCAAGAGTGTCTTGTCTGCTTGCTATCTTTAGATACAACCAGCTTCTCTGATATGTAGCAACTCATCTCTTTCATCCTCTATACCAACTAGGCTTTTTTCTTAGTGATGAGCAACTATAAAACATAGAGTCCATATCTTGTACATTAGCAACATCCCATTGTGAGAGGTCTGAGTTGAATGACTGACATTTGAAGAACATGCTATTCATATTCTCTACATTTGACACATCCCAATGTGAGAGATCAGAGTTGAACTTCTTGCAATTCCCAAACATCCCATGCATGGTTTTAACATTAGATATATCCCAATGTGAGAGGTCAGAGTTGAAGCTATCACAATTAGCAAACATGAATGACATGTCCTTGATACTAGACACATCCCAATGTGAGAGGTCTGAGTTGAACTTCTTGCAACCACAAAACATATATGGCATGTCTTCAACACTAGACACATCCCAATGTGAGAGGTCAGAGTTGAAGCTATCACAATTAGCAAACATGAATGACATGTCCTTGATACTAGACACATCCCAATGTGAGAGGTCTGAGTTGAACTTCTTGCAACCACAAAACATATATGCCATGTCTTCAACACTAGAGACATCCCATTGTGAGATGTTTGAGTTGAATTGATTGCAATTGCAAAACATGGATTTCATGTCTCTAACATTAGACACATCCCATTGTGAGATATCTATCTCATGTGGATCTAGTCCACTAAACAAGGATGACATGACTTCTATCAATGACACATCAATGTCATTCAAGTCAGCATCTTTGTCTTTGCTAAGCCTTTCTTTCAAGATTTGCTTGAGTTCATCTTTAGTCTTAGGCTGACAAGAATAGCTTGTATGCTTGCTAGTCTTAGATACAACCAGCTTCTCTGATATGTAGCAACTCATCTCTTTCATCCTCTATACCAACTAGGCTTTTTTCTTAGTGATGAGCAACTATAAAACATAGAGTCCATATACTTGACTTTAGACACATCCCATTGTGAGAGGTCTGAGTTGAAGCTATTGCAATTGTAGAACATAAAATGCATATCTATAGCATTTGACACATCCCATTGTGAGAGGTCTGAGTTGAACTTGCTGCAATTGTAGAACATGCTATTCATATCCTCTGCATTAGACACATCCCATTGTGAGAGGTCTGAGTTGAAATTCTTGCAATTCTCAAACGTAGAATACATCTTAACAACATTAGAGACATCCCAACTAGACAAGTCTGCATTGAACCCTCTACAATCAAAGAACATCCCTCCCATATTCTTTACATTAGACACATCCCATTGTGATATGTCTATATCATGCGGTTCTAGCCTATCAAACAAGTATGACATGTCTTTAACTAATGAGACATCAATGTCATTCAAGTCAGCATCTTTGTCTTTCTCTAGCCTTTGCTCTAATATCTCAATAAGCTCATCTTTAGAATTTGGCTGGCAAGAATAGCTTGCTTGCTTGTCAGGCTTAGATACAACTAGCTTCTCTGATATGTAGCAACTTATCTCTTTCATTCTCTATACCAATCAGGCTTTGTTTTTAGTGATGTGCAACCACTAAACCCACCATACATATGCTTTACTTTAGACACATCCCATTGTGAGAGGTCTGAGTTGAAGCTCTTGCAATTATAGAACATGTTATTCATGTTCTCTAAATTAGACACATCCCATTGTGAGAGGTCTGAGTTGAAGATATTGCAATTGTAGAACATGCTATTCATATCCTTCACATTAGACACATCCCATTGTGAGAGGTCACTCTTGAACTTATTGCAATCACAGAACATGTACTTCATGCTAACCACATTAGACACATCCCATTGTGACAAGTCAGAATTGAAACATTTACAACCATAGAACATGTTAGACATATCTTCTACTAGTGACACATCCCATTGTGAGAGGTCACTGTTGAACTTGTAGCAATCATCAAACATGCTATTCATGGACTCTACATTTGACACATCCCACTTAGATAAGTCACAGTTGAAGTTCTTGCAATTGTAGAACATAGCGCGCATGTCCTTCACATTAGACACATCCCAATGTGAGATGTCACTGTTGAAAGCCCCACAAAAAGCGAACATCCCATACATGTTCTTGACTTTAGAGACATCCCAATGTGAGAGATCAGAGTTGAAGCTTGAGCATTGGAAGAACATGCTCTGCATGTCTTCTACTTTAGACACATCCCAACTAGACAAGTCACTGTTGAACTTAGTGCAAATAGAGAACATGTGATTCATGCTCTTGACTTTAGACACATTCCATTGTGATATGTCTATGTTGTGTGGATCTAGTCCTCTAAACAAGTATGACATGTCTTCTATCAATGATACATCAATGTCATTCAAGTCACAATTCTTGTCTTTTGCAAGTCTGTTCTTCACCAAAGACTTGAGTTCATCTCGTGTCTTTGGTTGGCATGAGTAGCTAGCACTATCCACATTGTTAGTCACTCGTAGCTTCTCTGATATGTATTCATTCAAGTATTTCATCCTTTGTACCAATCTGGGATTTTTTTGAGTGAAATGCACCCATAAAACATGTATGACATATTGTTGGTATTCTTCACATCCCAATGTGACAAGTCACAGTCTAGCTTCTTGCATCCATACAACATGTATTCCATGTCTACTACACTAGACACATCCCAATGTGAGATGTCAGAGTTGAACTTCTTGCAATTGTAGAACATGCTATTCATATCCACTGCATTAGACACATCCCATTGTGAGATGTCTGAGTTGAACTTCTTGCAACCACAAAACATATATCTCATGTCCTTGACTCTAGACATATCCCACTGTGAGAGGTCAGAGTTGAAGTTCTCACAATTGGCAAACATGTTATTTGCATTCTCAAGACTTGATACATCCCAATTAGACAAGTCTAAGTTGAATGAAATGCAATTGCAAAACATGCTATTCATATCCTTCACATTAGACACATCCCATTGTGACAAGTCTGAGTTGAACTCATTGCAATTGTAGAACATGTACTTCATGTTCTTCACATTAGACACATCCCATTGTGATAGATCAATGTCATGAGGGCTCAAGTTGAAGAACAAGAATGACATGTCTTCTATCTGTGACACATCAATGTCATTCAAGCTACAACTGTTGTCTTTATTCAATCTCTCTTTTAAGACCTTCTTAAGCTCATCTCGTGTCTTTGGTTGGCATGAATAGTCTGCATTCATTGACTTTGACACACTAAGCTTCTCTGATATGTAGCAACTTATCTCTTTCATTTCTTGTACCAACTAGGAATATTGTCTAATGACTTGCACTCCTTAAATGCAGAGTGTATGATCTTAACATTAGATACATCCCAACGTGAGAGGTCACTGTTAAACTTCTTGCAATTGTAGAACATGCTATTCATATCCTTCACATTAGACACATCCCACTGTGAGATGTCTGAATTGAAGCTCTTGCAATTGTAGAACATGTACTTCATGTCTCTCACACTAGACACATCCCACTGTGAGAGGTCTGAGTTGAAATTCGTGCAATAATAGAACATGTACTTCATGTCTCTCACACTAGACACATCCCATTGTGAGAGGTCTATCTTATGTGGTTCTAGTCCCCTAAACAAGTATGACATGTCTTCTACCTGTGACACATCAATGTCATTCAAGTCAGCATCTTTGTCTCTAGACAACCTGTCATTGATTATTTTGTATAGCTCTTCAGTAGTGCTTGGTCGGTAAGAATATATGGCTTTGCTAGCTACACTGAGCTTCTCAGATATGTATTTAGACAATTGTTCCACAAAAGTTGCCTTGATGCTTTTTTAAAAATAACAGTTTGTGTTTGAGATTGTTGGCATCAATCACAAATCATCTCACTTTCATCTTCTGTCACATCTTTGCATTCTGCATAGTATGGCTCAATGTTCATCACTAGCTCGGTAGCAACATCATCACCTTCTAGCATCTCAATAGTAGAAGATGACAGTATAGTGGCATTTCCTGAGTCTTCAAGTGACTCTACTAAGCATGCAAGCTGGTGCAGCTCTCTTGGATCAACCAACCCATTCTTGGCAATCCTTGCAGTAATCTTCCCTCGTATCTCCATATGTTATTCTTTTGTTGTTTTTTTGTGTCTTTTGGCACTATAGCACCATCTTTTAAATATAGAAAAAAGTGCTTGGCACTGCACCAAGCACTTGGTTGGAACTAATGTATGCTACAATCAGTCTATCTTCTTTCCACAGAATGGGCAATACTTGTAAGAAGTCTTGATCTTCCTTCCGCAGAACGGGCAATACATCTTAGAGATGTCTCGTTGTGTTGTTGGCTTCATTGATGATGGCAATATCTGGACTTCTTCAGTTGTGAATGCGAAGCTCTCGAAATCATAGTCACACAAAGTGAACTCTTGCCGTGACACATTGCCTCTCTCTATCCTGCCTGTCTCAATTGTGTTGTGTGCGGCATCACGCTGGAAGCTTGCTGTAGTTGTTGAGAATAGTTGTTGTGTACCTTCAACTGCACCAGTCATTGTTGTTGCACAATAGTCTGTGAGATTTGATACAGAACTGTACACTAGTCCAGGATCATGCAAGCCAATAGAGTTGTTGTAGTAGGAGTATTGAGATGGGTTCCAGAAATGTATTGGCCTTCTCGATGCTTGCTTGTAAGCTTCTATCTTTATCTTCCCATTCTGCTCTATTGCTTTTTGCACAGCTTTGCTGTCACCATCTACTTCATAAGTAGAGAACTTCAGCCGGTGGTTGTCATCTAACCTCCTTTCTAGCCATATTCTCTGTCCAGGCTTCAAGCAAACCAATGAGCTTTCATAGTTGCCATCTAATGAAAGCTGTATCCCTATCAAAAACTTGTGTGGGTTGAAGAGCTGTATTTGGAATTCTGTCTGGTCATCCATGTAGACTACTCTAGATGATCCATTCTTTGAGTGCTCTTTCAAGAGAGACTTGTTGACTGCCACTTTGAGGATCTTTTCCTCTTGTTGTTTAACATTCATGATATACTGCGTGTGTAGATATATTTGCCCTAATAGATTCTTGAGTCTTCAGTGCATAGAGCACAGTCTAACTCTCAAACACCATCACCTGAAGAGATGATGATGTGCTACCAAGGCACTAAAAATGCTTGTCATTGAAAAATAAAAGAGAGACACCAAACATTGGCATCTCTCTATCAAGCTCATTCTTAGTTTTTTCTTGTCATCCAATGAATCTTGACCCACTTGGTTGCTTCTTCATCTCTGGCTGGACATCACCAGACACAATCTTGTCTATCTCATCCAAGCCTTCATCATCTTCACTTAGTGCATCTTCTATTGTAGTGTCTTCTACTTTATCTAGGTGATCTGCAACATCCTCTCTAACAGTGTCTTCTGCTCCCTCAGCAATGTGGGTTTCTTGTAGTGGCTGCCCAAGGACTGGTGCACTATCTTCTGGAACAGCACCAGAGGTGGCATCACTGGTGTCATCTTCCAAGTAGTTTGTTATCATAGATGTCAGCATCAGTGCTGCTACTGGAAGTATAGCTCCAACTATGTATGTGACTATCACTGTTGCTTGTGCATCTGGAAGCTGTGTCCATATGAATATTGGCTCTTTGAAGTACTTTAAGTCTTCAACTGAGTTCAGCATCAGATACTTGTAAGAGCTGAACACATTTCCAATCACTTGGACCAGTGTGAACATTGTCATTAGTATCCATGGCATTATCTTGCCACGATCTTTCTTAGATGTAAGCAATGAGAACAATACGGCAGCTTGGCCAACTTCAAATGCAAATGCTAGTATAACACTCATCCAAGCACCATTGGCTAAGCCAAAGAATGATATAGCATGCCAGAATGAGCAAAGTCCAACAATCAAGTACAAGATTCCAAACAATGATATGTACCAAAATTTCTTGCTCTTAAACATCTCAAACTAGTTAAAAAATTCTTTTTTTTGTGATTATATGTTAAATAGTGTCATCAGTAGTGCAATGTGCATGCTGCTATGAAACCAATGTCCGACATTAGGCACCTCCTCAGCTTATGTCTGCATTTCTGTTTGCCATTGCTAGTATCTCAAATGCTGACACGGTTGGTATGTCCATCAGCCTATTCAAGTTGTACACTTCTCTCAATGACTTGCACTTCTCTAGCATGTATCTTGCATTTATGACATCTGTTTTAGCCCTGTTTTTCCCATATATGTCAAGCAATGGCAACTTCACAACTTCTAGACTCAGGCAACCAGAGAACAAGCTTCCAGCATTGTTGACACTAGAGACATCCATCTTGCTCAGGTCGGCATGCTTGAGCATTGTGCAATCGCCGAACATCTCATTCATCTTCTGGAGCTTTGAAGTAGTCTTGTTGTCTATGTCTATTGACTCCAAGCCTGAGTTCTTGAACATAGCATTTGCAATTGTCAGTGATGGCATGCTCAAGTGGTCCAAGTCAATTGACTTGAGCATCTTGCATCCAAAGAACATCTCTGTTGAAGTCAAGAGCTTTGGCATGTCTGCAGTCCCAATCTCCACTTCTTCAAGGCTTGTGCAAAACTTGAACATTGAGTGTGTCACAACTAAGTTGCTGAAGTCTAGCATTGACAAGTCTATTGACTTCAAGCTCTTGCAATTCATGAACATACTTTGCATTGAGTCTACATTTGATGTGTCCCATGTAGACATGTCAACACTATCAAGCTTCTCCATGTTTGCAAACATGTTGATCATATTAGTGACATGTGACACATCCCATTGGTCTAAGCCATCTATGTGCACTATGCTTGACTTTGCATCTACAAACAAGTATGACATGTCTTTTACATTAGATGTGTCAATGTCAGATACATCAATCACCGTTGAGCTTGACTCTACGGCATCAGAGATCTTCTTGTCTATGATCTCTTTCAGCTCTTTGCTGTCTTTAGGCACCATCACTTTCTTGCTATGCTTCTTGGATGTGCCACTAGTTATCTGCAGCTTTTCAGATATGTAGTTGCTTATGCTTATCATGATATCTTCACTTTGCCTATGTTGTCATGTATGCTCCACCATGTGATACGGTCATCTTCAAGTATCTTCTTCAATCCAATCACTTCTCTGAGCTTGTTGCAGCCAGAGAACATGTAGTTGATCTTCTTGAGCTTTGGCCACTCAAGCCCACTCATGTCAACAACCTCAAGATCTTTTGAATAAGCAAACATGCCGGATATTGACCTGATGTTAGATGTGTCAAGGCTCCTCAAGTCTATGTGCTTGATACCAGACTCTTGGAACATGTACTCCATTGATGTTGCTTCAGTGGTGTTCCAATTCTTCAAGTCAAAGCTTGGTATCTTGGTATGAGCAAACATTGAGTCAAACTTCTCTACTCTAGAGACATCAAAGCTCTCTGCATCATTCAAGTTGTCTGCATTCTTGCACCAGCTGAACATATTTGACATGTCTGTCACATTGTGGGTGTCTAGTTGGTCCAGGCCAATGATGTATGTGATGTTCTCACAGTCACGGAACAAGTTCCTCATTGTTGTGACATTCCTTGTGTCAATGTCAGAGATGTCAACTATCTTGTTCTTGCTTCTCTCTTTGAGCAAAGACCTGAGCTCAGCATTGCCATTTGGCACAACCTTCTCTCTATGCTCGTGGTTTTGCTTCACTTGAAGCTTCTCAATGATGTAGCTAGTGATTGGAGTCATCATCATCACTCAAACTGTATGTTTTTAGGGCAATTGTTGAACGCATAGTCTCTCATTGTTGAGATTGATGATCCAAGCTTCTTGACTAGACTTGATCCAACTACTCTCTTTAATCTAGTGCAGTTTTCAAACATGCTACTCATGACACCACTCACTCTGCCATTTTGGTTGATTGAGAAACTCTTAGCTTTTTCTAAGAAGCTTATGTCTGCTTCTTCTAGCTTCACGCAAGTGCTGAATGTGCTCATCAAGTTTGAGAGGCTAGGAGCATTGATGCCAGACAAGTCTATCTTCTTCAAGCTGCTGCAGCCAAAGAATGCCCCTTCCATTGTGGCAAGGCTTGGCATCTTGCATTCACCAATCTCTATTCTCTCAAGGCTTTTGCATGAAGAAAATGCATATTCCATCGTCTGCAGGCTGCTGAAGTCTTTGTCACCAAATGACACTTGCTCTAGATTCTCACACTTAGTGAACATCTCTCCTATTGTCTTCAAGCTGCTCAAGTCATTTGCTGACAAGTCAACATGATCTATTGACTTGCAGCTGTCAAACATCATGCTAGCATTCTCAAGGCTTGATGTGTCCCAATGTGACATGTCAAAAGAATCCAGATTCTTGCAGCCTTTGAACATGCTCTTCATGCTCTTTACATTAGAAGTGTCAATGTCTTCAATGCCAATGACTCGCTTCAAGTTCTTGCAATCAAAGAACATCAGAGTCATGTCTTCAGTATGTGATGTGTCCCAGCCTGTTATGTCTATCTCTTCTATCTTGCTCTCGTAGAACATCAATGACTTCAATGAGCTCACACTAGAGACATCTATATCTGTCAAGTCAAGAAACTTTCCTGGCATCTTGTTGATCTTGTCAGATATTGCCAAGAAGAGCTCACTGTTGTCCTTAGGAGCTATCATAGAGCTAGCATATGTTCCTTTGCTGACCTTCAGCTTCTCTGATATGTATCTTGAAATTGTCTCCATTTTTCTCAAATCTAAATGTCATGCTTTGTAGTACAGCAATGACTCATCTTCTATGTGCCAGTTAGATATGTCTGGCTTCTTGAGCTTTTCGCAACCAGCAAACATCCCATCAACTGTCACATTAGCATCAATCGGTAGTGTCTCTATTCCTATGATCTCTTCTAAGTTCTCACAGTCTTTGAACATCCAACGGCAATTTGATATCTTGCAATTGCTCAAGTCATTGAACACTACCCTCTTGAGTGACTTGCAACCTTCAAACATAGACTTAGATGTAGTCATTGATGTGAATTCACAATTGTTGAAGTCTATCTCTTCAAGCTTTGTGCATAGCTTGAACATCATCCTTGCATTCTTCACATTGCTAAAGCCTTCTTTTGGCAAGCTTATTGTCTCTAGTGAGCTGCATCCACGAAACATCATTATTGCCATCTTAAGTCTTGTGAAGTCCCAGCTTGACAAGTCTAGCTCTCTTATGCTTGAGCAGTTGCAGAACATTGAGTCTGCATCTTCAAGGCTGGAAGTGTCCAAGTCTTCAATCCCTATTATATCTTCAAGCAAGAAGCAGCCATCAAACATCGATGCCATATCCTTAGCATGAGATGTGTCCCAGTTAGAGATGTCTGCAACCTTCATCTTGTCAAACCTATAGCATGCAAAAGACAAGTCACTCAGATTGCTGACATCAATTGACCTGAAGTCAAACTCCATCCTGTCTTTGATAGCACTAGACTTGCCATAGTTCTGATACTTGTACTTTGTAGACATGAGCTCTTCTAGCTCACTAATAGTGTTGGCAACAACTCTTTCTATGTTGTCTCTCACCTTCTTAGATCTAGCTATGTCTAGCTTCTCAGATATGTATCCTAGCATGCTTTGCATTTGTGCTTCATGTCATGTGTTTGCCATGTTGTCACTTGTATGACTTCTCTGCAAGAGATATCTCAAAGCCATAAGTGTTCTCATTGTTGAATGTCTCAACAGACATGTTGATTATGTCATCAAGTGTCTCTTCTATCTTGTCTTGGCTCTCAACATCAATGTCAACTTTGTCAAACTGCATGTCATATGTCATTCCTGAGATTGTGACATATGTCATTGCCTCATCCTCATCAATGCTGGTGTCATATTTCTTGTCAAACTCTATGATATCACCACTTGGCTTCTCATCTGTACGCTCATACTTCTCATACAAGAAATCAGCTACAAGCAAGTCATCAGATATCTTGCTCAAGCTAGCTGTTGAGTCTTCACCACAGGGGAACTGCTTGCCAAGTGTGTCACCAAGGTATATCATGAAGTCATCTTCACCATATCTCTGTGGTACCTCAAATGTGATTTCATCTCCATCATTTACAGAAAAGATGACCCTAAGGTCACCTAGCCTGTAAGTCTCAAACTTCTCTATTATGTAATTTGATAGTGTCTTCATTCTTCTGTTGTCTTCATGTTTATTCCATTTGTTGGGTGTGCTTCAAGATAGCTGTCTTCTTCTTCATACTTCTCTTGCTTTGCCTCACCAACAATAGTCAGTATCTCATTGAAAGCAGCCCACAAAGTCTTGTCTTTCTTGATGAAGTCAATGATCTTCCTCTTGACAGGTGTTATAGCACTCTCGCCAACTCCATACTTCTTTGCAAGGTCTTTGCCTTTTATCTGCTTGTATCCATTCAATCCAAACAATGAGTAGAATATGTCAAGGTCACGCTTCTTGAATGATGAGTTCAGCTTAGCATAGACATATCTCCAGAGCTTCTCAAGATCTTCACTGTCTATCTTCTTGTATCCATTCTCACCAGTGTCAATGTAGTCAAAGAGTGTCTTGCCATTCCCATCACTGTCATGACCGATTGTCTTCTCACCAGACACGGAGTAAGTCTTAGTGTTGAATCCTTTCTCTTGGCGCTCTTTGCTCTGTTGTGATGCTGGCACACGTACAATGTGTGACTTGTGCTTTATCTCTTCACGTATGAAGTTGTCAATGCAGTATGCAGCATATTGCTTGAATGAGTACTTGACAACTTTCTCATCTTTCTCATCGCTCTCAACCCACTTGCCATCTTCACCACGTACCTTGCGCTTGCCAAATGTGTTCATTGCATATGTTATCCCTTCATATGCAACCGACAACAAGTCATCGGGCCCAAGGTTAGACTTGCCAATCCACTGGCGAATCACCTTGTGGATGAGTGGCATATATCGCTCAACAACCTTAGTCCTGCCACTCTCTGAGTTCAAGTCAAGCAACACCTCATCTGGAGAGATCTTCTTGTCTATGATTGAATTGAACTGCTCTTTTGTCTGGAAGACAGGAATCTCAAGTGTGTGGCCTGCCTTGACTACCTTGCCAACACACTTGTAGAGCTCTCTCAATGACTCTTCGGTTGGTATCCCTTTGTCATAGAATGCAGCTAGTGCATTGTCAGCCTCTCCATCTGGGTCAAGATCTCTCAAGTAAGTCTCATTGTTAGCAATCAGCCAGCTTACAATGTCTTTGGCATCACTTGACAAGAACTTGCCAGCAATGTCAAGATACTTCTTCAAGTCATCAGATGATATGTAGTTGATAGTGCCATCCTGTATGTCAAGGATTGACTTCTTCCCTTCATTGATTTTTGAAAAAACTCTCATATATGTTATCTTGTTAAATGTAACTTCACTATTGTTGTCACCATAAATATAGAAAGATATCTGAGGAATTCAATTTATTTTGATATGAATTGCCAGACATTTTGGTTCTATATTAAATAGGCAAGAGTCTCTATGTTTGGACAAGCACTTCTTGCCCATATGTTAAAAATAAAGCTTGCAGAATCTCTACAATGAGAATAGCTAAGAAGATACTTTCATTTTTCCTCACATACAAGATATTGATGCTCATTGAGTCCGTGTGGATGTACTTGTCTGATAGGTCAAAGATATCTAATGTGATATACAGTGAGACTTTCATCAAGTTGCTTGCAAAGTACTTGAGATGCAACTTCAAGAGAGACTGGATTGGCAGGCTATATGGTGTGATAAACCCATTGGTAGACATTGATGGCAACTTAGATGTGTCTTCTATGATCATTGAGATTGATGGTACAAAGACAAATGATATGGAGTATGTGAAGAGCTGGATATACAAGCAATTGATGATGGTTGCAACACTCTTCAAGACAGAGAACATATATGACTACATATCAATGGACTTGTGGCATGTTGGGCCTATCACACATGACAACTACTTGATAGTGTTTGACATCACTTCACGCAAGTACATGGCATCATGCTTCAAGAGAGCTGCATTGCAATCAATAGTGTATGCAGTGGTTGCAGCTATAGTGCTGATGGCAGTCTGACAAAGAAAAAAACTCAATATACAACATTTAGAGATGGATATAGTTAAGAAGCAAAAGGAACTAGAGAAGTTCAAGAATGAGATTGACTCAAAGACAATGGATGAGCTTCTAGAGATTGAGAAGAAGCTGATAGCAGATCAAGACGAGATGAATGAGAAGGTCCAGAGCCATGAGTTCATCCTCACAACAAAGGGATACAAAGAGGCAGCAGAGGCAATAAGGCACTTCATTGACAAGCAGAGTGTCAGCTGGCAATACACAGTTGGATTGCTTACAATGTATGACTTCTGGAATCCAGACAAGTGCCCAAAGAAAGGAGCATACCCAATGGTTGATGGCACACTTAGGACACTTGGTGACATGAAGTTCACTGGGCATGAGGAGTGGAAGATGGTCATTAAGATAAATGAATACTTCAAGGACATCCGTGATGAGTATGCTAAGATCACAGAAGGCATCTATGACTTAGGCACAAAGCATAGCATAGTTTGTGACAAGATGAAGATACTTGATCCTGCTAGTGCAAACTTACAAGTTGGAGAGTGAAGAGATGGAGTCTTACAAGAGATACATTGTTGATTTCACTAATGGCAAGATATCCAATGAAGATGGGACACCAGTTGAGAACAACTCAGGCTATGAGAATGGGATGAAGCTTGCTGTTGTTGGAAGTCGAAGCATTGACTCAGAGAAGCTTGTCAAGCGTGTGCTCAATGCTTGGAGATACATCTTTGGCACTCCACAATCTGCCATATCTGGTGGTGCTGCCGGTGTCGACACCATTGCCGAGAAGTGGGCAGATAGCATTGGCATCAGCATTGAAGTGATCAAGCCTGACTGGGAAGCAGATGGTCGTAGTGCTGGCTTCAAGAGGAATCGTGAGATAGTGTCTAAGTGTGACATGTGCCTAGCTATATGGGATGGTGAGTCTCATGGCACAGAGGATGACATCAACATCTCAAGAGAGCTAAAGAAGCCATTAGTGGTGTTCAACAAGAGAGAGATGGACAATGGGACATTCACTGGATTCTTGCACATCACATATACCAGAGAAGACTCTATTGTTGATGCTAAGCCAAAGAGAGCCACACTTACACCAAAGCCATCTGCAGACAAAAACAACTGGCTGCCCAAGCCATTCTTGATAAGCATATGACAACTTGTGACCACATGTGTGATTGCTATGGCCATGATCATGCCAACAACCACAACTATGCTGAAGAGAGTGATGTCGTAGTTCGTGTGTTTGACATCATAGACAACAAGCTGGTAGAGAGGCCTACAACTGATGAGCCAAAAGCTGAAGAAAGCAGACCTAAAGCCAAAGAATAGCCTAGGGATAGACAAGACATTCAAGATATGCTGGAACTGCATGTTCTGGTCTAAAGAAGATGGGCGATGCCCAATGGTGGAAGACAAGTTCTCAAAGCCAAAGACCAGCTGGTCAAACTTCCCTTACAACCACAAGTGCCAGATCTTGAAGATATTCAGATATAGGCTAGAGTACTTGGATGAAGACTATGACAAGTTCTGCTTCAAGCCAAGATGATAGAAGAGAGACCAATTGGCCTCTCTTCTCATTTTTTTTGCAAGATAGTACATCCAAGTCATCTCTTCACTACCTCAATGTCTGTGCCATCATCACTATAGAAGATGATGAATCTTGATCCATCAACATACACTTGCTCGTACCTCACATTGTGTTTGGCACCAATCTCAATGTCATTGCTAGCTCTAGCCGGCACTGAAGCATTGGCATCTTCAATGGTAGCACCGGTGACAAGCCCAACCATGAACACCAAGATACCACAAATAGCCTCTAGCAGATTCTCTTTTCTCATTTGCATATAGTGTTTTAGAAGTTAGGGTCAATGTACTTATTAGCTTTGCCAAACACGACAGCTCCACAAGACCACAAGCCATCATGCTCTCTCACCCAACGGTTGTTCTTTCGCAATGTGTAAGTGAGCATGCGATTTCCTAAGTCGACTTTCAAGTCATTAGTGTCATACTTGTAAATGTCATTGCCACAGCTGTCAATTGTTACATCTTGATCATAGTCATTTTCATACATGATGACCACATTCACCTTCTTCTTAGAGATGACATCAACAATGACTACTGGATACTCATCCGAACCAACAAACATGGTTCCCATCAGGCCAACCTTTGGTTCAACTAGTGCATTCTTCTCTCTCATAGTGCTAAGCATTTTTCAAGTTACAAAAATTAAGTTCAGAAAGATACAACATCTTTAGTGTTGTATATGAATGAACTTATTATAACATTAGTATTATTTTCCTTGGGTTTCAATATATTCCCATACTATTTTCTCACTTACTTGA
>Ga0310690_10000453_pt1 | contig 88658 bp, 68 predicted proteins | sample AusTroGonzalo_MG_2_FD_207661 | JGI IMG/M metagenome (GOLD analysis project Ga0310690, IMG submission 207661) | Bovine rumen microbial communities from tropical cattle in Woodstock, Queensland, Australia - Gonzalo_04 (v2) (version 2) | ecosystem: Host-associated > Mammals > Digestive system >...
TTGATGATGTTGTAATGGCAATACTTTGAATATTTCCAACCGATGACGAAAATGTCAACTGACTACCTGAATACTCTTTAACATGATCTGAAGCGCAATAAGCCTTTGTTGAAGCTATCGATATACCGTTACTTGATGTTGAGCATGCGCTTCCAGAACCACTAGTACCTTGACCATTATACACAGTATAACTAAAAGTTTCTGTTGGATCCGTTTTTGTTTGTCCCCACAACCTCGTCGGCTGTGAAATCATTGTCAGCAGCATCAAGGCTGCGATCAAGAAAGTAAATCTTTTTTTCATTTTGTTTTTGTTTTGTTGATTGATTATTTTGTTTGTTTATTTCGTTCAAAAAGTGACATAAAAAAAGAACCGCGAACTTTTTGTTAAGCCCGAGGTTCTAGACTACCTATGCACCAAACAAGAAAGCCCGCGGTTAATCCGCAGGCGTTTCTGCTTTCTTGCTGGTGCCAAAGAAATTGTCTAGATTTCGGGGCTTGCAAAGAAAAGCGAAAACGCTTTTAATATGTCTATTTTACTAAATTATATCTATCTGTTTTTTAATACTTTACGTTTTTGTTTATAACTCATTTTTTCACGGGGCAAAGATACGAATTTTAGCGGAATGGGGGTGGTTTTTTTTAGCTTTTTTATTCCTTTTCCCATTGATGGAAAAGGAACCGAATTTTGCTTAAGCCGAACGCAATGCCGAGCTTGCTCGAGCATTGCTGAGGCGCGCAAAATCAGCGAAGCTAAAAGTTCTAGGCCGACATTATCAGACCATCCGCACGGGCTGTCCTAAGTGGTGAGCCTTCGGGTTGCTTCGTCACTTCGTTACACTCCCCTCCTCGCAATGACGTTTTTTCACTGAAAATGTTGCGGAATCAAAAAATCGTTGTATCTTTGCAACGTAGGACGACACCCAAAAGGAAAGGGCTCTTCCCGCACGATTAAAGGCAGGCTCCCTGCCTTTTTTTATTCCAGACTTCTTCGAGATGGCCCTGAAACCATCCATAAACATTAGGTAGCTCTAGCCACGAACCGTCATTTATCCTTCGCCCTATTTCACTTTTTATGGCTTTTTCAATCATTTGAAAGTCTGCGCGGGTGTTGACAATGAGTATGATACAATCTGCTTTGCGCCCTTCTTTGATTGTTTGTCGTAAAGAATCTTCATTTTTGAAAGAGGAAGTCTTAAAATCCCAAGTTTGCCCATCGAAATATACATCTGTGTTGCACAACTGCTTGGCTCATTCGGACTCGACGACAAAGATATAATAATTTTATCTATATTAATTGTTTTGATGGAATTATTTTTTAATTTAAACTTTTTATAAATATTAATGATTAATATTTAATTAGAAAAATCCTCTCGTTTATTTTGGGGTAAAAGATTTTTTATTATTTTTGCGGAGAATAAAAAGCTTATGGAACTGAATCAAGGATATCCGAATTTTGATGAATACATCCGGCAAGGGGAGCCATCGAAACGCGAAGCGGCCTACGCTTGGAGTACGGCCATTGGGCTTCAGGCGGTGGACGGACTCAAGACCTCGGAATATTTGAATGAACTTGCCCGTCGCAATATTGAGGGCGAGATCACTATGGATGAGGTGAGTAAGTTGCTCAATAGCTACTACGAGAAAAAGACCGTCCGCGATGCTGATGACGATGGCAAGGAAGAGGCTGACAAGGCTTCGAAAAATATTAAGAAAATATTGTCTGTCAAGACGTTTGACTTCTCTGCTAATGGGTTTATTGCTATCCATAGAAGAATTTTCGATGGCGTCTTACTTCGCGCGGGGAAACTCCGTAATTATGACATTGCTAAGAGAGAATGGGTGCTCAGAGGTGATTCGGTTAACTATTTGAATTGGGAAGACCTCCACCGTGCGCTTGATTATGACATCCATCAGGAAAAGTCTTTTGATTTCTCACAACTCTCTTTGGGAGAGTTTGTCCAACATATTTGTCGGTTTGTTTCGGGTATTTGGCAGATACATCCTTTTGGCGAAGGCAATACCCGAACCACGGCGGTCTTTACCATACAATACCTTCGTTCGATAGGTTTTGATGTGGACAATGATTTGTTTGCAAAACACTCGTGGTATTTCCGTAATGCTTTGGTCAGGGCGAACTATAGCAACTATCAGAAGAAGATCCAGCCGGACATGTCATTCCTTGAAAGGTTTTTCCGCAATTTGTTGATGGGGGAAAATAATGAGTTGAAGAATCGTTATTTGGTGATCAATCCTCCTAAAGAATGGAGTCTTCAAGAAAGCACCCCATCAAGCACCCCATCAAGTACCCCATCAAGCACCCCATCAAGTACCGGACAACTACCCCATCAAGTTACCCCCTCAAGTACCCCATCAACAACACCGTCAAGCTCCAAGAGAATCCCGAATTTGCTTAATACTGAGAATGAATTGATCAAACGTTTGATAAAGACAATAGGACATGAGCAAATGTCAATAAAGCAAATGCTTGAAGGGGTGGGCCTGAAAGATAGAATGAACTTTCTTGAGTATAATCTTAATCCTGCCATTTCCGAAGGCTATGTCCGTCTGCTTTATCCTGACAAGCCTCATCATCCTCGGCAGAAATACCTCTTGACCCTGAAAGGTTCCCTTATTTATAATGAAATAATAAATTTGGAAAATTAAGGAAACCTACATATCTTTGCAGCTTGTTTGGGAAAAATTGAAAACAACAAATAATCATTAAAAACAAATCATTATGGAATTTTTGAAAAACAATCTGATGATCGTACTATTGTGCGTGATCTTGGCCATCGTGATTCCCTTCCTCGTTTACTATCTGAGGACTGCGAAGCGTGACCATCCGAAAGGCTTGATTGCCGCTGCGTTGAGTAACATGGGCGAGCGTTTTGGCTATTACATCATGAACGCCATCCTGCTGCTCTTCCTCGTCTCAAAATTCGGTTTGCCTGATGGCGTTGCCGGCATCATTTACTCGGTGTTCTACTTTGGTATTTATGTGCTAGCCTTGGTGGGTGGTATCATTGCCGACCGCACCCAGAACTATCACCGTACCATCCAGTGGGGCTTGATTATCATGGCTATCGGCTATGTCTGCCTGGCTATCCCGCTGTTCAGCAGGGACGCTCAAGGCATCATCGCTGACGGTACCGGTGCTTGGTGGGGCATCCTCATCTTCACCGTCGTGGCCCTGCTCATGATCGCCTTCGGTAACGGTCTGTTCAAAGGCAATTTGCAAGCCCTGGTTGGTCAGCTGTATGACAACTTCGAGGCCGAAGCTGCCAAGAAGGGTCCTGAGGCTTTGGCTGAAGCCAAGGATCGCCGTGACAGTGGTTTCCAGATTTTCTATGTGTTCATCAACATCGGTGGTGTGATAGCCCCGTTCGTGGCACCCTTGCTGCGTACATGGTGGCTCAAAGCCCACAACTTCATCTATAACGCCGACATGCCGGCTCTCTGCCACCAGTACCTGAAAGACGGCTCGGTGACTACCAAGTTTACTGAAACCATGGGCAACTCTGTGATCGATGCCAGCGCCGCTACCGACCTGACGCAGTTCTGCTCAGATTATATCGGCGTTTACAACCAAGGTGTCCACTTCGCTTTCATCGCCTCGATGATTGCCATGATGATTTCCTTGGTTGTGTTCATCACCCAGAAAAAGAAATTCCCGCAACCAGGTAAGAAATTGGCCGCCGAAGTGGCTGGTTACACTCCTGAGGAGAAGGCTGCCATGGCAAAGGAAATCAAACAACGTATGGCTGCCCTGTTCGCAGTGTTGGGTATCGCCGTGTTCTTCTGGCTCTCGTTCCACCAGAACGGTCAGTCGCTGATGGTGTTCGCCCGCGACTTCGTCAACTCTGAGTGGCTTGCTCCTGAAATCACTCAGTCTTTGAACCCATTGTTCGTGATCATCCTGACTCCTATCGTCATGGGCATCTTTGCTTCATTGGCAAGAAAAGGCAAAGCCGTTTCCACTCCGCGTAAGATTGCCTTGGGTATGTTTATTGCCGGTCTTGCCTACCTCTTCCTGATGACGCTCTCGCTGGCAAACGGTTATCCGTCAGGCGATGAGTTCCGTGCCATGGACAGTTCCACGATGGCTGCCGCAGGTTTGCACAAGCAAGGTTACTGGGTGATGTTCGTCGTCTATTTCTTCCTGACTGTGGCTGAGCTGTTCATCTCACCGCTGGGCCTGTCGTTCGTTTCGAAGGTCGCCCCGCGTCACCTGCAGGGTCTTTGCCAAGGCCTCTGGCTGGCCGCCACCGCCATCGGCAACCTGTTCATCTTCGTTGGACCTCTCATGTACAACGCATGGCCGATCTGGGTCTGCTGGACCGTGTTCCTCTGCGTCTGCATCGTCTCCATGTCGATCATGTTGGGTATGGTGAAATGGTTGGAGCGTGTTACCGCCTAACTCTAAACTCTAAACCCTAAACTCTCAACTATGTTTAAGGGACATCCTAAAGGCCTCTATGCGCTCGCCCTCGCCAACACGGGCGAGCGCTTTGGCTATTATACCATGTTGGCCATCTTCGTGCTTTTCCTGCAAGCCAAGTTCGGCTACAACGAGGCACAAGCTGGTAATATCTACGGCATCTTCCTCGGATGCGTCTATTTCATGCCCCTCATCGGCGGTATGCTGGCGGACCGTTTCGGCTATGGAAAGATGGTGCGTGCCGGTATCATCGTCATGTTTTTGGGCTACCTGCTGCTGGCGGTGCCCATGGCATCTACTACAGCTAAGATCACCATGTTCTCGGCTTTGGCGCTGATTGCCATCGGTACGGGTTTGTTCAAAGGCAACCTTCAGGTGATGGTGGGCAATCTCTACGATGAGGCCAAGTACAGTGCTTTCCGCGACAATGGCTTCAGCCTGTTTTACATGGCCATCAACATCGGCTCGATGTTCGCTCCCATGGCTGCCACCAAGGTGACGGACCTCTTCTTAGGGAAGGCCGGATATACCTATGTGCCGCAGATTCCTTCGCTGGCACACCAGTACTTGGATGGCACCATCTCGGCTGACGCGCTGTCAACTTTTGAAGCCTTGGCTGTGCAGCAAGGGGGCAATGTCAACGACCTCGCTGGCTTTGCCAATAGTTATATCGATGCTCTTTCTGGTGCCTATAACTACGGCTTCGGCGTGGCATGCATCTCGCTGATCCTTTCCATGGCCATCTATTTGAGCTGCCGCAACTGGTACAAGCATGCCGATGTCAACGCCAAGCAGGCCAAGAAGATGGAAAGCACTACGGTGAACGTGCAGGAACTCTCCAAGGAGCAGACTCGCGAACGCATCACGGCCTTGGCTCTGGTGTTTGTGGTGGTGATCTTCTTCTGGATGTCGTTCCAGCAGGCGGGTCTCTGCCTGACCTACTTCGCCCGCGACTACACGCAAAGCACTGTTTCGGGCTTCACCCGTTTCGGCTTCAATATCTGGTCGTTGACGATGGTGGCCATATCGATTTATACCATGTTCGGTGCGTTTCAGGCTACGAAGCCGTTGAACAGGGGGATCCTTTGTGGCGTTACGACGTTCCTTTGGATTATGGCAGTGATGTTCTATAAGACGATGCCTGACCCGATCAGCATCCTGCCCCAGCAGTTCCAGCAGTTTAACCCGTTCTTCGTGGTGGCCTTAACCCCTGTCTCGATGGCGGTGTTCGGTGCGTTGGCTAAGAAAAAGAAAGAGCCGTCCTCGCCGCGTAAGATCGGCATGGGCATGTTTGTGGCCGCCCTTGGTTTCTTGATCCTGGTGATTGCCTCCATGCCGTTGGCCAGTCCGGCTGAGTTGAAGGCACAAGGCGGCGTGAGTAGCACTTTGGTCTCGCCCAACTGGCTGATCAGCACCTATTTCGTGTTGACCTTTGCCGAGCTGTTGCTGAGTCCCATCGGCATCTCGTTTGTGACCAAGGTGGCTCCACCCAAGTACAAGGGCATGATGATGGGCATGTGGTTCTGCGTGACTGCCATTGGCAACTACCTAACCTCGGTCATCGCCCGCATTTGGGGCACCGGCATGCCGCTCTGGATGGTCTGGGGCGTCCTCGTGGTGCTCTGCTGCCTGTCGGCCATCTTCATCTTCTCCATCATGAAGCGACTCGAACGGGCTACTTCAGGATGCTAAAATGAATCGATTATGTCAAGAAACGAACAAGAACTAAAAGGCGTCACTCTGCTGGGAAACCAAAACACCCAGTATAACTACGACTATACGCCGGAAGTGCTGGAGACCTTCGAAAACAAGCACCCCGAAAACGACTATCTGGTGACGCTTGATTGCCCAGAATTTACTTCGCTGTGCCCTAAGACAGGTCAACCGGACTTCGGACATATCATCATTAATTATATCCCACGGACGTTGATGGTGGAGAGCAAGAGTTTGAAGCTCTACCTCTTCAGTTTCCGCAATCATGGCGATTTCCATGAGGACTGCGTGAACATCATCATGAAGGACTTGGTCAAGCTGATGGATCCCAAGTATTTGGAAGTCATCGGCTTGTTCAATCCCCGCGGGGGAATTTCGATCAAACCTTTCGCCAATTACGGTGATAGAGATCATCAAGACATGGTTAAGGAACGGCTCCTCCGTCATTGCGAGGAGCGTTAGCGACGAAGCAATCCACATGTCGCATAATAGGCTTGTTCTTGTACGTGTGGATTGCTTCGCTTCGCTCGCAATGACGTAATGGACGCTAAATGATTAAAGAAATGAAAGACGCTGTGATAATAATTTCGGGTGGTATGGATTCCACCACGATGTTATACGAATTCAAGGATGAAATCGCCTTGGCCATTACCTTCGATTATGGCTCCACCCAGAATGGGCGTGAGCGTGTTTGTGCCGTCACGCATTGCCAGCGACTGGGGATCAAACACATTGTGATCCCACTGGAGTTCATGCACCGCTATTTCAAAAGTGCTTTGCTGATGACGGCTGACGACATCCCCGAAGGGAACTACGATGACGAGAACATGAAATCCACTGTGGTGCCTTTCCGCAATGGCATCATGCTGGCCATCGCCGCAGGCATCGCCGAGAGCAACGGGCTGAAACGAGTGATGATTGCCAACCACGCCGGCGACCATTCCATCTATCCCGACTGCCGCCCAGACTTCGTCAATGCGATGTCGGAAGCCATGTCGGCCGGGACGTACGAAAACATCACCGTGTTTGCGCCATACACCAACCTGAGTAAGAAGGAAATCGCCGAACATGGCAAGGCCTTGGGCTTGGATTACAGCGAGACCTATTCCTGCTATAAAGGCGGGGAAAAGCATTGCGGCAAATGCGGCACCTGCCGTGAACGCATCCAGGCATTGAAGGATGCCGGAATAGTTGATACCACTGAATATGAGATAAAAGATAAAAGATAAAAACGGAATATGTACTACGTAAGAAAGACATTAGAAATATCTGCTTGTCACCAATTATATCTTGACTACGAGAGCAAGTGCGAGAACCTGCATGGCCACAACTGGAAGATCAACGTGTATTGTCGTGCCGAAAAGCTCGATTCAAACGGCATGGTGTGCGACTTCACCTTGATCAAAAAGATGATCCACGGCAAGATTGACCATACCAACATCAACGAAGTGCTAGATTTCAACCCGACGGCTGAGAACTTGGCCCATTGGATTGTCGATACTGTGCCGAACTGTTACCGTGCCGACGTATGGGAGTCGCGCGACAACAAAGCCTCTTACATCAAAGACGACGCTCCGCAATGTTTCGACTAAACGAAATATTTTATTCCCTTCAAGGTGAAGGCTATCATACTGGAACGTCAGCGGTCTTTGTCCGTTTCAGCGGATGCAACCTGCGTTGTGCCTTTTGCGATACCCAGCATCAGGAGGGGAGGATGATGACCCTAAAGGAGATCGTCGAGGAAGTCGAAAAATATCCCAATGCCCCTTTGGTGGTGTTGACCGGCGGCGAGCCGTCGTTATTCATAGATCAAGATTTCGTCGAAGCCCTCAAAATAACGGGCAAACGTGTTGCCATTGAGACCAATGGTACACGATTGTTGCCATCAAATCTCGATTGGGTGACGCTCTCTCCAAAAACTGGATTTGCTGGAGGAGAGGAGGAGCCTTGTGTCCTCAAAAAATGCGATGAGTTGAAAGTGGTCTATCTGGGCCAAGACCTTAAGCAATATGATGACATCAAGGCTGATCATAAGTTTCTTCAACCTTGTTTCTTGAAAGATGAAATCCAACGCCAAGCCAATATGAAAGCCTGTGTGGAGGCGGTGATGAACAATCCTGGCTGGCGACTCTCGTTACAGATACATCGGGCGTTGGGAATACGCTAAGAAGCTTTCGGGAGCATTTTCTCGCAACGGTCAATGATCTGTTCGGCAAGGCGGAAGCCTTGGGAACACACTTTCTTGTCTTTAACTCCATCATAGTTCATAGACAGGTGCATCACCATATAGCCGCTGTCCACCCAGTCGAGCAGTTTCTTATCCCTGTTGCTTATGACCTCAAGATAATCGTCGATATGTACACGGGTGCGACGGTCTTCTCTTACGTGAAATACGGCATCAAGCGCCAGTAGCGTGCCCAGCCAAAGGTAATTGCCTGCTGCGCGCACATACTTTGGGTCTTCATAGGTCTGGTTTCAACATTCAACTTGGTTTTCTCATTCAGTACGTCTTTGGCGTTTTGGACGTAACGGCGTGCTTCTTCAATGGGGTTTTTCTTTTTCATTTTTAATAATTTAAAGTTTTCTAATCTTAGTTTTGGTTCACTTGTTTCTCGCTGGCAAATATATTATTAATTTTGAAATAGCAATGGTTTTGTTGAAAAATTAGGTAATATAAATGAAAATTGGACTAAAAAAACACCTTTTTAAATTTGTTTCACGAATTCAAAATTAGTATCTTTGCGCCACTAAAAAATATGGAATAAAAACAATAGAATATGCAAGACAAACTTCAAGAATTGACTGACAAACTCTACAACGAGGGCTTGTCGAAAGGAAAACAGGAAGGCGAGGAAATGCTGGCCAAGGCCCGTCAGGAGGCCGACGTCATCGTGTCCCAAGCCAAGGCTGAGGCTGAGCGCATCATCGCCCAAGCCAACAAGGAAGCCGAAGAGCTGAAGACGAAGGTGAACACCGACATCCGAATGGCGGCTAAACAGAGCATCGCCGTCACCAAGCAGGAGATTGAGCAGATGCTGGTGACCAAGGCTGCCCAACAAGGCGTTGGCCAGGCGCTGTCGTCGGCCGACTTCTCCAAAGAGCTGATCACCAGTGTGGTGAAAGCATTCAATCCGCAAAATGCCAGTCCCGTGGCACTCGACATGATTCTGCCTGAGTCGCTAAAGGCTCAGCTTGACCCTTTCATCACCGCCGAGATTGCCAAGGCTTTCAACGGCGAGATCCGTGTGGACTACTCCAAGAAGATGAACGGTGGCTTCAAGGTGTCGCCCCGTGAAGGCGGCTACATGCTCCAGTTCACCGACGAGGAGTTCACCCAACTTATCGCCAACTATCTGCGTCCCGCCACCAAGAAAATCCTCTTCGGCTGATGGACAACTACGTTTATATCATCGCCGGACTTCCGGAACTGACTTCAGGTTTCGAGAATACGAGCTTTGACTACAAGGCCGTCAAGGAAGGCATCATGGAGCTGCTCTCCGAGAAAGACCGAAAGTTGGTCGAACTCATGGAGCAGGGCTTCGATGAGAGCACTTTGAACGCCGACTTCTACGTCAAGGCTGCCGCCTCGAAAAACCGCTTCATCCGCGAGTATTTCGACTTTGACGGTCGCCTGCGCAACATGAAGGTTCAGTATCTGGCCAAACGTCTGGGAAAGAAAGCCCAGGATTACTTCGTGGAGCTGCCTGATGCCGACTTCGAGGAAGAGAGCCAGATCAAGGCTATCCTTGAGGACGTGGATTTTGTGGATCGCGAAGAGAAGATGGACGAGCTGAAGTGGGAGAAAGCCTCCGACATCGCCCGAATGGATTACTTTAACATGAACGCCATCCTTGCCTTCTTGGTGAAAGCCAAGACGGTGCAGCGTTGGGCTGAACTCGACCCGGTGAAGGGACAAGAGATGTTTGAGAAGTTGGTGAAAGAGATTCGAGAGGTGAGAGGTGAGAGGTGAGAGGTGGTTCTCACATGGTAGAAAGAACCCCGAAGGGGTTCCGGAAAATAGCCCAGGGTTGGGCGAACGAAGTGAGACCTACCCTGGGGAAATGAAAAATCCCCAACCGTCCCGCCGAGCGAAGCGAGGCGGGACCTAAAGAGAAAAAGAAGAATTGAAAATTTGAAATAAATGAAAACAACAGGAAAAGTTACAGGAATCATTGCAAACCTGGTCACCGTGGAGGTGGACGGCCCTGTGGCACAGAATGAGATCTGCTTCATCGAGCTCGGCGGAGTGAAGATGATGGCCGAAGTCATCAAAGTCAACGGGAACAAAGCCTCCGTGCAGGTGTACGAAAGCACCCGCGGCCTCCAGATCGGCGACAAGGTGGAATTCCAAGGCTACATGCTGGAAGCGACCCTCGGACCGGGACTGCTGTCGAGCAACTACGACGGCCTGCAGAACAACCTCGCCACCATGGAAGGGGTGTTCCTCAAGAGAGGTGAATACACCAAGCCGTTGGACGAAGAAAAACAATGGGACTTCACGCCTCTTGCCAAGGAGGGTGACCAAGTGGTCGCTGCCGACTGGCTGGGCGAAGTCAAAGAAGGATGGCTGCCTCACAAAATCATGGTGCCCTTCAGCTTCGCTGGAACCTACACCGTGAAAAACGTGGCTGCTGCCGGACAATACAAGATCACCGACACCATTGCCACGTTGACCAATGCCGATGGCGAGGAGGTGAAAGTCACGATGATGCAGAAATGGCCAGTTAAAGTCGCTGTGGGCGGCTATCAGGAGAAACCACGTCCTTTCAAGGTGATGGAGACCGGTGTGCGTTGCATCGACACGCTGAATCCTATTGCCGAGGGTGGCACGGGCTTCATTCCGGGACCTTTCGGTTGTGGCAAGACCGTGTTGCAACACGCCCTCGCCGAGCAAGCCGACGCCGACATCATCATTATGGCGGCCTGCGGCGAGCGTGCCAACGAGGTGGTGGAGATCTTCACCGAGTTTCCCGAACTGAAAGACAAGCACACAGGTCGCAGCTTGATGGAGCGTACCATCATCATCTGCAACACCTCCAACATGCCAGTGGCCGCCCGTGAGGCTTCGGTCTATACGGCCATGACCCTCGGCGAGTACTACCGCGCTATGGGTATGAAGGTGCTGCTGCTGGCTGACTCCACCTCGCGTTGGGCACAGGCCCTGCGTGAGATGAGTAACCGTTTGGAGGAGCTGCCTGGTCAGGATGGCTTCCCCGTCGATCTCTCGGCCATCATCTCCAACTTCTACGCCCGTGCAGGTTACGTGAAGCTGAACAACGGCCAGTCGGGTTCCATCACCTTCATCGGAACGGTGTCGCCTGCTGGCGGTAACCTGAAGGAGCCTGTCACTGAATCGACCAAGAAGGCAGCCCGTTGCTTCTACGGCCTCTCGCAGAACCGCGCCGACAAGAAGCGTTATCCCGCTGTCGATCCCGTGGATTCCTACTCGAAATACCTCGAATATCCCGAAATTATCGAATATCTCGATCAGAAGATCGAAAAAGGCTGGGTGGACAAGGTTACCAAGACCAAGTTCATCATCCGTAGGGGTAAGGATGCCTACGAGCAGATCAACATCTTGGGCGACGACGGCGTGCCGATGTCGTACCACGAGCAATATTGGAAGTCGGAACTGGTTGACTTCGTGATCCTGCAGCAGGATGCTTTTGACGACATTGACGGCTCAACGCCTCTGGAACGTCAGAAGTTCATGCTTGACCTTGTGTTGGGCATCTGTGACCGCAGTTTCAAGTTCAAGGACTTTGAGGAGTGCACCACCTACTTCAAGGGACTGATCAACATCTGCCGACAGATGAATTACTCGATTTACGAGTCGGAACAATTCAACAAATACCTGAACCAGCTTAAGGAGGAACTGAACCATGAGTGAGAAAGCCTTTCAACGCATTTATACCAAGCTGAGTGCCATCACCAAAGCCACTGTGACCCTTGAGGCACAAGGCGTTTCAAACGACGAGTTGGCCCTGGTGGCCGGCCGTCTGGCACAGGTGGTGAAGATCAAGGACAACAGCATCACCCTGCAGGTGTTTGGCGGCACTGAGGACATCCCCACCAATGCCGAGGTCACCTTCTTTGGTGAGCCTCCGACTTTGAATGTGAGTGACGACCTTGCCGGACGTTTCTTCAACGCCTATGGCGAGCCTATCGACGGTGGTCCAGCTGTGGAAGGCGAGAAACGCCAGATTGGCGGTCCTTCGGTGAACCCCTACAAGCGTCGCCAGCCTTCGCAACTCATCCCCACGGGTATCGCAGGCATCGACTTGAACAATACCTTGGTCTCCGGCCAGAAGATCCCGTTCTTCGCCGACCCAGACCAACCTTATAACCAGGTGATGAGCATGGTGGCCCTCCGCGCCGATGTGGATAAGATCATTCTCGGCGGCATGGGCTTGACCAATGACGACTATCTGTTCTTCAAGAACGAGTTTGAGAGCGCTGGTGCCCTCCATAAGATCATCAGCTTTGTGAACACCACCGACCAACCGCCTGTCGAGCGTCTGCTGATCCCTGACATGGCCTTGACTGCAGCCGAGTATTTCGCTGTCGATAAGAACGAAAAAGTGCTGGTGCTGCTCACCGACATGACCTTGTATGCCGATGCCTTGAGTATCGTGAGCAACCGTATGGACCAGATCCCTTCCAAGGACTCCATGCCTGGATCGCTATACTCCGACTTGGCCAAGATCTACGAGAAGGCCGTTCAGCTGCCTGATGGCGGTTCAATCACCATCATCGCCGTGACCACTTTGAACGACGGCGACATCACGCACGCTATCCCCGACAATACAGGATATATCACCGAAGGCCAGCTCTTCCTCCGTGCCGACCCCGATTCGGGCAAGGTCATTGTGGACCCGTTCCGTTCGCTGTCGCGTCTGAAGCAGTTGGTTCAGAACAAGAAGACCCGTGAGGATCATAGTGCCGTGATGAACACCTCGGTGCGCCTCTATGCCGATGCCGCCAACGCCAAGACCAAGCTGGAGAACGGCTTCGACCTGAGCGACTACGACCTGCGCTGCCTCGACTACGCCAAGGAATATGCCACAAGGCTTCTGGCTATCGACGTCAACATCCCCATTGAGGAGATGCTCGACACAGGCTGGGAACTCTTCGGCAAGTACTTTACCAAGGCTGAGACCGGCCTGAAGGAATCGTTGATCCAGAAATACTGGAAAGAAAAAGCATAAGTTATGGCCATCAAATTCCAATACAACAAGACTTCGCTCAACGAGCTTAACAAGCAGCTGAAGACCCGTACGAGGGCACTTCCGACGCTGAAGAGCAAGGAGAGTGCCCTGCGCATGGAGGTGAAAAAAGCCAAGCAGCGTTCGGAGGATCTTGTAGCCCGCTTAGAGGACCAGCTCAAATCGTATGAGTACATGGCCCGTCTTTGGAATGAGTTTGAGCCTGGACTGATCACCATCACCGACGTGAAGCTGAAGACCGTGAAGATTGCCGGTGTGCCTACGCCTGCCCTCGAAGAGGTGCTTTACGAGGTGAAAGACATCAACCTTTTCACCAAGCCGATGTGGTTTGCCGACGGCGTGCAGATCCTCAAGAACCTAGCCCAGTTGGGCTTCGAGTCGGAGATCTACACTGAGGCGGCACGCATCCTCGACTATCAACGTAAGAAGACCACCCAAAAGGTGAACCTTTACGAAAAGGTGCAGATTCCAGGCTATAACGAAGCCATACGTAAGATTAAGCGATACATGGAAGACGAGGAGAACCTCTCCAAAGCCTCCCAGAAAATCGTGAAAAACAAACATATAGCTGAAGAGGAGGAAGACCATGGTAACTGAAATGACGAAATACGACTTCATCCTCATGAGTGGTGATGCTGACGCCTTCCTCAAGAAATTACAGGAGGTGGGTCTGGTCGATATCACACGCTCGGTGAAGCCCGTCGATGAAAAGTCGGAAAAGCTTTCCTACCGTGCCGAGATCTACCGCAAGGCCATCGCTGCCTTGAAGGGGGTGGAGCCGGCCGAGTTTGCCGAGAAGACCTATGGTGACCTCGCCGTGAACGTGATGGAGACCATCAAGGGTAAGGAAGAGGCCGTGAACCAGCTGGCTCAGCTGCGTAAGGACCTTGAGGAATGTAAACCTTGGGGCAACTTCAATGTGAACGACATGGAGAGACTTGCTAAACAAGGGCTGAAACTCCATTTCTACAAGGCTAAGATGATTGATCCCGCTTGGAAGGAACAATACGCGCTGAGCGAGATCTCCAACGACGGGAGCAACACCTATTTCGTGGTGGTTTCTGATAATGATGGTTTTGAGTTCCCGTTGAAGGAATTGCCCGCCCCCACCCGCGACTGCGCCGCCATTGAGAAGGAAATATGTTCTTTAGAGGACGAAATCGCCTCTAAAGACCGTCATCTCTCCGAACTGAAATGTCATGAGGACGATATCAAGAAGGAACTCGATAAGTTGACTTCGAAGCTCGACCTGCATCTGGCTCAAGTGGCAGGGGAGAAGGCCGCTGAGGACCATATCACCGTCTTTGAAGGATTTGCTCCTGCTGTGACTGAACCCGCTTTGCGCGAGATGCTTGACAAGGAGGATGTGTTCTATATGGTTGATAAGGCTAAGGTGGATGATAATCCACCTATCAAGCTGAAAAACAACAAGTTCGTCTCAATGTTCGAGTTGCTGACCGACATGTACGGTCGCCCGAAATACGACGAATTCGACCCGACGGTGTTCATCTCCATCTTCTTCATGCTGTTTTTCGCCTTCTGCATGGGCGACATGGGTTACGGCTTGGTGCTCATCGGTGCAAGTTTAGCTTTGAAGAAAGTGTTGGGAAACATTGCCCCGTTAGGGATCACTTTAGGCATTGCCACCACTGTTGTGGGATTCCTGTTCCATACCTTCTTCTCGGTGGATATGCTTACTTGGAGCTGGCTTCCTGAGGGAGTGAAGGCTATCATGCTTCCCTCGCAGATTGCTGGATATGACGGCACAATGGTTCTAGCTCTGCTAGTTGGCATCGTACATATCTGCCTTGCCATGATCGTGAAGACTTACCAGAGCACCAAGGTGAAAGGCTTTGCCAACTCCTTGGGTACCTGGGGCTGGACTTTGCTCATTGTGGGAGGTGTCATCGTTGGTGGCTTGGCCTTGATGGGCGTGATGGATTCGGTGGTCACCAAATGGGTGATCATCGGCATCGGCGTGCTGTCGGCCTTGGGCATCTTCTTCTTGAACGATCTGCATCGCAACCCATTGCTCAACTTCGGTTCGGGCTTGTGGGAGACCTATAACACCGCCACTGGCTTGCTCGGCGACGTGCTGAGTTACCTGCGCTTGTATGCCTTGGGTCTGGCTGGTGCCAAACTCGGCGAGGCCTTCAATGCCATCGGTTTGCAGGCTTTGGGCGACGGCGGTGTCAGCTGGATACCTTTCATCCTCATCGTGGTGGTCGGCCACACGCTAAACGTCGCGATGTGTGTGCTGGGCGCCTTTGTGCACCCCTTGCGTCTGAACTTCCTGGAATTCTTCAAGAACTCCGGCTACGAAGGCTCTGGACGTAATTACAATCCTTTGAAATCTTAAATCTTTGAATCATTAAATCTTAAAATATCAAAACTATGTTATCAACAATTTTAGGTTATCTCGGTTTGGGCCTCGTGTTGGCCTTGGCAGGTATCGGAAGTTCAATCGGCACTTCGACGGCGGGCAACGCTGCTGAGGGCGGCCTCAAGAAACGTCCTGAGGCATCGGGCAATTTCATGGTGTTGTCGGCACTGCCGGCCACCCAAGGTATCTACGGTTTCGTGGCTTTCTTCATGCTGTTGAGCAAGCTGAAGGCTGATCCAACTCAAGGTCTCGTCATCTTCGGTGTGGGTCTCTGCGTGGGTTTGGTCTGCATGATCTCCGCCATCCGTCAAGGTCAGGTTTGCGCCAATGGTATCGTCGGTGTCAGCCAGGGCCACAACGTGTTCACCAACACTTTGATTTACGCAGCTCTTCCTGAGTTCTACGCAATTTTGGGTTTAGTTGGAGCACTGATGGTATAAAAGAACCACTAACCTCAATGAAAAACCCTGCCTTCGGGTGGAGGGTTGAGCCGCTGTAAGGGCGGCTCAACTTGTTTTCGCAAAACTCTATTTGTAAAAAAAAACTATATCACAATGAAACGAATCCTCATGGTGCTCGCCGCCATCGTCATTCTTGGTTCTACGCTGATGACTTCGTGCAGCAAGAACGACATCCAGCCATACACGGGCGTGCCGCTCGTCATCCTCGACGTCGATATCTGCTCGTCAACTGACGACCTTTTTGCCCTCGAGATGCTTTACCGCTACGAAGGACAGGGACGGTGCCGTCTGCTGGGTATAATGGTGGACCGTGAGGGGGAAGAAAACGCCCGCTTTGCCGACGTGATGGGCACCTATTTCGGTCATGCCAGTGTCCCCATTGGACTTGTTCGCAACGGCGTCAAAGACCCTCGGGTGTGGATCGACTACGCCCATGTTGCCGCCACGGAGGACAGCAATGGACAGCCGATGTTTGCTTGCAGCATCGACGATTACTCGCAGCTACCCGATGGATGGCAGCTCTATCGTCGCTTACTGGCCGCCCAGCCCGATAATAGTGTGAGTATCGTTTCCACCGGCTTTGTCACCTGCCTGGCACAGTTGCTGCAATCTGATCCTGACAGCTACTCTCCGCTCAACGGCGTGGAGCTTGTACGACGCAAGGTGAAGTGCATTTACGTGATGGGCGGTGTGTTCGGAGAAGCTGAAGAACCTGACTTCAATTTCGCCCAAAGCATTGACTTCTCCAAGGCCTTCTTCCGCCTTTGGCCGAAGGAAGTCGATATGGTGTTCTCGCCTATGGAGGTGGGACAGGATGTCGAGTATACACCCGAACAGGTCATCGCCGATGTCTCATGGACCGACGTGCATCCCATCAAGCAGGTCTATCTACAGTGCAACTGCAACACCGGCCAGCGCATGTGGGACGCGATGTCAGCGATTCATGCTGTGGAAGGGGACAGCCAATTCTCACTCTCCGAGCGTGGCACTGTGCAGCTTACTGACAATGCCGAAACCATCTTCACACCGTCGGCTACGGGCAACTGCCGCTACCAACTGCCCGGCGATGCCGCATGGGCTGCCGCTATGCTGGACCGCATCAGGACATCAACACGCTGCGGTCACTAGCCCTTGAACAGTCGCATGGCGAATACCGCCCAGCCATCCGTCCGTCCCTCCAAGAAATGATTAAAGAATGTTTGTGAAAAACAAAACGATTCTCTTCACAATTACAAATGTATTCCGTAGGTCCATTCGATATAATCGATGGAATTCAAATGGATCTTCATGAAGGTGCCAATGTAATAATTGTGTTTCCTGCCGAGGTAGTACTTGTAGCCGACTCGTTCGTAATAGGGCGTGTAGAATTCGGGCAGCAGCTTCGAGCCGTGATATAGATAGTAGGCTGCGCCAGCGCAAAAAGCGAAACGTCCGAATTGTGCTTCTATGTCGGCTGAGGCGGCAAGATGGGTTGAATTCCAGAAGTTATAAGGTTGGTTGGCGAGCTCGTGACAATAACGGGTCTCACCTGTCCACAATAGATCAAGGGCGACATCCCAACGGAATCGAGGATGGAATTGTCGAGAGAAGCCGACCCGTAGGGTGTTTCCCAAGAAAAATGGGGTTTCGTTGGGCAATTGTCCTTCCAATCGGGTGTAAGTCTGGAGCCATCCGATGCCTTCCGATACCATCAGGCTGTTATTTTTCATAAAGGTCTGGTTGTCAGGTTGGAAAGTCACGGCTTGTCCATTGGGATGATAGCGTAATGCCATCCTTAGGAAATGGCTGTTGATGCCATTGTCAGGGAGAAAAGTAGCGCCGTTGGAGGAATGATAGTAGCCGTAGCGAAGTATGGCATCAAGCTGGTCGTTTAGTTTGATGGTCGGACCTAAATCAAAGCTGACGTGGAAGTTCAAGGCAGAGCCTAACATCTCGTTGCCGTGGCGAGTCCAGAGGTCGGCACCAAAGATGATGTCATAGTCGAATGACCATCGTTTTCCCTTATAAATGTGATCATCAACGAAATAAGCCAATGAAAAGCACTCCCCGATGGGACCGTATTGGTTGCCTCCATGGCTATAATAGATCACACTGTCAAGGGTGTTGTGGGTATAGCCGATCAACAGGCCTTGATGCCCTTTGCCGATGCGAAGGTCAAGGCCATAATGGTGATAATCAGCGATATACTTATGATTGGTGCTAAATGGGGTATAGCGACCGATGTCGAAACTAGGTTCGTAATAAATGTTTTGTGCGAGAACGGGAACCGCTATGAAGGAAAACAAAACAAACAATAACGATTTCTTCATAATCATATCTTGAGGCATTCGCCCATTTTCCCAGGGCGTTGCCCTGGGCTGAGTTTGGCTGCCCTTACAGGGCGACTAAAAACTTCTTACTTCTTAGTCCAAGTGGTGCCGTCCTTGCCGTCTTTCAAAACAATGTCGTACTTGGCAAGCTCGTCGCGGATGAGGTCGCTGGTGGCCCAGTCCTTCTTGGCGCGGGCTTCCTTGCGGATGCCGATGATGGTCTGCATCAGGCCTTCCACCAAGTCGCCGTTGCCTTCGGCGGCACTGCTGTCCACCAGACCGAGGATGTCGAACACGAACTCGTTCAAGGTCTTGTTCAAAAGCTCCAGCTCTTTGGCGTTGATTTGTGCCTTGCCGTCCTTGATGGTGTTGACGATGCGCACCAGTTCAAAAAGGTTGGCGATAACGATGGGGCTGTTGAAGTCGTCGTTCATGGCGTCGTAGCAGGCGTCCACAATCTTTTGGATGTCGAGGTCGGCGGCACCTTCGGTGGCTTTCAAGCCTTGGGCGGTTTTAACGCCTTCCATCATGCGGTTGTAACCTTTCTCGGCGGCTTGCAGGGCTTCGTTGCTGAAGTCCAAGGTGCTGCGGTAATGTGCTTGCAGGATGAAGAAGCGGATGGTCATCGGGGTGTATGCCTGTGCGATCATCTCCTCGCCCTTGGCGTTCTTGTGGCTGGTGCCGTTATAGAACTCGTCCAAGGTGATGAAATTGCCCAGCGACTTGCCCATCTTTTGACCGCCGATGGTGATCATGTTGTTATGCATCCAATACACCACGGGCTGCTTGCCGTTGGCTGCCATGCTTTGCGCGATCTCTGACTCGTGGTGGGGGAACATCAGATCCATGCCGCCGCCGTGAATGTCGAAAGTCTCGCCGAGGTACTTGCAACCCATGGCTGAGCATTCCATGTGCCAGCCTGGGAAGCCGTCGCTCCATGGCGAAGGCCAGCGCATGATGTGCTTGGGTTCAGCCTTTTTCCACAGGGCGAAATCGACAGGGTTGTGCTTCTCCTCCTGACCGCTCAGCTCGCGCGTGGTGTTGAGCATTTCCTCGAAGTTGCGTCCCGAGAGGATGCCGTAAGGGTGCTCTTTGTTGTATTTCTCAATGTCGAAATACACTGAGCCGTTCTCCACGTAAGCGAATCCCTTGTCTAAAATCTTCTGCACCATGGCGATCTGCTCGATGATGTGACCCGAAGCGTGCGGCTCGATGGACGGACGCAGCACGTTGAGCTTGTCCATGGCATCGTGGTAGCGGTTGGTGTAGTATTGTGCCACTTCCATGGGTTCAAGGTTCTCAAGGCGTGCCTTCTTTGCGATCTTGTCTTCGCCTTCGTCGGCATCGTGCTCCAAGTGACCCACATCAGTGATGTTGCGCACATAGCGCACCTTGTAGCCGAGATGCTTCAGGTAACGGAATACCAGGTCGAAGGTGATGGCTGGACGGGCATGGCCGAGGTGAGCGTCGCCATAGACGGTGGGGCCGCATACGTACATGCCCACGTGAGGGGCGTTCAAAGGCTTAAACGGTTGCTTGCAGCGCGAGAGGCTGTTATAGATGTATAAAGCGTTTTCCATAACGTTCTATTTTAATTGCGGCTGCAAAGGTACAAATTTTTTCACCTTGTTAAGAACAATTTCTCATTGCTTTTTGTAATTTTGCGGCCAAAGAATCAACTTTTAAAACTTTTATACAATGTACACTAATTTTCAAGAATACCTGAAGAAGGAATTGGCTCAGATCGAAGCCGATGGCCTCTACAAGCATGAGCGTATCATTGAGAGCGCACAGGGTGCTGAAATCATGGTTGGTGGTAAGGTTTGCCTCAACTTCTGCGCAAACAACTACCTCGGCCTTGCCGACAATCCGGAGCTGATCCAAGCCGCCAAGGACGGCATGGATGCCCGTGGCTATGGCATGGCCTCCGTGCGTTTCATCTGCGGCTGCCAGGACCTTCACAAGAAACTCGAAGCCAAGATCGCCGAGTTCTTCGGTACAGAGGACACCATCCTTTACGCTGCCTGCTTCGATGCTAACGGTGGTGTTTTCGAGCCGCTGCTCGGCCAAGATGATGCCATCATCTCCGATGCTTTGAACCACGCTTCCATCATTGACGGTGTGCGCCTCTGCAAGGCCCAGCGTTTCCGCTATGCCAATGCCGACATGGCCGATCTCGAAAAGCAACTTCAGGATGCCCAGGGTTGCCGCTTCCGCCTGGTGGTCACCGACGGTGTGTTCTCCATGGACGGCAATGTCTGCCCGCTCGACAAGATCTATGAGCTGGCTCAGAAATACAACGCTATGGTGATGGTTGACGAAAGCCACTCTGCCGGCGTTGTCGGCAAGACCGGTCGTGGCGTGACCGAGCACTTCAACCTCCGTGGTAAGATTGAGATCCTTACAGGTACTCTTGGCAAGGCCTTCGGCGGTGCCATGGGTGGTTTCACCACTGGTCGTAAGGAGATCATCGACATGCTGCGTCAGCGTTCACGTCCGTACCTCTTCTCCAACTCAATGGCTCCTGGCCTTGTGGCTGCTGGCATCCGTATGTTCGAGATGATGAGCGAGACCAATACCCTTCAGGATAAGCTTCACGCCAATACCGAATACTTCATCAAGAAGATGACCGAGGCCGGCTTCGACTGCAAGCCATCACAATCAGCCATCTGCGCCGTGATGCTCTACGACGCTCCGCTGTCGCAGAAGTTCGCTGCCAAGCTGCAGGAAGAAGGCATCTTTGTCACCGGATTCTACTATCCCGTGGTGCCGAAGGGACAGGCCCGTATCCGTGTTCAAGTGAGCGCCGCCCACGAGCGTGAGCACCTCGACAAGTGCATTGCTGCGTTTGTGAAGATTGGTAAGGAACTTGGTATTTTAAAATAATTCTGTCTTCTGACTTCTGAACAACGTAAGTCCTCAACGTAGTTAATTCTAAATTCTATGAAAAAGATATTGATCGTTGGTTCCGGCGGACAGATCGGAACAGAATTGGTGAAGAAGCTCCGTGCTACCTACGGAAACGAGAACGTGGTGGCCTCGGATCTTCGCCCTTTGACCGGTGAGATCGCTGAAAGCGGTCCGTTTGAAAGAATCGATTCCACGCAGATCATGCAGATCGTGGATACGGTGAAACGCTACAACATCGACACCATCTATAACCTCGCTGCCATCCTCTCGGCCACGGCCGAGAAGAACCCCATGCTGGGTTGGAACGTCGGCATCGGCTCGTTGGTGAACTGCCTTGAAACGGCTCGCATCTTCAACTGCGCTGTTTTTACGCCTTCATCCATCGGTGCTTTCGGTGCCAGCACGCCCCATGACAACACGCCTCAGGACACCATCCAGCGCCCGAACACCATCTACGGTGTGACCAAGGTGACTGGTGAGCTGTTGAGCGACTATTACTTCACCCGCTTTGGCGTGGATACCCGCAGCGTCCGTTTTCCGGGATTGATTTCCAACTTGACTTTGCCAGGCGGTGGCACCACCGACTACGCCGTGGAGATCTACTACGCTGCCGTGAAGGGCGAGAAGTTCATTTGCCCCATCAGCAAAGGCACTTACATGGACATGATGTACATGCCTGATGCATTGGATGCCATGGTGGACATCATGGAAGCCGATCCTTCGAAGCTGGTGCACCGCAACTCGTTCAACGTCACAGCCATGAGCTTCGATCCGGAAATCATCTACAACGCCATCAAGAAGTATTATCCGAACTTCGAGATGGAGTACAAGTTCGACCCAATCCGTCAGGCTATCGCCGACAGCTGGCCGAACAAGATGGACGACAGCTGCGCTCGTGCCGAGTGGGGCTGGAATCCGAAGTACGACCTCGACAAGATGACGGTCGATATGATCGAAACCTTAAAGAAGAAGCTGCTGTAATCAACAGATATTTCTTTATTGGTACATGAAAAGCGGAGGTGTAAAAATCTCCGCTTTTTTGTTTTTTCCAAAAAAGTTTGTATATTTGCTGGGAAATAGAATAGTCAACTAAGACAATAGCCTATGAGATAAACGCATCATTAAGATATGCACATCATAGAATAAGGAAAAGCGAAGTAGCTTAACACTGGATCCCTTGAAACTTCGACACTTTCAAATTGGACATTCCCAGAGTAAGAGGTCATAAAGCATAGGCAACGTGCCTCTCAGAGGCACTTTCTTATCGGATTCTCATTTTATGATTATTATTTTATGAGAATCATTTTATGGTAATCTGTTTTTATGGTTATTTACAAATTGTTTATTTTGGAGCAAACTTGTTGCACATGATCTAGACCATACAGTAAAGCCCGAAAATCGATGTCCATCCATGCGAAGAGGGTCTGGATTTTTTGATACTCTTTGATAATATAGGAGGTGTCGGGAGCAATGGTGGGTGGTACAAAGCAAATCGTTTCATGGTGAGCAATCCTATTCCGTAACTTATTGACTTTGTCTAACTCATTATAGATGTAAGCTTGGTTATAATAGAGAAATTAATTAATAGTAATTATTTTCTTACTATCATCTCTATTACAGCTTTTCTTTGAATTGAAATTGCCACAACTAAATGTGTTCCGCAATCCGCTCGATCATCTCGTCGATCTGGATTCCGTATTCCTCAGTGTAGCCGGGGTTCTGCTTGAAGAGTTCGTGGCAGTTCCTTAGATTATCGATGAGTCCTTGAAGCGCCTCAGGATTGTCGAAATAGAGGCAACTTGGAGTGATGTAGCACCAAGAGTCAGGCTCCTCGCTCAAAAGGTTTTCCAAGATTTCCTCTGCGTCAGCGGTACGGTAAAACTCCGCCACATCCTCATAAAAGGCATCGCATTCAACCCTAAGGGTAGCATAAATCCCTTCGTCGTAGGTCACATTGTCAATCAACCATTGGCCCTTCTCCTTCAGGAGATTCAAGGTGTAGTGAAAGTCGTAGCAGCCCTCGTCCAAGTAGTGTATGCCAACATCGCAATGCAACGAATCAATCGGCTTTACTTCTGTGATGCTTAAGGTGGGTTCAGAGCAGGCATCAAAAACGCCGGTGTTCCATTCAAAACCGAAACAATAGGCTCCCTCATAATGGACACTCATGGCATGTTGCTGAATGGCAAGCATCTCAGCAGTGAGGATTTGCTCGTTGTCGAGAAGCATCATCTGCTCGATGCGTTGACGGATTTCCTCTTCGTTTAACTTAGGGGCATTGTCCTTGACTGTATGCTGGCAGGCCAAGGCCATCATAGCCAGCAATACGATCGTTGCAAATAATGATTTCTTCATGAAAAAACCTTATTCTGTTGGCAAAGCCTTAAACCCGTTACCCATGATCTCGGAGCTTTCAATCACGTTGACGAAGGCGTTCGGGTCGAGGAATCTCAAATTGGCCTTCAGCTTCACCAAATCGGTACGGTTGAGGGTGACATAGATCATCTTGCGCTCGGCACCCTGATAGAGGCCGCTGCCTGCGAACATGGTGCCGCTTCGATCCAAATCCTTTAGGATGAACTCGCGCACCTCGTCAATCTTATCAGTGACGATAAATGCGGTCTTGTAGCTCTTCACACCTTCCACCACCAAGTCGATGATCTTGCTCTCAATGAAGATCAGGATGATGGAATAGATTGGGAGGCGGATATCCTCAAAGGCTACGAGAGTGGTCAATGAGATGATGCTATCGACGATCAGCACGAGGGTGCCCAAGCTGATCTTGGTGTATTTGTGGGCGATCATGGCGATGATGTCGGAACCGCCTGAGGTGGCACCCGAACGGAAGATTACACCGATGGCCAGACCGTAGATCAAGCCTGAAACGACGGTGTTCAGGAAGAAGTCAGGCATGAAGAAACGCTGGACTTCGCCATCCATGAAGAACAATGAAGACTGGGTCGCGGTATCGAAGAAAGCACCGTCGTGAATGACAGGTGCATAACCCCAAAACGTTTCCACCAGATAGGTGAACACAGGGATTAAGATGACCGAAATCACCGTTTTGACGCCAAAACGCGGTCCCAAGATGATGGTGCCGATGATGAGCAACGGGATGTCCATGCAGATACCTGCCAAAGAGATCTTCCATCCCCACATGGCGTTGAACACGTTGGCGAGACCATACACGCCGCCAGGAGCCATGTGATAGGGGTTTACAAACATCACGTCGCCAATGGCGAAAAGGGCTGAACCCAATACCAACAAGGCATAGGAAATAATCTGCTGCTTCAGTTTCTCGTTCTTCATAGGAAGTTTGATTTTGAAGCGGCAAAAGTACAAAAAAGATTAGAAATACTAAATCTAATCCATCAAAACTTGCTCAATCGCCACTGGAAAATAAGCTTGTTCCAGCTTGTGGATTTTCGCTGCTAGACTATCAGGAGTCTCGTTGGAATCCAGTTTGGTGTAAGCCTGTAGAATGATCTCTCCACTGTCGTAAATCTCGTTTACATAATGGATGGTGATGCCTGAGAAGGACTCCTTGGCGGCCACCACGGCCTCGTGGACGTGCTCCCCGTAGAAGCCCTTGCCGCCGTATTTCGGCAGCAGGGCAGGGTGGATGTTGACGATCTGTCGCGGATAGGCCTGGATGAGGCTTGCCGGAATCTTCCAGAGGAATCCGGCAAGCACGATCAAATCTAAATTCAGGCTTTTCATCTCTTCGGTAAACTCAGGGCTGTTGAACTCCTGCTTGGTGATCATCCGTAGCGGGATACCTAGGTTTTTTGCCCTTTCGATGGAGTAGGCCTTAGGGTTGTTGCACACTACGTTGACGATCTCAACGCCGCCGTGTTCTCTGAAATACTCGGCGATACGCTGCAAGTTGGTTCCGTTGCCGGAGACGAAGACGGATATCCTTTTCATCTTAGTCAACGCCTTTGTGGAGGAAAGAGTTCTCGGCACTGATGCCTTGGCTGGTGGCGGAGTATTGCGATACCTCTTCCTCAGCTACGACTTCCTCATAGTTCATGTCCCTACGCATGTAGGCGGGCTGGCGTTCCAGTTCCTCGAGGCCTTTCTGGGTCTTGAAGTTGAGGCTCAGCGCTCTTAGGCGGTTGCGTTTCAGCTCTTCTTTCGGGTCGTAGGGCTTGGCCTTGGGCTCTTCAATGACCAAGGTTTCCACCTCGGCGACCTCATGTTGTGCTTCGAAGCCTATGGTGCTGATGTTGGAGATCTCGAAGCTATCGTCGTCATTGTTGGCGTTCTTGAAGGGGTTGTCAAACACTTTGACGGAAGGCGAGGCGGGTTCTTCGTGCTTGAAGGCCGGAACGTCGAAATGGAAGGGTTCATTGGTCTCGTTCAGCGAATGGACCACTGTGCCTACATGCTCTTCTTCATCGGTTTCGGGCTCCATAGAGAAGAGGTTCGTTTCGATCTTGACAGGTTCTGCCGGCTCGGCGGGTTGTTCAGGCTCGTTGAGCGGATGGACGGTGCGGTTGGCACTGGTACAAGGTGCTTGGCTGACTACGGGTTCCGAAGGGATGACCTTGGATTCGGTGTGGACAATGGGTTCCGGCTTCTTGTTCTTGTTGTCGAATCCGGTGGCAATCAGCGTGACGCTGATGTCGTTGCCGAGCGACTCATCGACTCCATTACCCCAGATGACATCGCCGCAGTTGCCGCAGATGTTCTGGACATATTCGGTGATCTCCACCACTTCGTCGAGCGACACTTCATCGGTACCTGAGGTGATGTAGAGCAGGATGTTCTTGGCACCTTCGATATTGTTGTCGTTGAGCAACGGGGAGTTGATGGCCAGCTTGATGGCTTCCTCGGCTCTGTTTTCGCCACTTGCGCGACCAGTGCCCATGATGGCTTTGCCGCTTTCTTTCATGACGGTCTTGACATCCTCGAAGTCCACGTTGACGTAGCCGGTTACGGTAATGATCTCGGCGATGCCCTTGGCAGCGGTGGTGAGCACGTCGTCGGCCTTCTTGAAGGCCTCAGTGAGTTTCATGTTGCCATAGGAGTCGCGCAACTTGTCGCTGCTGATGATGATGAGGGTATCGACGTTTTTCTTCAGTTCCTCGATGCCTGATTGAGCCTGCTGCTTGCGGCGACGGCCTTCACACTCGAATGGGATGGTGACGATACCCACGGTGAGGATGCCCTTTTCCTTGGCGATGCGTGCCACCACAGGAGCGGCACCTGTACCTGTGCCGCCGCCCATACCGGCGGTAACGAACACCATCTTGGTCTTTTCGTCCAGGATCTTGTCGATCTCTTCCTCACTGCTCAAGGCGGCTTCGCGGCCTACGTTTGGGTCGTTGCCGGCACCGAGTTCGCGCTTGCCAAGATGTATCTTGGTGGGAACGGTGCTCCTCATCAGGGCTTGGTAGTCGGTGTTGCAGAGCACGAAATCGACACCCGTGATGCCCTCTTCGAGCATGTGGTTGACTGCGTTGCCGCCGCCACCTCCGACACCGATCACTTTAATATAGTTGGCTGGCTTTTCACACAGCGGTTTGAACATGTCGTTTGTAAAGCTTTCCATAGTCTTTCAGTTTGTTTTATTCTTTGATTTCGTTTTCTTCGGAGAAGAACTTGGTGATGATCTTGGTTAGGTCGAGACGGTGCTTTTTCTCTCCCTCATTCTTCTGTTTTCTTCTCACCCTTCTGGTGGGTTCTTCGGTTTTCCCTTCCTCTTCCTCAACGGGTTCGACGGGCTTTTGCGGGATTACCACGATGGGTTCCTTGTGCTTGGCGCGTTCCATCTTTTCCTGGTATTCCGCTCTTGCGATACCTTCAATCACAAGGCCGATACCTGTAGCGTACATGGGACTTGCCAGTTCCTTGGTGCTGTCTTCGGAGAGGTGCTCGTTTGGATAGCCGATCCTTACGTCCAAACCGGTTTTGAACGAGGCCAACTGCTGGATGTGCTTCATCATGGCACCGCCTCCGGTGAGCACGATGCCTGCGATGAGATGATGCTGTGAGTTGACCTTCTGGATCTCGTAGTTGACCAGCTCGAAGATCTCTTCCATACGGGCCTGGATGATGTTGGCAAGGTTCTTGAACGAGATCTCCTTAGGTGCTCTGCCACGGATGCCGGGGATGGACACGAGTTCGTCCTCGCGGTTCTCGCTTGCCACGGCCGAGCCAAACTTGACTTTTACGTCCTCGGCGTAGCGGCGGATGATGGCGCAGCCCTTGCTGATGTCCTCGGTGATGATGTTGCCGCCGAAGGGGATGACAGCGGAGTGATAGATCTTGTTCTCATGGAAGATGGCGATGTCGGTGGTGCCGCCTCCGATATCGACCAGTGCGACGCCGGCTTCTTTCTCTTCCTCGTCCAACACGGCTTCGGCCGAGGCGATGGGTTCCAGGATCATGTGGTCCATCTCAAGGCCTGCACGCTCAATGCATTTCACGATGTTCATGGCAGCGGCGTTTTGGCCGATGATCACATGGAAGTTGGCTTCCAGCTTGCTGCCGAGCATGCCCTTGGGAGTGGTGCCGATCTCGCCGTCAACGAAATACTCCTGCGGGATGACGTCGATGATCTCCTCGCCTGGGATCATGTTGATCTTCCAGGTGTCGAGGCGCAGTTTCTCAAGCTCCTCGTCGGAGATCTCCTTGTTGCGATCGTCGCGCATCATCACGCCTCGGTGCTGCAGGCTCTTGATGTGCTGACCTGCAATGCCGACGTTGACCGACTTGATATCGACGTTCGACTGGGCCGAGGCCTCGTCAACGGCTGTCTTGATGGCGTTGACCGTCTCGTCGATGTTGGTTACAATACCTCTGCTTACACCTGTTGAAGCGGCTTTGCCGTACCCCAGGATCTCAATCTTTCCATTGGCGCCTTTTCTTCCAACGATGCATGCGATCTTGGTGGTGCCGATGTCTAATCCGACAATGATTTTTCCTTCACTCATAGTTTTATTGTTTTGTACACACGATTTGTTTTTGATATTTCAAGTTCAAGGTCTTGTAGGCGTTCAGCTCTTCCGTCCCATCGTATTTGTGCAATAGTGTCGCCAGTCGCGACAGCTTGTCGTCCACCGCGTCGGTGTTGCCAAGGATGACTTTGGCTGAAAGGTTGTTGACCATGAGTTCATATTCGTTGTTTTCGTTTCGGTAAACTTGTCCGATAGCGCCTGTCAGGAACTGATCCTTGTTGATGGCCATGGCGATGGTGAGTGCCTCGTGGAGGCCTGCCTGGGCATAGACGCTGTCAGTGACCTTGCAGTTTTTGCTGGGCATTGGGAAGTTGAACTCCCCATTGGCGATGATCACTCGTGGAGTATATGTCGGGCTTGCAGGGAAGATGACTCCCTCCTTGGTGACGTAAACCGACCGTCTGTTTTGGTTGAACACACGAAGGACAGGCTCATATTCCTTGGCTTTGATGGTCAGGGTTTCGTCGAGTCCGATGAACGCGCTGGCACTCTCTATCCAGGGATTGTGGTCGAGTAGCTTTTGTATCTTCATCAGGTCGATGCTGGCGATGGAGGCATGATGCTCCATGTCGCAGATGGCCTTGGCGTAGGTCATGACGCTGTCTTTCTCCACGAACCCATTGCTGTGGCTGCGTTCCAGTTGGAAGGCAATGTTTTTGAGGGGCGTATCGAGATACCACTTGCGACCAAAGATGAAGAGCGCTACGAGTGCAGCTCCCGTGATCACCCACAATGCTATTTTCAGGATCTTCTTCACCATTGGCTGATCATGTTTTGGAGTGGTTCAACGAAACGGTCGATATTGCCTGCACCCATGGTCACCAGCAGCTCGGGTTTGCGCTCGGCAATGGCATTGAGCAATTGTTCCTTCGGGCAGAGGCATTTGTTGTTCAGGTTGATCTTGTCGAGCAGGGTCTGTGACGTGATGCCCTCGATAGGCTTCTCCCTGGCGGGATAGATGTCGAGTAAAATCAGGTCGTCGGCCATCGCCAGGACGTTGGCGAAGTCCTCCATGAAATCGCGTGTACGAGTGAAGAGGTGCGGCTGGAAGACCAACGTTACCCGTTTGGTGGGGAACGATGCTTTTATGGCCGACAGACAAGATTTTATTTCTTCAGGATGATGAGCATAATCATCGATGTAACAGTATTTTTCGTTCTTGACACGGATGTCGAAACGACGTTTCACACCGCTGAAAGTGGCCAGAGCCTTGGCAATGTCCTCGGCATCGATGCCGAGTTCAAGGGCGGCGGCAAAGGCTGCGGTGGCGTTCAAGACGTTATGGGTTCCAGCCATCTTGAGATGGATGGGGGTGTTGGTTTCTTGGTATTCAAGATTGAAGTCGGTTTCGCCGTCATGCTGATGGATGTTCACGATATGGTATTCGTTTTCTAGAGCGAAGCCGAAACGTACGTCATTGCGAGGAGCCTCGCAATGACGAATGGCCAAGCCTTCTTTGGCGATAACAATGTCCGTGGTAAGGTCAGCGAACTGGTTGAAGCTTTCCACCAGGTGCTGACGGTCGCCGTAGATGTCGAGATGGTCGGCATCGATGGAGTTGACGATGCTGATGTTTGGAGCGAGCTGCAGGAAGGAGCGGTCGAACTCGTCGGCTTCGACCACGAGAACTGATTCGGGTGTGTGGCCCAGCACCAGGTTGCTGTTGAAATTGTTGGCAATGCCACCGATGAAGGCGGTCATGTCAACGCTGTTTTCCTTGAGGATATGGGCTACCATGGCGGTGGTGGTGGTCTTGCCATGGGTGCCTGCAATGGCGATGGTGAAATGTTCCTTCGAGATGGCTCCCAAGGCCTCGGCGCGTTTCATCATGGGGATGCCGCGACGACGCAGTTCCACCAATTCATTCAAATCCTTCGGAACGGCAGGGGTAAAGACTACCAAGTCGATTTGGACTGGAAGCAGGGAAGGGTTGTCCTCGTAATGGATGGCCATGCCCTCGCTCTCCAACTGCTTGGTCAATGGGGAAGGCGTGAGGTCATATCCGGCCACTGTGATGCCTTGGCTGTGGTAATACCTTGCCAGGGCGCTCATGCCGATGCCGCCTATGCCAACAAAATACACGCTATTCAGTCCCCTATGGTTCATTTTTCTATGGCTTTTTTTATAATTTCAACAATGTCGTCAGCGGCGTTGGGACGCGCAAATTGTGCGATGTTGTTTTTCATGTCTTCTTGTTTGGCCTTGTCTTTGAGCAACTCCATTAAAGTCGGGATGAGTCGGGCTTCAGCCTCGCTGTTTTTGACCATGATGGCCGCTCCCGCGTCAACGAGTTGCTTGGCGTTCTTGGTCTGGTGGTCTTCGGCGGCGGTGGGCAGGGGCACAAAGATGACGGGCTTCTGCACCAAGGCGAGTTCGGAGATTGACATGGCACCGGCGCGTGAGATCACCACATCGGCCAAGGAGTAGGCGTAATCCATGCGGTCGATGAAGACCACGGGCTTGACCTTGTCGTTCAATCCTTTTTCCTTGACTTCCTTGATGGCTTGTTCTTGGTAAGTTTTGCCGGTCTGCCAGATGAGTTGTGCATCGCTGTCCCTGAACTTGCCCAGCTGTGCCGTAATGCCTTTGTTGATGCCGAGAGCGCCTTGACTGCCACCTACCACTAGCACTACGGGATGATTGGCCCTGAGTCGGAAGAAACCGGCAGCTTCCTGACGGTCGCAGTTGCCGTTGATGTTGCCACGTAGCGGGTTGCCGGTGAAGTGGATCTTCTCTTTGGGGAACCATTGCTCCAGGCCGTTGTAAGCCACGCAGATGGCTCGGGCTTTCTGACCTACGTTGCGGTTGGTCTTGCCTGGATAGGAGTTTTGCTCTTGGATGAAAGTCGGGATGTGGAGCCAGTTGGCGGCTTTCAGGGTGGGACCGCTGGCAAAGCCTCCGACGCCGATCACAGCATCAGGCTTGAATCTCTTAAGGATGCAACGTGCCTTGGTCAAGCTGCTGATGAGTTTGAAAGGAAGGCTGAGCACTGACAAGTCCTTGGTGAATCCGCTGATCCACAACCCCTCGATGGGATAACCGGCCTTGGGCACACGCTCCATCTCCATCCTGCCCTTGGCACCGATAAACAGGATCTCCGCCTCGGGGAATCTTCTTTTCAAGGCATCCGCAATGGCAATGGCCGGAAATATATGTCCGCCGGTGCCTCCGCCACTGATGACAAATCTCAAGTTATTCTTCATCTTTTACCTCCCTTTCAATATTGGAATTCTGAAGACAGGAGTCGGGAGACAGAATCACTTGCTCTTCTGTCTCATGTCTTCTGTCTTCTGTCTCCATGCTTCGTGTTACACTAAGTATCATCCCCACGGCGAATCCCGTCATCAGCATTGAGGAACCTCCCTTGCTGATGAAAGGCAGTTGCTGTCCCGTCACAGGCATCAAACCAGTGGAAACGCCCATGTTGATAAAGGCCTGCATGATAAGGATGAAGGCGATGCCAAAAGCCAATAGCGAACCGAACGTCAAAGGTCGTTTCTTCATGATCCTTACCGACCGTGTCAATAATATGATGTATAGGAGCATGACAAAGGCTCCGCCTAACAATCCGTATTCCTCGATGATGATGGCGTAAATGCAGTCGGAGAAGGGCTGAGGCAGGAAGTTGCGTTGGGTGCTCTTGCCCGAACCTTTGCCGAACAGGCCTCCGCGTGCGACGGCGATCTTGGCGTACATCTTTTGTGCGTTGCGGTCGTCGATTTGCAGTGGCGAATGTTCGGGATCGAGACCGGCTGCGATCTTGGCTTCCTTCTCCAATTTGGCTGCTTCGATGCGTCCTTGCCAGGTCTTCACACGGCTGACTCTCGGTTTTCTCTTGGCTTTCTCCTGCAGACGCAAGTCCTCAGGATGCTGTTCGGCGGCAGCCACTACCTTCTCGTAACGGTTTTGCCTGACATTGGCCACCATGTCGTCGGTCAGGATGTAAAGGCCCATGCCAAGCACCACGATGCCAATCAACGCCATGATGTAGCCGAACTTGATCTGCCCGATGAAAAGCATCACGATGCAGACTACGAAGAGCATGGCCGCAGTGGATAGGTTCTCGGGGAAGATGGGTGCCACGATAAGGATGATTGGCAGGAAGATGGGGACGATGAGTTGCTTGAACGTATAGTCGCGGGTGTTCCAAACAACGATGTATTTGGCCAGGTAGGCGATCAACACGATCTTTGCCAACTCGCTGGTCTGGAATCCCATGATGCTCCTTGAAGCGCCATTGATGCGGCTTCCGAAGAAATAGGTGAACATCAACAAGACAAAGCAGAACAACAACACCAGTTCGATGGCTCTCGAGTAGTGTCGGTAGTCGATCCGCGAGGCGAGGAACATCATCACGAAGCCGGCGAGCAACGTGGCGGCATGCTTCAGCAACACCTTCTCATTGTAGGCACCGAAGCGGACATGCGCCTCGGAACTGGTGGCACTGTAAACCGCCAACAGCGAGATGATGCCAAGGATGAGCATCACCACCCAGATGACCCTGTCGCCTTTCAATATCTTGTTGATCCAACTCATATTCAGTGGAGAGTTGAGGGTTGAGCGTTGAGAGATTTTACTTCTTGCACAAAGGCATTGCCTCTTTCATTATAGTTTGCCTCTTGATCCTTGCAGGCGGGAGAGAAGAGCACGATGTCGTTTTCCTCGGCAATGGCAGAGGCCATGTGGACTGCTTCGGCAAAGGATCCTGCCTCATGAATCTCATCCACTACATATTTGAAGGTCATGTCGATGTTTTCTTTCTCGTTGCCTATGGCGATGATGGCCTTGACCTTCTCCCGTGCCGTGTCGATAAGCTCGCTGTAGTTGTTGTGGCATGAACCACCGACGATCCATACGACCGGATTGACGATGTTCTCAAAAGTAAACCATGTGGCGTTGACGTTCTCGGCCTGGGCATCGTCATAATACATCACTCCGTCGATGGTGTCGATGAAATGCTGCCTGTGAGTCATCGTGTTGAGGTCGCCCATGCAGTTTTTGATGCTTTCCTTTCTCATTTCCAATATCTTGGCTGTGATATTGGAGGCCATGTTCTCAGGTCTGCGCTTGGTCAGGTTTTCCGTTTTTTCGAATAAGTATCTCATATTTTTTATCTTTTATTTCTTGTCTTTTATCTTATCTTAAAGGTTATCAATGTAAAAGCAGCCAGCAGGATGGTGATGATCCAAAACCGAATGGTGATCTTCACCTCGTGATGAACCGTGTTGTAGCCCTCCCCGTGACCCTTGAAAGTGACGGTGCTGTTGGGCCATGCCTTTTTGAAGTCGCTGTAACTGGTACGGAAGTGGTCGTGCAACGGTCCTTTCTTCCATATCCTATGTTTTTTGCCTGTCTTGACGAAACGTTTCACGTCGAGGTCGGAGAGGATCTCGAAAAGGAACACGCCGCAGAGCAGAGGAAGCAGAAGCTCTTTGTGCATGATGATGGCTGAGACGGCGATGATGCCGCCAATGGTCAGGCTTCCAGTGTCGCCCATGAATATCTGGGCTGGGTAGGAATTGAACCACAGGAAGCCGATGAGGGCACCGACGAATGCGGCCATGAAAACCACCAACTCCTCGCTGCCGGGGATGTACATCAGGTTGAGGTAGCTTGCCGTTCGGGCATTACTGGAGATGTAGGCTAGCAAGAGCAAGGTCAACCCTATGATGGCAGAGTTACCTGAAGCCATGCCGTCCATGCCGTCGTTGAGGTTGCTGCCGTTGCTGACTGCCGCGACGATGAACACGGTGAGCAGCACAAAAAAGATCCAAGCCAGGTAGTACATCCACTTGGGACCCGCCCATTTGAACAAATTGGCGTAGTTGAGGTCGTGGCTCTTCACGAAGGGTATCGTGGTACGGGTCGATTTCACGTCAGGACTCTTGATGACGACCTCTTTGTTGTCCTCTATCCGCACTTGCACGGTTTCGTTGATATGCACTGCCGGACTGAAACGCAAGGTGAGGCCTACGATCAGACCGAGCAGAACCTGGCCGCCAAGCTTGACAATGGGCTTGATGCCGTCTTTCTTTTTCTTGAATGATTTGACGTAGTCGTCGGAGAATCCGATGATGCCGAGAATGACTGTGGTGATGATCATCAGGATGGTATAAACGCTGTGGAGTTTGCAGACCAACAGCACGGGGATAAGTATGGAAACGATGATGATGACACCGCCCATGGTGGGAACGCCTACCTTCTTGGTGTTGTATGGGTCGATGGACTCATCGCGCTGGGTTTCAACGATCTTTTTGCGTTTCAGCATCTTGATGAACCGATTGCCGAACCAAACGGAAACACCAAGAGCCAGGATGATGGCGACGGCGGCGCGGAAGGTGACGTAGGTGAATACGCCTGCTCCGGGGAAGTCGATCTGGTTTAAGTACTGAAACAGATAGTATAACATGGCTTATTTCTCCTTTAACGCTGATGATAGTTCTTCTTTGTCGTCGAAATGGCGTTTCACGCCTTTGATAATCTGGTAGTCTTCGTGACCTTTGCCTGCCAGCATGATGATGTCGCCTTTGTTGGCCAATGCTACGGCGGTGCGGATGGCTTCGCGACGGTCGGTGATGGAGAGCACCTTGCGCATGTCCTCGGTAGCGATGCCTTCCTTCATCTGCCGTATGATCTCCTCAGGCTCCTCGTCGCGAGGATTGTCGCTGGTGAGGATGACCTTGTCGCTGAGCTTGACGGCCACGGCGGCCATCTCGGGGCGTTTGGTGGTGTCGCGGTTGCCGCCACATCCCACTACGGTAATGAGGGTTTCCTTGTGCTTGCGCACTTCATTGACGGTCTTCAACACGTTTTCCAACGCATCAGGTGTGTGGGCGTAATCGACTATGCCTACGATGCCGGTGTCGCTGCGCACCATGTCGAAGCGGCCGTTGGCACCATTCAGCTTGCTGATCTCGACTAGCAGCTCGTCTTTGTTGAATCCCAAGGCGGTAGCGGCACCGTAGATGGCCAAGATGTTGCTGGCGTTGAATCCACCGACCAACCGGGTAAACATCTCGGTGTTGTTGACTTTCATCAACATGCCGTCGAAATGGCTTTCCAAGACGATGCCTTTGAAGTCGGCGTCATGCTTCAGTGCATAGCTGAGTTTCTTGGCCTTGGTGTTCTGCAACATCACGCTGCCGTTCTTGTCGTCGAGGTTGGTCAGGGCAAAGGCGCTGGCCGGCAGGTCGTCGAAGAATTTCTTCTTGGCGTTGCGATAGTTGGCCATGGTCTTATGGTAGTCGAGATGGTCGTGGGTGAGGTTGGTGAAGATGCCCCCGGCAAAATGCAGTCCCGCGATGCGGTGCTGGTCGATGGAGTGGGAACTGACCTCCATGAATGCGTATTCACACTCGTGATCGACCATCTTCTTAAGCAATGCGTTCAGCTCGATGGGGTCGGGGGTGGTGTGTGTTGAGGGGATGACTTTGTGGTCAACGATGTTTTCGATGGTGGAGAGCAAACCGCAGGCATAGCCGGCATCGGTGAAGAGCCTGTAGAGCAACGTGGCGATGGTGGTCTTGCCGTTGGTGCCGGTCACACCGACGAGCTTCAGCAATTTGGAGGGATTGCCGTAAAAGTTGGAGACTCCCACGCCAAGGACGTAAGCACTGTTATCCACACGGATGTAAGTCACGCCTTCCTTCAGGGTCTTGGGCAGCGTCTCGCACACGATGGCGATGGCACCTTTCTCTAGCGCGGTGTCGATATAGGCATGGCCGTCGGTTTGGGTGCCTTTTACGGCGAAAAACATCGTCCCAGGTTCAACCGTACGAGAGTCGAACGACACTTTGGCGATGTCAACGTCTTTGTCGCCGATCAGCTCCAACAGGTTGCAGTTTACTATGATCTCTTTGATTTTCATTTTCGTTCAAGTGTTAATGTGATCAAACCTCCAGGCTGAAGGGTGTCGCCGGCTTTCACGGATTGTTGCTTTACTTTGCCGTATCCCTCAAAGGCGGTGCTCCAGCCCATGTTTTCAAGCAGATAGACGGCGTCGGAGATGTTCATTCCAATGACGTTTGGAACGCTTACAGAGTCGAAGACTATGGGTTCTATGACATATCGCCCGTCGATTACGCTGAAGAGTCGGATGGTGCTGTCGGCAGCCCTGGCCACTGGAGTTTCGGCTTCGATCATGCCTTTGACCTTGGTGGCATAGACACGGTCGGCGATTTCCTTGAAGGCGGGTGCGGCCACCTTTCCGGCGGAGTAGAAACGGCCCTTGGCTTTGCTAATGACCACGATGCAGCTATAAGTGGGGTTGTCCGCCGGGAAATAGCCGACGAAGGTCACGTTGTAGTCACGCTCCCATCCGCCTTTGCCGTTTGGCCATTTGTAGGCTTTCTTCTCCACGTTGTAGAGCTGCGCCGTACCTGTCTTTCCGGCAATGCCGTATTCCGTGTCGCGAAGCCCCTTGGCGGTGCCTCGTTGCACTACGCCGCGCATCATGCTTTGTATGGTGTCGATGGTTTTCTTGGATGCGATCTGCTCCTTGATGACCACTGGCTCAATGGCCTTTAGGGTGATGCCTTCTTTGCGTATCTCTTTGACAAACTGGGGCTTCATCATTTTTCCGCCATTGGCGACGGCATTGTAAAGCGTGAGGATCTGCAACGGAGGCAGGCGTAGCTCGTAGCCGATCGACATCCAAGGCAATGAAGTCTTCGACCAGTTCTTCTTGTCGTAAACGGGATGCTTGATATAGGGACGTGCCTCACCCGCCATGCCGGTTCCCAGTGGCACGTTCAGGTTCATGGCGTAAAGGCCGTTGATATAACGTTCGGGGTTCTCGCCGAAATAGTCGGTGATCAGCCTTGCAGTGCCTTTGTTTGACGATTGCTCAAAGACCTCGCGGATGGTAACAAGGCCGTCTTCGTTGACCGGGTGGTCGTCATACATCTTCTTGTTGGAGAAGACCAGCGGTGTGTGCGCTCTTCCGATGTTGACGTTCCTTTTGTTGATGTTGAGTTCGGGATAGGTCTCGAGCAACACCAGCATGGAGGCGAGCTTGAAGGTCGAGCCTGGCTCGATGCCGACACCGAGGGCGAAGTTGTAGCCTTCGTAGCATTGGTCGGTGGTTTTGTCGCGCTGGAGGTTGGTTATGGCTTTGACTTCGCCGGTGGCTACTTCCATGACGATGGCACAGCCCTGTTCGGCCTTGTTTTCGACCAAGGCGTGGCGAAGGGCTCGTTCGGCGATGTCTTGGATGCCGATATCGAGGGTTGACACGACATCATTGCCATCGACGGCCTCGATGTTGTTGTCGTCTTCAACGGGGATCCAAACGCCATGGTGAAGGTGACGTTGCTTGCGGTGACCGTCCTTGCCACGCAAGATGGTGTCGCAGGCACTTTCCAGTCCCACGAGCTTGTCTTCATCGACATAGCCGATGGTACGCGCGGCAAGTGAACCGTAGGGATGGATGCGCTTGAACTTGGGTTGCGACTTGGTGAGTCCCACCTTGCGTTTGCCTTGGTTGAAAATGCGGCATGATTCCAGCTCGCGGTATTGTCCCAAGGTGGCGTTAAGGTCGATCAGGAAGTAACGTTTGCCGTTGTTCTTGGCATCGATGAGGCCTTGTCTCCATCTGGTGGCGTTGCGCTTGGGGAAAAGCTCGGCCAGCTTCTGGCTCAGCTGCTCCACGCCTTTGTAGAAGGTGGTGTCGTGGATGACGGAGGGGTCGATGCCGACCTCGAAGATGGGCACGTCGGTAGCGAGCAGGCTGCCGTCGCAGGCGAGGATGTCGCCTCGCGAGGCCTGAAGGGTGTCGAAACGGGTCTCCACTTGCTCGGCGAGGGCACGCAGCTCGTCACCCTCCTTGGTCTGCACCATCACGGCCTTGGCCAAAATGGCGATGCCCACAGCCAAAACGGCCATGTAAACCAGGAAGGTTCTGTTCATGCATCTCGTTTTCGGGTCCCGTTTCATTTTACTATTCTTGTTTCCAACGATTCTTTCAATCCTTCGCCGGCGAGCTTGTCAATCAGGATGGTCTGTGTCGATTCCTGGGTGTAGGCTGACTTGGCGTATATGTACTCCACGCGGAGATCGCGGAGGAGTAGGGTGTTCTTTTTGATGGCCCGGCTGGTGCTCTCGGCAATGTAGGCGTTGGTGATGATGAGCATCAGCAGGACGGTGAGGTAAACGAGGAAGGGGAAGATCTTGGAGAGGTCCTCACGGGTGAGGAAACTGCCTCCCAGGATGTTCATGAAGGTGCTGCCGCCCTTGCTCGCGTTTCTTTTTCTTTCTCTCTTCATAGCGGTTTCCTTTCTGCGATCCTGAGCTTGGCACTACGTGCGCGGCTGTTGATGGCGATCTCTTCCTCGGAAGGCACGATGGGCTTCCTGTTGATAATTATATAAGGTGTCAGCGAGTTGCCGAAGAAGTCTTTCTCCTCCTTGCCCTCGGCGTTGCCCGTCTTGGTATAGTTCTTCACCAGCCGGTCTTCAAGTGAGTGGTACGAAAGCACCACCAGCCTTCCTCCAGGCTTGAGCACATCGGCGCATTGCGAGAGGAAGCACTCAAGGGCCTCCATCTCTTGGTTGACCTCGATGCGGAGGGCTTGGAAGATCTGGGCCAGCACCTTGTTTTCGCGTCCGCGTGGGAGCCGTCCTTGCACGGCCTCCTTGAGCTGGGAGGTGGTCTCAATGGGTTGAAGGTCTCTGGCCATGATGATGTCAGAGGCTACCAGATGGGCGTTTTGCACCTCGCCGTAGAGACTCAGCAACCGGGTGAGGGCGGCGTGGTCGTAGGTATTGACGATGGTGGCGGCATCGGTGGGATTGGACTGGCACATGCGCATGTCGAGACGGCCGTCGAAACGGGTTGAGAAGCCCTTTTCGGGGGTGTCGAACTGATGCGATGACACGCCGAGGTCGGCCAAGACGCCGTCGATGCGTCCTTGGTGGTACAGCTGGATGAAGTTCTTGAAATAGCTGAAATTTTGGGGGATGAAGGTGAAACGCTCATCGTCGATGACGTTCTTGGCGGCATCTTCATCTTGGTCGAAAGCATAGAGGTGTCCGGTAGTGAGTCGCTCCATGATGGCACGCGAATGTCCGCCGCCACCGAAGGTGACATCGGCGTACACGCCCTCGGGCTTGATATTCAATCCTTCGATACACTCGTTTAATAATACCGGCCTATGATACATACTTCTTCCTTCCGTCTGCTGTCTTCCGACACCTTGGTCAAATCCCGAAATTCAATCCGGAAAAGAGTTCTTCCACTCCTTGAGCCAGCTCGTCGGTGGTGATGGCGTTGACGCGTTCGTCGTACTTGGCCTTGTCCCAGATTTCCATGTTGGTGAACATGGAATCGATGACGATGTCTTTGTTGAGGCCATGTCGCTCCATCAGCTCTTTGGGGATCTGAAGACGTCCGTTGGCATCGAGCTTGACGCGCTTCACGCCGTCGAGGTACTTGCGCATGATGTCGAGCTTGCGGCGGTCAAAGGTGTTCACTTGCATCAAGATCTCCTTGCGGCGGTTCCAGTCGCTGTTGGTGTACAGCTCAAGATAATCGCCATGCAGACCCGGGCGCAGTACGAAATCCTCGTCAACCAAGCCTCCCAGCTGATCCCTGAAATCGGCGGGAAGCATCAGTCGGCCTTTCGAGTCAAGCTTGCAAGTGAATGTTCCTGTGGGGTTACTCATAATTCGCGAATTATTCCGAAGCAAAATTACATAAAAAACCCATTTTGTTCCATTTCTTCCCACTTTTTTACACCATTCTTTTTCAACAGAGTTATCAACACCCATGTTAATTGCTGTTAATTACTGTTAATTTGTTAAAAAACAGTATGTTAAGCGATAATAAATCAAATTATTACATTTTTTATGTTTCGCTATTAGAAAAATTCATTATTTTTGTAAGTTGCAAATAAAGGATTCTCATGGAGGATAAGTACGGTAACTTGATCGATTTCAGGCAGATATTTGAGTCAAAGGCTCCGAAGCTGATGAAACGGATGCCTAATTGGCTGTTCCGTCGTATCCAAAAGTTGCTTCACGAAGAGGATATCAACACCATATTGAGCAAATACGGACACCTGCAAGGGGTGGAATTCGTTCAAGCCGTGATCAAGGATTTCAACCTCAATGTCGTTGTGAAAGGCGCGGAAAACCTGACGGCATCGGATCGCATACTGGTAGCCTCCAACCATCCACTTGGCGGTCTCGACGGCATCGCTCTTATCGGCACTGTGGGTTCCTATTGCCCCGAACCGGTGACCCCTGTCAATGATTTCTTGCTGTTTATCAAGAATTTACAGCCGATTTTCATTCCTGTCAACAAGGTGGGTAAGGGCGTGGCCAACAAGCAGGAGAACCTTCGCCTCTTCAATGAGACCTTTGCGGGCGATCGCGCCATCTGCTACTTCCCGTTCGGCCTGTGCTCGCGCAAGGTGAAAGGCGGAAAGATCATGGACCTTGACTGGAAGAAGACCTTTATTTCCAAGTCGAAAGAATACCATCGTGACATCGTTCCCACCCATATCGACGGCCACAACACACGGTTTTTCTATAACCTTGCCCGCCTGCGTAAGCGGCTCAAAATCAAAGTGAATATTGAAATGGCCTTCTTGGCTGATGAGTTTTTTAAACAGCGCAACCAAACCCTTACGATTGTTTTCGGAAAACCTATTCCGTACCAGACTTTCGACAACCGACACACCGATGCGGAATGGGCTGAGATTCTGCGTTGCTTCTCGTATAACCTCGGCAATGACCAGGATCTTACCTTTGATCCGGAACAGCAATATTTGATTCCATGATTCGAAAAAACGTCATTATGAAGAAAGTCATTGATCCCATACCGGTTGAGAAGATACTCGATGAACTGACCCTAGAGCGGTTCATACGTAAGACCAACAATGGCAAGAACGAGATATACATTGTCAATGCCTTCAATTCACCCAATGTGATGCGTGAGATCGGTCGTCTGCGCGAAATCAGTTTCCGGGAATCAGGTGGTGGAACGGGACTGGATTGCGATATCGACGAGTTTGACCATAGCACTGAAAACTGCTTTGAACAGTTGATCGTATGGAATCCTTATGACAAAGCTATGGTAGGAGGCTATCGCTTCCTGCTTTGCGACAAGCTTCATGCCGATGCCGACGGTAGAATCAATACGCCTACAGGCGAGCTTTTCCGATATTCCCAAAGGTTTATCGACGAATATCTGCCTTATACCATTGAGCTGGGCCGCTCGTTCGTACAGCCTGCCTACCAACCGTCAAAGAGTTTGTCGAAAGGGATCTATTCCCTTGATAACCTGTGGGATGGACTGGCATACCTTTGCAAGCTCTTTCCCCAGGCAAAGTATTATTTTGGTAAAGTCACCATGTATCCCCAACTGGAGCGTGAGTCGCGCGACTTGATCCTCTATTTCATGAAACAAAGTTTCCCGGATCCCGAGCAGCTACTGAAGCCTTGGCCTGAGCTGGACTTACCCATCGTGATGGAAGAGGAACGCTTGCAACAGATCTTTACGGGTAATAACTATAAGGAAAACTACAAGATTTTGGTTCAGAATGTCCGCGACCGTGGTGCTTACGTGCCACCTTTGGTCAATGCCTACATGAGCCTCTCGTCAACCATGCGCTCGTTCGGAACGGCACTCAATCCGCCTTTCGGTAACGTAGAGGAGACGGGTATCTTGGTTACCATCAAGGACATTTATCCAGAGAAATACGAAAGGCATGCCTCCTTCGAACCTAATGAAAAACCTTTGCATTTAAGTTAAACCGATGATTATCAAAGACGCACATTTTGTAGCCAGTAACAGCAAGATTGACAAGTTGCCCAAGGACAACATGCCGGAATATGCCTTCATCGGTCGCTCCAATGTGGGGAAATCGTCACTTATCAACGCCTTGGTGCAGCGCAAGGGCTTGGCCAAGACCTCGGCTACTCCGGGTAAGACCATCGCCATCAACCATTTCGTGGTCAACAACCAATGGTATCTGGTGGATCTTCCAGGATACGGCTATGCCAAACGCTCCAAAAAGTCGCGTGAAGAGTGGAGGGTCATGCTGGCAAACTATATCTCGCGTCGGCGTAACCTGCTCTATACCTTCGTGCTGGTCGATTCACGCATTGAGCCGCAAAACAGTGATATCGGCTTCATGGAATGGCTGGGCGAGAACCAAGTGCCGTTCTGCATTGTCTTTACAAAGGCTGACAAACTGGGCAAGGCTGAATTGACTAAGAATATCGAGGCCTACAAAACACGGTTGCTGGAGGATTGGGAGGAGTTGCCGCCTGTTTTCATCACTTCGGCTGAAACCAAATTGGGGCGTGACGAGGTTCTCGATTTTATTGAACAACAAAATACGGAACTTGAAAACTATTTGAAAACCAAAGGATTATAATTAAATATACATATAAATACTATGAGTGGAATTGGAATTGGAATTTCGTTTGTTCTTGGAGGTCTTATCGGATGGGCTGCTGACCATCTGTTCAACAGAGGCGAGGAAATGGTGATACACCCGTTGCTGTGCATTATCTTTGGTATTGTGGGCGGAGTTGTTGGCAGCTGGGCACTTGGTACTTTACTCGGTGGAAGTGGATTGACGGACATTTTGGCCCAGGTTGGTGCCGGTGTCGCTGGATCAGTGTTGATCCTGTTGCTGATCAGACTCTTCGGGATGGGTGACGATTATTGATTCGTCAACTATTTGAGACGCACTTCGGTGATACCGCTTCCTCCGTGTTCGAGGGAGGCGTCACCGAAGTTTTGTATATCGTGGTCATGGCTGAGGAATTCCCGAATGAGCTTCCTTAAAATGCCATTTCCTTTTCCGTGAAGAATATTTACTTCCTTGATGCTGAGCAACTTGGCTTCGTCAAGATATTTTGCGACGCAGTCCAATGCCTCCTCGGCATGTTTTCCCCTGAGATCCAAGGTGAGATCGAAATGTTCGGCTTTCTCGCTGAGGGAGTCTGAGATCCCCGATTGCCATTTGCGAATGGCTTTCCTGCTTTCGGCACGACTCATTTTGTGTAGCTTGTCGGGCGAAGTGCGCAACCGTACCGAGTCGAAGAGGATGGTGGCATCGGTGTCGCTGATGGACACGATCTCACCCACGATTTCCATCTCCTCGATACAGACGGTATCGCCCACTTTCAGTTCGTCTTCGTTTTGAGGCTTTGCCTTTTTCGGCTCAGCCATCTTCTTGGCCGTCTCAACGATTTCTTCCTTGGTCTTCTGTAGGTTTTGTCGGCTCTCCTTGGTGCGTTCCTTTTCGGCTTGGGCCTCCTTGATCTCGCGTATGGTGCGCTCAATGCTGCTGTTGGCCTTGCTGATCAGCTCCTGGGCCTCGTTAGCGGCCTCCCGCATCAGCTGTTTTTTCTTGCCTTCCAGTTCGTTGAGCAGCTTCTTGTATTTATCCACCACTTCGCTCAACAGGGTGTCGGCAATCTCCAGCTCCCGCTCTTTCTTGCGGATGGCTTTCTTGTCAACCTCCAGTTGCTGCAGCTGTTGCTCGAACTTCAGGTGCTGCTCCCCGGTGATGTGCGATGCTTCATCGAGGATGTCCTTCGGGAAGCCGATCTTTCGGGCGATCTCGAAGGCGAATGAACTGCCGGGCTTGCCTGTGACCATGATATACATGGGTTGCATGAACTTGGTGTCGAACAGCATGGCGCCATTGACGATGCCCTCGTGGTGGTCGGCCAGCAGCTTAAGGTTGGCATAGTGGGTGGTGACGATGCCGAAAGCCTTTTTCTTGTTGAGTTCCAAAAGGATGGCCTCTGCGATGGCACCGCCTAACTGTGGCTCGGTGCCGGTGCCGAACTCGTCAATCAGGAACAACGAATGGTCGTCGGCGTGCTCCAGCAGCACCTTCATGTTGAGCAGGTGGGAGCTATAGGTGGAGAGGTCGTCAAGGATGCTTTGCTCATCGCCGATATCGATGAACAGGCTGTCGAACAGGCCACATTCCGAGTCGATGTGCATGGGTACGCATAGGCCGCATTGCAGCATGTATTGGATGAGACCTGTGGTCTTGAGGCAGACCGACTTGCCGCCGGCGTTGGGACCAGAGATGACCAAGATGCGGCTTTCAGAGTCAAGATGGAGGTCGAGCGGCACGATAAATTTGCCTTGTGACTTCAGCTTTTTCTCCAGCACGGGGTGACGCGCTTGGATCCAGTGGAAACACGGCTCGTCTTTGATGACGGGTTTCACCCCGCCGATGCTTTGGCTGAGCAGAGCCTTGGCACGGATGAAGTCAAGCTTTCCGAGCAGGTTCCAAGCTTTAAGAAGCTCAGGCAGTGAAGGGCGGATGCGGTCGGTGAATTGGGTGAGGATGCGCTGTATCTCGCGACGCTCAGCATATTCCAGCTCTTTGATCTCGTTGGAGGTCTCCACGATCTCGCTTGGTTCGATATAGACGGTCTGTCCGGTAGCCGACTCGTCGTGGACGAAACCTTTGATGGCTCGTTTGTCGCCGGCGTGGACGGGGATTACCATACGACCGTCGCGGATGGTAAGTTCGGCTTTCTGATCGACCCATCCCGAGGCCTTGGCATCACTCATGATCTGTCGGATACGGCGTTCGATGCCTCCTGACTTGCGGTGGATGTCGCGACGGATCTCCATCAGCTCGGGTGAGGCATTGTCGGGCATCTCGCCCTTGTCATCGACAAGACGGTTGGATTCGGTGAATACGATTTGATCGATCACGATGCCGTCGGTGAGGGCGCAAAGTTCGGGGTAGTCTTCACGGGATTCCGATTGTCCGAATTTCAGAATGTAGTTTAATGCATTCAGCGACGGCTTCATGGCAAACAGTCCTTCGAGGCTGATGCTCGTTCCCGGGATCTTGATATGCTGGAACTCTTCGCGCAGGTCGTGGAAGTCGCGCATCGGGAAAGGCACGCCATGTTGGAGCAGTTCCATGAATTCCACGGTCAGGTCGAGGCTTCGCTCGATGGTTTCTTTGCTGTTGCTGAAGGCCATCGCTTGGGCACGTTCCAGTCCCATGGCGCTGATGCAGTGCCCTTTGACAGCTTCCCTGATGTGGTTGAAGCCGATTTTTTGCTCGAAGTTTTCCGGGTGGATCATAGTGGTTGCAAAAGTAAGAATTCTTACCTTTGCACAAACAAACTTTTTAAAACATGATCCGTCTCGAAATCTGTGCCAACGGCATCAAAAGCCTGCGCAATGCCATGGATGGCTGCGCCCAATGCGTTGAACTCTGCGAAGCTCTCGAAGTGGGGGGATTGACACCTTCCTTTGGAACCATGGCCAAAGCCATCGATATCTCTTTTATCCCCATGCGGGTGCTCATCAGGCCGCGACCGGGCAATTACATTTACGACGAAGAGGAAGTCGAAATCATGAAGACCGACATCATGCTTTGCAAGAAGCTGGGGTTCGAAGGCGTGGTGATCGGTGCGCTCAACAATGAAGGCATGCTTGACATCGACACGTTGAAAGCCTTGATGGAAGCCGGCGAGGGACTGAAATTCACCTTCCACCGTGCCATCGATGCCTGCGTGAAGCCCTTTGAGGCCATGGAACAAATCATTGATTTGGGTTTCGACAAGGTTCTGACTTCAGGAGGAAAACCTACAGCAGAAGAAGGCGTTCCGATGATTGCCGAAATGCAGCTGCGCTATGGTGACCGTATCGCCATCATGCCAGGAGGCGGCGTCAACTTAGGCAACGTGATGGACATCGTCAACCAAACGGGGGTGGTCAACGTGCATGCTTCCTTGGGTCACTGGGTGCCGCGCTTCAACGAGAAGCTCTATCCCAACCAAAAAGACAACACGGGTGCTTCCATGGTCTGGACCGAGTCCAACTACGACATCATCTATGAAATGGAAAAATTGATTAATCCATAACGTCAAATTCTTACCTTTGAGCCGTAATTGTATCAAAAAATGAAAAAACACTGATTATTACAGCTTTAATAATGGCAGTTTCACCATGGGTTGCTCCTCCGAGCAAGGAAGTGATTGCGTTAGTGATGAAACTCCATATCATCGTGTAACCATCTCCCAAGACTATTATATTGGCAAATTTGAAGTGACGCAGGAACTTTGGGAGGCTGTGATGGGTACCAACTCACTATTAAGGGCTATGATTTCATACGCAATAAATACACGCTCGACTTTCCCAATGCTGAGGTGAAAGTGGGGTTCATGGAGAACTTCCTCAAGTCGTAAAGGTGTTTTATCATTTTTTGATTATTATTTTTTGATAATTATGACAAAAGTGCTATTTTTGCCTTAAAGCAATAATAGATAATCCTTTTGGAATAAAATGAAAAAAACACTCAGCATACTGCTTCTGCTATTGGCTTTTGTGTCATGTGCCCACCGCCAACCCGTTGTCGAACAAAATCTCAATAAAGGCTGGATGCTCACAGGAGATACTCTGGATATCAAAGATTTACCTGTCAGCGTGCCATCAGTGGTGCAACAAAACCTCTACGAAGCCGGGCTGATCCCACATCCCTACGAAGGAACCGTGGAGGATGGCTTGCTGTGGATCTCAGACCACCCTTGGACCTATTCGTTGAGCTTCAACATCGATCCCAAACTGCTTAAGAAAGAGGTGCTTGAGATTGTTTTTGAAGGTATCGACACCTATGCCGAGGTGCGCCTGAACGGCGAAAAACTCTTCGATGCCGACAACCAGTTCCGCACCTGGAAACAGGACGTGAAGCCATTGCTGAAGCCGACAAAAAACCGTCTCGAAGTCGCTTTTCCACGATACGACAGTCTCCAATTGGCACTCTATGAGCAGCATCACCCACGACTCCCCGAGAAATATGCCGTGTCACGCAAGGCACCGTATCAGCATGGATGGGACTGGGCTCCGAAATATAAGAACGTAGGCATTTGGAAGCCGGTCAAACTTGTGGGTTGGTCGAAAGCCAAGATGGATAACGCCTATATTGTGACCAACGAGGCCAATGCGAATCAGGCTAAATTGTCGCTCCACATCGATGTTGAAAGCACCGTTGAAGGCAAACTGACGGCTGAAGTCCTTGCTGACGGAGTGCCGATGCAGCACTTCCAGTTTTCGCAGGGACAGGGGAACCAACATAAAGTGTTCAGCTTTATGATTGAAAATCCGAGATTATGGTGGCCCAACGAGATGGGGGAACAGCCTCTTTATGATTTTGAGATTCAGTTGAAGGATGATGGCAAGTTATTGGATTCCAAAACGATACGGACGGGAATCAAGACCTTCCAGATGGTTCAGGAGCCTGATGAAGTGGGAAGTTCGTTCTATTTCAAGGTGAACGGACAGCCTTTCTATGCCAAAGGTGCCAACTACGTCCCCGAGGAGATGATCGAAACTTGGATTAAGCCCGAGAATACACTGAAACTGTTGCATTTGGCCAAAGAAGCCCATTTCAACATGTTGCGCGTATGGGGCGGGGGAATCTATCCTGCTGACGATTTCTTCAATATCTGCGACTCCTTGGGTATCTTGGTCTGGGAAGACTTCATGTATGCCGGCACGATGTATCCCTACGACGAGCCTTTCCTCAACAATGCCAAGATCGAGGCCTTGGAACAGGTGAAACGCTTGGCTTCGCATCCTTCGCTTGCCCTGTGGTGCGGCGGCAACGAGATCTCCGAAGGCTATTACAACTGGGGTTGGCAACAGTCGCTGGGATGGTCGGAAGAGGATGACCGTGCCATCAAAGCCGGCTACGACCGCTTGTTTGAGGAAATACTGCCATTGGTGGTCGATACCTACGACGGCACGCGTCCCTATTGGCCCAGCTCACCGTCGAAAGGCTGGGGCCGACCCGAGAGCCTGACTGAGGGCGATGTGCACTACTGGGGCGTGTGGTGGGGCGAACAGCCCTATGAGATGTACCGCGAGAAAGTAGGCCGTTTCAACAGTGAATACGGCTACCAGAGCTATCCCGATTACGCCACCTTGCAACAGATGGCCCAAGGTGAAGAGCTGAGTATGGACTCCAAAGTGATTGCGGCCCATCAAAAACATCCGCGTGGCACACGGCAAATCGATGACTTCATCCAGCGTTATTATCCTACCGTCCAGCCCAAGGATTTTGAGGAATATGTCCATTTGAGCCAACTTTCGCAAGCCTATGGCATGGAGGTCGCCATCGAGGCGCATCGAACGGCCAAGCCTTACAATATGGGTACACTCTACTGGCAGCTTAACGATGCCTGGCCGGTGGTGTCATGGTCTTCAATCGACTATTACGGCCGACCCAAAGTGTTTCAAGAACGGCTGAAAACGCTGTTTGCCCCGGTGTTGCTTTCGCTCGATCCCAAGGATCATCAGGTGTGGGTGACTTCCGACTTGCTTCGAAACATCGACGGCACGTTGACCGTGTCGGTGGTCGATAGTGGTGGAAACAGCCTCTTCGAACAACAAGTGAAGGTGGAGATGAACGCCAACCAAAACAGGAAGTATTATATTGAAGGCTTGTGCGATTGCCTGTTGAAGGTAGAACGGGGAAAGGCCTCGGTTAAGCTGGAACTTGCGGAAAACGGAGCGCTTACCGCCGAACGTTGCGTCGAGCTTCGTTGATGTAGCAATCTGCCGTGTAATAAGCTGTTAATAGGGTTTTTGCGGTGCGTTTGTAAAGCCTTGCGCTGAGTTTTGGGAAGAGTCCGTCGTCTTCATCCATCTCTTCAATCAATTCCGTTTCCTCGATGGGATTCAACGCTGCCAGATAGTATTCCAGATCCATGTCGATTCGGCTTTCCATGAGCATTTCATAGTTGCTTTGATGCCATTCAATCGCATTTGACTTGATGGACGCCAAGGTTGGGATCACCTCTGCTTGTGAAAGCATCATTGGCTCTTCACGCTCAACAATGGGAGTTGGGAGAGGAACTGCTTTCACTGACGAAGGCTTCAGCTTCATTGGAGTTTCAGGGACTTCAATCTTTGCAAGGGTCTTTGGGGTCAGGCTGGAGATGATGGCTATTTCTTCTCGGATGGGTTTTTGCCTGTTCATGAAATGCACGCCGATTCCGATGAGCAGGGCGATAGAGGCTGCCGTGGCCATGATCTTTGCGAACAAGGGCATCACGACGGCTTTTGGTTTCGTCAAGCTGTCTTTTTGGGTGAAGACAATGGATTCGTCAGGAACCAACTTGCTGGCGCAAAAGAGCTTGAAGTCGTCTTCCAATTCGGGATGCTGGGCTACAAAGGCTTCCACTTCGCTCATCTCGGCGGCGTTGAGCTGGCCTTCCATATAGTCCACAAACCGTTCTTCGTAGTTTTCCATGTTCGTTTTCATGACTCAATATCAATTAGGTTGTCCATGCTTTTCAGATAGTTTTTCAGGGCGGTGCGGCCTCTGAAGATATAGACTTTCACTTGCGATTCAGTCAGTCCGGTGATGGTGCCGATCTCCTCGTAGGAATAGCCTTCGTAGTCGCGGAGCAGGATCACTGAAGCCTGAACCTCTGGTAGGGTGGCCAGGGCTTTGTGAAGCACCTCTTGCACGTCGGGATAGGGTGTTGCGGTTGTAGCGACGATGCACGCATCGTCGCTACAGGTGTTCGAATAGTCTTTTCTTCTGGTTTGATCCACCAAGGTGTGGTAGGCGGTGGTGAAGAGGTATGACTTGGCTTTCTCCTTGGGTATGGCATCTCGCTTTTCCCATACTTTAGTGAAACTGTCTTGAACGATATCCTCCGCCATCTCGCGGTTCCGTATATTGGAAAGGACGAACCTGAACAGTCCGTCTGAGAAGTGTTGAACGCACTTGTTGTATTCGTCCTTTGTCATATCAAGTAGGTAAGTTTAGAAATTCAGGCTCAATCCGAAGCTGAAGGTGTGGACTTCGGGGGCTTTGTCTTTTGCGAAGAGTGGCAGGAGGTTGTAGCTGGCGTAGAATCCGAAGTCGCTGCTTCCGGCACGTAGCGATGCATCGAGCTTGAAGCGGTTGACCCAATAGTCGTTGTGGGTTTTGATTGCCACGCTGTCTTTGAATTTGACTTTGGTCCAGGTGTCAACGCGGAAACCGGCTGTGGCACCCAGGGCGACGTAAAAGTGTCGCGTCGGTCTGACCTCCACCATCAGGGGGGCTTGGAGATATAAAACGCCCAACTTGCTTCTCCTTACTGCACCTTCAGTGGCCTCATCAATGGCGTTGCAGATCAGCTGGTCGCCTTTCTCGAGTCGTGTGGGGGTATTGAAGCTGTAGTTGTTCCAACCCAGGCCGATACCGGTGTACATACCGACGCTATGGGTGCGGTTGAAGGCTACGCCAACACCGGCGATGTTGAAGTTGAAATTCCAGCTTTTCAGCGGGCGAAGCTCCAACAAGCTATAATCGGTTGGAAGCAGGGCGTTGGGGTCGTTTCCTACGAATAGCATGTTCAGGCCGGCATCCACGCCTTCCCAATGGGGATCGAAGAGGAGGCTTTTATACACCCTGCGGCTACCATTGTCGCTGCTATATTCCCATTCCCAGTCGGATTTGCCTCTTGGGGTCTTCGAGATGTTCAAAGAATCGGCAATGAAATTGTTGAACTCAAGGTCGCCCAATCCAGAAACGGTCGCCTCAAGGTAATGGCAATGCCCGTTGAGTGTCAGATCGCCGACACCGCTCAAAACGGCCTTGATGGTGTCACATTCCACCGTAAGATTGGCATCACCGGCTCCTGATACCAAGATGTCAAGACAGGGCATCGTCAGTTTGTTCTTGCACTCCACGTCGCCGGCACCCGTGACCTTCAGTTCGCGTAATTCGGGTATGGTAACGTCGTAATCCCTATAGGAGCTGAGAACGATTTTCTGGTCGTTGGTAAAAGTGATGGGGGAGCCGTCGCTTTTGATTTCCAAGACATCACCTTGTTTAAGAGTCACGTCGCCGGCACCAGCCACGACCAATGTCCTTTGTGCCATCATGCCCGACATGCCGAGCATCAGCATCATCATTGTAATAATTCCTTTTTTCATACGTTTATTTGGTGTTTGTTGTTTGTCCTTAAAAACACCAATTAGACGCATCAAAATTAAAAATGTTACAGCTTTCTTGAAATATTATTTACTTTTGCCAACAAATTATTGCGCATTATGGTATTGAATTACATTACTTGGAACGTTGATCCAGTGGCATTGGCACTGGGTCCGGTGCAAATTCGCTGGTACGGCATTTGCTGGGCAGTGGGCTTTCTGCTGGGTTATATTTTGATGAGCAAGATGTATAAGCATGAGAAGATGCCGGAATGGTCGATGGATTCCTTGTTGATCTATATGCTGGTTTCGACGGTGATCGGCGCCCGCTTGGGCCATTGCCTGTTCTATGAGCCTGAATATTACCTCTCGCATCCAGTGGATATTTTGAAGATCTGGGAAGGTGGACTGGCCAGCCACGGCGGTGCCATCGGCATTTTGATCGGTTTGCTGCTTTATGTGCGCAATTTCAACAAGTCAACCAAAAAGGCGAAGGGTGAGAAGACGCATATCACCTATCTCTGGATTCTTGACCGCGTGGTGGTCCCGGTTTGCCTGGTGGGTTCTTTAATCAGGTTGGGCAATGTGTTCAACCATGAGATCTATGGCACCCCGACAACCCTGCCTTGGGGCTTTGTGTTCATGCGTGGCAACGAGCAGTTCTTCGATGCCGAAGGCAACTTGCTGCCCTGCCATCCCACGGGTCTCTACGAGGCGTTCTTCTGCCTGGTGACGATGGGACTCCTGCTGTGGATGTTCTACAAGCGCAATGTCGGCGACAAGCGTCCCGGTTTGATGTTCGGCACCTTCCTGGTGATCGTCTTCGGATCGCGCATCGCCATTGAGTTCCTGAAGAACGTGCAGGTGGCCTTCGAGAAGAACATGACCTTTGATATGGGCCAATGGCTCAGCGTCCCATTCGTTATCGTGGGTATCGTGATGATCGTAAGATCCTTTAAGGTCAGTAATTCAGCAGGTAGTCGTTCATGATGGTGTCCAATTCGTCTTTCATTTCCTGACGGTCGTACTTCTTGGCGGTCATTTGCATCTGGGCTAGGATAGAGACCTGCTCATCGATGTCTTCTTCGAAGTATTCAACGAATCGCGGCTTCATGCCAAGGTAATAGTCGGCTTTGTCCTTGGCGTTTTTCACCAGTTTCCTCATAGCGTCGTCGCCCTTCTCCATCGCTCCGCTGCGGTAGTACAGCTCGGGTAGTTGATAGAGACGAAGCTCGAATGGGAATTTCTCGTTGGGGAAGAATTCCTGGTACTTGTCCATCACGATGACAGCGGAGTCGTATTGCTGGTGGCTCACCAAGCTTTGGGCAAGGCGGAGGTAGCTTTGCCGTGCGAAATCGGTGTTGCGCATGCTCTCGCGGTCAGGTACGACGCCCTCTTCGTTCAAACTGCCCCAGGTGGCTTTGTTGACCAAAAGGTCATAGCTGCCATCGCGGTAAACGCCGCCAAGGCCTTTGTAATAATCCTCGGCTTTCACGGGGATGAAACGGTAGGAGAGGCCTTCCATGTGGAGGTATTCAGAAATGCCGAGCACCGAGGCCATGTCGTTGAAAGAGGTGAAATAGACGGGACGCTCCCAGTTGTTGGTGGCCATGAAGTCGAGCAGCAACAGCGCATTCTTGTATAAATAGGTGTCCTTGATCTCCCAACGGATCTCGTCAACGATGTCGTCTTGCATGCTCTCAGGGACGATGCCGTTGCGGATGCAGGCTTCCTTGTCAACAGTGAGCTTTAAGGTACGGACGGGCATATAGTGCGTGGAGGCGCCTGTGGTATAGTACTTCACGGCTTTCGGGTTGTGGATGAAGTCGATGACTTGCTTCAACTCCATGTATTTGCCTTTGAACGACTCTTCCTCGATAACGCGGATGGATTCGTTGATGCCGTTGTCGTATTCATGAGCTGTCAAGGTCAGCGGGAGTTTCTCGGAATCATACACCTTGCGTCCCATCTGGTGGGCATACCAGTAGCCTGACGACAGCATGTAGTTGACCACGCGCACATCGGTGCGGAAGCCCTCCACCTCCTGGATGTACCAAAGCGGGAAGGTGTCGTTGTCACCACGGGTGAAAATCACCGCGTTGGGCGGCAGCTGTGCCAAGTAATTCCGTGCCCAGTCGCGGGCTGAGGTCTTGCCGGAACGGTTATGCTCATCCCAGCCATTCGAGGCCAAGATGCCGGGAACGGCACCGAGGCATATCAAGGTGACCAATACGGTGGTAATCAGGTTCTTGCTCTTAGTGAGACGCTCGATCCAGTCGATGATGGCCAACACGCCGAGGCCGATCCAGATGGCAAAGGCATAGAAGGATCCGGCATACGAATAGTCGCGCTCACGAGGCTGGTAAGGTGTCTGGTTCAGATAGACCACGATGGCCAAACCTGTCATGACGAAGAGCAGGAAGATGACCCAACTCGACTTGAGGTCCTTGCGGATCAGCCAGAACAGGCCGAAGAGGCCGAGAATGAGGGGCAGGAAGTAATATTTGGTTCTTCCGGGATTCTGCAAACAGTCCGGGAGGTTGCTCTGGTCGCCGAGGCGCGCGCTGTCGATGGCGTCGATGCCACAGATCCAGTTGCCGTGCTTCAAGCTTCCTTGGCTCTCAATGTCATTCTGGCGACCGACGAAGTTCCACATGAAATAACGCCAATACATCCAGTTGCATTGATAGCTGATGAAGAAGCGCAGGTTCTGTGCAAAGGTGGGCTTGTTGACCACCTGGGCGGTTCCGTCGATGGTACGCACCGTGACTTTGTCGCCTTGTATCGCGCCGCGCTTGTCCTTGCGGTAGGTCTCATACATGGAGACGTGCCTCGGCTGGTTGCTCCACATTCGGGGGAACAGGGTCTTCGCCTCGGAGGGATACTCCGGCTGGGTGTTGAGCTTGTTGTCGGTGATCACGTAGCGACCGGCTTTTTTGTCCTTGACATAGATGGGCTTGCCGTCCGAAGCGTCAGAGATGGGTGCGTTATAGTATGGACCGTAGAGCAATGGCCACGATCCGTATTGCTCACGGTTCAAGTAGGCCAGCATCGAAAGGGCATCCTTAGGCTCATTTTCATTAATAGGAGTGTTGGTGTTGGCACGGATAACCAGCATGAAGAATGATGAATAGCCGATCAAGATGAACATGAACGACAGGATGGCAATGTTGCCAATGACTTTCTTGCGTTTTGTGGTGAAGATCAATCCCCAGGTGATAAGGCCGATCAACAAGGCGAAATAGACGATGGTGCCCAAGTTGAACGGAGCGCCAAGACTGTTGACGAAGAAGAGTTCGAACTTGCCAGCCATGTTGACGATCTGCGGCACGAGGAACATGTTGATGAGCCACAGCATCGCCACTGAGACTAAACCGGCCACCAGGAACCCTCTGAAGCTCGTCTTCTTCCACTTCTTGAAGTAAACCACATACACGAAGGCGGGGATGCACAGCAGGTTGAGCAGGTGCACGCCGATGGACAGGCCGATCAGGAAGGCGATCAGGATGATCCAACGGTTGCTGTCGGGGTCGTCGGCCACGAGTTCCCACTTCAAGATGGCCCAGAAGGTGACTGCGGTGAAGAACGACGACATGGCATAGACCTCGCCCTCAACGGCGTTGAACCAGAACGACTCGGTGAAGGTATAGGCCAAGGCACCGACGAAAGCGGCTGCCAACACGCCAACCTTGTTTTTCAAAGGCGCATCTTCGCCTTCCTTCATCCATATCTTGCGGGCAATCATCGTGATGCTCCAGAACAGGAAGGTGATCGTCAAACCACTGCAGATGGCCGACATCGCGTTGACCATCATGGCCACCTTGGTCACGTCGCCAAACGCAAACAGGGTGAAGAAACGGGCGATCAGCTGGAACAATGGTGCCCCGGGCGGGTGACCCACTTGCAACTTGAATGAGGTTGAGATGTATTCGCCACAGTCCCACCAACTTACGGTAGGCTCCATGGTCATGAAATAAACAACGGTGGCTATGATACCTACAAGCCATCCGATCATGTTGTTTAACTTCTTAAATGTCATGTTTCTTTGGATTGAAAGTGCAAAAATACAAAAAATATCAAAAAAACCTTGCAGTTAACAAAAAAAGCCGTATCTTTGCACCCGCATTCAAACGAATGTAGGTGTCGAGTGGTGTAATGGCAGCACTGCAGATTTTGGTTCTGCCTGTCAAGGTTCGAATCCTTGCTCGACAACATGTTGGAAGTGGAGAAAACCTGCTACGGGATGTAACAGGTTTTTTTATTGTTAAACCGTTAAACGACCTAAACCCCGAAGGGCTCACCGACCAACGGGAGGTAACGGCCAAAAGCTAATAGCCCAGGGCAACGCCCTGGGTCAAAAAGAAACCGAAAATGGAACGCCCTGAAAGGGCAAAAGAATAATGATAAACAAAGAACAAATATCAGAATTAGTGGAAGAAGCCCTCGCCGACAGCGACCTCTTCCTCGTTGAAGTGAAAGTGAAACCCGCCAACGTCATCGAGGTGTATGTCGATGCCGACACGGCCGTCAACATCGACCAATGTGTGGCCATCAGCCGTTATGTGGAAGGCAAATTGGATCGCGATGTCGAGGATTTTGAGCTGAGCGTGTTCTCGTGGGGACTCAGCGGTGCCCTGAAAATGGATCGCCAGCTGAGGAAATACATTGGCAAGGACGTGGAGGTTAAAACCAAGGAACTTGGCAAATTGCAAGGCCAGCTGTTGGACTTCAATGACGAAAGGGTGGATGTCATCATCGCTCCCCAAAAGGCCTCGAAGAAGAAACCGGACGAAGAGCCAAGGATCCTCCCTTTGGATCGCAAAACCACTGAAATCAAACCCGCAATAATCTTTTGATTTTTGAATCTTTAAATTTTTAAATCTTTGAATTTTAAATATTTAAATCACATATAATGGAAAATTACAAATTAGTTGAAACTTTCTCAGAATTCAAAGAATTCAAGAACATCGATCGTGAAGCCATGATGCGTATCATCGAGGATGTGTTCAGAGGTATGTTGAACAAGAAATTCGATACCGATACCGAGGACTTCATCGATATCATCGTCAACGTTGACAAGGGCGACTTCGAGATCTATCACAATCGTACCGTGGTTGACGACGACGAACTCGAGGATCCGCTCCGTCAGATCAAGTTGTCGGACGCCATCCGTATCGAACCCGACTTTGAGGTGGGTGACGATGTGTCCGAGATCTTGAAGATCGAGAGCTTTGGCCGCCGCGACATCCTTGCCCTGCGCCAGAACCTCCAGACCAAGATCAGTGAGTATCAGAAGGAAAACATCTTCCAGAAATACAAGGACAAGGTTGGTGAGATCATCAATGCTGAGGTCAACCACGTGTGGAAGCGCGAGATCGTGGCCATCGACGATGAGAACATCGAGCTGATCCTGCCCCGCAACGAACAGATCCCGTCTGACATTTATAAGAAAGGTGAGAGCGTCCGCGCCATCGTCAAGAGCGTCGAGAACGTCAACGGTTCACCGGTCATTACCCTGTCGCGTACCTCCGAGGTCTTCCTGCAACGCCTCTTCGAGGCTGAGGTTCCTGAGGTTTACGACGGCCTGATCACCATCAAGAAGATCGTCCGTGAACCTGGTCAGCGCGCCAAGATCGCTGTGGAATCCTACGACGACCGTATCGACCCCGTCGGCGCTTGCGTCGGTATGAAGGGATCGCGTATCCATGGTATCGTCCGCGAGTTGCGTAACGAGAACATCGATGTCATCAACTGGACCACCAACCCGACGCTGTTCATCACCCGCGCCCTCAGCCCGGCTAAGATCAGCAGCATCGTCCTCGACAATGAGAACATGCTCGCCAACGTATATATGGACAACGACCAGGTCAGTCTCGCCATCGGCAAGGGCGGCTACAACATCAAGCTGGCCGGCAAGTTGACAGGCTACAACATCGATGTGTATCGCAACAGCGAAATCACTCCCGACGAGGAGGATGTTGATCTCCAAGAGTTCTCCGATGAAATCGAACAGTGGGTCATCGACGCCCTTATCGGCATTGGCTGCGACACCGCCAAGCAGGTGTTGGCCATCAGCCCCGAGGAAGTCGCGCGCCGCGCCGACCTTGAGATAGAGACCGTCAACAACGTCTTCAAGATCCTCAAGGCCGAGTTTGAAAATGATGCCGAATGATGCTTTAAGGCACGAATCACATATTATTAACTAAGAGAAGAAACAATGTCCGAAGAATCAAATTTCACCATTCGATTGTCGAAAGCGGCAAAAGAATTTAACGTGGGCATGGGCACCATCCTGGATTTCCTCGCCAAGAAGGGATTTCAGGTGGACTCATCACCCAACACGAAGCTCACATCGGAGATGTATGCGCTGCTCGTGAAGGAATACCAGGGCGAAAGGGACGTGAAGAACGAGGCGAAGAAACTGGGTGACCTCTCCTATAAAGGAGGCTCGGTTTCGGTGGATTCGGCCGTGCAAACATCGGCAAACAATAAGGAAGAAGAGGATACCGAAGAGGTGTTTATCCGCACCAGCACCATAAGCCCTCAGACCATAGTGGAGAAAACGGCTCCGGTCTCTGTCGAAGAGAAAAAGCCAGAAAAGAAAGAGACCGTTGTCCAAGAAGAGACTTCAAGCAGCGAGAGTCCGCTGAAAGTGATCGGCAAGATCGATCTCGACAGCCTGAACGCCAAGACTCGTCCCGACAAGAAGTCGAAGGAAGAGAAACAGCGCGAAGCCAAGGAAAAGGCTGACCGTGAGAAGGCTGAGAAAGCCGAAAAGGCAAAACAGGCCGAAGCGGCCAAGAAAGCGGAAGAAGCCAAGAAAGCCGCTGAAGAAGCTGAGAAAGCCGAAAAGGCAGCTGCCCAAGCTCCTGTCGAGCCTAAGTTCATCAAGACCGAAGTCCAGAAGCTGGAAGGCCCTAAGATCCTCGACAAGATAGAACTCCCTGAAGAGCGCAAACGCGGTAAGCAACAGCCCGTGGCTTCGTCGGAGGGTGCTGGCGACCCCAAGAAGAAGAAACGCAAACGCATTGCCGGAAAACCCGAAAACGTACCCGGAAAACCTCAGCCTGAACAGCAAGGCAAGAAGAACCCCAAAAAGGAGAAAGGCAAGCCTCAACCCAAACATGAGGAGAAGGTGGAACTCTCCGACGAGGAGATCTCGAAGCAGATCAAGGACACCTTGGCCCGCCTGTCGCCATTGGGTAAGTCCAAGACCTCAAAGCACCGTCGTGAGAAACGTCAGCAGGTGGCTGGCAGCATGATGGAAGAGCAGATGCGCGCCCAGGAGGAGAAGTCCATCCTGAAGGTGACAGAGTTCGTTACTGCCAACGACTTGGCTGTCATGATGGGCGTGCCGGTGACCAAGGTTATCGCTACCTGCATGGGTCTGGGTATGCCTGTCTCCATCAACCAGCGTCTCGACGCTGAAGCCCTTTCGGTGGTGGCCAGTGAATTCGGCTATCAAGTAGATTTCGTCAGCGCTGACGTACAAGAGGCTATCGCCGAGACCGAAGAGGTTGACCATGAGGAAGACATGGTGCCACGCGCTCCCGTCGTCACCGTCATGGGTCACGTTGACCACGGCAAGACCAAGCTCCTCGACTACATCCGTAACACCAACGTGGTGGCCGGTGAGGCTGGCGGTATCACCCAGCACATCGGTGCCTACGAGGTGACCACGGCCAGTGGCAAGAAGATAACCTTCCTCGATACCCCTGGCCACGAGGCGTTCACCGCCATGCGTGCCCGTGGTGCCAAGATGACTGACGTCGCCATCATCGTCATCGCTACTGACGACAACGTGATGCCGCAGACCGTCGAGGCTATCAACCACGCCCAGGCAGCAGGTGTCCCGATTGTGTTCGCACTCAATAAGATCGATAAGCCTACGGCTAATCCCGATAAGATCCGTGAACAGCTCTCCAAGATGAACATTCTGGTGGAAAGCTGGGGCGGTAAGTATCAGGAGCAGGAAATCGCCGCCAAGACTGGTCTCCATGTGGATGAACTGCTGGAGAAGGTATTGCTTGAGGCTGAGTTCCTCGACCTGAAGGCCAATCCCAACAAGCTTGCCAAGGGCACTGTGATCGAATCGGCATTGGACAAAGGCCGTGGTTATGTGGCCAAGATCTTGGTGCAGGGCGGTACCCTCCGCGTTGGCGACATGGTGCTTGCCGGCACCACCTATGGTAAGGTGAAGGCCATGTTCAACGACCATAACCAGAAGATCCAAGCCGCTGGTCCTTCAACGCCTGTGCTGCTGTTGGGCCTCAACGGCGCTCCCCAGCCGGGCGACACCTTCAACGTGATGACCGACGAGCGTGAGGTGAAGGACATCGCCAACCGCCGTGAGCAGCTGCAGCGTGAACAGACACGCCGTACCAGTCCGCACATCACCTTGGACGAGATCGGACGCCGTATCGCCATCGGCGACTTCAAGGAACTCAACGTCATCGTCAAGGCCGACGTGGACGGCTCCGTGGAGGCTTTGTCCGACTCCTTGCTCAAGCTCTCTACCGAGGAGGTGCAGGTCAACGTCATCCACAAGTCGGTGGGTGCCATCAGCGAGTCCGACATCATGTTGGCTTCTGCATCCAACGCCGTCATCGTGGGCTTCAACGTGCGTCCTACCGTTCAGGCCCGCAAGCTGGCCGAGCAGGAGAAGATCGATATCCGCATCTACTCCATCATCTATCAGGCCATCGAAGAGATCAAGGCCGCTATCGAAGGTATGTTGGCTCCTGAGATCGAGGAAGTGGTCACCTGCAACCTCGAGATCCGTGAGACCTTCAAGATCAGCAAGGTCGGCACCATCGCCGGCTGTATGGTCTTGGACGGCAAGATCACCCGTAACACGAAGATCCGCATCATCCGCGATGGCATCGTGATCTACACGGGCACTCTCGGCTCCCTGAAGCGTTACAAGGACGACGTCAAGGAAGTCGCCGCCGGCATGGACTGCGGTCTCAACATCGAGAATTTCAACGACATCAAGGTCGGCGACATCATCGAAGGTTACACCGAGAAGGAGATCGCCAGGAAGCTCTGATGCGTCATAGAGGATAGCGACGCTTTGCGTCATTGCGAGGGCCGCGAGCGTAGCGTGGCGGTACGAAGCAATCCACATAGATTAAATGTGGATTGCTTCTTTTTTTATACCATCGTGCTTGATGGAAGAATTCTGAGGTTTTTTTGAAGTAATTTGTGGAAATCTTCCAACGACATGTGCCCTTCAGGAATTGGATGGATTGTATGCTCAATTCTATCTTCCTCAAAGATGTTTTCCAATTCCTCTTTTACTTGTTCAAAGTATTCGCTATCTTCTAAATCGTATTTGTCTTCAACCATTAAAGGACTTTTTTATTTCACCATGAAAAATAATCAATATTTTTGAAAATCGCAAGTGAGTACGGATTTCTTTTTATGCCTAATTCATTTGTGAATTATTAAAAAAAACTGCTATCTTTGCCCAATCTTGTAAAGAAATAGCAAGATAGACATATTGAGAGAAGGCATTTGTCTGATGCTTGTTCTTGGATTCATTGAACCTAGGAAATTCAATATCTCCAATCGGGAACACAGCAAAGGCAGGTGCCCACGTGTTAAAGCGTGGGTATCTGACCTGCTTGTGATTGGAGAGGTTTCCTAGGACCTAATGGATCAACAGGCGGCGAAAGATACCCCGCTTTCTTTTTGTATGTAGCGAAACTTGGTGGAATGTTACATCAAAAACGGAACAATATGAAAAGATTTTTACTGGCTGCAATGCTGTTTGGGCTATGGACAATGTGTCATGCCCAGAAAGTGGAGACGGTGTCGGAACGTTTTCACTACCAGTACCTGAAACAGGAAACGAAACCGACCATCGAACAAATACAAAAGGACAACGTGGAGCGCCAGCGCAATTGGCAAGAGGAGTTCGAGGCGATGCGCACGACCCTCGACGACACGGACCGCATCTCCGACAACGTTCGGGTGACGGTGACCACCGACGTGAAGTACCCCGACCTGATCGTGTCGTTGGCCTACGAGACGGTGATCGTGACCGACGCCGCTGATGACTACGGTCTGGGCAAATACGCCATCGGCGACTCGAAGGCCTGCACGTTCATGTGCAACTTCTTGAAGGACAAAATGGAGAATGAGCTTGCCGAATACCTGAAGCCTGACACTAAAGTCGATGTGAAGATCACAGGGACAACCGACGGTACGCCGATCCGCTCCAAGATCGACTACAACGGCGAGTACGGCGACTTTACCGACAAAGACATCGTCTTGAATGGGAAGCCTTACAAAATGACGGTGACACGCCAAACAGGAGTGAAGACCAATGGCCAGCTGGCCTTTTTGCGCACACAAGGTGTGGAGCAGTTCCTGAAGGCACAAGTGGAGCCGTTGAGGCACACGGAGAACACTTTCCAGAGCTTCGCCGTGGAGAACAAGGAAAAGGGTGGAGGCTACCGCCGTGTTTCGGTGGAAATGACCATCCATGATGCTTTCGCCGATGTTGAACCTGAAAACACCGAGAAGCCATGAAAAATGTAAGATTATTAGCGACAATCCTATTGGTAATAGGAGCGCAAGCACTCATGGCTCAGGACCATGTGACGAACATCCGAACCCAGCAACAGGACAAGATGGTGGTCATCAAGTATGACCTTTCAACCCGTTCTGAGGTAAAAATGCTCATCTCAATCGATGACGGACAGCATTACACCGACACGATGAAGGTGACGGGTATGGTGAACAAGATCGTTCCCCAGGGAAAGAACAAGATCATCCGTTGGCAGGCTTTTAAGGATCTGGGCTATGGCGACTATCCAGAGATCAGGTTCAAGTTCATCACTGAGGAGAAGAAATTGGCACCAAGGCCCAAACGGATTCCCAACATTACTTTCATCACCCTGAACGGTGCCTACACCAACACGCAAAACCCCTCGGTTGGTTTCACCTTCGGGCAAGTTGAGAAATACGGCTGGTTTGCCTCGGTAATGAGCGGTTTCCACTTTGCGGGACTTGCACCGGCAGCCGTAAGCGATGAGAATGGCTTTGTCGGTGAGGACTTGCCTTTCTACAAGGACGAATATGCCCATACCGCCCTCTCCATCATGGGCGGCGGTGTGATGCGCCTGAACGACATGATGTATCTCAAAGCGGGTTTGGGCTTCGGCAACCGCTCGCTTTCATGGAAGACCTTGGACGACCGCTGGGTGCGCAACGGAGGCTATTCCGCTGTTGGCGTTGATGTGTCGGCAGGCATGATGTTCAACTTCGGAGGTTTCATCCTCTCGTTGGATGCCGTGACCACCAACTTCAAGATCTTCGAAGGCAGAATAGGATTGGGATATAGTTTTGAAAACCGTTAAAACCGAATGATTATGAAAAAGTTAAGCATATTATTACTGGCACTTTTGGCAGTTCTTGTTTCTTGCAAAAAGACACCTGAAGTAAACTTGGAATACGTTGACGTGGAGCGCGACCTGATTACCGTTGGCACTACCACCGCCACAATTCAGTGTGATTATGAGTACATTGCCACTTTGAAGAAAGCTTACCTCTATTATGGTGAAGGTGAAGATGCAGCTGAAATGGCTTCCATTGAAATGAGAGTGGTTCAGAAAACGTTGTATGTGGAGCTTTCTGGCTTGAAGGAAAACACCACCTATAGTTATTATTACGAGTTTGCGAACGGCTTCAACTCCATGCGGTCTGCCACAAAGACTTTCAAGACTGAGGCTGGTGGTAGTGGTGGAGGTGACGAACCTCCAACGCCATCCGAAATAACGCTACCCACTGTTGTAACCTCTGAAGTAACCGAGATTACCACCAATTCCGCCCTTTGCGGCGGCGAAATAACCAATGATGGCGGTGCCGAAGTGACCGAGCGAGGCATCTGCTGGAGCACCAACGCCAATCCTTCTTTGAATGATAACCACATCGCTTCTGGAACAGGAACAGGTGCTTTCACCACAATGATGGATAGTTTGGCGGCAAGTACTACCTATCATGTCCGTGCCTATGCTACCAATGAGAAGGGCACTGCATATGGGTTGGATAGGGAGTTTACGACACTTTCAAGTGGAGGAGGAAGTGGTGATGCTCCAACTGGAGCTATCAACGGATTGTTCACCATCAACAACAGCGGCGACCAAGTATATTTCTCACAAGGGAATTTGCAGTATACAAAAACGACTCAAACATGGAGTTTTATGGCACATCAGTATGACATTGTTGAAGTTGATGGACAAAATGTTGGTGTGGATTATGCAAACCAAGATATAATAAGTTTGTTTGGCTGGGGTACAAGTGGCTATAATCATGGAGCAATTGCTTACCAACCATGGAGTACCAGTAATAATTATGGAGACTATTATGCTTATGGTAATTGGGATTACAACCTTTTCGACCAGACAGGGATGGCGGACTGGGGGTACAATGCCATCGTCAATGGTGGCAATGTTGAAAATAATGGCTGGCGTACATTAACACGCACTGAATGGAATTATGTCCTTAACATTCGTAATACTAAAACAGGTATGCGTTATGCAAAAGCTAAAGTGAATGGCGTTAGCGGGCTCATCCTTCTGCCTTATAATTGGGATGCTTCTAACTATGCACTGAATGATGTAAATGGCGGCAATTATAATAGTAACTCCATCGGTGTTGAGGAATGGACGGCCATATTGGAAACAAATGGAGCAGTTTTCCTGCCAGCAGCAGGTCTTCGCAATGGGAGTGGATTTAGCTTCGTGGAATCTTACGGCAATTACTGGACGAGTTCGGGTATGACTGGTTGCAATGGCGCGTTTGGATTGTACTTCGGTAGTGATGATATTGGTGTAAGCGGTTATGACGGCACAAGTGGTAGGTCGGTGCGTTTGGTGCGAGATGTGATTTCTCATCCCTCAAATACTACACCTACCGTCATTACTTCCGATGTATCAGACATTACTTCAAACTCTGTCGTTTGTGGCGGTGAAGTAACCAATGATGGCGGTGCCGAAGTAACAGAAAGAGGCGTCTGCTGGAGTGTAAATGCCAATCCAACTTTGAATGACAGCCATATTGCTACGGGAACTGGAATAGGTGCGTTTACTGCTGAAATAAGCGATTTGGAAGCCAATACAACCTATCATGTCCGTGCTTATGCAACCAACGAAAAAGGCACTGCATACGGTTTGGATAAAGAATTCAAAACGCTTTCAGGTGGCGGCGGTGGCTCAATAGATGGGTATTTTACCATAGAAAGCCTTGAGGATGACAACACCATTACGTTATACATACCTGGTGACATCGATTCCCAGTGCCTTGCCTCTGTATCCTATTCTACTGACGGAACCACATGGACAACACTTAACATTGATGCAACAGATCAAACAATTTCCGTTACCCTGAACCGGGGAGAAACTGTTCGTTATAAAGGACAAGGGTTGCAATATGCTAAAAACTGGGAGGTGGAGAAACATAGCTGCTTCAACACTTCAGGTAATATTACTGTTTCTGGTAACATCATGAGTTTGCTTTACGGTGATGGCTTTGCCAACACAACGGTTTTCCCATCTGGATCATCTCATTCATTTGAAGGATTGTTCCAAGGAAACGACAAGTTAATGTCCGCAATAAATTTGGTTTTGCCAGCCACTTCTTTAGTAGACGTGTGCTATAGAAGTATGTTTCGTGAATGCACTTCATTAACTGAAGCCCCAGTCCTTCCCGCCACTGTTTTGTCAAGACGTTGCTATGATCAAATGTTTGAAGAATGTACCTCATTAATGAAAGCCCCAGTCCTTCCTGCCACTGTTTTGTCAGAAGAATGCTACGATGCTATGTTCTTTAGGTGTGCTTCGTTAACAGAAGCCCCGACATTACCGGCCACTACCTTGGCTGCAGGTTGCTATAGACATATGTTCTTTGGATGTACTTCGTTAACAGAAGCTCCAGTCCTTCCTGCCACTGTTTTGTCATACCAATGCTACGAAGAAATGTTCCGAGAATGCACCTCCTTAACGCAGACTCCTGTACTTCCTGCCACTGTCTTGGCAGATTGGTGCTACAGGTGTATGTTCTCAGAATGCACCTCATTAAGGAAAGCTTCGAAATTGCCAGCTACTACCATGGAATATAATTGTTACGCTGGGATGTTCAATATGTGCAGTTCTTTAAAGGAAGCTCCCTCCTTACCTGCTGTAATTTTGGCAGAATCATGTTATTGGAACATGTTCCTGGGTTGTGCCTCACTAACGAGTGCTCCCAATCTTCCTGCTACAACTTTGACATACGGTTGTTACCAAGGAATGTTCGACGGATGCATGTCCTTGACTGCCGCTCCAACTCTTCCCGCCGTCATTTTGGCGGAGAAATGCTATTATTACATGTTTGAAGGGTGCACTTCGCTTGGTGAAGTAACCTGCCTCGCAACAAACATATCCGCTGTAGATTGTACTACGAATTGGCTAAAGGGTGTGTCGTCCGAAGGAACATTTTACAAAAACGCAGCCATGAACGATTGGCCGCTTAATAGCGAATCGGGTATTCCGAGCGGTTGGAATGTGGTCGATTATTGAAATTTGGAAATTACAAAGTTTAAAACAATGAAAAAACCATCCATCATACTAATCAGCACCTTGGTAGCTTTGGTAGCTTGCACCAAGATCAAAGAGGTCCATCCTGAACTTGGCGATGGCAATGATGAAATCGTAACCGTTGGCATGAAAGATGTCCATGTGGAATACATGCGAAACGATATTGCGGAACTTCAAAAGGTGGTATTCCATTACAGCCTCATCGAAGCCCAACAATTCACCGCTGCTGAAATGACAAAGCGAGAAGATTTCTTCGAACTGACACTGAATGATTTGGTGAGCGATACGCTTTACCATTACTATTATGAGGTGTTCCCGAACAGCGGTAATGCTTCAATAACGGAGCAAAAAACCTTCCATACCCAAGCTATGGATGTCCCTGAGCCGCCAACACCAACACCACCAGTGGTGGAACTTCCCACCGTTCTAACAGCAGAGGTTTCTGAAATCACTGCCAATTCCGCTGTTTGCGGTGGCGAAGTAACCAACGACGGTGGAGCCGAAGTAACAGAAAGAGGCATTTGCTTGGGTATCAATGAGAACCCGACCTTGGATGACAATCATATTGCCGTTGGAAATGGAATTGGAAGCTTTTCAGAAACGATTAACGGTTTGGAAGCCAATATGACTTATCATGTGCGAGCCTATGCCAACAATGAAAAAGGTACTGCGTATGGGTTGGATAGGGAGTTTGTGACCGCATCCATTGTTGTTTTGCCAACCGTTACCACTGCTGAAATTACTGAAATCACCACCAATTCAGCTATTTGCGGCGGAGAAGTAACCAATGACGGCGGTGCCGAAGTAACCGAGCGAGGCATATGCTGGAGTGTAAATGCCAATCCAACTTTGAATGAAAGCCACATTGCTTCAGGAACTGGAACAGGTGCTTTCATTGCGATGATGAATTGTTTAAATGACAACACCACTTATCATGTTCGTGCCTATGCCACCAACGAAAAAGGCACCGCGTATGGGCCGGATATGGAGTTTGTGACCGCATCAATTGTTGTTTTGCCAACCGTTACCACTGCTGAAATCACTGAAATCACCGCCAATTCTGCTGTTTGCGGCGGTGAAGTAACCAATGATGGCGGTGCAGAAGTGACTGAGCGAGGTGTTTGCTGGAGCATGAATGTCAATCCAACTTTGAATGACAGCCATATTGTTACGGGAACTGGAACAGGTGCGTTTACTGCTGAAATAAGCGATTTGGAAGCCAATACCACCTATCATGTTCGTGCGTATGCCACCAATGAAATGGGAACTGCTTATGGGTTAAGTGTGGTATTTACAACAGTATTGGTTGTTATTGGTGATTGTGATTATGTTGACCTTGGTTTGCCTAGCGGTACCTTGTGGGCTACATGTAATGTTGGTGCAAATGCACCAGAAGAGTATGGGGATTATTTTGCATGGGGAGAAATAGAACCTAAAGCTATTTACGATTGGAGTACATATAAATATGGCTACAGTGATCATGAATTATTCAAATACTGTTGCTATTTTGGATTTGGATTGAATGGCTATGTAGATAATCTAATAATACTGCTTCCTGAAGATGATGCTGCCACTGCTTATTACGGAGACGGTGTTCGTATTCCTACTCATGAAGAATGGGAAGAGCTGGGGAATTATTGTAATTCGATATGGACTTCTCAGAATGATGTGAACGGACGTCTTTTTGTCGGACCGAATGGTAATAGTGTTTTTCTTCCTTCCGCTGGTGTTTGGTCTGGTGATGAATTTATTCATGCTGGAACTTATGGTCACTATTGGTCTAGCTCCCTTGATAATGAGTACTGCCCGGCTGGTGCGTGGCGTTTTGACTTTAACATGGAAAACTATGACATGGTTTCTAGTTACCGGTATTTTGGCAGGTCTATCCGTCCCGTGCGTTCTGCAAGCAAATAATAATTCGGATTTATTCTGTCCGTCTCGTCCAACAAGCCACACCCTAACCAATCATTCAACGTAACCCATACCGATTCAACTATGCCACGCTGGCAATCGGTGAGTCGTTGATAATAGCTGTCGAAAAATCTCCAAAACAGTTGCGAAGAACGAAAAAAGTTGTTTATCTTTGCAGCGTGAAAAATCAAGGCAGACCGATAGGGAGTATCTAACCCGCCCGGACGCTTGTTTTTCAAAGAATAGAATAAAGGAATGAGGCAGACCACCGGGAGTATCGAACCCACAGGACGCTCACCTTTAGCTTACAACGACTGTTGCTTTACGGCGGCAGTCGTTTTTATAATGGATGTAATGGAATGAAGCCTGATGGTTTTCCTTAGTTTATCCTCTTTAATATTCAGATACAAAAGCCTTTCTCCAATGGTAATATTGTAATAGTGGAACCATACCTTCTTATTACCTGTTTTTGTATCCTTTGTTGTTTCAATGAATTTTGCGGAGTTGAAATATTGAGGCAAAGTGCTTATGTCGCTGATATACAGCTTTCCTTTGGCTCTATGAAGAGCGTCAGCTACAAGATGTTCAATGTCTTTTTCGGTAACTCGAAACTTGATCTTCTTCCCGCTACTTTCGGGAATCATATGTTGCTGAGAAAGCAAAACAAAACTTCGCACTTTCACGTGATTCTCAATCTCGGTTTGAGTCATTTTGGCAAATCGCCAGTCGGGATTATATATTTCGTCCATTATTTCAATTCTTTTGAGTACAAAGATATGAAATAATTTCAATAAATTATAAATAAATTATAATGTTTTTTTTAATAGCACATCATTATATTGGTTACAACATTCGGGGTTTGCTGTTCGTCTCGTCCAAAACGCTAACAGATAGCCTTTTCAAGAAATACTTGTATTTCTCCTTGTTATTATGATTATAATTATTATCTTTGCAATAATTATAAACTACATAATCCATGGAGAAACCCAACAACCCGTTCGTTATCGGGAATTATAGTGGCGACCACTATTTCTGCGATCGAGTCGATGAAAGCAAAGAGTTGATCGACAATATCTTAAACGGAAGAAACACCGTCCTTGTCTCCCATCGAAGGATGGGAAAGACAGGGCTGGTTTGCCATTGCTTTAACCAACCCAAGATCAAAAAGAACTATCATGTTTTTTTCGTTGACATCCTCGCCACCTCCTCCCTCCAGGAGTTTGTCATGGCGTTAAGCAAGGAAATCATCAACAGCCTCAAGCCTAAAAGCAGAAGAATCAACGATGCCCTCAAAAACATCTTCCTGTCGCTGCGAGGTGGCTTCAAGATGGACAACATGACTGGCGAACCCTCTTTTGAGTTGTCGCTGGGACAGATAGATGCTCCAGTGACAACCTTGGACGAGATCTTCAAGTATCTTGGCAGTGCGGACAAGCCATGTGTCGTGGCCATCGATGAGTTCCAGCAAATCAGCGAATATGCCGAAAAGAACACTGAGGCATTGCTGCGCACCAAGATACAGCATTGCCCCAACTGCAAATTCATCTTCGCAGGAAGCGAGAAGGACATGCTCATCAACATGTTCAACTCGCAAGACAAGCCGTTTTACAAAAGCGCGACATTCATGGAGATAGGCTGCATTGACCTTGGGAAATACACCGAATTCGCCATCAGGCTGTTCAAGGAAGCCGGCAAAACACTGACGGCAGATTTCGTCAAGCAGGCCTACGAATCCGTTGACGGGGTGACCCTATACCTCCAGTTCATTATGAACGAACTGTTCCAAGTCGTATCCAAAGGCGAGACAACCACCCAGGAATTGTATGACAATGCGTTGCGGATTTTGCTTAACAAAAACTCCTTCGTGTACACCAACACCCTCTCAGAGATTACCGTTAAACAGAAAGAGTTGCTTTATGCCATGGCAAAAGAAAGGAAGACCACCGAAATCACTTCCGGCGATTTCATCAGGAAATACGAACTGAAATCGGCCAGTTCCGTTCAATCCGCCTTGAAAGGGCTACTCTCCAGAAAGATCGTGGCGAAAGAAAACGGTTTTTATGTCATCTCCGACCGACTCTTCAGGATGTGGTTGGCAATTATGTAATAAAGCCTTCAAAGCTATTGAAAAAAATCGCCAAAACAGTTGCGAGGAACAGCCTTTATTTGATGACGATCTTCTGGGTTCTCACCTCATCGCCTTGGATCAAGCGGAGAAGGTAAACGCCAGAGGTGAACTCGGAATTCGGGATACGGAATCCAGAATCGACCTGGTGGCTGTAAACCTGTCGTCCCAACACGTCGATCACTTGGAGGGACGCATTGCATGCGTCCGCAGTGAGGATGATCTGACCATTGCTGATGAAGGCAAAATGGTCGTTGTCGCCATCCGGAGCGTTGAACACCAAACGGAAGCGTGTAGCACAGTCGCTTGTGTGGGCATCGAAACTATAGCTCCTGGTTGTCAACAGGTCGATGTCCAAGCCGGTCATGTCGTCAATCAGGTGGAGATAGTCGGGGTTGATGTCCTCAAAGCTGAATTCCAGGGTATAGGCGCCGTCCTTGGCAGCCTTGAAGTTGACAGGGATTTCATTTTTGTCTTTGGCATTGACAATGGCATAGTCATCAGATCCTTGTGGGATGTAGAGCTTGGTGCTCTCCTTATTCAGCATGAACTTGGGCAGGGAACTTTCCTCGTCAAAACGAATGATGGCGCGATCGATGGCGTTGCTACGGCTTTGGGTGACGTTCATCACAAGGGCGTTGTTCTTTTTCTGCGGTGTTTGGGTGCTGAAGGTAAGGGTCTCGCTGTTTTGATCAGCGATCACAAAAACGCCTTCCATGGCACCAATGGCTGTCGTGGCAGAAGTGCTGATCAGATTTGTGCCATCGCCGTTCATGGTGTAATAATCTTTTGTGATGTAAGCTGGCTGAGCAAAGGGGTTGCCGACAAGGTTCCAGCTGCCGAACTCGTTGTTGTTGTCAAGGCTCAGCGTGACTTGTCCATCGCCGCTGTATGGGACTCCGGTGAAAGTCAGCGTGACATTGCTACTGTTGGCATATAGATAGCCATGGCCTGATTGAAGGTTGAAATTGTTTTCCTTAAAGTTGCGCCATTCCTGGTCTTGAGTCGGGTCAAATTGGTAGAGGTCATAAGTGTTGCTGAACATATTGTTGACTTCATCGGGGTCGGTCTCATCAGCCAGAGGGGAGGCAATCAGGTACCAATTTCCGTTGCTTGAGCCGTAACCTGCGATGTCCTTGTTGAATGAGATGCCGAAGTTTGCCACAAGATCGCGGTCGCTGGTTACCGTGAAGGAATAGCTGGCTGATATTGACACCACAGTGCCGTTATCGGTCCAATTTACGAAACTGTATCCTTGCTCAGGTGTGGCGGTGGCGACGCAGGTTTCACCATAATTGAAATTGCCGTTGGCGGTCGAAGGATTTTGGCCTTCCACGATGGTGATGTCATCGATATATAACAGGTGTTGGTCATTGCAGTCAAAGTGACGGATGGCCACATAGCCCATGCCGCTGTAATTGCTCAGGTCAACGGTGTATTCTTTCCAACTATTATCTGACAAAGTCACTGTCAGCTCTGTATGAGTGAAGTCGCTGGCGCTGTTGTTGCCTGACTCTGACACCAACACCGAGAACTTCTCCGCAGGATAGTTGCTCATTCGTGATGCCGCGTAGAAAGTGAAGCTTCCGCCCAAACGGAACTGCGGGGAAACGAGATAGTTGTCAGGAGTGACAGCTGTGCCTGAACCGCCTGATGTAGCAGCGGAAATGTAAGATTCGGAAAGCATCATTCCAGAAGAGGAATTGTGACATTCCGGGAGGATTTGGTCACCGTTGGAGTCATAAGCAACATACTCCGTGTTATGCATCCAGCTGTGCGGCGAAGTGGTGCTGCCTTGGAAGGTTGTCCAGTTTTGCCAGCCATCTTCGAAGTCGTACACAAGGTCGTTTCTGTCTTTGCTGGTGCCCAAGGTGACGGTGCCATAATCGGTAGGATTGGCCGTAGCAGTGATGTTGTAGCTGTTGATGGTGAAGTTTGCGACGTATTCAGCAGCGGTTGACACGGTGAAGCTGTAAGTGGCGTTGGTGCTCATCACCACACCGTTTCTCGTCCAGTTGGTGAAGGTGTAACCCTCATTGGCCGTGGCGGTCAAAGTGGCAGAGGTGCCTGGGTCGTAGGTGCCTGCGCCAGTGACCGTACCGCCGTTCGCAGGATTGGCACTGACCGTAATCGCGACGGGATCGTTTGAAGCTGGCATATAGGTGAAGGTGGTCTTGGGTAGGAATGACTGTGCGTTGTAGGAGACGCTACTAAGGCTGCTGCCGTTGTATCCGTATGCAGATACGCCAGAAGTCAGGTTGCTCGTTCCGTACCAGTACACCTGATTGTAAGAACCATCTGTTGTATTGTAAACGCCAATCAGCAGATTGCCACCTTCGTAGATATAAGGAGTGTCGAAGGTGATGGTGTAGGCTTCACCTGCGGTCGGCATCTCCAACAATGCCTGTTTAACGATGGTGGCACCGCTTGTGCCGCTGTAGCTTCCACCCAAGGTGGTGCTTGAGACTTCTTTAAGGAAGACGGTCTGCTCTGCGCCATCCCAGTTACGGGTGCTTACACTCGATGGATAGAATGTAATAGCGGTAATGGTGCAGCCATTCATTGTAGTCAGGGAAGAGGCAGGGATGACACATTCGCTCTTGGTGAAGTCGTCAAAATAATAGCCGTACATCGGAATGTACTGGTTGGTGGCCGTGCCGTCATACACTGTCAGCTCGGAAGGCCCAAGCACGAAGTTGGCACTGACGGTTACAGGATAGTTGGGCATGGTGAAGCTATTGTTGCTCACGCTGACGGTGGTGTTCGTGTCTCCGGTCTTGTAAACCAACCAACTGCCGATTTCGTAGCCTGTTTCGGGGGTGGCGGTCAGCGTCACTGTGGTACCGGCATAGGCTTGTGAGGGAGCACTGATGGTGCCGTGCTGGGGCTGGGTGACGGTGATGTTATATTGCGTGCCGCCAGCAATCGGAATGGTGCCGAAATAAGGCTGATATTGCTGGCGAGTGACAACGACATAAAGTGTTCCTGTGCCCGGGATGGCATTGGTGAAGTTCACGGTAGCCACGCCCGACGAGTTGGCCTCGGCAACACCGTAGATAACTGAACTGTTGTCAGTAACGGCAACGTAGGAACCTGCCTCGGCGTTAACGGTAATTGAATTAGTACCTGGGACAACCGAGCTGGGGATTGTCACGCTGTTCGCTTCCGGTTTGGTGATGTAAGGCATAATGGAACCGTCACCAAAGGTGTGGTAAAACTGGAAGTAATAATGGGCCGAGTTGTTGCAGTCGCCACCTTGACCACTACCCGAAATACTGGAATTGGTGTTACCGTTGGTGACGGCTTGCTGCACGGCGAGATTGCCTAAATACATCAATGCCGAGGCCGAATTCCAATATTGGTCGTTGAACATAATGTCATAAACGCCATTCGATGAGGCTGATTGTGAAGGATAGTTGCCTTGTGAATAGGAGTGCGCGCCCACAGCCCAGTAAAAGTCTTCATACCAATAGGAATAAGGTGAACATCCAACGTATGCAATGGCACCGGCATTGGGTACACGGATCATGGTTTCTCCGAAAGAGGCAGTGGTGCCAATGGTAGAACCTGGCGAATAGGATGTTGTGGTGTTGTTGAAATTGCCAGTCAAGCAGCAGTTGCCAATGCAGAAGAAGTATTTGCCTGTATTGGTGAGCGTGGCTGCTTGTGCCGCCGTGAACTGTGGCACTTGCCATTCTTGCTTGTCGCCGTGAGCCGTGTAGTTCACGAGGCATGCACCGCCGTTGATACCATCATAAACGCCATGGTTTGTGCCACTATAGCCTTGTGACGATGATGTTGATACAACGGCACGTATAGTACCACCGCTAAAACCTCCGTAGGTGGTGTTGCTTGTGTTGAAATAGTAGGTGGAACCATAGTTGATGGTCGGTTTGGCAACACGGTTTGTCCAATTGGAATCCCATCCGCCGACAAGCAAAACATTGTTCAAATAGTTACCGCCATCGGTGAACTCGAATTTCTCGTAGGTCAACACTTTGTTGATATAGGTGGTCAATTGCGTTGTGTTCTCCACCGACATGCGGCTGTAGTACATGTCGGGGAAATAGTTGCTGGTACTTGTTGAGAAGTTCACGCTCGCATAACCAAGGTCTGAGGCGCATTGGCCTATATCAGAGTCGATTGTTTTTGTCATATACTGCGGAACTTGTCCGGTATCGCCAATAACAATTAAATAAGTGTAGGCGTTGCCTGCCGATACGGAAGCGTTGTACTTGGTCTTGATGAACGAAGCGATAGCGCTTGCTGTAGTTCCTGTCTCGCTGGTGTAGTATATGTCAACGTAGTAGCCTTTCTGAAGTTTCCATTCCAGCCAGCTGTTAAGGGCAGCATTGCCTTGGAAGCCTGAATAGCAGATCACCAACATCCTGACAGGCGTGTTGTAAAAGTCGGGGTGGTCGGTGTAGGCATCCCTGGAACCACCCATAAGCATGTCGATATTGAAGATTTGGTCGTAAACACTTTGGAATGCCACGTTGGCGGTGCTTTTGAACATCCGTTCCGTGCTTTCGGCATCGCCGTTTTGGAAATCGACCTTCACTTCAATGTCGTTGAATACCTTTACGGTGCCGGCAACGGGGTTATAGCGGACAGGTTGGACGATGAGCCTTCCGAGGGTGATGCCACGCATGGTGCCGAGCACCTCGACCATGGCAATCGGGTCGTCGTTGTAGCTGTCGCGGGCGTATGCGGCCTCGCTGAAGGCGTATTCAACCGTATTGGGCTCAACATTCTTGCGGACAGGGGCCTGCATGGCGGAGATCGTGCCAATGCCATAGTCGCTCAAGGTGTATTGCGTTTCGGAATGGGCACCCACCGTAACAATGGGTGTGGCACCTGTGGGAATGGCGATGAGCTTTGTAAACATCGGCAGTTGAGGTTCACCAACGTTACCGTTGGGATAAGTGCCTTCGATGTGGATTTCCGAAAATTCACCACGAGTGGTTTTAACATTGATGGCATCAAGGCTGGAAAAAGAAAACCGGGCCTGAAAACCAGCCATGTCTCTCTTCACGCACTCGGCTTTGTCAGTCGAACGAAATTGGATCTTAGTCTGGGCAAAGGTCGTTCCCAAAGTGACCAAAGCCAAAAGTAACACCAAAGTTTTCTTCATAGCTAAATAAAATAGGGGGCAAAATTACGGATTGTTAATTCAAAAACAATCAAAAACGGTAATAGTTTTGAGTTAAAACACCTTTAACAATTGTTCTCCCAATCCTATGGTGTAGCCTTGCTTCACGAAGAACACATCACCGTTGGTGTTGGCGACGATGAAGATGGGAAGCAGGGTCTTGTCAAGATGGAGGTTGTTGACGAGGTCTTGTCTGGTTTCTTCAAAACCTTCCTGATGGTCGTAAAGGTAGATGATCGGAATGTCGTTCTTGTCAAACTCCTTTTGGAAGGCGGCGATGTCTTGCAACGCATGGGTGGTCGGCTCACTGCCTTGGTTCAAAAGACCGAGGATGTAACAGCCTTTATTGTCTTTTATGAGGTCTCCTGCGTTGAAATGTCCGATTACCTGAAGCTCTTGTTTGTGCTCCCTTAAAACAAGGTTAACCTTGGTGGTTTGGCCTGGCTTAATGGTAAATAACTCACTGTGGGTCAGTGCGGTGCCGTCGGGGAGACGGTTGCCGGCGGTAAGGATGTAATAGCCTGCTTCCAAAGGCAATGGATGCTCGAGCGCTGAAAGCATCATGCCGTCGTCAATGCCGGGATCCTGGGCATCGTAAGCCAAGAGCTTGAAGCTATGACCGTCAAACTTCTTGATACTGAAGTGGGTGTAATACTTGGGATCGGGCAGGGAGGCGATGGGCTTATATTGGATGTCGAGGTATCCGTTCTCTGCGACTTTCGGCTGTTCGGCTTCGAAATCCACATCCGTCATGGTTTCATTAATGACGTATTGAACCTTTCCAGTGACCGGGTGGATTTGTGCGGGAATACCCAAGCTCCGAGCCAGAGCCACAAAGAAAATGTCGCGCGAATGTTCGTCGGCGACCATGGCCTTTAGCACGCCTGAGGGTGAAATGGGGATACGCTGAGGATTCACCTCGTTATTAATAACAATGTTTTGTCTTGTCCATTCGACCAACAGACGGGGATTGTCACGGAATTGCCGGACTTCCTCCTCGGAGAAAAAGGTGGAGAAGGCTTTTCGCCACGGGACGATCATTTCGTTGCTGATACGAGGGGAGATAATATTAGGTTCATGTTGGATTGCTTCGTCGCTATCGCTCCTCGCAATGACGAGAGGGGTGAAATGATCGACCAAGGCATCGTAGGTGATGTCTCTCAAATCCTTATCCGACAAGGTCTGGAGCAACAACACCGCCTCCACTTCTTTTCCTTGCCCTTGGGCATAGTTCACGAAGTCGGCAATGGTCTGGTAATTGCCCCAGGTCTTTTCATAGATGTTGCACAGAGTCTTGTTGCCAGTGTTGCTGATGATTTCCTGTTGAGCCTTCTTGCAGTCGGCGATATAGGCGTTTCGTAATGAGTCCTCGTAGCGGACGCGACGGTCGTTTTCAGTGCGCATCTCGGGGGTGACTTCAGGCGATAAAGCCGATGGTGCAGGAGGCACCATGTCGAACTCAAAAGCTTCTTCAGCGCCTTCCTGATGATCCAAAACGATGGTTACCCCGTCTTGCTCTCCTGATTTGAACACCTGAAATCCGAATTGACCGTCATTGGCGGCGTAGGCCATCATGTATCCCAAACCTGAAGTGAGCCAAGTCTGTCCCTGGGAGTCGGTGGTCTTGCGCACCACGGTGCAGAACTCGGCATAGTTGTAGATCTTGAACTCCACTTCAATTCCGGGTTGCGGAGTGCCGTCGGCATCCACCACAGTGAAGGTGGTTTTGGCGGTCTTGCCGTAGTTGTCCACCACGTTGATTTCCGTGTAGTAATCGTTGCGGCTGATCACCTCTTCGGGGCCGTCGTAATTGCCGAAAACCCTTGTGTGAAGCAACAAAGCGCGAGAAGCAGGTTCGTTGAACCAACCCAGATCCAGCACGGGTTCAGGCTCGCAGGCACCCAAGAAATGCCACTTCCCGTCCACCCAGGCTTCCACCCAGGCATGATTGTCGTCGCAATGGGCCCAGCGTGGGGTATAGACTTGTCGTGCGGGGATGCCCAGGGTGCGCAGTGCCGTCACCAACAAGGTGGATTCCTCGCCGCAGCGCCCCCATGAAGTCTTGATGGTGGCCATCGGAGCAGAGGTCCTGCTGTCGGAGCCTTTGTAGTTCACATGTTCGTGGCACCAGTGGTTTACTTCCAATACGGCATCATAAAGCGTCAAACCTTGCACACGTGCCTTTAGCTCTTCATAATAGGTGGCTCTGAATCGGTCGAGGTTCTCGTTGTTCACCCTCGGCGGCAGCACAAAGTGCTTGAACTCCCGCTCAGGGATGCTGGCACCCCATGGCATTTCTGCTTTGGCTCGGAAAGCAAGATGCACACATTCGCGGAAGTATTCCCTGGAATAGTCCACGTTGTCGCCCAAGGGTATGTATTGGTAAAGGAAATCCAAAGCCTGTTCTTCGTTGAAGTCGGTCTTGGTGGTGTTTTGGCCGCAGCCAGACAATAATACCACAGCCAAAACCAAAATGTGGAAAATACGAGTTCTCATATTGCCGATGTTTTCGGCAAAGATAATGCTTTTCTGATTATTACTCTTCCACGAGTTCTTCCAAATTGTTTAAATTGTTGACAACAACGCTCCTGTAATTATTCGAATAGTCGATTAATAACGGTTCTCTTGGACCGATATAAGGATTTGTGGCAAGAGTCTTTTCCAACTGGAGAACTCTTTCTTTAAATTTCTCTGTCGGTTTTTCGCCAAATGTTAGGAAGATGTATCTGGTATTTGCTATATTGATTTTTAGATCATAAACTTCTCCAAACTAGAATGAAGGATCTCTTTCAGTTCTTCCTTGTGCTCAGGAGCGGTCTTCGTGAACAGGAATCCCCAGATGCTCATGGCTGGGTTCTTGATGTCACGGGTCTCCAACACACCGTGGAAATGCTTCTTGATGGCCTCGAAATCCAATGCCTTAGTGGTTTCGTAGGGCTTGTCCAATACCACAAAGCTGAACACGTCATTCTCAATGCCGTTCCACATGGTGGCATAGTCGGGATGGGTGCCCTCAAAGAAAGCCTTGACAGGCAGCAGTCCGCAGGTGTGACGGGTGAGGTCGTTGAGGCACATGCCGGCGAAACGCAAGGGATTCACCTCAATCGGGATGGCCTTGCCCGTGTGTTTGTCCACGCGGAACTCCACATGCATCGGGAAGTCCTTAAGCTGCAGCACGCCGTTCAAGTCGATGCAGAACTGGTTGAAAGCGGGATAGTTGGCCTCGAAGATCTGCTTGCTCATGCAATAGAGGCGGTCGCTCACGTCGGTCTCATCCTTGAAGATGTGATGGAAAATATTGATAATGTTGGGCTTGCCATCGGCATCGTAATAGGCATCCACGGCATATTCCTCGCCTTCGATGAACTGTTCCAACACGAACTTCTCGCTGCGTACTACGGTCTCGGGGAACACGGCGCATTGCTTGGCGAAATTCTTGTCGATGTCGTCCAAGGCTGACTGCCATTCAGCTTTGCTCCTGACGATATACACGCCCACGCTGAGGAAGCCTACCGCTGGCTTCAGCACCAATGGCAACGGCAACTCATCGGGATTCAAGCTGCGCAAGGCTTTCATCTCCACCTCCTTGTAATAGAAGTCGGGATAGATCTGCTGGCAGATGCGACGGAACTCGGCCTTGTCCTTCAAAATCTTCACTTTCTTCACCAATTCCGAATCGGGCAGCTGGGCGTAAAGCCACACCAAGGCGTTTTCCGACACGGCATACAACTTGCCGGTTTGCTGGTATTTCTCAACGAATTGCTCATCGTTCAATAGGTTGAGCTTATGGCCTTGCTGGGTAAGCAACGAGGCCATGTCGTTATGTAATACTGGGATTTGGTTTTCTTCGAGATATCCCACCAATGGTGCGGATACGTATGGCTTCTCTAATATAATCATCTGATAATATTTTGTTTTCTATCGGGACCGTAAGAAACGAACTTGATCGGCACGCCGACGTAATTTTCAATAAACTTGATATAGGATTCCAGCTTCTCAGGAATTCTGCCTTCTGTCTTCTGTCTCCAGCCTTCTAATTCCTTATAGACGGGTTCCATCGTCTCGGTGCAGGCGGCGAAAGGCAGATGCTTGGTCTCCTGGCCGTTGTAGCGATAGGCGGTGGCCACCTTAATGGTCTCAAACTCGTCCATCACGTCGGACTTCATCATCATCAGGTCGGTGACACCGCTGAGCATCACGGCATATTTCAAGGCCGGAAGGTCGAGCCAGCCGCAGCGGCGTGGACGGCCTGTAGTGGCACCAAACTCGTGACCGTTCTGACGCAGGGTTTCGCCGGTCTGGTCAAACAGCTCGGTAGGGAAGGGACCCGTACCCACACGGGTGCAGTAAGCCTTGAAGATGCCATACACCTTGCCGATCCTGTTGGGGGCGATGCCCAATCCGTTGCACACGCCGGCGGCGATCACGTTGGACGAGGTGACGAAAGGATAGCTTCCGAAGTCCACGTCGAGCATGGAGCCTTGGGCGCCTTCGGCCAACACCTTCTTGCCGTTGTCAAGTGCTTCGTTGATATAATACTCGCTGTCAATGAAGGGGAACTGGCGGATGTAGTCCACGCCCTCGAACCACAGCTTCTCATAGTCGGAGAAAGGCATGCCGTCGAGCTGGAATCCATTCATGTCGAAGCCCAGACCAGCGATCTGCTGCAGGTGGGCTTGCTTCAGCTTCTCATATTTCTCCTTGAAGTCGGCCATGGCAATATCGCCAATGCGCAAGCCTTTTCTGGCGGTTTTATCGGTATAGGTCGGCCCAATGCCTTTCAATGTGGAGCCAATCTTCATCTTGCCCAAAGCCTTCTCGTTGGCGGCATCCAAGGCCCGATGGGTAGGCAAGATCAAATGGGCGCGGTTGGAGATCATCAGGCTCTTTCCAAGCTCAAATCCGGCTTCACGAAGGCCTTCCACCTCGCCTTTCAGGATGTGTGGCTCGATGATGACACCGTTGCCGATGATGTTGACGCAGCCTGGGGTCAGCACTCCTGAAGGGATGTTGTGCAACACGAACTTCTTGCCTTCAAACTCGATGGTATGACCGGCGTTGGGGCCGCCTTGGAACCTCGCCACGATGTCGTAATACGGGGTGAGCGCATCCACCACCTTGCCTTTGCCCTCGTCTCCCCATTGGAGACCTAATAATATGTCTAACTTGTTCATGGTATGTTTATTCTGTCTTCTTACTTCTGTCTTCTGTCTTCTTATGTCCATAAAATATTAAAGAATGATGTGAAATGACCACGCCAAACTCCTTCTCAATGGTCTTCTGGATTTCCATGAGCCTGGGATCGCAGTATTCCAGCACTTGACCGGTGTCGAGATCCACAAAGTGGTCGTGCTGCCTGAACTTGTAGGAGTGCTCGTACTGGGCACGGTTGTGGCCAAACTGGTGCTTGATCACCAGGTTGCAGTCGAGCAGCAGCTCCATGGTGTTGTACAAGGTGGCGCGACTGACTCGATATTTGTTGTCCTTCATTCGGTTATAGAGCGTCTCGATGTCGAAATGCCCGTTGATGGAGTAAATCTCCTGAAGGATGGCAAAACGCTCAGGTGTCTTCCGAAGATCGTGGTCGTGGAGATACTCGGTGAATATCGTCTTGACGGTCTGCAATATGTTGTCGTTCATTTCTTTCATGTCTTGGTCTTATGTCAGGCGCACAACCTTTTTCACTTCTTTCAGCTTGCTGAGTCGGTCGATCAGCGTGTTGAGTTCGGTGGTGCTGTGCACGTAAACGGAGATATTGGCCTCCACGAGGTCTTGTTTCGACTCCATCTGAAGGGAATGGAGGTTGAGCTTCAGCTCGTTGGAGAACAGGTTGGTCATCTTGTTGAGCAGCCCCACGTTGTCGATGGCAGTGATCTTCACGCCGGCCAGGAAGGCGATCTCGCTCTTGGGCTGCCATTTGGCCTTGACGATGCTGTTGCCGTAGCGCGACATCATCTCGATGGCCTTGGCGCAGTCGGAACGATGGATCTGCAAGGGTTCGCCGGGGAAGTTGAACGCCACCACCTCATCGCCAGGGATGGGGTTGCAGCAGGTGGCTACGTTGAAATCAAACTCGCCCAACGGGTTGTTGTCGTTTTGTTGGTGCTTGTCGCCATTGCCCAAGAGACCGAAGGTGATGGCGCGGAGGAATCCGTTGCTGCCACTGCTGCTCTGTGGCTTGAGCACGCGTTGTATGACCTGTTCGTTGATCTTGCCTTGGGCTATGTAATAATAGAAATCAACCACGCTTGAGACGCGCTCTTGATCCATCACCTTGTGGGCGTTGGCTTTGGAGGCTTCCAAGTCGAGTTTTTTCATGATGTCGTTAAAGAGCTCTTCGCCTTTCTCGCGGAAACCACGGCGGTATTCCTTGATGCCGGCCTTGAGCTTTGATTTGGCGAAGGCGGTGTTGAGGAACTCGAACCATTTCTCCTGCGGGTGCTGCGCCTCTGAGGTGATGATCTCCACTTGGTCGCCGGTGTTGAGCTTCTGGTCGAGCTGTACCAACTGGTTGTTGACGTGGGCGGCGATGCTGTGGTTGCCCACCTCTGAGTGGATGTTGTAGGCGAAGTCGAGCGCGGTGGAGTGTTTGGGCAGGGTGATGGCCTTGCCTTGTGGTGTGAACACCTTGATCTCATCGGAAAACAGGTCGTTGGTGAAGGTATCGACAAAGTCGAGGGTAGAGTCGCTCTCTGAGCTGATAAGCTCGTTGACACGCTTCAGCCACTCGTCGAAGCCGCTCTCGGTCTGGTTGTCGGTACGATACGACCAATAGGCGGTAAAGCCCTTTTCGGCGATCTCGTTCATGCGCTTGCTGCGGATCTGTACCTCAACCCATTTGCCGTCGTGACTCATGAAAACGGCATGGATGGATTCATAACCGTTGATCTTTGGCGTTGATATCCAGTCTTTTAGCTTGGAAACATTGGGCGTATAGACATCGGTGATCACGGCGTAGATCTTCCAACATTCGATCTTTTCCATGTCCAATGGGCAGTCAATAATGAGACGGATGTTGAAATTGCCGTAAAGGTCGTCGAAAGTCAGCTGTTTCTTCTGCATGCGCTTCCAGATGGAATGGGTGGAGCGCTCAATGATCTGTGCGGTGACCTTGATGCCTCTTCTGTCAAAAGCCTCTTCGATGGGAACCAGGAATTCCTTCAGTTGGTTGGTTCGCATGGCCCTGACCTCGTTCATCTGCTTGTTGATGCTCTCGTAAATGACAGGATCCCTGTATTTTAGTGATAAGTCCTCAAGCTCGTTCTTGATGGCGTGAAGACCTAAACGATAGGCGAGGGGAGCGTAGATGTAGGAGGTCTCCGAGGCGATCTTCAGCTGCTTGTGAGGCGGCATGGAGCTTAAGGTACGCATGTTGTGCAGCCTGTCGGCAAGCTTGATGAGCACCACTCTGATGTCGTATGAGAGTGAACTGATGATCTTCTTGAAATTCTCGGCCTGAATGCTCTCGGCGTTCTCCACCTTGTCGAGCTTGGTCAGTCCGTCGATGATGTGGGCCACTTTCTCGCCGAACATGCTGGAGATGTCGTTGAGTGTGTAGTCGGTGTCCTCCACCACGTCGTGCAACAAGGCGCAGGTGATGGAGGTTCGGCCGAGGCCGATGTCCTGTGCGGCGATGGTAGCCACTTCAATGGGATGGTAAATGTAGGGTTCGCCAGTGCGGCGACGTTGGTTGCAGTGGGCGTTGGCGGCGAAGTAAAAGGCCTTTTCCACCATCTCAAGATCCTGTTTTTCCTTGCGCGTTTGCCAAACATTCAGCAAACGCTCATATCGTCGCAGGATCTCTTCCTTCTCTGCAGATGAGTAATTGTCGGGTAACGTGTTGTTCATGTTATGTTTTTTGAAAATAATCTGCAAACTTACTGAAATTTCTCATTATTGATTACCTTTGCGGAGCAAAAATTTCGGTATGCGTAAACTTTTTTTATCGGTGTTGTTCTTGATGCTCGCCATCCCGCTTTGGGCAACGCACCAGCGGGCTGCCGAAATCACCTATGAATGGAAAGGAGGCAACGCATACGAGTTTACGCTGATCACCTATAACCTTCCCAACACGGCCTGGCAGCAGCGTGATTCGCTGCTGATGAACTGGGGCGATGGATTCGAGGAATACGTGCCTCGCGTCTTCTTTCAAGATGTGGGCAACAATACGGTGCGAAACATCTATAGGAGCATCCATCACTATTCGACGCCCGGAACCTACACCATCAGTATGGAGGATGCCAATCGCAACAGCGGCGTGGTCAATGTGCCCAGCTCGGTCAGTGTGCCGATGTACATTGAGTCGGAATTGGTGATTAGCCCCTTCTTGGGGAAGAATAGCTCCGTCCAGCTACTCAACGCTCCTCTTGACCAAGGTTGCGTCGGAAGGCCGTTTTACCATAACCCATCGGCGTATGACCCTGACGGCGACAGCCTGAGTTATCGGCTGGTGCCATGCAAAGGTGCTTATGGACAGGAGATACCGGGTTATACCTATCCCAAGTCCTCAAGCCTGTTTGAAATCGATGCGACTACAGGTATGCTGCAATGGGAGAATCCGATGCTGCAAGGCGAATACAATGTGGCCATCCTCATCGAGGAATGGCGCAACGGCCAAAAGATCGGTTCGGTGATCCGCGACATGCAGATCCTTATCAACGCTTGTGACAACAACTTGCCTCGAATCACGGCCATCGGGGATACTTGCGTCATTGCCGGTGCCATGCTCGACTTTGTGATATCGGCCATCGACCCCGATGGCGACGATGTTACCCTTGAGGTTTCTGGCGATCCTTTGGAACTGTCTGAAAACCAAGCTGTTTTGACACCTTCCTCTGACTATGGCCTGAATCCTGCCATCGAGTTTACATGGAATACACAGTGCAGCCATATTCGCAAGACGCCTTACCAACTGGTTGTTCATGCCAAGGACCACGCTTCTCCTGTTGCCTTGTCAAACATCCAAACCATCAATATCAACGTGATCGGTCCGGCAGTGGAAAACCTTACTGCCAAGTTGAAAAACAATGCCGTTGATCTTCGTTGGGATCCATACGGTTTTTGCCAAAATGTCAAGGGAATCAGGGTATATCGTAAGATAGGTTCCAATCCTTATCAGCCGGATTATTGCGAGACGGGTGTCAGGTCAGGCTATAAGATGGTGGCTCAATTGGATGCCAACACCGCAGCCTATCACGATGATAATGGTGGTGCTGGGTTCGAACAAGGCATGGAATACAGTTATCGCGTGGTGGCGGTATTCCAATCCGATGCGGAAAGCAAGCCGAGCAACGAAGCTGTTGTGATGCTGCCTAACAACCATCCGCTGATGCTCCAAGTCTCAAACGACAGTGAGGATTTGCGAGACCATCGGGTCATGGTGGGCTGGACAAGGCCAAACACCATCGACACGATGTTCACTGCCCCATATTCCTATCGCCTGATGCGCAATCTCAATAACATGGAGACGACAGTTTATTCCGGTTCGGACTCAACGTTCCGCGACACGGAGGTGAATCTTGCGGAAGCACAGTCGTTGTATTATAGAGTGGAGATGCGTGATGCCAACCAGCAGGTGATGGGCATCAGTGCTTTGGCTCATGCGGTGATGCTGACAGGTACTTCGGGCAATAAGACGGCCTCGTTGACTTGGGATGAAAACGTGCCATGGATGATTGATAGTACCGAGGTGTTCAAGATGATGGACACCCTCTTTGTAAGGGTGGCTGTGGTAAAGAATATGGAATATATTGATACTCAAGTTGATAATGATGTTGAATATCAATATTATGTGCGTACTTACGGCCATTATTCCCTCCCTGGACTCCCACGTCCCTTGCTGAACTACTCGGCCATTGTCACAGTGAAGCCGTCCGAAAATGTTGAACCCGAGCCTGATGTGCCGGTCTATGAATTGCCTAACGTGTTCACACCCAATGGCGACACGCACAACGATGTGTTTGTTCCCAGTCGCATCACCCCTGACTTGATCGTCAAGGTTGACATGCATATCTTCAATCGGTGGGGACGTTTCGTATATGAAACGCAGGATGTCTTCATCAATTGGGATGGTAGTGCCTCAGGGACGGGGTTGCCTTGTGCTTCAGGCACGTATTTCTACATCTGCGACGTTGAAATGATAACCCCCGAAGGACCTGTCACCAAGCGCCTCCAGGGATCGATCATGATTGTGCGTTAGCCGTTTTTCCTGACCTCACATAACCCATCCTTTTTTCCAGCCACAAAAGCTACAGGTGGATTGTTTTCCTGTACAAGGTCGGTGAGATAAAGTGGTGCGCCAAGGATGAAAACGCTGCAATGGAAGGTGTTGCCTGCTTTCAGTTTGGAGTTCGAAGTAGCTTCCACGATGAATTTCTGGTTGCCGAGATAGCGGAAAACGCAGCTCCGATTCGGCTTCCACGCTACCGTGATCCGGTCTCCGACATTCAGGTCTTGCAATCCAATATGTCGTCACAATCTGTGATGACATCGCCTAACAGACGGCAGCTGTCCTCAAAAGTCAAAGTGCCGTGCTCATGAGCGTGATGGTCACGAGGGCATTCATTGCGATGAGGCAAGCAATTGTGGCGATGCGGTCGATTGACTTTCGATTTGAGCAATTGTATCGTAAAGTTGATCAACTCAATAATTATATTGAAGAGATTTTTCATGACCAAAATGACTTCAATGAACAACAAGAAGTAACATGGGAAAAGATAAAAAACGAGAGGTCTTTTCTGAAGGATGTCGAAAGGGAGTTTATCCATTGCGCGGTGGGGGATGAGTGAAGCAAATGATTTCTAGAATTTTGTACTCGTTTAATGCCTTTTTTATATCTTTGCACTGCAAAAATAGTTGTTATTGACACCTGTTTTTGCAGTAGAATAATAAAAGATATGGAACAAATCATTGAAAGAAAACAATTTATAGACGAACTGCTATCCAAAAGATGGAATGGCAAGGTGAAGATTATTACTGGAATCCGACGTTGTGGAAAGTCGTTCCTTTTATCAACACTGTATAAAAACCATCTTCTTGAAGAAGGCGTGGCCGAAGATTGTTTCGTTGAGATAGCGTTGGACAAGAAATCAAACGTCAAATACAGAAACCCCAACCTGCTTTTCGAATATGTTGTCAGCAAAACACAAAACCTTGATAAGCAATACTATGTCTTTATTGACGAGATACAACTGTCGTTCAAAGTCAAGAATGCTGAAATTGACGAAAACCTTGTTCCCGAGGAAGACCGCGACCTGCTCTACACCACTTTTTACGATATTCTTATCGACCTCGCATCGCAAAAGAATCTTGATGTTTATGTGACAGGCTCCAACTCGAAGATGCTTTCGAAAGACATCGTCACCAATTTCAGTGACCGTGGATCTGAAATCAAGGTTTACCCATTGTCATTCAAGGAGTATTACCCTGTTTCTGGTTTGGAAAAAGTCGAAGCTTTTGAGGAATACCTCGTCCATGGCGGTATGCCTTTGGTTGTCCTTGAACCCAACGAGGCGGAAAAACGCAAATATCTCAAGGGCTTGTTTAAGAATGTGTATATAAAGGACATAGTGGAGCGTTACAAGATAAAAGACGACGAGGTGTTGTCTGCCTTGGTGGATTCGTTGTCGTCGTCGGTAGGATCGCTCACCAATCCCCATAATCTTGCCAATGCCACTGGTTCCCTGATGCATCGTAGCACTTCCGACCATACCATCAAAAACTATATTGATTATTTGGAGGATGCCTATCTTTTTGTGGGAGCAAAGAGATATGATGTGAAGGGAAAGAAGTATTTCGAAAACACCCAGAAATACTATTCCATGGATTCGGGTTTGCGTAATGCCCGTCTCAATTTCAGGCAACAGGAACGCTCTCACCTGATGGAGAATCTGGTTTTTATGGAACTCATCCGCAGAGGTTATAGTGTCGATGTGGGTATAGTGGAGTTAACCAAAGTTGTGGCGGGAAAGAGACAAAAATCTCAATATGAGATTGATTTTGTTGTGAATACAGGCAAAGAAAAGCTCTACATCCAGTCGGCCTTGAATGTGGACAGCGAAGAAAAACGCAACCAGGAAACATTCTCGTTGAAAAATTCGGGTGATTTCTTCAGAAAAATCGTAATCCTCGACGGATCAGTCAAACCATGGATGGATGATGAAGGTATCACCTACATGGGAGTGATTCCGTTTTTATTGGATGATTAAGACAATAGGAACACTTTTTGCAGCAGCAAAGCCAAAATCCCAAATCATCACATCATGAAAAAATCACGCATTTACCTGTTATTTGCTGTCTTTACGGTTATCGGCTTCGCCCTCGGGCTGGCTTTTGAGGGCATCGTAGGCAAAGCCTACGCCAAGGCGGAAACACCTGCCACAAAACTTGCCCTGCCCGAAGGTGCGGCCTTCGAGAGTGTGGTCACCGGCACCGCCCGCAAAGCTGACTATGAAATCGTTTACATCTACGGCCGCAAGTACATCATCTTCAGCTCAGGAAGCGATATTGAGGTGCTGGAATATTAAACAAAAGGAGGGCAGCCACAGCTGCCCTCCTTTTGTTTCTGTCTTCCGACTTCTGTATTCTTTAGTACTTCATCATCTCAATGAGGTCCACCATGCGGTTGGAGTAACCCCATTCGTTGTCGTACCACGACATGATCTTCACCATCTTGCCCATCACCATGGTGCTTTGGGCGTCGAAGATGCTGCTGTGGGGGTTGTGGATGATGTCGCAGCTCACGATCGGGTCCTCGGTGTATTCGAGCACGCCTTTCATCGGGCCTTCGGCGGCCTCCTTCATGGCAGCGTTGATCTCCTCCTTGGTGGCTTCGGTCTTCAATGTGCAGACGAGGTCAACCAATGAACCGGTGGGGGTGGGGACGCGGACGGCGATGCCGTCGAGCTTGCCATTCAGGTCGGGGATCACGATGCCTACAGCCTTGGCGGCGCCAGTGGTGGTGGGGATCTGCGACAAACCGGCGGAACGGGCGCGACGCAGGTCGCTGTGAGGACCGTCGAGGATCACCTGGTCGTTGGTGTAGCTGTGGATGGTGGTGATATAACCCTGTTCAATGCCGAAACGGTCGTTCAACACCTTGGCAACGGGAGCCAGGCAGTTGGTGGTGCAGGAAGCGTTGGAGACACATTCCACATCGTCGGTGAGTTCGTTGTTGTTCACGCCGACTACGATGGTGGCATCGATGGCATCCTTCGAAGGAGCCGAAAGGATGACTTTCTTGGCACCGTTCTTCAGGTGGTCGCCATAGCCGCCCTTGCTGCTTTCCTTGGAACGGAACACGCCGGTGGATTCAACTACCACATCGGGAGTCTTGCCCCATTTGATGTTCAGCGGTGAGCGCTCAGCAGTGACGGGAACTCTAACACCGTTAACGATAAGAGCAGTCTCGTCATACTCCACAGTGCCGGGGAACTTGCCCTGGGTGGAGTCGTATTTCAACAGGTGGGCCAGCACCTTGGTGCTCGTCAGGTCGTTGACGCCCACGATTTCAAGATTCGGACGTTCGCAGATGATGCGGAACACGTTGCGGCC
>Ga0310690_10000456_pt1 | contig 87978 bp, 72 predicted proteins | sample AusTroGonzalo_MG_2_FD_207661 | JGI IMG/M metagenome (GOLD analysis project Ga0310690, IMG submission 207661) | Bovine rumen microbial communities from tropical cattle in Woodstock, Queensland, Australia - Gonzalo_04 (v2) (version 2) | ecosystem: Host-associated > Mammals > Digestive system >...
GTGCCGCTTTCGACTTCCTTGCAGCCGGCGAACGGCGGGAATTTCTTGCGGAGCGGATGCTCGTTGAAGAGTTCGACGAGGATTTCGGCGAGCTCCTTGATGCTGGCTTCGTTGTCCGGGTTGCCGATGTTGATGATCTTGCCGTCGCAGAGGCCGTCCTTGTTCTCGATGATGCGGAACAGGCACTCGATGCCGTCGGTCACGTGCGTGAAGCAGCGTTTCTGCGCGCCGCCGTCGATGAGCAGGATCGGGTTGCCCTGGACCAGGTTCAGGATCAGCTGGGTGATGGCGCGGGAGCTGCCGATGCGGGCGGAGGAAAGCGAGTCGAGCTTCGGGCCCATCCAGTTGAACGGGCGGAAGAGCGTGAACTTGAGGCCGCGGGTGGAGCCGTACGCCCAGATCACGCGGTCGAGCATCTGCTTGCTGCAGGAGTAGATCCAGCGCTGCATGCGGATCGGGCCGAGGATGAGGCGGGAATTGTCCTCGTCGAAGTTCTCGTCGTCGCACATGGCGTAGACTTCGGACGTGGAAGGGAAGATGATGCGCTTGTTGTACTTGGCGCAATAGCGGACAATCTTCAGGTTCTCCTCGAAGTCGAGCTCGAAGACGCGCAGCGGATTGCGCGTGTACTCGATCGGGGTGGCGATGGCGACCAGCGGCAGGACCACGTCGCACTTGCGGACATGGTATTCGATCCACTCGTGGTTGATCTGCACGTCGCCCTCGAAGAAGTGGAAATCGGGGTGGGACAGCAGGTCGGTGATGTAGCCGCTGCGCAGGTCCATGCCGTACACTTCATAGTTGCCGTCGTCGAGCAGGCGCTTGCTGATGGCGCTGCCGATGAAGCCGTTCACGCCCAGGATCAGCACGCTCTTCTTGCGCTTGGGACCGACGATCGGGGAATTGGTCAGGACCATCTTCGGGGTGAAGCGGCTGTCCGCGGCGAGCTGTTCGCCGGTCGTGTAGAGGCCGCCGTCCTTCTGCGCGAAGTTCACCTGCACGGCGCCCTTGCCGCAGGCAATCACGAACGGAGCCGTGGAAACGATGGTCCCGGCGGGGGCTTTCTTCTTCAGCGGCACGGCTGTGACGTCCCAGATGAAGTATTTCTGGGCGGCGATGAACGTGAACGCGCCGGGGAAAGGACGAGTCACGCCGCGCACGAGGTTGCGCACGGAGACGGCATCCTTCGTCCAGTCGATGAGTCCGTCGGCGGGGCGGCGGCGTCCGAAGTACGTGGCCTGCTTCTCATCCTGCTTTTTCGCCTTTGCCTTGCCCGCGAGCACGGAGGGCAGGACCTTGGCGAGCATCTTTTCGGCGGCGGCGGCGGCTTTCAGGTGCGCGTCTTTCGCGGTATCGGAATCGGCGATCGCGAACTTCTCCTGCGCCACGATGTCGCCTGCGTCGACCTTCTCGGTCATCTTGTGGAGCGTCACGCCGGATTCCTTTTCACCGTTGATGACGACCCAGTTCAGCGGAGCGCAGCCGCGGTATTTCGGGAGCAGGGAGCCGTGGAGATTGAACGCGCCCTTCTTCGGGATGGAGATGATGTCCTTGCCGATGACCTTGCGGTAGTAGAACGAGAAGATGAAGTCGGGAGCCATCTTCCTGATGCGTCCTGCCCAGAGCGGGTGGTTCACGTCCTCGGGCGCGAAGACCGGGATGCCGAGGGCGGCGGCGGTTTCGGCGACGGAACGGAACCAGAGGTTTTCGTTGGGATCGTCGGCGTGGGTGAAGACGGCCTGGATGGTCACGCCCGCCTTGACGAGCTGCTCGATGCCGATGCATCCGATGTTGTTGTAGGCGAAGACGACTGCTTTCATGCGATGTCACTCCTGTTCTTTGTTTTGAGCGTTATTTGAACGATGAATCGATTCGATGAAGAATTGTGGGCGTGAACGGGCATTGAGGTGGATCTTGCCGATGTACTCGCCCAGAAGCCCCATGGATGCGAACTGCGCGCCCATTAGCACGAAGACGACCGCGAACATCGCGAACGTGCCGTATGCGCCCCAGTCCTTGTCCAGCTGGGAACGGATGAAGATGTAGAGGCCGAAGACGACGCCGAACGCGCCGACGCCGAAGCCGAAGAAGGTCAGCATGCGCAGCGGGAACGTGCTGGTGCCGGTCAGCAGGTCGTACTGGAGCGCGATCAGCTTCATCACGCTGTACTTGGATTCGCCCGCGGCGCGCTCGGCGTGCTTCACGTGTACCTCGACGGACTTGCGCGCATAGGTCATCGCGAGCATCGGGATGAACTTGCCGTTCTCATGGCACAGCAGGATCGCGTCGACGACGTTGCGGCTGTAGCCGCGGAGCATGCAGCCGTAGTCGGTCATGGTCTTGCCGTTGCAGAGGCGGCGGACCATGTGGTTTACCATCTTCGAGCCGATCTTGCGGAACAGCGTATCCTGACGGTTCTCGCGAATGGAACCGACCACATCGTAGCCCTCGCGCAATTTTTCCAGGAGCTTGTAGATCTCCTCCGGGGGATTCTGCAGGTCGGCGTCGAGTGTGACGACGTACTTGCCGCGGGACGTCTGGAATCCGGCGGTCACGGCGGCGTGCTGCCCGAAATTCGAGGTCAGGATCACGCCCACGATGCGCGGGTCTTTCTTCGACGCTTCGATGATCATCTCCATGCTGCGGTCGGCGCTGCCGTCATCCACCAGGATGATCTCGGTCGTGCAGTCAAGTTTGTCGCAGGCCGCGGTCGTGCGGGCGATGAGCTCGGTCAGGTTTTCTTCCTCGTTGTAGACCGGGATGACGAGAGAAAGTTCGATTTCGGGCATGGTCATGGTTGCGTGGTCCCTTCTGAACCGTCAGCCGAGGCTTGCTTCGGCGGCAAAATGGATTGGGGTATGGAGTAAAAAACGTCGAGGCGTTTGCGTTCCAGCTTTTTGATCTTCTTCATCACCTTGGGATCGTTCTCCCAGTCGGGCTTCTCCCGGAGCTTTCTCAGTTTGTATTCCTGCACTCCGCTCAAACTCGAAGATTCAAGGAACATCCTGGGACTTTGGAGCATTTTCACGATGTCTTCACACCCTTCGGTTTCTTCCAGCTGCTCCATCCATTCCCGGCGCGTGATCACGATGCCGCCCTTCTCCAGGATTTCGGTCAGAAAAACGCGGAATTCGTCCAGTCCCTGGATGTCGGTCGTGTCGGAGGTGAACGTCCGGTTCGTGTCATCCAGCTTCTCCAGCGAATACATGGGGGCAGGCTCCGGCAGATTCAAGTAATAGGTGACTTCCGCCGTGCCGATGGATCCGAAGTACGCCACACGTTTCATGAGCTCCGGACAATTAAAATCGGCCTGATATCTCTTCGCATCCTGAGGGACATGACAGCGGAGAAAGTACCGGGTCGGCTCGAACGATTCACGCTCGCTCAGCGTGGGGATCACAAACGAGAAGACGGTGAACAGCACGAACGCGACGAACGGGACCACGCGGTTCATTGGGTCGTCAGACGGCGCAAAGACGCCTTCGGCGCCCTCGCGCAGAAGTTTCTTCCACGAACGTTTCCAAATGACCAGCCACGCGATCCCGGCGATCAACGCATACGGCAGGAAAGCAAACACGAGGGGAAGCATGTCCTTTGCGTAAAGAAAGAACTGGTAGAACGGCCTGTCCAGATGCAGGGGGATGAACAGCACCGCAAGCAGGATCAGGAGACTCGCGGCAACCGGGATCAGCACGTCCACCAGCCGGAAGAACTTGTCGGTGAGCTTCCGCAGGAAAGTCCAGCTTTCGCTCGGCTCGGAGAACCACGCCGCCGTGAAGAGGATGCACCACGGCACGATTGGCAGGATGTAGTAGGAACGGCGCGACCGCGAGGCGGAGAACAGCACGAAGATGAACACCATCGAGGCGAAAAGCCACAGCGTGTCGGAGGACAAGTCCTCCACTGAAGCAGTGCCTTGCTTCGCAACGGCACGGATGAGATCGCGGATGTAATCAATGACCGCGAAAATGAAGAAGGGCGTCCACGGGATCAGCAGGCGCGGCAGATACAGGAAATACACGTAGAACGGGTCATCCTTGTGGTCCCACGGATTGAACACGCGCATCAGGTTCTCGCGGAACACCAGCACAATGCCGCTCGCGCCGTAGTTCTCCGACATCACGGCCTCCAGCACGAACGGCACGGCGTACAGGCAAAGCCCGCCGAGGAATAGCGCGAGGAAGAATTTCCAGTTCAGGTGCTGCCGGAACGACTTGCGGACAATGCAGTCGATCACCGCCAGTGCGGGCGGAATCACGAACGCGGGCAGCCCCTTGGTCTGCGCACCGACCGCACAGCAGCCCCAGAACGCGAAATACGCCCAGAAAGACGCCGTTTCCCGGTGATGCAGATACACTGTTACCGCCATGACGATGAATACCGTCTGCTCCATGTCCGCCTCGGCGAGGCGGCCCCAGCAGATGTACGAATACGTGGACAGCAGAAGCCAGCCCGCCAGATATGCCGTGCGCTCCGAATAGAACTTGCGGGCGATGGAGATGATGCAGCGGAGGCCGACCAGCGCGAAGATCACGCTCGGTATGCGGACCGACATCTCGGTCACGCGTCCGCCTGCGAGCTTCGAAATGAGAGCAGCGAACCAGTAGCTGACCAGAGGTTTGTCAAAGTACGGCTGGCCGTTGATGCGCGGATGCAGCCAGTCGCCCGTCATAAGCATTTCGCGGACGACCTCGAACCAGCGGGCTTCCGAACGGATGGCGGGGTAGATGCCGAGGCAGAAGAACATCACAAAGCACGCGAACACCCAGAAAATGATCCACTTCGCGTTTTTGCGAAGCGAGGGGATCAGCGTGTCGCTGCACTTCTGAAACCGCATCATGTCAAACCCGCCGGACATGCTTGACTTACCTCGCCAGGATCTCTTTGCAGGCTTCGATCACATCGTCGACATCGGCGTCGGACATGCCGGGGAAGAACGGCAGCGAGAAGATGCGTTCGCTGTTCCACTCGGTATTCGGCAGGGCGCCCGCCGGGACGGGGCACGCCTCGCGGTAATATTTCTGGCCGTGGACGCAGCGGAAATGCAGCCCGGTGCCGATGTTGCGCTTTTTCAGCTCCGCCATGAAGTCGTCGCGCGTGATCCCGGTCTTGCCGATGTCCAGGCGCACCACGAACAGATGGTAGGCGTCCTTGTAGTCGTAGGCTGGATGCGCCAGAGGGATGAGCTCGGGGATGTCCGCGAGGCGGGCGCGGTAGAGCGCGGCGAGACGGCCCCGTTCGGCGTTCATGCGGTCCACGCGGGTGAGCTGGGTCACGCCCAGGACCGCCTGCATGTCCGGCATGTTGAACTTGAAGCCGGGCTCGACCACCTGCGCCTGCGGGGCGCGGCCCATGGTCTGGCGGTCGTAGGCATCCACGCCGAGGCCGTGGAACTTGAGGCTGCGGACGCGGTCGGCGAGCGCCGCATCGTCCGTGGCGAACATGCCGCCCTCGCCCGTGGTGATGTTCTTGATGGGGTGGAACGAGAACATCGCGGTGCCGCGCTTGCCGATGCGTTCGCCCTTGAACTCGGCGCCGAGCGCGTGGGCAGCGTCTTCGATGAGCATCACGCCGTGCTTGTCCGCGATGGCGCGGAGCTTGTCGAGCTCCAGCACGCCGCCCGCGAAATGGACCGGGACGATCGCTTTCGTGTTGGGCGTGATCGCCGCCTCGACCGCTTCAGGCGTGACCATGAGCGTGTCGCGGTCGCAGTCGACGAAAACCGGCTTCGCGCCGTACAGGGAAACGATATTCGGGAGCGAAACCCAGGTCATGGACGGGGTAATGACCTCGTCGCCGGGCTTCAGGCCGAGCGCGCGGAACAGCGCCTGCATCACAGCCGTTTCGGACGTCAGGGGGATCGCGTATTTCGCGCCGGTGTATTCGCAGAATGCCTTCTCGAATTCGGCGTTCTTCGGGCCGGTGGTGATCCAGCCGGAACGGAGTACCTTGGCGACTTCGGAAATCTCCCATTCCTCAATCGAGGGCTTGGAAAAAGGCAGAAATGTCTCGCGCATGAATAATCGTCCTGTCAATGGGGTTGCAAAGATATATTTATATAATATATCCCAGTAATTGAAGTTATGCAAGCGCGCGCACGCGAAATCGCCCAAAAAACTCCAAAAAAACAAAAGGTTCCGACGACAGGGAAAAAGCTCCCGAAACCGTCAGGCGGGAACGGCAAACAAAAAAGACGGCACACCGGAATGGGCATGCCGTCTTGCGGAATCAGAGTTTGAAGTCAGGCTATCAGGCTTTGACCGCTTCGCCCTTGTCTTCCTTGGAGTCTTCCGGACGTTCGGAGGAGATGTTGCGCTCCTGCTTGTGCCAGTAGGCGGTGATCATCGGGGAGACGAAGATGGAGGAGTAGCAGCCTGCCACGTTGCCGATCAGGATGACCGCCACGAAGTCGCGGATGCCGTCGCCGCCGAAGAGCAGCTGGCAGATGAGGACCAGGAGCACGCAGACGGAAGTCAGGATGGTACGGGCAAGCGTCTGGTTCAAGCTCAGGTCGACGATCTGGAAGTAGGTGAGGCCCTTGCGCGTGGCGAGGTTTTCGCGCTGGCGGTCGAAGATCACGATGGTGTCGTTGACCGAGTAGCCGATGAGGGTCAGGAGCGAGGCGACCACCTGCAGGGAGATCTGTCCGCCGAAGAGCAGGTACAGGCCCGTCGCCACGATCACGTCGTGGATCAGGGCGATGTTCGCGGCGATGGAGTAGGAGAACTGGAAGCGGATGACCATGTAAATGATCATGCCGATCATGGCGCAGATCAGGGCCTTGATGGCGGACCTGGTGAACGCCGCGCCGATGAGCGCGCCAAGGGTGGATTCGGAGAGCTTGGTGAGCTTCACGTCGGGATACGCTTCGTCGAGCTTGCGGATCAGTGTGTCGGCGTTCTCCTGGGAGACCGTGCCGGTGCCGCGGTCGCGGACGACGAGCTCCAGCACGCTGCGACCGTCGACGTTGTCCTCGTCGGTAATCTTCTTGTAGGTGACCTTGGCGTCGAAACCTTCTTTTTCCAGCACTTTTTCGATGTCGCCGGCGGGGATCTGCGCCATGGTCTTGTCTTTCGGGACGTAGCTGACGATCAGCTGTGTGCCGCCGGTGAAGTCGATGCTGAGGGCGTCGCGGCCGCGCACGAAAATCGTGACGAGCGAGAGGAGGATCAGGCAGGCGGAAATGCCGAACCCGACGAAACGGAACTTGATGAAGTCGAAGTGCGGATGCGGCAGGAACATCATCATGTTAATCTTCTTCAGCTTCAGCGGGAGCATCAGGAAGAACTCGAAGAGCAGGCGGGACAGAAAGACCGCCGAGAACATGGTGGTGAAAATGCCGATGACCAGGGTCATGGCGAATCCCTTGATCGCGCCGGTGCCCTGCCAGTAGAGGATGGCGCCCGTGAAGAGCGTCGTCACGTTCGAGTCGAAGATGGCGGAGAAAGCGCGGTCGAAACCGGTCTTCACGGCGTATTCGAGCGACTTGCCCGAATCCTGTTCTTCGCGGATGCGCTCGTAGATCAGGACGTTGGCGTCGACTGCCATGCCGAGGGTCAGGATGATGCCGGCGATGCCGGGGAGCGTCAGGGTCACGTCGAACGCCGCCATGGCGCCGAGCAGCACGCCCGTGTTCACGAGCAGCGAGATGTTCGCCACAAGGCCGGCGAGACGGTAGTAGATGAGCATGAAGATCATCACGAGCGCGGTGCCGATGATGCCGCTGTAGATACTCTTGCGGATGGTCTCCTGGCCGACGGTGGCGTCGATGTCGGAACGGGACGCGATGGTGATGACAAAGGGCAGGCTGCCGCTCTTCAGGGCGTCGGACACGCTCTTGGCTTCTTCCTGGGAGAAGGAGCCGGTGATGCGGGCAGTGCCGCCGTCGATCTTGGAGAGCAGGGTCGGCGCGGAATAGAGCTGGCCGTCAAGCACGATGGCAAGGCGTTCGCCGACGTGCTTGCCGGTGACTTCGCCGAACTGGACGGTGCCCGCGCTGTTGAAGAACAGCAGGATTTCACGCTGGCCGAACTCGTTCATGGTCACGTAGGAATCCTTGATGTTGTCGCCTTCCATCTGGACAGTCGTCTCGACCAGGGTATAGTCCGTGATCAGGTTGTTGCCGTCGCGGCGTTCCTCGGAGAGGAATTCGGCTTCGGACGGGGTGTCGGGATAGGATTCGGGATCGCCGCCCTGTGCGAGGTATGCCATGAACTTCGGCACCTCGACGTCGTTCTTCGGATGGACGAGGCGGAATTCGAGCTTAGCGGAACGGAGGATCAGCTTCTCGAGGTTCGCGCGGTCGTCGGAGTTGACGGACGGAACGCGGACGGAGACGAATTCCTGACCGGCAGGAGAGATTTCGGTTTCGAAGTAGTTCTGGGCTTCCAGGCGCTTGCGGAGGGTTTCGATGGCGTTGTCGCGGAACGTCTCGAACTGCGCGCCCTGCGCCTTTTCGTCGGCCTGCAGGTGCAGCAGGAATTCGGCGCCGCCGTTGAGGTCGATGCCGAGGCGGATCGCGCCGGAGGCGTTCTTGCGGACCAGGGAGATCACGTCGCCGTTGTTCTGGAGCTTCTGCGCCTTCACGATCACGGGCTTCACGAAGTGGACCAGGTCGACGGAGTAGGCGGCCGAGCCGTCTTCGGAGGGCATCCTGATCCCGCGGGCCGCGGCTTCGAGGGCCGTGGAGGGATACAGGTACTTGATCTTGTCTTCCTGCTGCAGGGCCTTGGCGCGTTCGACCACTTTCTGGATGGTCGGATCGGCGGGATCGGCAAGAAGCTTGTTGAACGTCTCGTAGAAATCGCTCTGCTTGAGCGGGAACATGGCCGCGACGAAGACGCCGATCACGGCGATCGCGAACACGCAGTAAATCGCGAATGTGCTCTTGCTGTTCTTCATTTCTTCGTCACCTCGGCTTTCGCGTCCGCGGCGTCGGCGGCAGGCTGGATGACCTGGGCAACAGCCGTGCGGGAAATGGCGATCTGGACATTGTTCGCGACTTTCAGGAGGAACTGGTCCTTCTGGACTTCGGCGATCTCGCCGAGAATGCCGCCGCTGGTCATGATCTTCGTGCCCTTGCGGATCGAATTCATCATTTCCTCGCGTTTCTTCTTTTCCTTGCTGCTGGTGCGGATGGAAATCGCGATCATCACGGCGATCACGATGATGAGCGGGACCATCATCATATTGGCGGACGGAGGCGGAGCCTGCTGTCCGGCGGCGGGATCAGCTCCCGTCTGGGCGGTGGAGGTTTCAGCGGCAGGGGCGGCGGCAACGGGGGTTGCACTCACGGAACCGTCCGCGGCCTGTGCGAAAACGACAAAGGAAGTGTTTGCCATGTTCAAGACTTTCTGGTTATGTTGAAGCTAAAATTGTATGCGTAAAACTATAATATACACTCTTTTTCCGAAGAAACAAGATTTTTTTCCGAAAAAGTGCGCATTTCCATGCGAAACAAGGGTACAACGCAAGACCGCGGCAGGAATGAAAGAGGCGGGGCGGGGGGAAGTGATGGCGCAAGGGGAAGTGATGGCGCCGAGCTCCAATCATGTCATCCTCAAATCGGGGGTGATTGTGATCGTGTGTCTGTTTTGAATAAGGACAATCCAGACAAGCTTGGGAAATGATAGGGGGCAATAGAGAGTGACGGAGTGGTGATGGGGCAATCATATTGAACTTAGGGAATTCCATCAAGTTTCAGTTAAAAGGAACTTGTTTTAACTGAAACTTGCGCGTATGCGCGGGAAAGGTCCTTTCTCCTGGTTCTATCCCTTGGCTAACCGGGCTCCAGTTTTCTCGGCTTACTCATGGCTGATGCGGCTTGATCGAACAGGATGAAGAGATCGAATGTGATCTATTGGATTTGAACTTGGAGCTTTTCCCTCAAGTTTCAGTTAAAAGGAACTAGTTTTAACTGAAACTTGCGCGTATGCGCGGGAAAGGTCCTTTCTCCTGGTTATTTCCCTTTGTTCTATCACATCGCTAACCGGGAAGCACTCGGCTTCACACAGAACTGATGCGGTTTTGAAAGGGAAGTGATAGGGGCTATCGTGTTGAACAGGGAGAATCATCTCAAGTTTCAGTTAAAAGGAACTAGTTTTAACTGAAACTTGCGCGTATGCGCGGGAAAGGTCCTTTCTCCTGGTTATTTCCCTTTGTTCTATCACATCGCTAACCGGGAAGCACTCGGCTTCACACAGAACTGATGCGGTTTTGAAAGGGAAGTGATAGGGGCTATCGTGTTGAACGGGGAGAATCATCTCAAGTTTCAGTTAAAAGGAACTAGTTTTAACTGAAACTTGCGCGTATGCGCGGGAAAGCGGCTTTTTCCGGCTGATTTGGGCGTCTATAGACGTGGGAAAGGTTCTTTCTTCTGGTTCTTTCTCCTGGCTGAGCAGGGGCGTCTATATGAGCGGGAAAATGCAATGCTCCCGCCCAGACCAAAACAGGCAAATGGATACCGGCTTACTGTTTCGGTTTCTTCGCGACGGATTTCGGGGCCAGGACAACGGCTCCGAGCCATGGAAGCCTGAGCGTAATGAACTGCTTCTGCCCGTGATATTCGCCGGGCGACGAGATCATCTTCTGCCCGTTCAGCAGGCCGGTCCCGCCGTATTCCTCACGGTCGGAGTTGAACACTTCGACCCATTCGCCGGGGAGCGGGACGCCGATGTTGAAGTCGTTGCGTACGACCGGAGTCAGGTTCAGGATTACGACAAGCGGCGATTTGCGCTTTTTATCCCAGCGGATGAACGAGTAGACCGACTGCTTGTAATCGCCTGCGTCGAGCCACTGGAATCCGCTCGGCGTGAAGTCGTCCTCCCAGAGGGCTGGCTGGCTGAGGTAGAACCTGTTCAGTTCCGCGGTCATGCGGTGAACGGAATCATGCGCGGGGTATTTGAGGAGAAGCCAGTCGACGGACTGGTTGTTGCAGTTCCACTCGATCACCTGCGCGAACTCGCCGCCCATGAAAATGAGTTTCTTGCCCGGGTGAGTGGCCATCAGCACGTACATCGCACGCAGGTTGGCGAACTTCTGCACGTAATCGCCGGACATGCGGCCGAAAAGCGAGAGTTTGCCGTGAACGACCTCGTCATGGCTGAGCGGCAGGATGAAGTTTTCGGAGAACGCGTAGCAGATGGAGAACGCGAGCTGGCCATGGTGGTAGCTGCGGTAAATCGGGTCGAGCTTGAAATAGTCCAGCGTGTCGTGCATCCAGCCCATGTTCCACTTGAACGTGAAGCCCAGGCCGCCGAGGTAGATCGGACGGGAAACGCCGGGCCATGAAGTCGACTCCTCGGCGATCATGGAGATGCCGGGATACAGCTTATGTGCGAGCTCGTTCAGGCGGCGTATGAACTCGATTGCCTCAAGGTTTTCGCAGCCGCCGTACTGGTTCGGGATCCATTCGCCGTCGTTGCGCGAATAATTGAGGTAGAGCATGGAGGCGACGGCATCGACGCGGAGACCGTCGGCATGGTACTGGTCAAGCCAGAAAAGTGCACTGCCGATCAGGAACTGCCGCACCTCGTTGCGCCCGAAATTGAAGATGTAGGTGCCCCAGTCTTTCTGTTCGCCTTTGCGCGGGTCGGCGTGCTCGTACAGCGCTGTGCCGTCGAACCGTCCGAGCGAGAATGTATCGCGCGGGAAATGTGCCGGGACCCAGTCCAGGAAGACGCCGATGCCGTGTTCGTGCATGTAGTTCACAAACCAGGCAAAATCCTCCGGCGAACCGTACCGGGCAGTCGGCGCGTAGAATCCGGTCACCTGGTACCCCCACGACTGGTCAAGCGGATGCTCCATCACGGGCAGGAGCTCCACATGGGTATAGCCCATCTTCTGAACGTAATCGGCAAGGGCTACGGCAAGTTCGCGGTAGTTGTTGAACGTCTCTTTCACTTCCGGCAGCTTCAGCCCGGGTCCGCCCCAGGTGCTGAGGTGGACTTCATAGATATTCATCGGGCTTTCAAGCGGATTCGTCGCGGCGCGTTTCTTCATCCATGCGTCGTCAGTCCATTGGAACGGTTCGCTCCGCGGCACGATGCCGGCATTGTTCGGACGCAACTCCGTGCGGCGGGCGTATGGGTCGAGCTTCAGCACGATGGAACCATCGGAGCCTTTCACCTCGAACTTGTACACGTCGCCGGGCTTGAGCCCCGGGATGAACAGTTCCCAGATGCCGGAAAGCCCCAGCATGCGCATCGGGTGCCGCCGTCCGTCCCAGCAGTTGAAGTCGCCGACTACGGAAACACGCTGCGCATTCGGCGCCCAGACCGCGAACGAAACGCCTTCGACTCCGCCGAGGTCACGGACATGCGCGCCCATCACATCGAAGACGCGGTGGTGTTCCCCCTGGTTGAACAGGTAAATGTCCATTTCGCCGAGCGTGGGCAGGAAGCAGTACGGATCGGCGGAAGTGAACGTGCTGTCGGCATATTTTTTCTCGACCTGGTAAGCGAACAATTCCTTTTTCTTCCCGAACGTGCAGACGAAGATTCCCCTGTCGTCCACCTTATTCATCGGATGGCGCTTTTTGCCGGCTATGACTGTGACTTTTTCCGCCGCGGGGTCGTACACGCGGACCACTACCCCATCGGATTCGAGGTGCATGCCGAGGAATTCATGCGGATTGCGGCAGGAGCCCTCCAGGATCTCATGCATGATGCCATTATTCTGCATGTCGGGATAATTTTTCATGAGACGCGCCCTCCTCAAGACGGGTGATTATTGTGCATGCAGAAAGAACAGGATGAAGTAGAACACGAACGAGTTCACGATGAGGCTGTCGACCAGGTCGAAAAGGCCGCCGATCCCCGGCAGGAAATGTCCGGAATCTTTCACATTGCAGGTCCGTTTCAGGCTGGATTCCGCCAGGTCGCCCACCATGCCGCCGAAGAACAGCAGGACACCGATGACAGCCATCTTGAAATACCCGTAGCCGTCCCACCACTCGTAACCGTTCCGGTTGTTGGAAAAAATCGTGTACAGGACGAGCGTGACGGCAACGGAAAAGACCAGGCCGCCGACAAGCCCTTCCCACGATTTCGCCGGGCTGATGGACGGCACAAGCTTATGATTCTTTCCATGCGTAATCGCATTGCACAGGGAACCGATCAGATAAGCACCGATGTCGCCGCTCTTCGTCCCGAGGATGAACAGCAGGAACGTCGCCGGGTAGTTCCCGTGGAGATTATAAGTATAGTAGATGCCGGAAATCAGCTTCAGCGCCATCGAAAAAAGGAAGAACACGGCGAAGACATTGAGAGATGCCCGAAGCGATTCCTGATTCTTGTTCGTGGCGAGGACGACCAGCCAAAAAATGAACGCGAAAAGCGCCAGGTCGAATGAAATCCCCGGCCAGAACGGCATGTAGCGGTTCTGAACGAGAGGGAAAAACACCACTACCACGAGCGCCAGGGAGACAAACCATTTGAGGCCGTTGAACTTTTTCGGGCCGTTGAGCATCCCGCAGCATTCCCATGAGGCGCCGAACCCGAGAAATGCACAGAGGACCGTGAAAAACCATTTTCTGATGTCGAAATCAAAAAACACCGACCCCGCCAGGAGCGAGAGGAGAATGATCGTGCTGAATGTGCGTTTGACAAGGGTTGACATATGTTATCTGCCTCCAAATCTGCGTTTCCGGCTGTAAAAAGCCTGGACCGCCTTATCGAACTCGTTGATGTCGAAATCCGGCCACAACGTTTTGGTAAAGTAAAATTCACTGTATGATATCTGCCAGAGCAGAAAATTGCTCACGCGTTCCTCGCCGCTGGTGCGGATCAGCAGGTCGGGGTCGGGAACCTCGGGAAGATACAGATGGTCTGCCACAGTCTTTTCCGTGATGTCTTCAGGTGAGAGCATCCCATTCTTCACCTCGGCGGCTATGGACCTTACGGCGTCGGTGATCTCCATGCGGGAACCGTAATTGAGCGAGAGGATGAATGTCCGGGTAAAAGATTTCGCAGTCTCGCGTTTCACCTTGTCGAGGCGGACACGGCAGGCTTCCGGCAAAGCGGAGATAGCGCCGGCTGTAAGGAGACGCACCTTTTCTTTCAGCAATACTTCCAGATTGTCGTCAAGAAATCGCGCCAGGATGTTCATCAGGGCATCCACTTCCTCTTTCGACCGCTTCCAATTCTCTGTACTGAACGCATACAGCGTGACATAGCGGATGGAATCGTAACGGGAAATGTAGTTCATGAAGTCTACGACACGGTTCGCGCCTGCCAGATGGCCTTCCTTGCGCTCGACTCCGTGCTGCGTCGCCCAGCGTCCGTTGCCGTCTAGGATGACTGCCACGTGCCTGAGTTCATTCGCCTGATCCATAGAACCTTTCCTCCAGCATCATCGCCAGCGTGTGGTAAATGGGCAGATGGTATTCCTGAACGCGGTAAGCTTCGCGTGCCGGCACGTCCAGGATGAAATCGGCATAAGGTCTGCAGACGCCCTGTTCGTTATTGCCGGTCAGAAGATAAGTGGAAATCCCGAGTACACGCGCTACTTTGAAGAGATTCAGGATGTTTTTTGCATTTCCGGAAGTCGTGATGCCGAGCACGGCATCGCCTTTCTGCCCGAAAATATACAACTGCTGTGCGTAAGCCATAAGCGGATCCACATCGTTCGTGTACGCCGAAGCAAGCGCCGGATGGCCGTTCAACGAGATCGCCCGGAATCCTTTCTGGAGCCTGACAGGGTAGTTTTCGCCGGGATAGGCGGCCTCAAGGGCTTCCGCCAGCTTGGTCGGGATGCTCCGGCGGCTCAGGAACCCTTTCCCGAGCTCGGCGATAAAATGCTCTGCATCTGAACAACTTCCACCATTTCCGCAGATAAATAGCGTTTTGTTCTTGAAAAATACGTTTTCAAGGTTAAAATATAATGTATGGATTTTTTCCGCGTACGCCCGGAGATCGGGACACCGCAGAAGAAGATCGTCCATGTGCTTCTTGACATTGTTGTTCATATCCATGTTCGTCACCTGCCAATGGGGTTGAAACAAAATTACACATTGTTAATAGAACACCGTTTCCGCACAAAGTCAAACTGTTTTGTAAACAAGTTCCGAAAAAAGTGTTTGAAGCGGAAACAGCGGGTTGTTGACACTGTCGACATACCCTACTCCTATTACACTTGCTCAATTCAGGTTAAATCATCTTAGTAACCCATCTCAATAACTTTTCCGGACGGTCCTCGAAGAATAACTGGCCGCGGAAAGAATCGGAGGCAAATCCACCATGAAAATCAAAGTTTCCAGAGAAACCTTGCTCAAAGCATTGCAGAGAGTCGGGAACATCGTGAATACCCGCAACACTCTTCCTGTGCTTTCCAATATACTCTTCGAAGCCGCGGACGGCAAACTCAAGCTCACCGGCACGGACCTTGAGATCCGCATGGAGACGGTTGTGGACGCTGAAGTCATCGAAGCCGGCGAAACCACCCTGCCCGCCAAAAAGATGCTCACGCTCGTTTCCAAGTTCCGCGGCGAGTTCATCGAAATCGAAAGCGGCGACAATTTCCACTCTACCATCAAATGCGACACCGCGTCCATCATGCTTCTCGGCTTGAATCCCGCCGATTACCCGAAGAAAGACGAAGTCAAGTTCATCCGTTCTTTCTCCATGAAGCAGGCTGACATGGCGGTCGTGATCGAACGCATCTCCTATGCCGCCAGCCTCGAAGATTCCCGCAAGGTGCTCCAGGGCATTCTCTTCTCCGTCCGCGACGGAAAGTTCACCGCTGTTGCAACAGACGGAAAACGCCTGGCTCTTTGCGAACGGGTCTTCGAAGAACTTCCCGAAGGCTCCGAGGGCGAGATCATCATCACCCAGAAAGCCGCCACTGAGCTTAAGCGCCTTCTTGAAAAGGAAGGCGAAGTCGTGATCAACATCGCTGAAAACCAGGTCGTTTTCCAGGTCGGCGCGTCCGTGATCACGTCCAAGCTCATCGAAGGCAATTATCCGAATTACCGCCAGGTCATCCCGGCTTCGTTCAAGCAGACAGTCACTGTCTCCTGCGAGAGCGTGATCTATGCGCTTGAGCTTATCTGCGTCACGCTTGCCGAGAGCGGTTCGCCGAAAGTCTCCCTTACATTCAAGAAAGAGAGCATGCTGTTTGAAACGAACAGCAATATCGGCGAAGGCCGTGAAAGCGTGCCTATTCAATATGACGGAGAGGAAATGTCCGCGTCGTTCAATTCGAATTTCTTCCTCGATCCGTTCAAGCATCTGCAGGTCGACAATGTGTTCATCAAGGTGAATGATGTCATGAGCCCGATCGCCATTGAGAGCGGCGACGGATTCCTGTACGTCATCATGCCCATGAGAAACAAATAAACAACAATTCGGCGGTCTGTCCGCCATAAAGCGCATGCATAGGTCCTGCCGCAAGCTTGAAAAAGCCTGCGGCGGGACTGCTGTATATTCTTTTATAAATCGAATTTTTCAGGGACACTATGGTCAACTCTCTGATGCTTCAGAATTTTCGGTCGTTTGAATCGGTGTCGCTGCATTTTGATGAGCCGTCAGTTTTTCTCTGCGGTTCAAATGGCCAGGGAAAGACCAGTCTGCTGGAAGCATTGTTTTATCTGGCGAATTTGAGGTCATTCCGAACTTCGCGCACTTCGGAGATGATAAGGCTTCATGCGCCCTCCGCGGTCATTGGGGCGTCCGTTTCGTTCCGCGACTGGTCGCGTCAGCTCGCAGTCGAGCTTGGCGAAACACGGAAACTTATCATAGACGGGAAACATGTCACCCGGGCCAGCGAATTTGCGGGATCTTTTAATACTGTTACGTTTCTGCCGGACGATCCCGAGATCATCATGGGGCGATCCCAGGTAAGGCGCAAATTTCTGGATATGTTCATTTCCATGCTGGACCATGGTTATTTCATTGCACTTCAAACATATTATAACGGCATCAAAAACCGGAATTGCCTGCTGAGGATGAAAGATGCGAATGATGATGTCATCCGTTCCTATCATCCGGCGCTTGCAAAATACGGCGCTGAAATCGTTCAGGCACGGGAAATCCATCTCAGGATTTTATCGGATTTTATGCGGAATATCCTGTCGGAACTGAAACCGGAACTTGCCGATATGCAGCTGAAATTGCGGACAATTCACGAGCTTTCCGACCCGAAAATCTTTGAAGAAAAACTTGAACGGAATCTTGACCGCGACCGCATGAACGGCTATACGACAATCGGTCCGCATCTTGATGATTTCGATTTTATCGCGGATGGAAAATCATTGAGGTTATATGGTTCCCGCGGACAGTGCCGCGCGACTTCGTTCGCATTGAAGGAAGCGGAATTCGATATCGTCAAAAATCATTCCATGTCAAAGGATAATACCGTCGTCATAGTAGATGATGCCACAGGTGACCTTGATAAGAAAACACAGGAAGCTTTTTATCATAAGATATCGGATGCAAAACAGATCTTTTGTTCTTTTACGGAAATCCCGGATATTTTTTTGACTCAAAAATCACAAATCGTTCATATTTCAGCCGGACGCGCTGTTTAATCTTTCAGGAGAAATTTGCTATGGCATCCTACAATTCCATCATCTGCCGCTATAATGAGATCGCGACTAAAGGAAACAATCGCAGCATGTTTGAAAATATGCTGATACGCAATATGAAACGCATGACGAAAGAGCGTGTTTCAGGTTTGAATTTTGTGAAAATGCGCGGCCGTATTTTTATCCATAAAAATGATTTCGAAACTTTCACGGACGAAGAGCAGGAATATTTGAAAGAACGCCTGAAAGATTGTTTCGGTCTGGATTCTTTTTCTTTCTGTATAGAAGGGGAACGTACCATCGAAGCTGTCCTGGACCATATCAGAAATGCCGTGAAGCCTCTTTTCGAACAAATGGAAGGACTTGGTCGACCGGTCAGATTCCGGACGCGAGCACGTCGTTCCGACAAAAGTTTTCCGTTGTGTTCCAAAGAGATAGAAATCGAAACCGCGACGATGATAGAAGAAATGATCGGAGAGGATAAGGTTCAGGTAGACCTGATGAATCCGGACATTTCCATCGGCGTGGAAATCCGCGAAAAAAATTCCACGATCTTTCTGGAGACCATCAAAGCGCGCGGCGGACTTCCGGTCGGTTCCAACTCGCCGCTTCTCGGCATGCTTTCCGGCGGCATCGACTCGCCAGTCGCGTGCGTGATGGGCATGAAACGCGGCTGCCGGATGGACTTTCTTACGTTCCACAGTTATCCGTATACGCCGCTGGAATCCGTTATGAAAGTTTGGCGTATCGCTAAGATCATCAACAGGTTTCAGCCCCATGGCGTGCTGTATGCCTGCAATCTTTCCGAAATTCAGAAACTTATCCGCGACAACTGCGATCCGAAATTCCGCACTGTCCTGTACCGCCGCATGATGATGCGGATCGCTTCGAAACTCTGCAAAAAAAGCCATCTTTACGGCATCGTGACCGGCGAAGCCATCGGTCAGGTCGCTAGTCAGACGGTCGTGAACATGTCGGTCATCGATCGCACCGTCCCGGATTTGATCGTCCGTCCCCTTTGCGGAATGGATAAACTTGAGACGATCGCACGTGCCGAGGAGATCGGTACTTTCAATACATCGATAGAACCTATGGCTGACAGCTGCACCGTCTTTGCGCCGCCGTCCCCGGTGATTCATGCCAAACTGCATTTTGTTGAATTCGAAGAGTCAAAAATTCCCAATATGGATGAGGCGATTCAAAAAGCTTTTGACGAGATCAAGATGGTCACGGATGACGGTTTGACCGATATTCCGTCACATGATATAACTGAATGATAATCAAATAAATAACGGAATAACGGTCAGATTTAACGAAATGTCCGTCATTTCATTATTCACTAAGTATCAAATAATTAACGAAATATCCGTCATCAGCTGTAACTTTTGTCGGTAATCACTGTATTATCAATGGGTAGATTCCAATCTGCCATTTTGTCATATGAATATTATAAAATTATTAAAAAGACTCTTCTGACATTTCCCAAAAACGATTCTGTCACTTTGTAAAAACAGCAAAAAAACAATCCGTTCATTCTTTTCTTTTTTTATTGACTTAGTTTTAGTTGTCTATTTCGATTTCCATATTCTATTTTGAAATATATTTTTTAATCATATTCAAAATAACAATTCTATTATTCCATCCTTATTTTAGTTTATTGTTTCCTTTTTCTGTCATGACCATACTATAATGCAGGATCATTAAATTAATATATAGACTAAGATTCAGCGCGTGTACTTCCGGAAACGTCACTCGACGATCGCGTACGGCTTGATCCTTTTCACGAGGCGTTTTTCCAGGACTTCGAACAGCTGGTCGGCGTCGGTCCGGCGTACGGACGCGGCATTCAGGTAATCCGACTCGAGTTCGCGACGAACGGACGCCGGAATCCTGAGATAGCGGAAGAGCTTGATCATGTCGTCGGCGATGGTCTCCACTGTAAGATCATCGGTGCGGCATTCTGCGACATCGACCCAGCAGAGCTTCATGCCGCCTGATTCCTGGCGGTACAGCAGGTTCGAAGGGGTGAATCCGCGGTGCGCGATTCCGGCATCATGAAGTTTCGCCAGAAGCGCGAGATGACCGCGGCAGAATTCCTTGATCAGCGGGATGTTGTCAATGTACATTCCCTTGTCATAGAAATCCAGGCCGTTGCGGAATCCCCCGATGAACCGTGTCGCCATAAACGCGTTTTTCAATATGACCCCAAGGCGCCTTTCCCCGACTGCGAGCAGTTCCGGCAGCGGCATGCCGAGCTGTGTGAGGCGTACGTAATTCGCGGCTTCGGAAGCGCAAGGCGAGGGGCGCAATAAAAACTGGTAGGAGTTTTTGACCTGAAAAAAGCTTTTGTATGCGATATCGAATCCCAGATTTGTGGCGGTCTTGAGAACAAATTTGCTTCGTGTACTCCAGATCGTTTCGGAAATCCCTCCATCCGGATTGAACGCTCCCGCGTCCGAAAGCCTGGCGAACTCTCCGGCAAAATCATCCCTGACCCAGCTCCAGGAATGGAATAAACTGATCATCCGCGGGGAGAAGGCCGGTGTTGCAAGGGGGGCTTTCATCTTGTCGGACCTGCCTGCTTACAGGCTGAACTGCGTGCTGTGCAAACGCTTGTAGATGCCGCCCTCGCGGGCGAGCAGGTCGGCTTCCTTGCCGCACTCCGCGATCCTGCCGTTCTGCATGACGAGGATCATGTCGGCATTGCGGATGGTGCTCAGGCGGTGTGCGATGGCGAAGACCGTGCGGTTGGACATCACGCGGTTCAGGGCTTCCTGAACGAGCTTTTCGGTCACGGTGTCCAGTGCGCTGGTCGCCTCGTCGAGGATCAGGATGGGCGGATTGCGCAGGATGGCGCGGGCGATGGAGACGCGCTGCTTTTCGCCGCCGGAGAGCTTGAATCCCTTTTCGCCGACCTCGGTTTCATATCCTTTCGGATGCGGGCCATTCACGATGAAGTCATGGGCGTTGGCGAGCTTGGCGGCGGCGATGATCTCGTCCATGGAGGCGTCGGGCTTGCCGTAGGCGATGTTGGCGGCGATGGTCTCGTTGAACATGATGGCGTCCTGGTTCACCACGCCGATCATGTTGCGCAGCGAGGATATCTTGTAGTCCCGGAGATCCACGCCGTCGATGGAGATGGAGCCGGAATCGACGTCGTAGAATCGTGCCAGCAGATTCGCGATGGTCGACTTGCCGGACCCGGTTTCGCCGACGACCGCGACCATGCTGCCGTGCGGGATGTCGAACGACACATGGTCCAGGACCACGCGGTCGTCGTAGGAGAAGCACACATCGCGCACCGCGATGCCCTGCTTGAACTCTTTCAGCTCGACCGCGTCGGCTTTTTCGGGCAGGGAGGTGTCGGTGTCGAGCAGTGCGAAGTAGCGGTCGGCGGCTGCCATCGACTGCTGCAGGCTGGCAAAGACTTTCGAGATGTCCTTGATCGGACGGAACGCCATCATGGCGGGCGTCAGCAGGGCTGCGAGCTCGGTCACGGTGATGCCGCATTTGTACGAATAAAGCAGGAAGATCAGGGTCGAGGTCACGCCGACCATTTCCATGAGCGGCGTGAACATGATATGCAGGCGCATCGCCTTGATCGCCTGGCGGTAATACTTGCGGTTCACGGCGTTGAACCGCTGGTTTTCGCGTTCCTCCGCGTGGTAAGCTTTCACGGCGCGGATGCCGGAAAAGACCTCGTGCATCCGGGAGAACACGTCGGCGATGCGCGCGAAGCTGCGTTTGTAGTATTTGCGGACGATGCGGCTCACGACGACGATCGGGATGATGACCAGCCCGAGCCCGAGCCCCAGCATGATGACCAGCACATAATCGTCGAACTGGCGGCACGCCACCACGATGGCGGCGACGCAGCCCAGGATCTGAAGCGGCGCATTGGTAAGGTCCTCGATGGAGTGCGATACCGAATACTCCAGCGCGGAGGTGTCGTTGGTGCAGCGGCTGATCAGGTGGCCCACGTCCATGTCGCCGTAGAAGCGCAGCGACTGGCTCGTGAGCTTGCGGAAGATCGCGCTGCGCATGTCTGCGACCACCCGGATGCCCACGTAGCGCGTGCAGTAGCCGTTCAGGTACATTCCCAGGCTCCGCAGGAACCACACCAGCACAAACGAGGTAATATAGATCGCAAAAAGCTGCCACGCGATCCGTCCGTCGCTGGTGACGATCTCAAAGCTCTTTTTGACCGGCCATTCGATTTTGATCGTCTTGCCCTCGATGGCGCAGGGCAGATGGAACCGGACGATCGCGTCGTTCGCCTGTTTCAGCAGACGCGTGAGCTTGGGGTCGTCGTCGGGGGGACCGGACAGGATTTCAGCCATGAGGCGTTCCTTTTCCGCGTCGGAGATGTCTTCCGCGGTTGCGACGTCGCGCAGCTGGACGAGTTCCTCGGACGACACGGTCCGCTGGTCCGCGGAGGCGCCGATGTTGCCGCCGGAATCCACCAGGCCGACCAGCTGCGGCACCAGCAGCAGCGCAAAGAACAGCGACCCGCCGACGAGCATGCCGCAGAGGATGCCGAACGTGAGGCGTTTCCAGTATGGCACGGTGTATTTCAGCAGCCGCAGGTAGCTTTGGGCTTTGAAGTTGGTGTCGTTGTCTGTGGTGCTGCTCATGGATTCTTTTCGGATAAGATGTGGATTTAAATAAAAACAACAATCAATATAGCACGGAAAAGAGCCGGATTCAAGGAAAAGCCCCTGTTTTTCGGCAAAAAAGCCAGACAGCCGGAGGTTTCCGCCATCCATTCATGGTTCCGGCTGCGCGTTCCGGAATCGAGGTTTTGCTGTTGACAGATGGCGGGCAGGGGACCGATTAAAAGATGCTGATTCCGCCGGCATGCGGGAAAAAAGAATAATGAGTTTGAATTTCCCCCGCAGATATGGTATATTATCCCTGATGGCACTATCATGCGCGGCTGGTGAAATTGGCAGACACAAAGGACTTAGGATCCTTCGCCGTGAGGCATGCGGGTTCGAGTCCCGCGCCGCGCACCATTTTTAATGGGTAAAATCGAGAAAACAGCCCCATTTCAGCCCCATTTTGGCAGCTTGTTTCTTCTCGTTATCTTCTATAAATCACCTTTCGAGTTTTCATGTGCCGCACCCAGAAAACGAGAAAGGTTTTGACCTATGGTCAGCACACGCGTCGGACCGAAGACGGAAAGACCCGAACTGAAGGGGACGCTGAGGCAACGAACAAAGAACGGTCGGTTCTCCTACCGGCTCATTGTTCTCAACGGAACTCGAAAAGAATTCGCACTCCAAACCCGAAATCACGATGAAGCCGTACAGAAAGCGTCCGATCTGGATACCATCTGGCTCGGCCTTGGCCCCACTAATAAACAAGTCATGCGGAGCGAATCGCAGGCGTTGCCGCAGAAGAGCGAGGTACGAGATATCCCTGCCCCGGCCTCTTCACCGGAACCGGAGTCGGAACCGGATGTTTCGTTTGAGGAAGCCTGGGAAATATACAAAATGCACCCGAACAGAGCGACACCTTACACGGTCGAAGAGCGGATCGGTTATCGCCGAGCTTTTCGTGAGTTCACCGATTTCGCCTCCGGAATAACGGAAACAAGCGTGAAGTATCCGGCAATGACCATCCGTGCCGTAACGCCCAAACTCTGCGAAGAGTTTTCCGCGTACCTCAAAACAACGAGTCTTTCCGTTCACACCCACAACCGGAAGATCAAGCGCCTCCGGTTAATCTTCGACTGCTTCAAAGACTATTGCACGGGGGACAATCCTTTCCGTTCAAAAACGCTGATGCGGAATGAGCGCGAGGAACTTGGGAACCTCGTCCACCGCCGGGCGTTCACGAAGGAGCAGGAGGAACAGTTGCTTGCGGTTCTGTCGGATTCCAAGCGCAGACACAAGCTCAAAAATAAGACTGAAATCCGCATCGTCTACACCATCGGCATGTTCACAGGTCAGCGCCTGAAGGACTGCGTACTGCTCCAGTGGCAGAATGTCGATATGAAGAACCGGCGGATCTGGGTCAAGCAGTTCAAAACGGGCAAAGAGGTTTCGATCCCCATTGCTCCGGTTTTGTACAAGGCCCTGCGTGAAGCGGAGAAATGGAAAAGCGACCAGTACGTCACGCCCAAGTGTGCCGCCCGTTACAAACAAACCAACGCTGAAGGAAAAAACACCGGCAACAACCTGATTGACATTGATGTCTTGCGCCCGATCCGCTGGATAGGTCTCGAACCATCCGTCACGGTTCCCGGCAGGAAACGGAAGATGACCGTGTACGGATTCCATTCGCTCCGGCACAGCTTCGCGAGCTTTTGCGCCGAGGCGGGCGTTCCCAAGGCTGTTCTCCTCTCCATCCTCGGTACTGACTCCAGGATTGCCGACCGATACTACACGCACGTCAGCGAGGAGAGCCAATGGAAAGCGATCGAGGCCATCAGTAGCCGGAGCACGACCACGTCCCAGGAGAAAATCGACCGTGTGCTGAAGCTCCTTATGCCGGAGGGAAAGGAACCGGACCAAACGGACAACAACACGCTCCAACAAGTTTTGGAAATCCTGAAGGAAGCATGAATTTCGAGCTAACAGCCAAGCCATGGACACTCTGGACATCCTTCGGAATTATCTCTGTGGGAAACCAAAAACAACATTCCCCCCTATTCATCCCGGACTCTCGTGTGTGCGCGCATGTTGAAAATGTTATCTAATCTCTCTCTTGGTTTTCTATAGCCGGAGTTAGATGCCTGTCCTGGCTGTCCATCTCCCCGGAATTGGTTGGTAAGCCTCCTCGATGTCGGAACATGCTTAATCGCTAATTCTGGGGTATAGAATAGACAAAGATATTATTCAGATAAACTATAACAGAAACTCTAAAACATATATAGCGGAGCTAAAACATCAATTTGTATCGAAAGAGATTGATTTTACGTTGAGGTTATTTTAAAAGGAAAATAGCAACGCAGCTGAGAAGCATTTTTTGACTAGAAAAGTATATTTAAAGTATAATATCAAGTTTTCTTAAATGTATTGTAAAAAATGGAGTGGTCTTATTCAATTAACCACTCCATTTTTCTTTCCTATTAGAACTCTTTTATCTTTTTTTCAAGTTCTTCAGATTTTAAGATAAGTGATTTAACAGTTGAAATATCCTGCACAATTATGCTCACAGATGCTTTTCCATCGGATAATCGTTTCTCAAGTTCGTTATCCATCTGCTTGATGAATTCGTACCGGAGAGAGTTGAAGACGGTCTCGTTCATCCAGAGTACGACAGCTTCCCTGATTTTGTCTGCAATGGCTTCGATCATCACCGCGAAGGGACCGCCCTCCGTGGTGGAGTTGAAGTAGTCGGTGAACACAGCTTTTGCTTCGTCTGCATCTCGCTTCCGAAGTTCCCAGATAATATTTCGCCAGTCGTTGATCTTCTTCACGGAAACCGTCACTTCACTTGCCACCTCATCGACGTACACAAAGAAGTCATCCTGCAAGTTCGGGATATGCACTCTTTCGACTATCGACCGGATAAGCATTTCTCCTTCTTCTGCCATGAATCCGCTGCCAAATTCGACGCCCTTATCCCGGAGCATCGAGAGTGCGAAATCCCGGAAAGCCTCATGGGCGTACTTGCAGAGGTTGTTTCTTCGTTCACCGTTCCTGCGAAGCGTAAGCGCGAAATCATCGGTAGTAATAGCGCTGATATCAGCTTTCATTCGGTCGAGCAGGGAATCCCGTTCACCGATGATGATTTCCTGGAGCTTTGAACTGGAATAGCTCTTTCCCTTGCCCGCGAAACCGAAATCGTGCTGGTAGTGCAGCTCTTTCCTGTACCTGGCCAGGTTGAAGTGACCGTTGGAAACGAGTTTGACTTCATCGGCAACCAGGTTATTGCTATCGTGAGGAGTGTCCAGCAGATAATCCCGGAACTGAGACTTGAAGCGAACGATTGCATCCATGCGGCTCTTAGTCGCCTGCTTCTGCGACTCAAGTTTCCCGATGATTTCGGTAAGCCCCTCCTGCATGATCTGGACTTCCCTCTTCACGGCGTCGATACAGTTCCTTCGCCGGATAGGCCCAATATTTCGGATTAGATCGTCCTTGACATTCTGCTCCAGGGAACTGAACTGCGAATCATGCAGTAGTTCTCTCTTCAGCCTGCCGCCAAGCGTATCATCAAAGATGGCGCTGTCGGCCTTGCCGAGGTTGGCGTAGACCTGTTTGAACACACGACTGACCGTGTTGAACATCCTCGCCGCCTGCGTGCGTTGTTTGGTGTTTTCCTCGGTGATCCGTTCCGGTGGGAGCCACGGCTTCGCGCACATCTCATTCTGGACCAGCCACACTGGCGTGTTCGGACTTCGAGCGTGGATATCGTGCAGGATCTTCGTGGCGTTCCTGTTCAACGGGGCTACACTGCTTTGAAGGAAGAGTAGGAGATCGCTGTTCTCGATAATCCAGGAATACCGCTCGGATGAATTATTCGTCCACTCCGAGATGCCGGAGTCCAAACCCGGCGTGTCCAGCAAGACTATTTCCGATGACAACGGCGATTCGCTGTTGCGCGGCACCTTCACGACGACCATGACCGGCTCACAAGGAAGCATGTTCTGATCGGCTTCCAGCACGGCTTTACACAGCGCATTCTCCAAGTTTGCCGGAGTCAGCGGGTACTGGTGGCAGGTCGCGCTCTTTACGTCAGCGCTCGCCTTAACTCCGCGCAAGCAGAGAAAGACCTCGTTCAAACTCGCTTTGGTCAGCTTTTGGTCAGCGGCATTCGGCAGCCAGATTTCGATCATGCCCTGCGGCTCCGGCGTACAGGTGATGAGCGCGGGGCGAAGCGTGGTATCGAAGCCAAAGCCCGTGGGCGAAGCGTTCCTGTTACGCGCAAGCAGATTGATGAGCGTGGATTTGCCCGATTTCAGCATGCCGATACCGGACACCACGAAGTATTCAGACCCGAAGGCATCAAGCGCGTTCAACAGACAGGCCGTCCATTCCGCCATGTTTGCGGCCTCCTCATTCGTGAGCGTTTTGAAGGTGGGTATTGTACTGAAGCTACGCTTCCATTCGTTTAGTTGTTTGAGTTCGTTTTCGTTCAAAATGTTCATTTTTACCTCCGTTCGGTTATAAAAAAACGCCGGAGGGAAGGCTTAAACTCCTTCGACCTCCGGGATGCAGGGGGCTCTCGAACATGATTGCATCAAGGTCATGTCCGGTGGTGGACAGGCTGGACAGGCTTCTGATATAGCCCTATGGGAAACCAAGAAAGTGAGACTTCGCAATCTGTAATATCTTGGTTTCTTATGCGCGCGCATGTGCAAGTAAGCTCAGAAAGTCTATATTGTTTGGTTTCCTATAGACCGGAGTATGATGCCTGTCCAGCCTGTCCAGATGGATGTTTGTAACCGTCAATCTGGGACTAGACCGGGTTGTTTTCCCCACCGTCAGGCGAAGATCGCAGCTTCCCGTCCGTCCAGACCGAATGCCCGGTTCAGGGCGAGGTAACTGTGATCCACACGTTGCGGGGAGTATTTCTTGATGGTCTCCGTAAACGCGTTCATCAGGCTCCAGCGTGTCGGCTCTTTGAACTCGACATGCGACGGCTGCTTGAACTCGCGGTAAACCGGAAGGATGTCGCACGAATTGATGACACCAAGCTCGGCAGCACGCACGATGCAACTCCGGGCCTCGTTGTCATCTTTCAGATATTCGTCCTTCAGATTTTCGCACCTCGTTTCGGTCGTGAGAAAGTCGTCTTCCAGCGAGGCGACAGCCCGGTCGATCAGCTCGGATAGGACAATGCCGCTGGTATGACGGCGTTTCACAACGGTGGTTCCGCCGAAAGCGAGATTCGTGCAGACGCAGACCACGATGCCCGCGGACAGCCCGACCGCGAAGCTTTTGTCGTGCGAATTGCGGATGCCGATGCAGCGATGCCATTCAGGAGAGGATGAGCGTGAAATCTCCATGACGCCAAACATCTTCTGCCCCTCACGGGCGAGGCCGAACTTTTCGCCTGTGATTTCCCAATCGTGCACTTTGACAACCTCGGTTACGGCCTCGATCACGTCGATGTGCGGCACAGGTCGCCAGGTGTCGGTCGAACAGGGCGTTTCAGTTCGCGCGACTTCATCGCGACTGACAAACTTGCCTTCCTGCATAATCAGTCCCATCACGCGGCCCTCCTGTGCGCCGCTTTGCAACGGCTACCGTAGGCGCACTCGGCGCAGTTCATGCAGGATTCGACCGGGAGGAAGATGCCGGTGTTGACGGCCTTCTCGATCTTCCCGGCGAGGTAGACGAAACGGTCGAAATCATCGTTCGTTCTGAGCGTGTAGAACTGATGATGTGCCGGATTCTTTGCCTTGGTGAATACGTCGAACCTGAACAGCGGCATCCGGCCATGGAGTTGACGGTAAGCATAGCAGAATGTCGTCGCTTGGAGATCACGGTCGGCCTTCCCCGCTGGCCACTTCACCGAGGCCGTTTTCCAGTCGCAGATCGTTTCGTCCCCACCGTCCGTTACGACAAGGTCGAATTCACCGACCAGCGGTTTCGAGAGACCCGGCACTTCGACACTGAATGATTCGGCAACGCTCTTGACGGTGTAGTCGTCCGGCCATTCAGCCAAGGCCACGTCAAGCATGTCGCATCCTCGGCCTTCCCAGAACCAGTAGTCCTCCTCCGGCTTGTACGAGACGTTCTCACTGACCTCGGTTTCGCCTCGGAAGTAGACTGCGAAATCTTCCTTCGCATCCTCGGCGCTGTAGTCAAAGCCCTTCATGGCGCGTTCAGACAACACAGCGTGGAAAGCTCGTCCGAAGGGGATGCTCACCGAGGTGCGCTCCACCTCTGCATGTTCGATGTACCGGAAGTAATAGCGCATCGGACACGTCAGGTAGGTATTGAAGGCCGAATACGACCAATGCGGCATCTCCCGGACAGTATCAATGGATCGTTCCATGGTCAGGCCGCCTTCCCGTTGAGCAGATCGATGGCGCGGCTGCATTGCGTCCGGCTGAGATCTTCGAGCGCAGCCACGTTGAACCGGGCTTTCAGCTGTTCGATGGTGTAGCCGCTCTGCCGGGCAAGGTCGAGCAGGAACTTGATCTGTTTCGAGGACGCGGGGGAATCGGTCGCAGGCTTCTTGCCATAGGCGGGCTTGTTCTGCTGCTGTGCGGGCTGGATGGGGAGCTGTTGCACATCGGTCATCTGCCCGGCGTTGATGGTTTCGCCGTGCAGCTCGGATTCCACGCTGTCACGAACGAGAGCAAACGTTTCATGGATGCGGGCGTTCAGCTGTTCGGGCGTGAGGCCGTCCGGCAATTCGACCTCTACGGACGCGTGGTAGGACTGGCTGCTGTATTCGGTATCAGCCGGGACCTTTTTCGAGTAGGAGGCGTTGAGTTTCAACATGGTGATTTCCTTTCAAAAAGATTGCCCCCGGCAACGACGAGCTACCGAGGGCATGGTGTTGAGTTTGATGTGAGGCGGAGAATTAGAAGCCGCTGGCGACTCGGATCTTTTCGATGGTTTTCTTTGTCCGCGCATACTCGCGTTCCTTCTGCCTCTGGGCAATGGCGACCTCGCAGACCTTACGGCTCATGGTGGCTGATTCATCGAGCATGGCCTTGAGTTTGCCCTTGAACGCTTCGATGCTGATGATCAGTTCATCCATCGGGTTCAACTTGTTTTCGGGTTTGTTGTTCGGGGCGGAAGTCTGCACGGGCGCAGACACGACGTGGGTGATCGTGTTCGTGTCGATCATGTTGGTTTTCTCCTTGGGGTTGGTGGTGGTATTGGGGAGTGTTGTGGTTTGGATTTCCTGGGATTCAGGCACAGTTGCTTCCTTCTGTGGGACAGACGCGACCTGCGTCTTCATGGGACGAATGGGCATGGCGATGTACTGACCTGTGCCGCCAGTGCCGACGATCGGACCGTAGGCGTCGTTCAGCTCGATCCGGGTGTGGCCTTCGTTCAGCAAATGAGCAAGGAACTCCTTCCTGACGATGAAGCTCAGGTTGCCCCAGTTCTCGTCGAACTCGGCGAGAACGCTGAACAGCATCCCATTCGAGCTTTCGAGATGCAGATTATCCGGGACTTCGGGCAGACGGCTCAGCTTGATGCCGTTATTGTTCTGCGGATCATCCGGGACGCCTTTCAAGTAATGCTGGAGCCGGTCAACGCTGTCAGGTTGGAAGTTGATGTAGTGCGTCTTTTCCGTTCGTTCAGGTACAATGAGCTTCCAATTCGGATAGTTTTCCCGATATGCTTTAGCCCGCCATGTCCAGTTGCCGAGCGTGAGCTCGAAATGCGTGTCCTCGTCTTTCTGCCATGTCGTGAGCCTGCCAGCTTCGCCGAAGGCTTTGGTGGCGAGCAGAGCGAGCGGAAACGGAAGCGTGACATTGCCCATCATCTCCTGTGAAAACGGGATGTTCGACAGCTCTTTGCCATTGGTGGCTGTGAATCCATCCTGACTGAGATTGATTCCGCCGAGGACCTTGCGAACGTCCGTGCCTTTGTCTGCCAGTGGCGCGAGCATCGACAGCGCAGACAGTGTATCGGCGGGAAGTTCCGTGACATTGGCGTCCTGATCCGAGATAGCCTCTGGCATGGGGAAACGACCTTTGACAGGGGCGAGCATAACGTCATCAATGAAGACCTCGCCATTCTCGACATCCAGCTCCAGCGTTTTCTTCTTGCAGTTGCGGACGGCAAGCCGGAACTGTTCGAATTCGACAAGGACAGGAGGGAAATCGTTTTCCAGATCGGTGCTCAATCTGAACTCGATCTCTTCGACGACGTTGCGGGTGCGGAAGAAGAGCGTGTTTGCCCGTCCTTCGATTTGGATCGCCTGATACATCTTGATGAGGGACGTCCGGCAGACCAGTTTCCCCAAGGCGGCAAGCGCCCCGGCCAGTTCGGTTTTGTTGAGTGTGATTTGCATGTTTTATCCTTTCGATGTTGAGGTTGGTGATTTGCGAATCAATATCTTCCAAATCCAGTAGTAGAAGAGGAAGAACAAGCCCAGAATTCCCCAGCGTACGGGCCGAGTCAACACGGACAGAGAATCCGCGAAGACTTCGGGTTTTTCCTTTGCCACGGTCTTGATACCGTCCTCCACGCCGTCGCTGACCTTGTATGCAGCGATGACAGTTCCGGCTGCTGCGCCTCCAGCGGCCACGGTCTTCCACGGTACGACGATCTCCGTTTTATGAGGCGTAGAGACGCGGCGATGCGGACGGTGGATGTTTGGAGTGGCCGCGAACGCGACGACGCTCAAAACGGCCAGAAAGAGGATTAGCAGGGATTTCATCGAAACGCTCCTTTCCGGCAAGCCTCCTGACAGTCGCTGATGACCTGTTTCAACAGGGCGGTCAGCTCTTCAGGTAGGTGCTTGCGAGCTTGGTAGAGGTCGTAGCTGCTCCAGGCCGTCCCGCCTGCCGCGAGCACAACCGCAACGGCATCCCCGAATGGAAACGGTCCGTCAGCAGCGGCACATGCGGCACCACTCCCGAACGTCGCCGAGAGTCGGGCAACTATGCTGCCCAGGGTTGAGGTCAACGCCGCAATCGTCTGTTTCAGGAAGAGCGATTCGATGGCGAGACCGCCGAGGGCGTAGGCTTCGATCTCGGCATAGTCGGCGTTAACGGCCTTCAGGTTGTCCAGGAATCCGGGCGTGCTGAAGTCGCAGCCGTAAACCTCCGCGCCCATGCGGCAGGGCATGATGATCGGCTTCTCCAAGATCGAGGCCAGATATTCCTGCGTTTCGTGAGCTCCGGTGAGCTTGTCGCGGACCATAAGCCCGCAGAGCCTGCATGTCGAGCCGATCTCGGTCAGTTTTTCCACGACGGCAGGAATGTTTCGCCGGGCTTCATCGAAGTGCGGCTGCGCTTTCGTGTCCAGCTCGTCGATGTCGGTGATCAGAACGGGTACGGCTCGAAGGGAGCAGGAGCCGAGGACGCCCAGAGTAAGGGCAGTGAGCAGTCCGGCAAAGACAAACGCCCTGCCGAACAGAAAATGAGGTTGTTTCATGTGTTTTTCTCCGTGATTTGACGTTGCGGACGGGAGTTTTTCCGGTCCATTGAATCATGCCGTAAAAAATGGTAATAATTAAGCTGAAAACGAGCAATTACGGGTCTTTTTCGACAAAAAATCTTGAACCTATAGCGAAAAACGTTATTTTGGGCTTGATTTTTCCGAGACTTGGTGATAAATTACCCACCGAAACAGACCTCCATATCTGTGGAAGCTCGTTCCAAGCTCATTTTCAACCGTATTTCATCAAAAGATGATGTAAACCAGCCAAGTTTCAATAGATTCTTTTGATTCCGTGTTCGAAATACCAGCAGGAGCATTGTATCCTTGCGCCTTGCTGGGCGTTTCTCTGTCGTCACGGAATCGGGTTCTTGGCTGGACCTACATCATCGCGCATGGGGAAGCGTCCGGCTTTTTCTTTTTTTGGGGGCGTCAACTCGTGCGTAGAATCGCAAATTCATGCCGAGACCGACCATGCTCCTATCCGATTGTTCCTTCAGTCATCATTGCTTTTCAGCCGACAATATTAGTTCGGCAGGTATCGGAGTACCCTTGGGGGCAGGATTTGAAATGCACGATCAAGCGTGTTTTCGCTCTGCAAAACACGAGTCTTTCAATTTGATCCATTAAACTAAGGAGTATATATTATGCCTACGATTATCTGCCCGCAATGCAACCAAGAGTATGAGCTTGACGAGTCCATTATTGGCTGCAGCGTTCAGTGTGCTGTATGCAATACGAAATTCATCGCTCAACCATCGAATGATGCAGAGGATAAGGACATAAAAGGCAATGACACCCAAAGAGATAATACTTCATCGCTGTTTTGTCAGAATTGCAAAAAAGAGAATAAGCCCGGAACCGTGTTTTGCATCTTTTGTGGAAAGAAAATTGATGTTTCGGCATCTTGTCCGTTCTGTCATGCAACTCTTGTTCAAGGGGCTACTTTCTGTTCAAACTGCGGAAAGAAAGTCACAGATTACGATAGCCAAGACGCTGTAGAACCGGAAACGGCTTCACTAGAAACAGACAAACAAATCACTCCATCAAAAGAAACAATAAGCAATTTTGCTGCGGAATTAAAAACAAAATTTATGAGTATGAGCAAGAAGAAAAGAATCGTAATTGTTTCTGCTTTGCTAATAGCTGTTCTGTTATTTATCGTTTTGATAGGTTCTGGTTCCGGCGAAACGAACACGGGCAAAGATGTCGTGAATCAATCTGCTTCAGGCGGGTATTATGCAGGGAATCAGTCAGATGCAGATATGGCCGCATTATTGTTTCTCATGGGGGCTGCAGCCGCTCAGCAACAACAACAGCAAAACAACAACCATAGTTCGCAATCAAATTTAATTCAGGTAGTATGTACGACGTGTGGTGGGTTAGGATACAAAGAATATCATAGTCGTGATAGTTTGTTTACGAGTCGAAATCATTGTCCTGTTTGCAAAGGGACAGGTTATATTTTAAAAAAAGATAATAGATGGTAATATAAAAGTCAAGTTCCTACAATTTGATTCAACATTCTCTTATGTTCCAAACATATAATAGGATACAACAATGAATTGTTCTAAATGCAACACATTGATTCCTTCGGAGGCGTCATTTTGTCCTGGTTGTGGAACGCCTGTAGAAAAAGAAGAAACACCATGTGTAAAAAAACATAAATGTAACGTGTGGATATTTATTTCTGTTTTTGCTACGATTTTCGTAGTCGTGATTATCTTTGCTGCTTTAGTATCTTCATCTAATGATGAAGACAAAATCGCCAGATTGGTGATGGATATAAAACAGCTTGACTACGCTCTTCAACAGTACAAGCTTGATGTCGGAACATATCCATCGGATTTACATTGCCTTTTGGAGAACATAGACCAATCTGACAAGTGGAGTGGTCCTTACTTGTTGTCTGAAATACCATGCGATCCATGGTGTAGTGAATATCAATATATCGTTCCAGGCGAGTATGATGATTTTGATCTTTATTCCTTTGGTGCGGATAAAAGGGAAGGCGGGAATGGAATCAATGCTGATTTCAGTAAACACCCCGGCGGACTTCATTACCCCTTCTTGCCAGATTGGAGAGAAAGGATGATTGCTGAATCAAAAGGGCAACTTTTAAATGTCAGTAGTAATCGTCATGATTATGATAAATGTGTAGAACTACCTGAAAATGCAGTGTTTAAGCAGATGGCCGAGCAAGAGGCAATGAGAATGCAATACGACGACTTAAGGCGTAGAGGCTATAACAGCGGTCAAATAGCTAATTATATTATGAAGCAAAAGTATCTTCCTTTGATTCGTCACGTTACTGGAAAACAGAACATAATTCCAACAATGAAATTGACAGACGAACATTGGAATTCTATTAAGTCAGAACTGCTAAAGCATTAGCATCGTAAATTTAAGGTAAGTTTTTATCGTAGAGTAATCGTCTCACGAAAACCGGAGAAAAAAGCAAAAAAGATCTAAAAAGTGGCTTTTCTATGCTTGAGCAGGTAGATTGGACAGGGTGGACACCATGCCAAGATCGGATATTGAAGAACCAAACCCCAGAATAAAAATAAATCGAAGCCCCGGCCTCTACGCACACACGCAGAAAACCGGAGCGTCGTTTTACTTATGGAAAATCTCGGTTACATCAACCTTGGTTTCTCGTAGGACGACCTCGCGTCCCCGTCCACCCTGTCCATACGTCACGGGATCCAGTAGATTCCACGGATAACGGTGGTTTTGGAAGCCCCTTCCATCTGGCGACCATAAGTTGCGTTCGGGTACACGCGTAGCACGGCCTCCCTGAACTTTTTGTCACCTACGGGATTATATCCAAGGTCTTTTGCCCATTCACGATAAGCGTGGTAGGCATCAAGAGATCCCAGATATCTGTCCGGGTTGGCCTCGGTTCGTTCCCGCAGGAACGCTCCTTCGTGGTCGCAATCAGCCAAATGCTCTTCTAACACCCGACGTCCATCTTCACAATGAGGAAATGTCGGGATTTCGGCCGTGGCCGTGTGTTCACGGAGTTTGACAAGCCCACGCAACGCCCAGTTCAGGATCCCGGACCGCTCCTCCAGCAGTTCTTCCTCAAGAAACAGGTTCTGCTGGGTAGTACCGCGAAAGACCTGGTTGAACGGGATGATACGAAGGCGATCACGAATGGCTCCGCTCTTGTCCGCGAAGTAAGGCAAGCAATTCGTGCCAAAGACACAGCGTGCCGTCGCATTTGCCTCGAAACGATCACGCCCTTTGCGCTCGACCTTGATCCGTCCGCCGCAGGTCACTTCTTTGAATACGCCTTCAACCTCTGCACTCCGCCCGGACTCCGGCATAAACGGCATGTCACCAACTATATTTGCCAGGGTTTCCACCAACGGCCATGTGCTGAAGCGGTTCGCGAACTCGCCGAGCGGGACGCAACAGGTATTCTCTTTTCCGATCATTTCAGTCATGACGTTCAAGAAGACGCTTTTGCCCGTCCCGGAAACACCGTAGAGAAAAAAAGCGACATTGTAGGTCATATCCGGCGTCAGGAGCAGTCCGGCGAGCATTTGCAAGATTTCGCGATTTTCGGCCTTGGGTTGCACTCCTTCCAGATACGCCTCGAACTTCGGACATTTAGCCGTCGGATCGTACTCATAGGGGAGCCTGACGGTGGTAAAGAGGTCCGGGGTATGCGGGCGGATCGCCGGAAGGGGGAGTCCATTTTTCATCGCGTTCGCGATCTCGTCGATGTTGATAATTCCATTTTTCATCGAGACGAAACCAAACGCTGATTCTCCGGTGGAGATGAGGCACGGCTTCGTGTACTTGTCTACGGTCAATCCGCAAAGCGCGTCGCTCTTCAGATTGCCGAGAACGTCACGGCGAATGGCGCTTGAAACGACTTCCGCGCCTGAACGAAGAAGATAGCCGGTCAGTTTTTTGTCGATTTCCTCTTCGGGAATTTGGCGGTAGCAGCCATGCATGTACAAGTACCAGTCGCCCTTGTAATGGCGCAGGAGGCATTGACCGTGTTTCGTAAACACCGCGTCGAGGCACATCTTGGCCAGCCCGCCCCGATCAATGGGCGGGCGGCCACCTTTCGCGCCGTTTTCGCGGAGCGTGTTGATACGCTTCTCATTTTCGGCGTCCATCTTCTTCTTCGCGTCCGAAGCAAGCTCCGGATCGGCGTTCATGACAGCCGAAAAAAGCGGCGTGATCGGTTCGGCATTCTCGGAAGTGATGTCTTCGGTGATGCCGTTCTCGACACTTTCGAATACCATTCCGGTATTGTCATTGTTATTATCAGCTTTTGTTCCGATGATATTTTCAATCGGTTCTGATTTGATGGTATTTGTATCATCACACATAATAGTTTTATCCTTCATATTATAGTTGCTTTTTGATGGAGATAATGTCATTATTTACTTCCAACGCGGAAGCCTCCATCTGGATTAAGAAATAGAAGTTGTTGGAACTTCTGTTTGTCGGGTCTCCAGCTTCCTGGCAACCGGCTTAAACGAACGGGATCCTTGGTAGCACCATCGAAGCCAAGCGGGACAAGAAATTTGAAAAGATCACCGACATTTTTCTTCCATTCTTGTAAACTATTAATCGCACCAATGCCTGGAATCTTATCTACCCGGACCAGTCCATGTATGCTCTTGCTTCCGGAGAATGTCATTGCAACTACAGGAAGTTCAAGCCCAGCTAACAGTGGAATTTGCTGGTTTAACGGGTTGTTATCAGATTCGAATAAGAGGTAGCGAAACTCTTTGACGCATCCGCTTGAACGGAAGCTTCCGTTTTCATCGGCTTCGCCGGTCAGCGGGTTGATGCAAAAGGACGAATGAAAAGCACCCAAGTTCATAAGCATGCGCATTTGTGTCCCTGGAAGAGGTTTGCGGCGGATCGAATCGAACTTGTCGGAAATGAAATCAATCCAGTTCGCCGCAGACTTGATATGTTCCCGTTGCTTCTCCTTGCTCTCGTACCTGTTGCCGATGTACAGGATGTCGTCTGGGAAGTATGCCACGTTCAAGAGGCTGAGCATACCGCTGCAGAACTCTGACCCGGCCAAATGTTCAATGGCGGGGACGATAGGAGGAAGAGGGTTCGAGGCGGCGCGGACTTCTGGCCCGAAGGGGTCCAGCTCTCCGCCGCCAGCCTGAATCAGGTGTTCCTTTAGCTTCGCGGCGCGCACGGGATCCTCGGCAAGGAGTTTTCCCGCCGCCGCGAGAGAGGACATACAGACAGCACGAGAAAGCCTTGTGCCGGATGCAGAGGAGCCTTCACTGTCCCCTGGTTCCCAATCCTTGCTATTCATTGCCGTCTGGATCGCGTCTTCGATCTCGTGCGGTTTGAAGTCACGATCCATCGCGCTAATTTCTTCGTACAGTTCATCTTCTGACATACCAGCCTGAACGCCGAGATTGCAAACGCCGAGAATAGCGCCATGAAGCCCTTCTCCGCGTTCCGGCAGGTCGTTTAGAGCCGTACGGAACCGCAGTTTCTTATTTAGTTTCTGCAGGTTATACATAATTCCATTTCCTTTCAAGTGGTTCGCATGTAGCGTTTGGTGTGAACACCGCGAGTTTGTTGCTCTTCAGGGCGACCAGACTTTTATTCGAAGCCAGCCCAGTAACGGATGGCGACAGCGCACCTGCGCTCGCCACGAGGATTTCGAGTGCAGTCTTTTTTACTTGCATCTTATTATCCTTTCAATAGTTAGATTAGAATGGCGTTTTCTTTCGTCAACGATTGCTTTGGTCTGACACGCCGTGTGGAAAACGCCGTTGTCAAAGGCGCCAGACCGTTTGTTTGTCTTCATGTTCTTATTCATGAATACTTTCCTTATATTTCGCCGGCGAGACCTATTCCCGCCAGCACTTGTTATTACTGTACCACCATTTCCGTCCCTTCTCTTCTCTTGGGCCGGGGACGGCAGGATTTGGCGAAAAACCGAGAAAATCGCAAAAGATAACATAAAATTTTTTTATAGAAAATTTTAATATAGTTTAAATTTTATACTCGGATATATAATTGAACTTGAAATACTCAATTCTCTTAACATATATCTTCATATATCCTTACATATAAGATAGGTTGCTTGTGGACAGGGAGGAGGTCACCCCCCTGTCGGCAAGTCGATGGATCGTCTCCGCATCGAACCGGAGCTTTCTGGAAGAGAAGGCAATCTGATCTACGAGACCGCGCTTAACGTAGGAGCGGAGGGTCGGACGAGATACGCCCAGAATGGCCATCGCCTCCTTTGGTCCGATTAGGGTTCGGTGGTCCTGCGGCTGTTTGCAGACCCGTAAGACCTTCTCGGCTATGTCTTCCGTCACGGTGTTGTCCCCAGACAGGATTGCCCGGATTAATGATTCTGTCGTTTGTTTCATTATATTATCCCTTTCCGGCGCTTTGTTATCGACCAGCGCCCTATAAAAGCATCGACGTAAAACAAAAATATGAATAATGGTTACACGCCTGGCGTTTTTCCCGATTTGAGCGTCATTTTTGTTTTTTGCAATGACAGCCCCCACCGTTTATACCCGGAAACCGAGTGGGGCACGGTCCATTGTTTTTGATCTTGCAAGTGGATCTCCTGTTTTCTCGCCACCGGGACCCATTCCCGGTGCATCTCGACATTACAGTAACACGAGTTTTCGCGGGTGGATCGGCTTTTTTGGTGGTTTTTGGCACTTTTCATTAGAATAGCAGTTGTTTTGCAAATTACATACAATTATTTCTCTTTGAACTGCAATATATTACATACGATAGAGCCGCTATAATTTAGGAAAGAGTATGATCTCCAAGAAAAAAAAAAACAAGGACATTGAGCTCAACGACCGCCCCAACGGGGAACATGAATCCGGTCGTGGACAGGATGGACAGTGATTGATATGCACCCCTAAGGAAACCAAGCGACGAAAAGAGTGTTTTCGATCACCCGAAATAAAATATGCCAAGTCTCACACATGCGCGCATGAAAACCGGGATAATCCGACTGCGAATCTCCCGTATCTTTGGTTTCCCCGGAACGCGATCGGCTGGCTGTCCAGCCTGTCCATTTCCCCGACCGAACACCGTCATCGCTGGCATCGATCACCGGAAAACATCAAAAAAACATCCGTTTCGGCTTGATATTGCGGCATTTTAGAATTATAGTATTGCACGATTTGTACCGTACCCGCCTCAACAAACCCCTCGTGACCGGGCGGCCGACCGCGTTGCCCGGCGAAATGGAATCCGATGATCAATATCCGCAAGCTGGAAGCCGACCTCTGGGAATCCGCCGATCTTCTCCGCGCCGATTCCAAGCTCACCTCAAATCAATACTGCATGCCCGTCCTGGGGCTGATTTTTCTGCGTTACGCGTACAGCCGCTTTAAGAAAGTCGAGGCTGAGATCCTGAAAAACCGTCCTTCGCGTGGCGGAAAAGTCATGCCTGTGGAGGCCAGCGATTTCGCGGCGAAGAGCGCGCTCTTCCTGCCGAGGGAAGCACAGTATGATCTTCTGGTCAATCTGCCCGGAGACATCGCGTCCGCAGGGCTGACCGGCATCGACGGCCACCCGATCAAAAGCCTCGGCGAGGCGGTGAACAACGCCATGCTGCTGATCGAGGCCCAGAGCGAACAGCTTACCGGCGTCCTTCCCCAGACCTACACCGACTTCTCCGACGGCCTCCTGGCCGAGCTGCTGCGCATCTTCAACAACGACCAGATCGACTCCGTGGGCGGCGACGTGATCGGCCGCATCTACGAATACTTCCTGAACAAGTTCGCCAAGAACATCGCCTCCGACGACGGCGTATTCTTCACGCCGAAATCCCTGGTGAAGATGATCGTGAACGTCATCGAACCGAAGAAAGGCACCCTGCTGGACCCGGCCTGCGGTTCGGGCGGCATGTTCATCCAGAGCGGCGACTTCGTGAACGCGGCGGGCATGAACGCCAACAGCTCCATGACATTCTTCGGGCAGGAGAAGGTAAAGTACAACGCCCAGCTCTGCCTGATGAACATGGCCGTGCACGGCCTGACCGGAAAGATCAAGTCCGGCGACGATGCCAACAGCTTCTATCACGACGCGCACAACCTGAACGGCTGCTGCGACTACGTCATGGCGAATCCGCCGTTCAATGTGGACAAGGTCAAGGCCGAATCCTGTGAGAACGCGGGGCGTCTCCCGTTCGGTCTGCCCGGCGTGAACAAGAAGACCAAGGAGGTCGGCAACGCCAACTATCTCTGGATCTCCTACTTCTACTCCTACCTCAACGAACGCGGCCGCGCAGGCTTCGTCATGGCATCCTCCGCCACGGACAGCCAGGGCAAGGACAAGGAAATCCGCGAAAAGCTCGTCCGGACCGGCCATGTGGACGTGATGGTCTCGGTCGGGAACAACTTCTTCTACACCAAGTCGTTGCCCTGTTCCCTCTGGTTCTTCGACAAGGCGAAGGCCGAGGCGATCCGAGACAAGGTCCTCTTCCTCGACGCCCGGAACTACTACACCGTGGTCGACCGCACGTTGAACGAGTGGAGCGAATGGCAGCTGAAGAACCTGAACGCCATCGTCTGGCTCTATCGCGGCGAGGTGGAGAAATACGCGGCTCTGCTGAAAGAATACCGTGCCGATCTCCGCGCGAAGGCCGAGGCCGCCGACTTCGAGAAGCAGGCGCTGGGAAAAGCCGTTCGTCAGGAGACGTTCGCCGATATCTTGTCCGGTTTGACCGATGCACTTACAATGCTGAGGATGACGGCGAAAGCCGAGGTGGAAGCTGCCGAGAAACGCGAAAAGAAGAAAATCCAGCAGCTTTTCGAGGACCGGATCGAATACGTCGATGACATGCTGACCGAGGCGAAGGAAGCGCAGTGGCTCGTCGAGAAATTCGGCGACGGCGTTTATACGGATGTCCCCGGCCTCTGCAAGGTGGCGGGCATTGAGGAGATCGAAGCAAAAGGCTGGTCGCTGACGCCCGGCGCGTATGTCGGCGTTGCGCCCGTTCAGGATGACGGTGTGGATTTCGCAGGGCGCATGGCAGAGATTCACCGTGAACTTCTGACCCTCCAGGCCGAATCCAACGCCCTGATGGACACCATCTCGAAAAACATGGAGGAGATGGGACTGTGAAGTGGATGTCAGTCAGACTTGGGGATATTGCAGACTTTTCTAACGGAATTAATTTTGATAAGACTGCATATGGCCAGGGGATTAAGATGATTGCAGTTTCAGATTTTGGCAATCGCTTTTTTCCTGACATAGAACAACTGCAAGAAGTAAAAATGGAAGTTGTTCGTCAAGGTAATCTACTTGAGGAAGGAGACATTGTATTTGTCCGTTCAAATGGAAATAAAGAACTCGTTGGACGGTGTATGTTGATACCACATCTTTATCAGTTGTTGACTTTTTCTGGATTTGTTATTCGATGCCGGATTTTGGAACCAAAATGGTTTTATCCTCGTTTCTTTGCTTATTATTTCAAAACAAAGGCGTTCCGTCGTGCAATGGGGGGAACTGCTGTTGGCGCTAATATTCAAAATTTAAGCCAAACAAGGTTATCTGCACATGTCGCAACAATTCCGGACATAACAACGCAGACAAAAATAGCAAATATTCTTTCTTCCTATGACGATTTGATTGAAAATAATCGGAAGCAGATCAAATTGCTGGAAGAGGCGGCGCAACGGATTTATAAAGAATGGTTTATCGATCTCCATTTCCCCGGTTACGAAACCACCCCCATTGTCGACGGCATCCCGGATGGCTGGGAAGAAAAGAACGTAACAGATTTACTGGAAATTAAATACGGGAAAGATCACAAGTCATTGGCGGATGGAAGGATTCCCGTATACGGCTCCGGTGGTGTAATGCGTAAGGTTGATCGGGTTCTATATTCAGGAGAATCAGTTTTAATCCCCAGGAAAGGTTCCTTGAATAATATCATTTATGCCGATTGCGATTTTTGGACGATCGACACGATGTTTTATTCTATTCCTCGGATTCCCAATATTGCAAAATATATGTATCTCTTCTTATCTTGTTTGGATATGTATTCTTTCAACATTGGAGCTGCTGTTCCTAGCATGACAGTCAACATCTTAGATGGGATCAAGGCCTTGCTTCCGGAATCAAATATCCTTGAAAGATTTGAAAACATAGTAGCACCTTTATTCAGAAAAAAAGAATTGCTTGAAAAGCAATCTGAAATAGCTACAGAAACACGAGATCGTCTTCTTCCCAAACTCATGACCGGAGAAATAGAGGAGTAAAGCAATGATTAATCATCCCCCCGAAAACTGGGAATACAATGATTCTATGGAAATGCTATTTCTTTTCTACCAATGTTCCGATGAACTTCTAAGTGAAATAACTCCGGATTCATATGCGCTTCCTCTTCATAATACACTTACTCTTTTGCGTGAAGTAGAGGATGTATTTTTCTTGTTAAAAGAGCATGGAGCAATAGGCGAATTTTACTTGAAATATATTCCACCGATTATAGAAGAGTTTCTCCAGCAAGCAGAAAAAGATTATCTTTTTAAGGCATTATTGGGGGCACGATTCTCCAGCATATTGACAGGTTTTAAAGAAGCAGAGAAAGAATCAAGTCACTTGCAGGATTGGCTTGAACTTGTAAGGACACTGTTTACAACAAAAGAATATTTAAATGTCTTTCGAGAAGAAATAATAAAACTGGTTACTACAACAAAAAAGAAATGTAAGCTCCTTTGTTGTATTTCGAATTTTTATAGTACGCTCAGATGGATAGGTTATTCCAGAGAGTATTTATACAGAACAACTAAACAGTATTTTGCAAATCAGAAAATAACAGCTAATGACACAAAAACAATTGCAAATTTTCTTAACATCTTTGATGGAAAACCAAAACAATATGATTTTCTTATTCTTTTGGATGTCGATTCCATAGAGTATATAGATAGCATCAGCGAGGATAACGACAAAAGCATGAATATTGAAAAGATTGATATTGAGAAAGAACGTGATGAACTTGAAAAGGACCCTATAGCTGCAAAGATGCTTCACGAATATGAATCATGGAGTGCCCGCCTGTCAAAAGCTCACAAAAAATTGGCTATTGTGCGATACAGTGATGATGATTTAGATCCATTTGCAGTTGCCTATAATTTTTCTAAAAGGGTTGCATTTCTTCAAGCTTTTGCACGATATTTCAAACACTTTTATTTTTCAAAACAGATCTACGTTTTCCTACAGAAAGATGACTCCGGTCGTTATCTCAAAATTATACCACATAGTAATTTGCAAAAAAGACCATTTGTGGAACAATCAATTATTGATTCTCGTATCAGGAATATCATATATGTAAAATCAATGGGACCACGTGCATATCATTCAATTGCAAGAGCAATTAACATGCATGCAGAAGCGTTTGATTCCAGAAGCACCTTAACCATATTTAAAACATTTTGGACGGCATTAGAAGCACTATTTTCTAGCGAGAATGTTGCTCCTACTAGAGACAAGATCTTTAAAGGTGTTTTGCAGATTATCCAAAAAACGTATATTCTAAAGAAAATGCGTGCTTTGTTTGTACAATTAAACGATGCCGTGTCCTTGCAGGAAAGAGAGAATCTTTCCATTGATAGCTTTGATTCTTTCTTGTGTTATTTCGCAAGGTATAAAGCCGATTCTTCTGAAATGAAAAAAATATATGCTTTGTTGAAAGATAATCCTCTTCTAAGAACACGCCTTTTTACGATGCGAAAAGATTTTAATAAGGGGAAAGATATTAAGAAAATACTTGATGATCACAGCAAGAAAATTGAATGGCAGCTAAAAAGACTTTATCGCATTCGGAATATAGCCACCCATTTGGGACGAGAACTAAATGGGGCAGAGGTTGCACTTAATCATTTACACAATTATTTTGATTTTATTGTGAATTACATGTTGTGCAAGGCTGAAAATGACAATTATGTCGCCAGCACATCAGCGGTTGTATTCGAGGCGAAAAATGACAATCAAATCTATGATGAATTCCTAAAAACAAAAAAGGACGAAGATTTATCCGGAGACAATTATCTTAATCTTTTGTTTGGCCCTGACAAAAACCTTGTTAAGTACCAATTTGAACACTAACTCCTACTGCTAAGACAAACCATGAGCTACGATTATTCTGAAAATATTCTTGTTCAGGAAAGCGCCGGAAATCTGCTTCAGGATGAGCTTGGCTGGAATGTCAAGTTCGCCTACAATACGGAGGAGCTTGGCGTCGATGGGACTTTCGGACGGAAATCGTACCGGGAGATTCTGCTCGTGCGGTATTTCCGCGCCGCCCTGCAGCGGTTGAACCCGTGGATGACCGAGGATCAAATATCGGAAGCTCAGAAGAAACTGGAAAACCGTCTGTCCACCGCGTCGCTGCTGCAGACGAACGAGGAGAAGTATCTCCTGATCCGCGACGGCATCCCGGTAACGGTCAAGAAGCCGGACGGGAAGACGGAGACGAAGACCGCTACGGTGATCGACTTCCGGAATCCGGAGAACAACGATTTCCTGGCGATCAAGGAACTGAAGATCCACGGGGAGCTGTACCGCCGCAGGACGGACATCGTGGGCTTCGTGAACGGCCTTCCGCTGCTCTTCGTGGAGTTGAAGAAGACGGCGGTGGACGTGCGGCACGCCTACGAGGACAATTACCGCGACTACCTGGACACGATCCCGCATCTTTTCTACTACAACGCGTTCCTGATCCTCTCCAACGGCATGGAGGCGAAGGTGGGGACGCTCGGCAGCAAGTACGGGTTCTTCCACGAATGGAAGCGTCTGGCGGAAAAGGACCAGGGCAACGTGGAGCTGCAGACCATGCTGCGCGGCATCTGCCGGAAGGAGAACTTCCTCGACCTCCTCGAAAACTTCATCCTCTACGACCGGTCCAACGGGACCACGACCAAAATCCTTGCCCAGAACCACCAGTATCTCGGCGTGAACGAGGCCGTCAGGGCATACGAGGCGCGCAAGCTCAACAACGGGAAGCTGGGCGTCTTCTGGCACACGCAGGGCTCCGGCAAGAGCTATTCCATGGTCTTCCTCGCGAAGAAGATCCGCCGCAAATTCGCGGGATCGCCGACGATCGTGGTGCTGACCGACCGCGACGAATTGAACAACCAGATCAGCGAGACGTTCGAAAACTGCGGATTGCTCGGGAATACGAAGGCGGAGACGTTCATCGCCACCAGCGGCGACAACCTGGTCCAGAAGCTGAAAGGGAACCCCGGCTTCATCTTCACGCTGATCCAGAAATTCAACAAGCCGGACGAAACGCCGATCCGCCCCGACCACGATATCATCATTTTTTCAGACGAGGCGCACAGGAGCCAGTACGGCATCTTCGCCGACAACATGATGAACCTGCTGCCAACGGCAGCCCGTATCGGCTTTACCGGGACGCCGATCTTCGCCAGCGACAACATCACCGCCCGCACCTTCGGCGGCTACGTCTCCGTGTACGACTTCAAGCGCGCCGTGGAGGACGGTGCAACCGTCCCGCTGTATTACGAGAACCGGGGCGAGAAGATCCAGGACCTGCACAACCCGGAAATCACGGACCGCATCCTGGACGCGATCGAGAACGCGGACATCGACGTGGACCAGCAGGCCAAACTGGAAGCCGAGTTCGCAAAGGAAATCCATCTGATGACCGCCGAACCGCGCCTGCGGTCCATCGCCAAGGACTTCGCCGGGCATTATTCCGACCTGTGGACCAGCGGGAAGGCAATGTTCGTGTGCCTGAACAAGGTCACGTGCGTCCGCATGTACAACTACGTGCAGGAGTATTGGGCGCAGGAGGTCGAGGCGTTGAAGACGCAGATCAAAACGGCCACGCAGCAGGAGGCGATGGAGCTGGGGCGCAAGCTCAAGTGGATGCAGGAAACGGAAATGGCCGTGGTCATCAGCCAGGAGCAGAACGAAATCCAGACCTTCGAAAAATGGGGCCTCGACATCAAGTATCACCGCGAGAAGATGGAGAAACGGAAGCTCGATAAGGAGTTCAAGGATCCCGCGAATCCGCTCCGCGTGGTCTTCGTCTGCGCCATGTGGCTGACCGGGTTTGACGTGAAGTGTCTCTCCTGCCTGTACCTCGACAAGCCGTTGAAAGCGCACACGCTGATGCAGACGATTGCACGCGCCAACCGCGTGAGCGAGGGGAAGAGCAACGGCCTGATTCTCGACTACATCGGCATCGTCAAGGCCCTTCGCAAGGCGCTCGCCGACTACACAGCGAACGTCGGTGGTCAGGGAGGCGGGGATCCCGCCGTGGACAAGAGCAAGCTGATCGAGCACATCCTCGCCACGATCCGAACGGCAAAGGCGTTCCTGCAAGCCCGCGATTTTGAGCTGAACGACCTGATCGTCGCCACCGGGTTCGATAAGATGTATCTGCTGAAGAAGGCGGCGGACGCCGTATGCACGAATTTGGAGGACCGGAAGACGTTCTGCACCTGTGCGGCGGAGCTGAAGCGGCTCATGAAGTGCGCCGACCGCGATGACGTCACGAAGGAGACCCGCAAGGAATACGACGCGATCACGGCGATTTATGCCGAACTCCAGAAGAAACGCATTCACGCCGACACGACCGATCTGATGGTCCAGATCAACTCGATCATCAGCGAATACGTCGAGCTGGAGGAGGCACCGGCCGGGGGAGATAAGAAGCCGCCCCGGATCGACATCAGCAAGATCGACTTCGACCGCCTGCGCCGCGAATTCGAGAAAGTCAAAACGAAGAATCTGGTCATGAAGGAGCTGGAGGAGCTGATTCAGCAGGGGCTGGCGCGTATGCTGCTGTCGAACCCGAACCGCATCAACTATTACGAGCGGTACCAGAAGATTATCGAGGCGTACAACAGCGAACAGGACCGCGCCACGATCGAAAAGACCTTCATGGACCTGATGGCCCTGGCAGACAGCCTGAACGAGGAAGAGCAGCGGTATGTGCGGGAAGGATTTTCCAGCGACGAGGAACTTTCCATGTACGACATGCTGTTCCGGGACGACCTGTCGAAGAGTGATATTCAGAAGCTCAAGAAGGTCGCCGTCGATCTGCTCCAGAAGGTCAAGGCGAAGATCGCGGAGTTCGATCACTGGACAGACAAGCAGGAAACCAAGTCGGCGGTGGACAATCTGATCCGGAATGTGCTGTGGAACGAATTACCGGAGAGCTACGACGAACTCAGCGTCACCGCATGCCGCCAGAAGGTGTTCGAATACGTCTACACGCGCTACAAGGAAGTGTCGTGATGCCGACCGGCTCGGTCGCCCCCCCCGGGTGCTGCAGTGGCCGATTATGAGTCCGTCCCCCTGATGGACAGGCTGGACAGGCATCTAACTCCGGCTATAGGGAAACCAAGAACGAGAAGGAAAGATATGTATCCGGTATTAGATTTCCTCCTCACGCACACACATGAAAGAAACCGGGGAAATGAAGATGTAATCCCCTGATTTCTTGGTTTCCCATAGGGCTAATCCCGGAGGGTGTCCAGGATGTCCACGAGGGGGAGAAACAGAAATAACGAATCCGACCGGAGCGGTGAATCACACCCGTTTTTTCATGATCCCGTGCCACACCCTAATCCCGACGATTATGCCGTTTTTTGCGCCTCATTTCGGGTTAGATGCACACTCCGGGCCCCAAAATAACCTCAGACCAGCCCCATTCCCGGGAGATGCCGTTTGTTCATTAATATGGCTTTACAGTATCGCTCGTTTTTCGTTTTCCGCAAAAAGGTGGTCGCTCCGTCTTGAAAATATAGCGAGCTTGCTGTATATTAGTTCCGTTAAGCAGTTTCAGAGTTGGTCATGTCGATCGACTTGCTTCTTAATGTACATTGATAGCTCGAAAAAAGTTGCTTTATTTCAGCCCCAAATCAGCCCCAAAAACAGCCCCAAATGGCTCCGGCTGGTGAATTTCTAAATTTGGTAACGCACTCAGGATCAGGATCCTTCGCCGTGAGGCATGCGGGTTCGAGTCCCGCGCCGCGCACCAGTTTCTCCCGCAAACAGCAGATGCGAACAGGTCCCTCCCGCCGATCATTTGATACCCGACAGCCTTGATATGGCAGGCTTCCGACCGTTTTTTTCACATTTTTCAGGAAACGTGCTTGACATTCCGCGATTTGATGGTATAGTAAATACTATTCTCAAACTGAAAAGCGGGCGTATAGCTCAGTTGGTTAGAGCGCCACGTTGACATCGTGGAGGTCGTAGATTCGAGTTCTACTACGCCCACCATCCTTTCCAGAACGGAAATCGATGGCGGTTTGCTTTTTTGTTTTAAATCCCCGCTTTTTTCCACCAGGGGCGGATTGTGTCCTGATTTCGGACCGTCCGGGATTATTTTTCGCGTATATTTGTGAACCGAACGCTTCCAACGCGCGCAAACAGACGATGCCGGCGCAGCTCCAAAAAAGCTGCCGAATCAGTCTTCCGGCGGGAGGGTGAGGAACACGGCTTCCTTGTGCTGGGTTCGGAACCAGGACGCCTGCCTGCGTGCATACTGGCGCGTGGCGATCACGATGGACTCCAGCAGTTCGGCGCGGGATAATTTCCCGGCGAGATACTCGCCGATCTGCGCGTAGCCGATCGCCTGCCACGCGGTCGGCGCCTGAAGGAGCCCCTTGGCGAGCATGGCGCGCGCCTCCTCGATCCAGCCGGAATCGAGCATGACATCGGCGCGTTTCCGGATCCTGCGCACCAGGTCGGCGCGGTCCCGGACCAGCACGAACTGAGCGAACGCGGGATCGGGGGCGGATTCACCGGAATGCAGCTCGGAAATCTGCTTGCCGGAAAGCAGGAAGACTTCGCGGGCGCGGATGAGCTTGCGGCGATGTGGATAGAATCGCTTGAAATCCAGGGGGCATTCGCGTTCCATGACAGCCGCGAGTTCGGGGAAATGCTCGTCGTTGTCGTAAGCGGCGTCCAGCTCGTCGCGCAGGGACTGTTTCGCGGGGAGGACGTCCAGACCGTACACGAGCGCATGCAGGTACAGGCCGCTGCCGCCCGCCACGACGGGGAGGTGTCCTCTTGCCTTGATCTCGCCGATGATGCGGAGCGCGTCTGTGCGGAACCGGAAAACATCGGACTTCTCGGAAATGTCCATGGAGTCGATCAGGTGATGCGGCACTTGCTGGCGTTCCTCTTCGGTCGGCTTGGCTGTGCCGATGTCGAGCCCGCGGTAGAACTGCATGGAATCGGCGGAAACGATTTCGCCGCCGCATTCCTTTGCGAGTGCGAAAGCGAGCTCGGATTTGCCGGCGGCGGTCGGCCCCATCACGACGGGGATCCCGGGCGTCCGGCGGATCGTGTCAAGCAGATTTCGGAGCGTCGCCGGCGTCATTCCGTTTCGCCTCGGATTTGTTTTCGGGCCGGAAGAACGAGGAGATCACGAAGAGCGCCACGCCGCAGCAGATGGCGGAATCCGCCACGTTGAAGGACGGCCATTCGGCGAGGTCGCGCCAGTGGAAGCGGAGAAAGTCGATGACCGCGCCGTGCCAAAGCCGGTCGGTGCAGTTTCCCGCGATGCCGGATGCGACCATCAGCAGCGCGAAGCAGCGTTCCGGCCAGCCGGCGGCGAGTTTGCGGAGGAAGAGGAACAGCAGCACAAAAGCGGCGATGGAGATGGCGAACGGGAGCCACGGCAGATCATGGAACATGCCCCATGCCGCGCCTTTGTTCGTGAGGTGCGTGAGGTCGAAGAACCCGGGGATGACCGTGATGCGTTCGTGCAGTCCGATGCGGTGCAGCACCAGTGTCTTGGTGACCTGGTCAAGCACGACCAGCGCCACGGCGGTCAGGGCGGCTGAGATGATGACGCGGCGTTCCCGGGGCGAACCGGGCGTCATGCGTGCTTCGGAAGTAAAAAACTTCATGGCGGGGCAGGGAAAGGCTGCGGAATGGGCGGCATGCGGCGGAAAGGATCATTTAGCCAGGCGGCGCGATGCCGCTCCGGTACGCCTTTCCGCCTGAAACCGGTCAGCGATGGCGGCGGTCCGGCCCCTCGCTCTTTTCCTTGCGGGACTTGCATGCCACGCAGAACCGGGCATAGGGCTTGATCTCGAGGCGGGCAGGGCTGATCTCGTTGCCGCATTCCATGCAGATGCCGTATTCGTTTTCGTCGAGGCGCGTCAGGGCTTCGTCGATCATTTCGATCACGGTGCCTTCGTCGGAAAGCAGCCCGAGCTCGAAATCGTGCTGGAAGTTGTCGCTGCCTAGGTCCGCCATATGCGTCGCCATGCCGGCGCTGGGACCGGATTTCTTATTGGTCAGGGCGTCGTCGCGGTGAATGTTCAGCTGGTCCTGGTAGGAAGCCCTCAGGCCGAGGAGAAGTTCCCTGTAATGATTTTTCATTTTCTGGGGAATATGGGACTTGCGGATGATGTGTCCGTTGGCTTCCGCCTGGTTCTGGAACGCGGCGACCTCGGCTTTCGTCACGATGCGTCCGTGGTGGGAGGCCAGAATGTCTTTATTCTTGTCGGCTTTTTTCCGGGAGGAACCCGAAAGGACGGCGCCATTCTTGGGAACGGCTTTCAGCGGAGCTTTGAACGCGCGCGGCGCAGCCGGAACGGCAACGACCTTGACTTCAGCTTTCTTGGCGGGAACCTTGGCTTCAACTTTCCTCGCAGGCGCGGCTTTCTTCGCAGGCGCGGCTTTCTTCGCAGGCGTGGCTTTCTTCGCAGGTGCGGCTTTCTTCGCGACAGCCTTGGCTTCGACCTTCTTCACGGGCGCTGCTTTCTTCGCGGAAGCCTTGGCGGGGGTCTTCTTCGCCGGCGCGGCTTTCTTCGCAACAACCTTGGCTTCGACTTTCTTTGCAGGCGCTGCTTTCTTCGCAGGTGCGGCTTTCTTCGCGGCGGCCTTGACAGGGGGTTTCTTAACAGGCGCGGCTTTCTTCGCGGCGGCCTTGACAGGGGTCTTCTTCACAGGCGCGGCTTTCTTTGCGACAGCCTTGGCTTCGACTTTCTTCGCCGGCGCGGCCTTTTTCGCGACAGTCTTTGCTTCGGCTTTCTTCGCGGCGGTTTTAACAGCTGGCTTAGCGGGAGCAGCCTTCGCAACAGTTTTCGCCAACGGCTTGGAAGCCGGTTTCATGGCCTTCTTGGTTTCAGTTTTCTTCATCTGTTACAACTCCTGGTTGTGCGGCTGTCAAACGCCGGATCAATGTGTTTTTTCGAGCTTATGGTGATGACGGACCGCACAATCCAACCGCAACGGATTCGGGACCGCAAATCAGTCATATACCGATTGAATCATTTAAAATAGCACTAAAAGTATGATAATCAAGCCTGAAGAATTGAAAAAACTATTTTTCGCTGTATATTTTTAAGGGCAGGCTTCTTTCCGCGCCTCAATTGCCGGAGAAGCGTCCGATGCGGGCGACGCCCGTTTTTGCTTAACGAACGAGTCACCAAATGATAGATCTGCACATGCACAGCAGCTGTTCCGACGGGACCATGACGCCGGAAGAACTGGTCGCCGCCGCCCTGGACATGGGACTGGAGGCGGCTGCATTGACCGATCACGACACGGTTTCCGGTGTGGAGCGGTTTCTTGCCGCCGCGGCGGGAACTCCGCTTCATGCGGCAGCCGGGGTCGAGCTTGCCAGCATGCTGTTCAGCAAGGATATCCATATCGTCGGGTTGTTCATAGACCCGCGCGATCCCGCCCTGCTGTCCGCCCTGGAGCAGCTGCGCGCATGGCGGGAGGAACGCAACGCGCAGATGGTCGAAAAGATCCGGTCCAAAGGATTTGAGATCACGATGGACGAGGTCCTGGCGGAAGCCGGCGGAGAAAGCGTCGGGCGTCCCCACATGGCGTCCGTTCTGCTGCGCAAAGGGTATTTCCCGGACATGCAGAGCGTGTTCAACCGCCTCATCGGGCGCAACGGATCCTGCTACGTGCTCCGCAAATACTATCCCGTCGACGCCTGCATCCGGCTGATCCACGGCGCCGGCGGCCTGGCGGTCTGGGCGCATCCGCTTCATGCCGTGCGCGGAGCCAGGGCGACGCTCCGCAAGATCGGGTCGCGGCTCGTCAATTTCGGCCTTGACGGCCTGGAATGCTATTACTCGATGTTTTCCGAAGATCAGCAGCGCGACGCACTGGAATTTGCGCACGGGCGCGCCCTGCTGGTCTCCGGCGGAAGCGATTATCACGGGGCGTCCCATCCCCGGGTCAAAATGGGCACGGGGATCGACGGCAACCTCGCGATCCCGTATGAAATCTACGCGCGGCTTTTGGCCGCGAAGCAAAACAGGGATCCCCATGACTGCGAAAAAACAAGTTGACGGCATCGTGATGCTCCATAACCTTTATACCCGGCTGGAGAGCGTGCTCCCCATGCCCGCCCCGGGAACATGCGTCGAACTCGACCTCGGATGCGGCGACGGGGAATTCGCCCTGGCGCTTGCCGCCCGCCGCCCTGACATATACGTGATCGCGGCTGACATGCTGCTCGGGCGGGTGCGGAAAGTGCAGAAACGCGTTCTGCGGGACCATATGACGAATCTGCACGTGCTGAAAAGCGAGTCGCGTGTGCTGATCTCCCGGACGATCCCGGACGCTTTCGTCGACCGCGTGCACCTGCTCTGCCCGGATCCGTGGCCGAAAGCGAAACACCGCTGCCACCGCCTCGTTACCTCGGACATCATGGCGCAGTTCGCGCGCATCCTGAAGCCCGGCGGCGTGTTCCATTTTTCCACGGACAATGCGGAGTACCTGGAGATCGCGGACCGGACCGTGGCGGGATCGGGGCTTTTTGCGCCGTCCGACTGCGCGCTGATCGCCGACGTCGCGGACATCAAGACCGGGTTCGAGCTTCTTTGGGAATCCGAGGGCAAAAGCGTAACGCATCGCGCATGGCGCAAACTCTGAACGGAGCCCTTTTCGCGCCGGAGGGCATTTGCGCCGCTTTTTTCCGCTTTTTTTGGAAATCTTCGGAAAAAAGACTTGATTTGACTGCCGGAGTATGATATATTGCTTTACAAAATATACTTTTGAACAATAACTCTACCATACAGGGGTCACCTCACATGAAAAAGTCTCTCAAACTCGCCGTCCTTTCCGCTTTCGCCGTCCTCGGCGCCCTCGCCGCCACCTCCTGCGCCACTCCGTTCCCGCTCGGATGCCTCTACACCGACGTCACCATGCCCGGCAGCATCGGCAACGGCGATTTCGAAGCGAACCGCTACGGCTCCGCGTCCTGCTACAGCATCCTCGGCTGGGTCGCCGGCGGCAACGCCTCCATCAACGAGGCCGCGGTGAACGGCAACATCGACCACGTCGCCTGGACGAACCGTAAAGTCACGAACTACTTCGGCATCTACGGCATCTACAAGACCGAAGTCTTCGGCACCGGCAAGAGCTTCGGTCCCGACCAGTCCCTCGCTCCGACCTCTTCTGCTCAGAAGTGACATCTTTCGCCCGGCGTGATGCGCCGGGATGAAAGTCCCATTGGCGGTTTCACGAAGGTTTCGCGGAGAATTCCGTGGAACCTGGCGGGAGCCGCCGTTTTTTTGAACAGGAAACATATTTCACGACACCTGCCGCCATGACTCTGCTTGAGCTGAAAAAAGACTTCACGGACCGGTTCGCGAAAGCCGGATTCGAGGCGCCCGATCTGGAGGCGCATTACATTGTCTGCGAGGCGGCGGGGATCCCCGACCGCGAATTCGCGCTTCACGCGCATTCCCCGCTCGCTCCCGGAGTTCGTGAGCAGGCGGAATCTTTCCTGTCGCGCCGCCTGGCGAACGAGCCGTGGCAGTACATCTTCGGCCATGCGCCGTTCCGGAACCTTGAACTTGAGGTCGGTCCGGGATGCCTGATCCCGCGCCCGGAGACGGAATACTCCATCGATCTGATGCTGTCCGGCCTGCCGCTTGGGGCGTCCGTCTGCGAACTCGGCGTCGGAAGCGGCGCGATCTCGCTGGCGCTCGCCTCGGAGCGCCCCGACCTGACGGTCGTCGGGACCGAACTTTCCCCGGCTGCGCTGAAATGGGCGGAACGCAACCTGCGGACGCTTGGACTTACGAACGCAACATTCCTGCAGGGCGACCTCTTTGAGCCCGTTGCCGGACGCAAATTCGACCTCGTGGCGGCGAATCTCCCGTACATCCCCGAAAGCGACCGGGGCAACCTGCCTCCGAATGTGCGCGATTATGAGCCGCATGAGGCGCTGTTCGCCGGAAAGGACGGCCTGGACATCATCGCGCGTGCGCTGAAAGATGCGCCGGAGTTCCTGAATCCCGGCGGACACGTTTTCTTCGAGCTTGATCCCTGCAACGCGCAAGCGGCCCTGGAGCTTGCCGCGCGGTCCCTGCACGCCCCGGAACTCCTGAACGACCAATACGGCGCCGTACGTTTCCTCACGGCCAGGTTGGGCGCCCCGGGATCAGCTGAGTGAACGCAGAAGCGCGATGACCTGCCCCATCATCTCCGGCCCGGGATCGGAATCCATCGCCACCTGGCGGCAGACCGGTGATGCGCCGGATTGTTCCAGCACGATCATCCCGGGGTGAAGGCGTCCCGGCCGCGTCCATACGATCAGGATGTCGCCCGGGCTCACTTCGGAGAGCAATCCGCCGAAGAAGCCGAACCGCACCGCGAAAAGGTCTTTCGCGCAGACATTCTCCGGCAGCAGGCTCGCATCGACCTGATAATAGGACGACGGCGCGCCGGTAATGCCGGCATTTTTGAGGTAAAACGGAATGCAGACCGGGACTTTCTGCGGCAGTCCGGCTCCCATGTTCATGCCGACGGGACGGATGCTCCTGCGCCGCCCTTTCTGCCGCACGACAACGCGTTTCCGTTCCAGCGCCGCAATATGCGCGGCGGCCGTGGAGGGCTTGATGGAGAAATACTCCGTGATGTCGTAGAGCGTCGGGGAAATGGTGTTCTTGCCGATGAAATCGCGGATGAAATTCACGATTTCAAACTGCCGTTTAGTGATTTTCTTCATTGCGCTCGGTCCCTGGTCTGGATTGACATGCCTCGGAATGGGGGGCTCCTTGGCCGGCATGATTGAAAAGCGAGGATCGTACTGGACGATACATACAATACAGCGGGAAGATGCAGCTTTCAAGCAATATGTTGCAACTTTTTTGAAAGTATTTTCATATTGTGTAACAAATGTCAGCATGTTTTTGCTTGGCGCCCGCATGCTGCAAATGCCGCGGCAAAAAGCGCGTACTGCCCTGAAAAGGGGGCGGAACGCCTTGACTTTTTTCGTGCGGCATGATATGTTATTTAGGATAAAGCAACAAACAACACTGCATGACAGAACAAGGACGAATCCAAACATGAATGCATGCGACCTCAAAGGCAAGGCAGTCGTTTTCCTCGGCGACGGCATGGCCGATCTTCCGATCCCCGAACTCGGCGGAAAAACCCCGCTTGAAGCAGTACCCACCCCGACCATGGACATGATCGCCGCGAAGGGCGCTTCCGGCACGTTCCTGACGCTGCCCGAGGGGTATCCGACCTCATCGGACGTGGCGAACATGTCCGTGCTCGGATACGCTCCGTCGCTGTATTATCCGGGCCGCGGCCCGATCGAGGCGGTCAGCCAGGGCATCCCGCTGGCGTCCGACGACGTCGCCTGGCGCTGCAACCTCATCACTGTGGAGAACGGCATCCTGAAGGATTATTCCGCGGGCCATATCACGAAAGAGCATTCCCGCGTCCTGATGGAGGCGCTTCAGGAGCGGTTCGGCTCCGACAAGCTCACGTTCTACCCTGGCGTCAGCTACCGCAACCTCCTGATCCTGCACGGCTCCGAATTCTCCCCGAACGTCGGTTACTACAAGCCGGATTCCTCGCAGGACATCCCGGTCGCCGAACTCCCCTGGACCGCGCTGGACGACACCCCGGAAGCGGCGCATACGGTGGAATTCCTGAACAAGCTCTGGGCGGATGCGGCGGCATTCCTTGCCGAACATCCGCTGGTGAAGTCCGGCGAGGCGAAGGGCAACGCGATCTGGCCGTGGAGCCCGGGCCGGACTCCGTCGTTCCCGAAGTTCACGGAACGTTACGGCGGCAAGACCGGGGCGGTCATCACCGCGGTGGACGTGATCTCCGGCATCGCCAAATGCGCCGGCATGGACGTGATCCCCGTCGAGGGCGCGACCGGCTACATCGACACGAACTACGAAGGCAAGGCCGCGGCGGCCATCCGCGCGATCGAGGACCACGATTTCGTGTACGTTCATCTCGAGGCGATCGACGAGACCGGCCACGAGGGGCGTCTCGACCTGAAGATGCAGGCCATCCGCGACTTCGAAAACCGCATCATCAAGCCCGTCGTCGAAGCGCTTCAGGGGCGCGGCGTCACGTTCGCCGTCCTCCCGGACCATCCCGTGCCGCTCTCCATGCGCCAGCATACGCGCACGCCCGTCCCGGTCTGCATCTGGGGACCGCACATCCAGCCGGATTCCGTCATGGAGTATTCCGAGAAAGCCGCTCCGAACGGTTCTCTCGGGTTCATGACCGGCGACGCATTCATCCGGATGACGCTGGGGCTTTGACGGAAAAGGCGTCCGATTTCCCGATGCCAGCTTGACTTTGCGGAAAAAGGCTTTACATTAACCACATCGCGATCATTTCAACCGGAGAGAAGCCATGTTCAGAACGCTTTGCATCCTGTTTGCCGCCGCCGCCATCCTGTGTTGCAGCTGCAAGAGCACCGTTGAAAACAACAACCGCACAGCGCAGGAACTCTGCCGCTACATGATGCAGCAGACGGGCGGCACGTTCGACGGGACGATGGTGGTCGAACCCATCCACGCAGACGAAGGCTTCGCGCTGAAGATCGCGAACCGCCAGGTCGCGTTCTACAAGTTCAACACGAAGTACAAGAAAGCACGGGAGAAGATTGAGTACGTGGACAAGAACGGCTTCATCTACATCTACGGGTTCAAGTTCTCCGCCATCTCGCACGGGTCGTTCATCATGGTCGACTACGAGGACAATCCCCTGAAGGATGAGCTCCTCAAGGCGTTCAAAAACTTCTGAGCGCCTGCACTTTTTCCGTTTTCTTTTCCGGGGCGCTGTCAGGGTATGACGGTCTGCACCAGCGTCATGTACACCGCCGTCCCCGCCAGGATCGACAGCAGGGGATTCCGTTTCCACAGCTGAAGCGCGACGACCACGGTTGCCGCGGCGATTTCCGCCAGTCCGAACATGTGGTCTATGGGCGCGCGGTCGCGGACATAGCATGCGAAACAGTACACCACAAGCATCGCGATGGCCGCCGGGGAAAGCACGTTTCCGATGCTCAGGATCAGGGCAGGGGGACGTTTGCCCGAGCCGAAGAACAGGAACGGCAGGGCGCGGAGCAGGAACGTGACGCCCGCGGTCACGGCTGTGAGCAGCAGCAGATATTCGGTCGATGTGCCGTTCATGGTCTCCCCCCGGGCTTCCACGTTTCAAGCTTTTCAAACGGCTTCCGGAAAAGGACCAGCGCGGACAGCATCAGGACCATGGACGGGATCAGCATCTTCCCGGCGCCGAAGACCAGTGCACAGACGACGGACGCCAGCAGCCCGACCGCCGCATAGACGCGGTTTTTCCGTTCGCGGCACTGGTCCGTCAGGATGACCAGGAAAAGCGCGGTCATGGCGAAGTCGATGCCCTTGTTCGGGAACGGCAGGGCGGCCCCGGCGAGCGCGCCGGCGGTGACGCCCGCGATCCAGTAGCAGTGGTTCAGCGCGGCGAGCGTGATGCAGTAGAGGATGGAATCGCCTCCGGGCGGGACCTTGTTTTCGACTTCGAGCGCGTAGGTCTCGTCGGTGAGGCTCCAGATCAGGTAGAGCTTTTTCGCGAGCGGCAGTCCGCGGAAGCGTTCGATGAGGGAAAGCCCGTACATGGAATAGCGGACATTGAGGCAGACGGTCAGGAGCGCCACGTCGAGCATCGGGCGGGCGGTGCGGATCCAGTCCACGAGCATGAACTGGAGCGCGCCGGAGATGCTGGTGGCGCTGGTCAGGAATGCCCAGAGCGCGGGCAGCCGGATCCCGCTTTTCGCGGCCAGCAGGACGCCGGCTGCAAATCCCATGGTGGTGTATCCCATCAGGACCGGCAGCGAGCTGATAAACGCTTGTTTCAGGACTGGTTTCTGGTTCATGTCTGTGTTTGCCTCGGAAAATGAAGCTACTAATATAACATCGTTCCGGCGAAATACAAAAGAATTTTCTCCTCTTTCCCTTCTTTTCTTTCTCCCGCGCAGCCTTTTATCTTGAAATCGGGGCATTCATGCTGTATATTATATATTTGATTACAGAAAACACTGCATTGCCGGTTTCCGTTTTCCCTGCCGGAGCCGGCAGAATAAGGATTATCTCATCATGAGCGACAACAGGACCCCAGCCATGAAGGCCGGGGCGGCGGACAGTTCCACCACGGACTCCGCGGAATGCACGCTGGCGGAGCTTCCCGTCGGCTGCACGGCAACGGTGATCAATGTGAAGCCGTCCCTGCGCGGGAAGAAGAAATTCGCCGACGTCGGGATCGTGCCCGGCGTCGAACTCCAGATGGAAGCCCACGCGCCGTTCGGCGGTCTTCTCCGCATCAAGGTCATGGAGAGCAGCCTCTCCATCCACCGCGACGACGCCGCGAACATCGTCATCCGGAAACGGGAGCTTTCATGAGCCGGAAATACCGGATCGTCCTCGCCGGCAACCCGAACTGCGGCAAGACCACCATCTTCAACTGTCTTACCGGAGCGCGCCAGCATGTCGGCAACTACCCGGGCGTGACGGTCGAGAGCAAGACCGGCGAATTTATGCTCGGGGAAGATGAGATCGAGCTCATCGATATTCCGGGCATCTACAGCCTGTCCTCCAGCTCGCCCGAAGAGGGCGTCGCGTTCGAGGAGCTCACCCGGCCTGGGATCGACCTCATCATGAACGTGATCGACTCGTCGATCCCGCAGCGCAGCCTGTACCTTTCCACGCAGCTCGCCGAGCTCCACATCCCGATGCTGATCGTCTTCAATATGAGTGACGAGGCGAAGAAGAAGGGGCTCAAGTTCGACATTCAGAAGCTCCAGTCCTATTTCGGATGCAGCATCGTGCAGACGGTCGGTTCGCGCGGCGACGGCATCGACAAGCTCAAGAACGCCCTCTCCGAAAGCCTGCTCCACCTCGAAGACCACGACGTTCCCAAGCTCACCTACGGCGCGGACGTCGACGACGCCATCCATGAGATCGTGCAGTGGATCGAGCCCGCCATGACGGACCGCGTCCGCCACATCCCTGCCCGTTTCTTCGCCATCAAGCTACTGGAGAAAGACACCTGCGTGATGCGCCTGCCCGAGTTCCAGGGACTGGACGCCATCATCGACGCCCAGATCGCGCACCTTTACGCCCGCCACGCCATTAAGGCGGAGACGTTCATGGCGGATTGCCGCTATGCCATGATCTCCGGCGCGTGCCGCGACGCCATTTCGTTCACGCAGGAACGCCGCCGCGAGATCTCCGACAAGATCGACGCCGTGGTCACCAACCAGTGGGTCGGCCTGCCGCTTTTCTTCGTTGTCATGTACCTTATGTTCTGGTTCACGTTCACCTGCGCCGCGCCGATGACCGACGGGATCGACTGGCTGTTCGGCTGGATCCAGGGGCTGATCGAACGATTCTGGTCGCCGGACGTCCAGCCCGTGCTCCGCAGCCTGCTCATCGACGGCGTGATCCACGGCGTCGGCGGTGTGATCGTCTTCCTGCCGAACATCCTGTTCCTCTTCCTTGCGATCGCGTTCCTGGAAGACACCGGCTATATGGCGCGCGCCGCGTTCGTGATGGACGGCATCATGCGCAAGTTCGACCTGCAGGGCAAGAGCTTCGTGCCGCTGGTGCTCGGGTTCGGCTGCAACGTCCCCGCCATCATGGCCACGCGGAGCATCGAATCCGAGCGCGACCGCCGGACCACGATCCTGGTGCTGCCGCTGATGAGCTGCGGCGCGCGCCTTCCGATCTACGTGCTGCTGGTGCCCGCGTTCTTCGCGGTCAAATACCAGGCGTTCGTGATGTTCCTGATCTACGCGATCGGCGTGGCGTTTGCGATGCTGGCCGCGCGCCTCCTCAAGTCGACGCTGTTCAAGGGCGACGGCGAAGTCTACCTGATGGAACTCCCGCCGTACCGCGTCCCGACCGTGAAAAGCATCCTGCTGCACATGTGGGACCGCGGCGTGATGTACCTGAAGAAAGCAGGCACGATCATCCTCGGCGTCTCCGTGCTGCTTTTCATCGCCAACAATTTCCCGGAGAAGAAAGTGTTCGATACGGACTACGGCGCGCAGATCATGGCGGTCGCCGCCGATGCGTCCATGGCGCCGTCCGAGCAGGCCTCCGCGGTCAAGCGCTTTGAGAACCTGCGTCGTGCCGAAGCGGCGGAATACACCATTTCCGGGCGCGTCGGCAAGTTCCTGGAGCCCGCATTCAAGCCGATCGGCTTCGACTGGCGCGTCACGACCGCCGCGATCGGTGCGCTGGCAGCCAAAGAAGTCTTCGTCTCCCAGCTCGGCATCCTGTACGCCGAGGGCGAGGTCGCCGAAGACGCGCCGGAGGACGAACAGGAATCCCTGCGCCTGCAGCTCCGCCGTGTTTACACACCCCTGCAGGGGTTCTGCATGATGCTGTTCTGCCTGCTCTCCATCCCGTGCCTGGCTACGCTGGCGATCATCCGCAAGGAGCTGAACTCGTGGAAATGGATGTTCCTGGAGGCGTTCGGACTCTTTGCCCTGGCGTATGTGACCACGCTCATCGTCTACCAGATCGGCCTGCTCCTGAAGATCGGCACGAACCTGCTTGCATGACGGATGCGATGAAAACGAACCGGTGCGCCATACTTGAGAAAGGACGCGGTTCAGGAGGCTTGCCGCCGAGCCGCCGCTTCACACTGGTCGAGCTCCTGATCGTCATCGCGATCCTCACGATCCTCGCCGCATTGCTCCTGCCTGCGCTCTCGTCGTCGCGGGACCGTGCCCGCCAGGCACAATGCATCAGCAATATCCGCGACCTCACGCTGATGCACCTTTTCTATGTCGATGCGAGCGGCGGAGTCTTCTGCCCCGCCTGGGATGCCTCGTTCGACAGCTGGGAATCCTCCGCGAACCACCGCGGCCCCGGCATCCTCGCGCGGGTCGTCCCGGATTCCAGCGCCGCCAGCGGACGCGTTTTCGAGTGTCCCTCGGCGAAATCCTCGCTCTACTCCAACCTCTCCTGGACTGCCCGTTACGCCGGATACGGCATGAACTACCTGCTCTCGTTTTCAAGTCCGTCCGCGTCGCCGCCGAACTACCGGCCCTGCCGCATCACGCAGGTGAAAAACCCGTCGAAGCTGATCGTGCTCTCCGACACCGCCTGCTTCCTCGCCGGGACCGACGGCCGCCCCGCCCCCACGGCATATCTTTACAACCCGACCTCCGGCAAAGGCGGCTACTCCGATTTCCGTCATTCCGGCGCGAGCTCCGTTTCTTTCGTGGACGGCCATGCCGTGGCATGGAACGCCCTTACACCGCGTCCTGCGGATTCGTCCGGCTGGGAGAAGCGCCTCGGCTACCTCGCGCCCGACGATGCCATGTACGACCCGTTCTGGAAAAAAGACGGGGACACGGAGCCCGGGATCGAGGTCGTTACGCCCGGAGAGGTCCCGCTCCTGATCTCGCCCCGTCCCGACATCCTGATTTCTCCGAAGATTTCGCCAGGACCAAGGGTAATCTCTCCTGATATCTCGTCCGGTTCCGGGGATTGACCGGGTCGGCGCCGCGACCGGACAGCGTTTTTTTTTGCGCAGTCCCGCGGCGGCAAACACCGGCTTTCGGAAAGACAGTGACGAAGAGACCCATTTTTCCGCTTGTTTATTTAGAAAAGTATGCTATATTATAGTTTGCGCATTTAAAAGCGACCTGCACATTCCATTCACCCATAACACACCCACAGGGAAATCATGAACAGTGCTTTTTCCTACCTCGGAGAAGTGGAACCCGAAAAGGGCAACCTGATCAAGGGGCTCCAGCTCATCCAGACCCGCGAGGGGTACGTCTCGAACGACGGCATTCTGGCCGCCGCGGAGCATTTCGGCATCCCGGCTGCGGAAGTCGAAGGCGTACTCACGTTCTACGCCCAGTTCAAACGCACCAAGCCCGGCAAGTACAAACTCAGCGTCTGCGACGGCACCGCCTGCCACATCAAGGGCTCCACGCAGATCCGCGCCTGGGTCTCCGCCGAACTCGGCATCAATGACGGCGAAACCACCGAAGACGGCCTTTTCTCCATCGAAACCGTCGCCTGCCTCGGCTGCTGCTCCCTCGCCCCCGTCCTCTCCATCAACGGACGCGTCTACGGCAAGCTCGACCGCAAAAGCCTGACGAAGATCCTCAACGAGTACAAAGCGAAAGGCTGATCCGACATGGCAGACATCAAACGCATCAAAGTCGGGACCGCGTCCTGCGGTCTGGCCGCCGGAGCCGGAGCAGTCCTGGAAGCCCTCCGCAAACAGGCTGGATCCATCCCGGTCGACGAGGCCGGCTGCATGGGCCATTGCTACGCCGAACCTATCGTCGAACTTGAACTCACTGACGGCACCAGCGTCTTCTATGCCCGCGTGAAAGGCACAGACGAGGCCGCCGCCGCCATCCTCGCCCAGAGCGAAGAGGGCAGGTTCGTCTTCCCGGAGAAGCGCTCCAAGCTCGAAAAACTCCTCGTGACCCGCCTCGCGGGCCGCATCAACCCCGTCTCCCTCGACGAATACAAGGCGAACGGCGGTTTCTCCGCCCTCGAAAAAGTCTTCGCCATGACGCCGGAACAGGTCGTCGACGCGGTCAAGGCTTCCGGTCTCCGCGGACGCGGCGGCGCGGGATTCCCCACCGGCATGAAGTGGAGCTTCCTCGCTGCCAAGAAAGTCCCGGACAAAGTCCAGATCTGCAACGCCGACGAGGGCGACCCGGGCGCGTTCATGGACCGCTCCATGATGGAAAGCGTCCCCTACCAGGTGCTCGAGGGCATGCTCATCGGCGCATACGCCACCGGAGCCACCCGCCTGTTCATCTACTGCCGCGCGGAGTACCCGCTGGCGATCAAGCACCTCACCATCGCCATCGAGGAGATGAAGAAGGCCGGCCTCAACAAGCTCCCGAACCGCGAAGCCCCGCTTGAGATCACGATCAAGGAAGGCGCCGGTGCGTTCGTCTGCGGCGAAGAGACCGCCATGATCCATTCGCTCGAAGGCAAGCGCGGCACCCCGCGTTTCCGCCCGCCGTTCCCCACGGACAGCGGATGGAACACGCTCCCGACCGCCATCAACAACGTCGAGACGTTCGCGAACATCCCGATCATCTTCCAGATCGGCGCGGAAGCCTACGCCGCCATCGGCACCGAAAAGAGCAAGGGCACCAAGATCTTCGCCCTCGCCGGCGACGTGAAGACCCCGGGCCTCGTCGAAGTCCCCATGGGCATCACGCTCGGCGAGATCGTGTACGATATCGGCGGAGCCGAGCCCGGCACCGTGAAAGCCGTCCAGACCGGCGGCCCCTCCGGCGGCTGCATCCCGGCCTCCGAATTCGGCGTGAAGATCGACTACGACTCCCTCGGCAAGCTCGGCGCCATCATGGGCTCCGGCGGCCTCATCGTGATCGGCAACAACCGCTGCATGGTGGAGACCGCGCGCTACTTCCTGAACTTCACCCGCCGCGAATCCTGCGGCAAGTGCACGTTCTGCCGCGTCGGCACCACCCGCATGTACGAGGCGCTGGAGCGCATTACCTCCGGCAAGGGCTCCATGGACGACATCGCGTTCCTGGAGGACATCGCGCCGAAGATCAAGAAGGGCGCGCTCTGCGGCCTCGGCCAGACCGCCCCGAACCCCGCGCTCTCCACGCTGCGCTATTTCAAGAATGAGTATCTCGCGCACGTTCAGGACCACGTCTGCGAAGCGCTCGCATGCCCCGCGCTCGTCGATGTTGCTATCGACCCCGCCAAGTGCATCAAGTGCAAGCTCTGCGTGAAGACCTGCCCGGTCGGCGCCATCGACCCCGCCAACAACTTCTCGGTCGACAACGCCAAGTGCACCAAGTGCAATTCCTGCATCGAAGTCTGCCCGAAGAAGGCCGTCTCCCGCGTCCGCAAACAATCCGCCAATGCCTGAGGTAACGCCCATGTCTGACATCATCTTCAAAATCGACGGCCGCGAGGTCGCCGCACAGCCGGGCGAGACCATCCTGCAGGCCGCCGCCCGCATCGGCGTGGAGATTCCCACGCTCTGCTACAACCAGAAAATCTCCAAGACCACCAGCTGCTTCGTCTGCGTCGTCAAAGATTGCAAAACCGGCAAGTTCCTGCCCTCCTGCTCCGCCTGCCCCGCTCCCGGACAGGAGATCGACGCCTCGTCCGACGAGGTGAAGGACATGCGCCGCACCGCCCTCTCCCTGCTCGTTTCCGAGCATACCGGCGACTGCGAAGCCCCCTGCACGCTCGCCTGCCCCGCCCACGCCACCGTCGAGGAATACGTCCGCGCCGGCCGCAACGGCGATTTCAAGAAAGCCCTTGAGATCATCAAGCAGCGCATCCCGCTGCCGATGTCCGTCGGCCGTGTCTGCCCGCGTTTCTGCGAACGCGACTGCCGCCGCAACATCGGAGGCAAGCCCGTCTCCATCAACGACGTGAAGCGCCTGTCCGCCGACATGTACTACGACACCTACATGGAGGAGCTCCCCGCCCTCAACGGCAAGCGCGTCGCCATCGTCGGCGCCGGTCCCGCTGGCCTCTCCGCCGCCTACTACCTGCGCCTCCAGGGCGTTTCCTCGTTCCTGTTCGAACAGATGCCGGAAGCCGGCGGCATGCTCCGCTACGGCATCCCGGAATTCCGCCTGCCGAAGGACACGCTCCGCAAGGAGCTTGCCCACTTCGACAAGATGGGCGGCATCGAGATCCGCACCGGCCAGAAGCTCGGCAAGGACTTCACCATCGAACAGCTCGAGCAGGATTTCGACGCCGTAATCCTGGCGGTCGGCTCCTGGGCCTCCAGCTCCATGCGCATCGACGGCGAGGAAGCCGCGCAGAAGGGCATCCAGTGGCTCGGCGACATTGCCGGCAAGAACTGGAAAGACTGCCCGAACCCCGGACGCACCATCGTGGTCGGCGGCGGCAACACCGCCATCGACTGTGCCCGCACCGCGCTCCGCCTCGGCGGCGACGTGACCATCGTGTACCGCCGCACCCGCAACGAGATGCCCGCGCAGGCAGTCGAAGTCGACGAAGCCATGGAAGAAGGCGTCAAGTTCGAATTCCTCACCGCGCCCGCCGCGCTTACGAAGAACGCCGACGGCTCCCTCGCGCTCTCCTGCGCCCGCATGCAGCTCGGCGAACCCGACGCCTCCGGACGCCGTTCCCCGGTCCTGATCCCCGGCTCCGAGTTCAAGCTCCAGGCCGACACCGTGATCTCCGCCATCGGCCAGCGCACCGTCGTGCCCGAAGGCTTCTCCGCCTCCAAGCGCGGCTTCGAGATCTCCGATGCCGATTTTTCCTGCACCGGCAGGAAGAACGTCTTTGCCGCGGGCGACTGCGTGTCCGGCCCCGCCACCGTGGTGGAAGCCCTTGCCGCCGGCCGCAAGGCCGCGCTCTCCGTCGTCGATTTCCTGAACGGCGTCCCGCACAAGGCCCCGTTCGAATTCAACGTATCCCGCGGACACTGGCGCTCCCTCGCGAAGGAAGACCTCGTGTACATCCGCCAGGTCTCCGACGCCGAACGCATCCAGCCCGAATACATCCCGCTGGAGGAGCGCAAGACCACGTTCCACGAGCTGTATCCGACGTTCACGCAGGAACAGGTCTCCGGTGAAGCCGACCGCTGCATCGAATGCAGCTGCACCGGCAAGCACGACTGCCTGCTGAAGAAGCATTCCACCGCCTATGGCGTGAACCCCGATGCCTACAAGGGCGCGAAGCCGATCTCCGCCGTCGACGTCCGCCACAAATACATCATCCATGACAAGCAGAAATGCATCCGCTGCGGCACCTGCGTGAAAGTCTGCTCCGAGATCATCAACAAGTCCCTTCTCGGCATGATGAAACGCGGCTTCCACACCATGGTCGACACGACGTTCGGACAGGGCCTCCCGGACTACTGCGTAGACTGCGGCGCATGCGTCAAGGAATGCCCCACCGGCGCGCTCGACTGGAAGAAGAAAGAGTAAGCGTCACAGCGTCTTACGCTGTTTCCATCTGCGGACCCGGACACCGCGGGCAGTGCTGTTATCGTGCGCTGCTTCGCGAGCGAACGGATCCGCATTTTTCATGTGTTTTTTCTAGAAACAAGATAAAAAACAAGTATAATAATATTCAATCATAATATTATTTATCTATGCTGTGGGAGATGCGCCGTTTTCAATAGTTGGCTTGTTTTTTTCAAAAAAAACGGAGATTTCTTCGCGCGTATACGCGTACGCGCTTGAAAAATATGGCAAGGCAGTGTATAGTATATTGAAAACTTATCAGAGCAACGAACCCGTGGCCGGTTAGCCCCTGCCGCAACTTATGGAGAATCCAATGTCCGAAGACGAAATCACCTCCCAGGCCTCCGCAGCTGAAACCCCTGCGGAGAATCCCGCATCCGCCGCGCCGGAGACCGCCGCGAAACCCGCGGAGACCCGCAAGCCGGAGCCGCCGCGCTCCGTCAACAACGAATCCAGCGTGGACAGCACATTCACGTCGCAGTCCGAGGACCGCAACCCTGACGACTACACCGCGGACGAGATCACGGTCCTGGACGGCCTGGAAGCCGTCCGCAAGCGTCCCAGCATGTACATCGGCGACACATCCCAGCGCGGGTTGCACCACCTCGTCTACGAAGTCGTCGACAACAGCATCGACGAAGCGCTCGCCGGATTCGCCTCGAAAGTCTCCGTGACCATTCTCCCCGACAACTGCATCCGCGTCAGCGACGACGGACGCGGCATCCCGGTCGACATCCACAAGGAACTCGGCATCCCCGCTGTCGAAGTCGTGATGACCGTGCTGCACGCCGGCGGCAAGTTCGACCACAACGCCTACAAGGTGTCCGGCGGCCTCCACGGCGTCGGCGTCTCCTGCGTGAACGCCCTTTCCACCTGGATGACGGTCGAAATCCACCGCGACGGCATGGCGTACGAAATCCGCTTCGAGCGCGGCAACACCGCTGTGAAGCTGCATCCGCTGCATCCGGTGTCCGACCGCGGCACGACCGTGACGTTCCAGCCAGACCCGACCATCTTTACCGAGACCACGGAATACGTCTGGAACATCCTTGCGAAGCGTCTCCGTGAGCTCGCTTTCCTGAACCGCGGCATCCGCATCGACCTGACCGACGAACGCGAGAACCCGGTCCGCTCCGAAACGTTCCACTACGAGGGCGGCATCATCGAGTTCGTGCAGATGCTGAACGCGAACAAGGAGCTGGTGCATCAGGACGTGATCTACATGCACAAGGAGCGCAACGGCATCGACGTCGAAATCGCCATGCAGTACAACGCCGAGTTCCAGGAAAATATCTTCAGCTATGCGAACAACATCTGCACGGGCGAGGGCGGCACGCACATGACCGGATTCCAGTCCGCGCTCACCCGCACCGTGAACAACTACGCGAAGAACGCCAGCCTCATCAAGGGCGACAAGCTCATGACCGGCCAGGACATGAAGGAAGGCCTGACCGCCATCGTCAGCTGCAAGGTGCCGGATCCCCAGTTCGAGGGCCAGACCAAGACCAAGCTCGGCAACAGCGAAGTCAAGGGCATCGTGGACTCCATCGTCAGCGATTGCCTTTCCACGTTCCTGGAAGAAAACCCGGAAGTCGCACGCCAGATCGTCGAGAAAGCCATCGTGGCATCCCGCGCCCGCGAGGCCGCGCGCCGCGCCCGTGAAGAAGTCCAGCGCAAGGGCGCCCTCGAAGGCTTCTCTCTCCCCGGCAAGCTCGCCGACTGCGAATCCAACGACCCGGAAATCTGCGAACTCTTCATCGTCGAGGGACAGTCCGCAGGCGGTTCCGCCAAGGGCGGCCGCGACAGCAAGTACCAGGCGATCATCCCGATCCGCGGCAAGCTGCTGAACGTGGAAAAAGCGCGCACCGACCGCATCTTCGAAAACAAGGAAATCCAGTCGCTCATCGCCGCCATCGGCTGCGGCGTCGGCAACGACGAATGCCACCTGGAAAAGCTCCGCTACAACAAGATCGTGCTCATGACAGATGCCGACGTCGACGGCTCCCACATCGCCACGCTGCTCCTCACGTTCTTCTTCCGCCAGCTCCGCCCGCTCATCGAAGCCGGGCACATCTACCTCGCCAAGCCCCCGCTTTACAAGGTCACGAAGCGCAAGCAGGAAAAGTACATCGACAGCGACGAACAGCTGGACCGTTACCTCGTCGAGCTCGGCTGCGGCGATGTCCAGGTCTCCGACATGGCAGGAAACGCCCTCTCCCAGGACGACATCATGCGGATTTTCTCGTATGTGACTCGCGCCCGCGCCGTCACGCAGGGGCTCCACCGCCACGGCGTCGACCCGCAGAAATTTTTCTCGCTCTCCCGCGACGGCGCGTTTCCGTTCGACCTGGTGATCGTCCACGAGAACGACGGCTCCGTCTCGGAGACGTTCGTCTACACGCCGGAGGAGGAGGCGCAGGTCATCGCCGATGCGGAAAAGCGCCTTCCGCCGCGCGAGATACCCGAAGACCTCCCCGAGGGCACGCCGCTGGGGCTTCACCCCGCCATCGACGTGGTGCGCCTCTACGAGTCCAAGGAATGCGAAGAGCTCGGCCGTGAGATCACCGCGTCCGGCGGCGACCCGAAGAACATCTTCTACGGCACTGAGCCGCTTTACCGCATCCGCACCGGCGCGGACGATTCCGCCGCGGCGGAAACGAACCTCTCCGCCCAGAACAACATCAAGACCGTCAATTCCATGGAACAGCTCTTCGAGACCGTCAAGCTCCAGGGGCGCGAGGGGCTCGCGCTCCAGCGCTACAAAGGCTTGGGCGAAATGAACCCGGAACAGCTCTGGGAGACCACCATGGACCCCGCCCGCAGAAAAATGGTCCGCGTCACGATGGAGGACGCGGTCGAGGCCGAACGCATCTTCACGCTCCTCATGGGCGATGCGGTCGAACCCCGCCGCGAGTACATCGAGCGCCACGCCGCCGGCGTGAAGGACCTTGACATTTAACATTTTCACACCGAAAGGAATCCACCAGCCATGGCGGACAAAGAATCCAAGAAAGCAGCGGCGGCCACCGCCGCATCCGACCGCGATAAAAACCTGAACGTCGCCCTCGCGCAGATCGAGAAAGAGTTCGGCAAGGGCTCCATCATGCGCCTCGGCGACAACCACACCGTCGACGTCCCCGTCATCAGCACGGGCGCGCTTTCGCTCGACATCGCGCTCGGCATCATGGGCCTGCCCCGCGGCCGCATCATCGAGATCTTCGGCCCCGAATCCTCCGGCAAGACCACGCTGTGCATGCACGTGATCGCGAACGCCCAGAAAGCGGGCGGCACCGCGGCATTCATCGACGCCGAGCACGCCGTCGACCCGGCCTACGCCAAGCGCATCGGCGTGAACATCGACAATCTGCTGATCTCCCAGCCCGACTGCGGCGAAGACGCCCTGAACATCGCCGAGATGCTCGTCCGCAGCAACGCCGTTGACGTGCTGGTCATCGACTCCGTCGCCGCCCTTGTCCCGAAGAACGAGCTCGAAGGCAATATCGGCGACTCTTTCATGGGCCTTCAGGCAAGGCTGATGTCCCAGGCGCTCCGCAAGCTCACGCCCGCCATCAGCCGCAGCCGCACCTGCTGCATCTTCACCAACCAGATCCGCGAGAAGATCGGCGTGATGTTCGGCAATCCGGAGACGACCACCGGCGGCAACGCCATGAAGTTCTACTGCTCCATCCGCCTCGACATCCGCCGCATCCAGGCGATCAAGAACGCCAACGGCGAATCCATCGGCGCCCGCACCAAGGTCAAGGTCGTGAAGAACAAGCTCGCCGCGCCGTTCCGCGTCGCCGAGTTCGACATCAACTGGAACGAGGGCATTTCCCGCATCGGCTCCATCCTCGACGTCGCGCTTGACATGGGCATCGTCGAAAAGCGCGGCTCCTGGTTCTCCTTCGGCAACGAACAGCTCGCGCAGGGCCGCGACGCCGTGAAGGCGCTCCTCACCGAAAAACCCGAGCTGGCTGACGCCATCTACCAGAAAATCAAGGACGTGCTCGCGGCGCAGCGTGCTGCAAACCGAAGCGACGCCCCTGCCGACGAATCCGCGTCCGCAGTCGAGTCCCCTGCGTCCTCCGATCAAGACAATGCGTAATCTTTTACAGGCGGCAATCCGCCGGACCACGGTCCCGGCGGAAACTTCCCACGGCGGCCGTGCCGGAACTTCGCTCTTCTGCACGGCGGCTGTGCTGCTGCTTTTTTCCGCGGGCTCCGCGTTTGCCCAGGAAGCGAAGCCCGCCGCCGCCAAGCCGGAAACCTCAAAGCCCGCCGCACAGGCGAAGACGGAAGTCGTCAAGCCGGAAACGGCAAAGCCCGATGCCCCCGCCGAGCCGGTGACCGCGTCCGAAGCCAAACTGGACCCGCTGTCCTATCCGGACAAGGATTCCGGCGACCGCGCCCGTGCCGATATGGAATACGGCACGGCTGCGAGCTTCTACCGCCAGTACCGCGCGAAAGCGGAACAGGCGGGCGACCAGGCGGCGATCAAGGACGCCTATGCCTGCGAGCTGGATGCCCTGATCCTCGCGAATCTCGCCGATTCCGCGCAGAAGCTTCTGGACGAGTACCGCTCCAAGTTTCCGCTGCTGGATGCGAAGTCCGTCAACCTCTGGCAGGCCGAGATCTACCTGATCCGGCGGAATGCCGACGAGGCGGACAAGCTGCTGAAGAAACTGATCCCCTCGCTGGAAAACCTTGACCCCGCGCTTCTCCGCGCCCTCTCCTGCGCGGCGTTCGTCGCCGAGCTCAAGGGCGACCAGGAACAGGCCGCGAAATATTACGGGGACCTCGCCTCGGATGCGGGCGTGAAGACGTCGTTCGGACGCCGCGCGGTGGAACGCCAGGCGCTGGCTTTGGGCGCGCTCGGCAAATACGAGGATGCGTTCAACCTGCTCAATTCGCTGCCCGTGGCAGACAGCAAACGCGACGTCGACGCGCTCAAGCTCCTTTCGTTCTACCTGACCCTTGCGGAAAAGGGACCGGAATCCCTCGCAGAGGACTGGAGCGAGATCCGTTCGATCTCCACGCCGCGCAAGGACAATTTCTTCTTCCTGGCGGCATGCCGCATCGGCGACGAATTCCTCCGCCGCGACGAGACTGTCCGCGCCGCGGAGGCGTTCCACCTGGCATACGGCTTTGCCGCCGTGCGCGAGGACGCGTTCACGGCAATCACGCGCCTGATGAACGCATTCGACCGCCTCGGGCAGAAGAAAGAGGCCGCCGAACTGGCGATGCGGATGATCTCCCTGTTCAAGGACGTCCAGCTTTCGCCTGATTTCAAGCACAGGATCGCATCCATCCTGTTCCATGCGGGCCGTACGGACGAAGCGTTCGACGTGTGCCTTTCCTGCATCTCGGACGATGCGGTTCCCGCCGCCGACCGGGAAAAGGCCTACCGCGGCGCGCTGGACGTGATGCTCCTCGAAAAGGCGTTCCCGTCCGCATACAAGTTCATTGACGCGTTCGACACGGTCACGGAAGAGAAGCCGGCCCGTGAAATGGACCGCGCGGAAGTCAAATGGCGCGAGGCGAAGCCCGACGAGGCCGCCAAGCTTTACCGTGCCGTGGGCGAGGCCGCCGAAGACAAGGAGCTCCGGCAGGAAGCCCTGCTGAACGCCATGCGCTGCTGCCAGGACGCCCGGCAATACCAGGATATGCTGGACATTGCCGCGACGCTTCGCAACGATTCGGAGCACCCCGCGCCGGAAGTGCTGCATCTTTCAGCCATCGCGCAGTTCTTCCTGGGCGACAAGGCCGCCGCTGCACAGAATTATCTGGATTACGAGGCGGCAGTCCCGAAGACCAAGGATAACAAATACACCTGCGAGCTGGCGCTTTTCCAGGCGGGCCAGCTTCTGAGCGAACTCGGGCAGCCCGCCAAGGCTGCTGAAGTCTTCCGCAAACTCTGCCAGAACTACGACCGGAACGACGGAAAGGCGCGCTACTGGCTCATCCACTGCCTCTATGCGTCCGGCGACGAAGTCGGAGCCGAGCGCGAATCGTGGCGGTTCGTCGAGGAGAAGCCGGATTCCCAGTATGCCGGGGCGGCGATGCTGCGCCTGGCGGAACACTATCGCGGCACCGGGTCCGTCCAGCACGCGGAGAGCACGCTGAACCAGCTCATGGACCAGGAAAAATATCCGAAGATCCATGCCCGCGCCGTCTACGAAAAGGCGCTTATCGCATTCCAGCGCGACGATCTGTCGGGTGCGCTGGAATACCTCGACCAGATCGACGTGACGGATACCGAAAACGCCCCCGTGGCGGACATCCATTATCTCCGCGGCGACATCGCCCGCGCACAGAACGATTTTGCCAGGGCCCGCACCGAGTACGAAGCCGCCGCGAAGGCCGCATCCAATACCCGGCTCAAACAGGCCGCACTCGGTTCCGCCGCGGACTGCATCTACGCCCTCGCCTCCGAGCCAGCCCCGAACGTTTCCGCATCATCGGAAACCGGCGCAGCCGAAGAAAAGCCTGCGACGCCCGCCGACAACTACCGCAAGGCGTTCGATGCCTATCAGGAGCTCCTGGCCCTGAAAAACCTGCTCCCCGAATATGAGGCCATGGCAATCTACAAATCCGGCCAGTCCCTCTGGAAAGCCGGCGACGAGGAGGAGGCGTTTGAACTCTTCAGGCACATGGTCTATCTGGTCCCGGCAAGGGAAGCCGCCGCACGTCCCGTGGAGTCCTACTGGATCTTCCGCGCGGTCGAGGCGCTTGAATCCCTCGCCCACAAGGACCCGACCGTTTCCAACGTGGAATCCGCCGTTTCCGCGCTTGTCTGGCTGGGTCAGACCGGCACCGCCGACCTGACGGCTGTCCGCCAGCGGATCCGGGCGCTCCGCAAAAAGCAGTATCAGCCGCCGGTCCCGGCGTCTTCCAATACAACCACCAGTCCGGAGTCATCCAAATCATGAAATACGTGTCCATGCTTCAGCAGGGCGGCCCTGTCATCGCCCTCATCGGGATATGCGCGCTCATCGCGGCTTTCATCTTCATCCAGAAATGGTTCGAGTTCTACCGCGCCCAGGTCAACATCAACGAGATCGTCACCGGGCTCATCAACGTGCTCCGGCGCGAGGGCATGATCGAGGCCATCACGCTCTGCGACAACTCGCCCGGCCCCGTGCCCCGCGTCCTCTCCAGCGCCATCCGCGCCTACAAGGAAGGCGACGACATCCGCGACGCCCTCGCCACGCAGACGCTGATCGAGGTGCCGCGCCTGGAATCCCGCCTCAACATCCTCGCCACGCTCGCCTACGTGACGCCGTTGCTCGGACTGCTTGGCACCGTGCTCGGCCTCGTGGATTCCTTCCAGACCATGAACGCGAACCCGGACGCCGCGGCGGCGATCCTCCCCGACCTCTCCAAGGGCGTCTACAAGGCGCTCCTCTGCACCGCCGCCGGCCTCTCCGTCGCCATCCCGTGCCACATCGCCTACAACTACCTGGTCTCCCGCGTGCAGGATTTCTGCACGGACATGGAGAAAGCGTCCGCCGAGATCATGTATTTCTTCCGCCACCACAAAAAAGAAGAGAATGGCTCCGACCATGCCGAATGAAGCCCCGATCCAGGTAAAGACCAAGCTCAAGATATTCAGCGGCCTGCCGAGCCTGGTCCTGTATTTCTGCGTTTTCTTCATCCTGCTGGTCTTCTTCATGCTCAGCTCGAACTTCGTCCCGCTGCGCGGCATCGAGGTCGACCTGCCCAGGACCGGCGGGGCCCTGACCTACACCTCGCGCAACTTCGTCGTGACCATCGACAAGGACAGCCGCATCTACTTCAACGACGCGGTGGTCAAGGATTCGGGCGAACTCAAGCGGCAGCTCTCCGAAACCCTCAACACGCGTGAATTCAGGGCGGACAAGGAACGCATCATCATCCGCTGCGACGTGAACGCGCAGCTCTCCAGGGTCGCCGAGGTGCTTTCCGTCGCGGAGGAGCTGAACGTGAGCGCACTCTTCATGTCCGCCGGGCCGCCGCGCGGCAAGACGACCAGCTTCACCGAGCCTGAATCATGACGGACGCCGCAGCACAACAGCATCTGAGGCTTCCCGTCGACGAATCGCCGCCGCCGGAACGTCTCCGCTGGCCCATGCTCCTGGCCGCGGGGGTGGCGGCTGTGCTGGTCCACCTGGCGCTCGTCACGGTTTTTACCCCGCTTGCGCCGGACGCCGGCGGAAATGTGGCGGGGACCGACCATTCCACGGCTTTCATTTCCTCGGATGCCATGCTGGAGGAACCATTTTTCCAGAAAATGGTCGACACTTACGATCCCATTTCGTTCCTGCATCCGCCAGAGGAAGTCGGGTTTTCGTTCTTCCGCTCGAACCGGGACGATTTCTCCCTCGAAGCTCCATCCGAACCGACGCTTCTGCCGCAGAAGCTCGCCGAACTGGAACCGCTTCCTCCGCTCGAGCTGGAGCCGGTCGTCCGTCCGCTGGTCCGGGACGTTCCCGGAGCAGATGAGGATTTGGACGCGGTTCTGGATGCGATTGCCGCGCCTGCGATATCGTATCCCTACTGCGTGGCTGATTCCAGGCCGGACGTGACGTTCCCCGCGATCCCGCTGGACGCGCAGACGGGACGCATCCTCCGCAGGTCGCCGCCATCCCGGCCGTCCGTGTTTGAGATCAGGCGCACGACCGAAGTCGTTTCGGTGTCCGGGGACCTCGGGAGTCCCGATCCCGGCTGCGAGGTGATCCTGGCGGAATCCTGCGGCGATGTGGAACTCGACCTTGTCGCGCGCGCCTGGCTCGACACGCTCCTGAATTCGCAGGATGCCCCGGTGCGCTCCCTCAGGCGCGGGGACAGGTTCCGGGTCGTCTGGTCCGCCAAAGCGTTCGGAAAGGAGCCTGCCCGATGATCCCGATCCCGCTCGACCGCCTCTTCGTCTGGTATTTCGGCACGTGGTTCTTCGTGATCGCGCTGCTCTGGATCTGCGACGAGCTCCGCAAGCGCAAGAACACAAGCGACTCGGTCGTGAAGGACCGCCTGTACCTCTGCGGCAAATGCCACCTCACGTTCCTGGCACGCGATGACCGGGAGCACATCGTGCGCTGTCCGCGCTGCCATGAGATGTGCTTCTTCCGCCAGAGCAAACGCTTCTGATCCCGGGCTGTTCCCGGTTCACTGCTCCGCGTCGTCGGGGAACTGCACCAGGTAGAACCTCATGTTGTGCAGGAAATCCGGCGACAGGGTGATGCCCATGTGCGCGCCGCTGACGTGGATGACGCCTTTCCAGCGCACCGGAGATTCCATTCTCGGTCCCCACGCCCCCCGGGCGTCCGGGTTCCGCAAATCCGCCCGCGCGCTTACCGCGGACACTTTGCCGTCGCCGGAATCGTAGCGCACGATGCGCAGGCCGCCGTTATCGTCTGCCAGCGCGATGGACGAGGTCGGCACGGAATCCCCGATGAAGACCATCTGGAAAGCCTTTGTGTCTTTCGGATCGGGCGTGGACAGCATCGATGCGAGCCGTTTCGCCGATTTCAGGCATTTCTCCAGGTGTTCCAGCGCCACATGGCGCCTTTCCACGGCTGTCTTCACGTCCGGGAGCAGCCATTGCAGATCGGCGTCCGCGTCCGGGTTCGCGAGCCCCCATTTGTACTTGATCCAGGTGTTCAGGTCGTACAGGTCCACCGCTTCGCCGCGGGCGATGGCTTCCGCATCCGTCTTGCCGGGGATGCTTTTCCGCACGGCGGCGTACTGGGGGAACGGCATCATTTCGTAGTAGGACGGGAACGTCCCGATGATCGCGGCGGGGTAGAGCGGGGCGCCCGGCTGGAGCCGCAGGCCGTTCACGAGCTCCATCACGGTGTCGAGGTATCCGCTGTTCGGCGTCCCGATCTGGATGAGCTTGCCGACGTTTTTCGCCCCGGCCCAGGTGATCGCCGGATCGGGGGCGTTTTCATCCTCCGGCAGCGGCGTTTCCCCGTACCGCATGTAGTACCGCCCCACGAGGCCGCCCATGCTGTGCCCCATCAGGTCGAACCGTATCGTTTCCGGCGCGGCGCCGTAGCGGATCCGGTATTCCTGGTCCAGCAGGGCCTGTTTGGCGCGGATGAATTTCCCGAGCGCGACGGCATTTTCCGCGATGCTCCGCCGCCAGTCGTAGTAGAACACAAACAGCGTCGGACAGCGTCCGTCCTGTAAATGCTCTTTCGAGCCTTCCTGCACATATCCGGCATCCTTGATGGCGTCCACGAGCGGCCCGTACGCGTACATGGAGAACTCCAGCCCCATCACGCGGATCGACACGGTGTCCAGCAGGAACGACGCCCGTGTGTTGTTGGAAAGCTCGCGCAGGGGCTTTCCCCAGCGCATCGGGATGGAAAGGAGCTTCATGCTGTCATGTTCCGGCAGGGTCGGCGAGAACGTGCCCCAGAATTCATGTCCGGTCGCCGAATCCTCCAGCCGCGCGCCGAGCAGCCCGTGGATCAGGATCACGGGATTCCGGCGGATTCCCTCGTAGGCGAGGGCGCGTTTCGTGGACTGGCTCAATATCGTTTCCGTCGGGGTCAGCGGCGACTGGTACGAACCGACGGCGTCCGGCTGGCAGGCGGCTGCCATGCAGACCGCGAGCAGCCCCGCGGCGGCGCTCAGGATCAGTCGGGAAAGACTTGTCCGTTTCATGTTGCCTCACTTTCCGTTATAAGATTCTGCTTGCAAAGCAAGCTCTGGTAATCGCCCGAAATACGCTCGAGAGCGGTCAGGTACGCCTCGATCTGCTCCCGGGTTCCGCAGATGCTCACGCAGCCCGCGGTCCCGCCGCCCTCGCACGGCATGTCCATGCGTCCGAACGCCAGGAAACCGCGTATCTGGAGGTCGGTCACGGGAGCGATGAAGACCTCGGCGTGGCGGAGCACGGACAGCCCGAACGTCCCGACGACGTCGTGGAATTCGCGCGGCATGAGATATTTGGCGTAGTAGTAGAACAGGGGATGGATCATCGAGAGGAGTTCGATCATCTCATAGGTCTCGCTGCAGCGGTAGCGCGTCTTCTTCAGCCTGCGGTTGAATTCGCGCTGGAACGCCAGGAACTCGTCGATCTTCTCCGCGTGCGTCATGTAGTCGGACGGGCGGATGAAGACGAGGCTCAACTCGCGTTCAAACCGCTGCGGCGGCTTTCCCTCGGCGTCCTGGCCAGGCTCCACGTCGACGGGGAACAGCATCTTCGCGTCGTGCAGGTGCGGCGATTTTGCCAGCCCCCAGAGGATCAGTCCCGCGATCGTCGCCGGGCCGCGCATTTCCGCCGTGTGGTCGCGGTTCAGCCGCCGCCTCAACTCAAGCAGGCCGTCGAACCGGAAGAACGCGCGTGCGCGGTAAAGCCCCTTGTGCGTCGTTTCCTGGATTTCGACTTCGGCGGCGGGGCTTCCGGGCGCGGGGAAACACATCTTTCCCGCCTCCCCCCATTCGTCTTTCAGTTCGCTCAGGACCTCCTGCATCGCGAGCCCGTCCACGGGGACATGGTGGTACTGGATCCACAGGTCAGCTTCGGCAAGGCCGGGATGGATGCGGACGAAAACGTTCAGCAGGCCCCATCCCGGATGCCGGTACACCGTCACGTCCGGCGTTTTCAGGCGTTCCGCCTGCACCGCTTCCGCGTCCCCGGCATCTGGCAGCGGCAGGAACGTCACGCAGGACGCGTTCATCATGCGCCGGAGCAGGTGGACCGCCTCGACGCGTTTGCCGAGGTTGGCGGCGTTCAGGTACAGCACGCGCCGCTTGACTTTCCGGTACAGTTTCCGGGCGCGGACGGAATCGTCCTGCCCGATCAGGCGGTTATGGGTCCGCACGAAGAGCGAAATGATGGTCTGGACGTCCTTTTCCGTCAACGCGGGCGACAGCGGGCTCTGGGGGTCGAACACCATCCGCGCATTTTCGAGCGTGCCGTCCTGCCTGAACTCCACCTCGAGCAGATCGGTTTCCGTCAGCCGATAGCGGTGCAGCCGGAACGTCTTCTGCATGATTGCCCAGTGCAGTTCGCCGTGTTTCCGGAGAAAACCGCCGAACCTGGCGAGGAAAGTTTCGCGCGCTTCCGCCATGTTCCGGGGCATGGCGCCGTCCTGGTATGGCGTCACACGGAAGATGCCGAGCATGAATTTGGAGATGTCACCTTTCAGGAAGATCCCGGTGACTTTCCGCCATCCGTTTTCGGTCGGCTTGGCTCCCAGGAGCTTGCACAGCTGCAAGAGCTTCAGGAAGATCAGGAAGCAGATCGCATTGAATGACCACTGGTCGATCAGGCGCGTCATGTGAAACGACACCCCATGCCGGATCCTTGATCCGCTGTCCCTGGTGGTTTCCGGAGCCGATTTCATGCTGGAGAGTCCCCCGATGCCGTTCTTTTCCCGTCTTGCTTCCGCCGGATGCCGTCCCTGCGGGCGATCCGCCGCCGTAACAATAATATACTGCTTTTTTTCCCCAGTTCAAGTATCAGTTCCGAATTTGCTCCTGTGGAGCATATCCGGCGGACGGCGGAAAAAAATCTCCGGTTTTCCTTTTTTCCGTTCGCATTTTTCCATTCGTGCAGTATATTAAAAAAGAATTGCAGTTCAAGACCAAGTTTATCCGGTGACGCCAGTGAATCCTTCTTCGCCAGCTTCCGACTCTTCCAAGACCTCATCTTCCCGTCCTGGCCTTTCCAAAAAGGCGAGATTCTGGATCGGGCTTTTCCTCGCCGTGATCATTCCCGTGATCGCGGGCGTTCTCCTGTGGCTCGCCTACCGTGCGCTTTTCCCGAACAATCCGCGGCTCATCGTGAACAGCGTCCGCCTCGCGGGGAATTCCGGCTACTGGAGCCCCGCCGACCCGGACGAGCGCCAGGAGCGCATGGCACGCATCCTCGCCATTCTCCGGATCCATCCCGGCCGCACCCCGATGTTTTCAGGCGAAAAGGAATACGACCTGGCTGAAATGACGGCGAAGCTCCGCCGGGAGATACCGGAGCTTGAGCGCGCCGATGTCCGGCGCGTGCTCCCCGACCAGCTCATTTTCGAGCTTCACGAACGAATCCCGGTCGCCAACCTCGGCTCCAATTTCTATGTCGACGCCATCGGCACTGTCCTCGACAAGTCCGCCTGCTACGACGTTTCCGCCTCGCTTCCCACGATCTCCTGCAAGCCGTCCGCCGTCCGCTCCTCGGGCGAAGACACGCCGTTCAAACGTGGCGAAGTCCTGACCGAGTCCCCGATCCGCACCACGCTTGACTTCATCCGCCTCGTGCGCCTGGAATTTACCGATGTCCACCTCAAATCCGTCTATATCGCCCAGGACAGCATCCAATGCCGCCTGCTCTACAGGAACGATCCCCGGGTCTTCACCGTCCTGATCCCGCTTCGCGTCCGCGAGGAACAGCTTCGCGACGACGTTTTCGGGCGCCTTATTCCAAAGCTTGAGTCTTCCGTGCGGAACCACGAGGAGGAGGACATCCTCGATCTCCGTTTCAAGGACCGCGTCATCGCGAAAAAGAGCAGCTGAGCAGTTCGCCCGGTTTTCCGCCGGATCCCTCAGCCGATTCCGTTGCCTTTGAACTGGACCAGGTGAAAATCACATGCCAGGGATGATGACGGGTTCTCCGCTTTGGAAGATGCCGTCCTGAGGATTGCGGCGGCCAGTGCGTCCAGCTTCAAGTCCAAGTACGGAAACGCCATTGAGCGTTCGTTCAGCGCAGTGCCGATAAAGGAACAGTGCAGCGGCGGATGATATGCTCCGACGCGGATTTCGCCGGACAAATAGTCGGACAGATAGGGGTCGTCGATCAGGATCACGGTCGGGCGTTGGTCCTGCAGTGCGAAAGCCGGAATGGATTCCTCCAGGAAATGCGGAAACATCTCAAGCTCGCCGCCAAACGCCATCGTCACGACATTGCATTCCGGCGCATATTCGTTGAGGACGCCCGGCGCCGCGATGTGCGCAAACCATGGAAAAACGGAATGCCTGGATGCCACATGGATGACCGTAGTCATGTTGCGCCGGATCAGATGCAGAATGCAATCCAGGCTCGCTTTCCTCGTGAATATGGAAACGCTGTCGCTTCCCGCCTGGTCGATGAGCAGTTCGACGCGCGCGCCTGGAAGAGGAAACGGGGGCTGTTCCGCCGCCAGATCGACGGCATTGCAAACGGAGGGAAAGACGACAGCGACTTCACCCGCCGGAAGCTCCTGGACAATACCCTGTTCCACTGAGTCGGGATCGCATTCGTGCAGTTCGATCTTCCGGCGCATCAAAATGTTGCGCGCGCAATACGCCACAAAGTCGTATTCCGGCGTTTCCGCCGTGCCGGAATCCCGGAAAAAGACCGGACTGCAAACAGGAAAGATGTCTTCCTCCAGTCCGCCATATGCAGGGACCGGACGTTTGCCTCTCCGGCATGCAATCACGCCGCGGTCCTCCAACACCTGAAAGACCGCGCGCGCCGTGCCGGGCGAAATATGATAGGCCCGGGCTAGTTCATCCCGGCTGTAAAACTGTCCGGCTGCCTGGAATTCACCGGAGCGGATTCTGCGCGTGACGATGTCCGCGATCGTCATATACTTGGCGTTGGAATAACGGCAGGCCATGGCTGCCACCTTTCTGTATGATTCTGTAGATTCGTCCCGTTCTCTGTCGCGGCAGAGGCCGGGACGATAAAAAACCGAAAACGGTGTATGAGTTATACTATACTGATTTTCAATGGAAAAATCAAGAAGGCGGCCATGATTCCCGGCGAGAAATAACTAAAAGAATCGACATTTGTAAGTTAACAAATAATTATTCGTAAAGACGAGGGTTTGAGGCGGTTTCTTCTCCCTTTTGTAAGGCGAATTCCCTGCAAATAGCATTTTTACATTCCGATGTGCAAAACGCCCGATGCAAATCTGGAACGGCTTGTTTTCTGTCCCTCCCCGGACCGCACGTTTTTTTCCGTTATTTTTTGCCGCCGGCGTCTTTAAAAAAACGGATTGCTATGCTATATTGATGAAAGAAAACAACGCCCAAGTCCGGGAAAAGCCCCGAAAACGGCGTTCCGCCGTCTGAAACAAGCTCATAATCAACCCCAACGTGAGGAACCTATGAAAATCGCTGTCTGCGGAGCCGGAGCCGCCGGGTCCTACGCCGTGAAACGCTTTCGCCTAGATCTCCCGGAAGCCGAGATCCTGCTTTTCGACGCCGCTCCGACCGGTTTCTACGCGAAGATGCGCCTCCCCGAATACCTCGCCGGCACGCTTCCCCGCGAAAAGCTCATCCTCTCCTCTCCCGAACAGATGGCGGATTGGGGCGTGGAGCTTCATCTCGGCGAACCTGTGACCGCAATCGATCCCGCCGCGCATAAGCTCACGACGGTCGCCGGGGACTATTCCTGGGATGTCCTCGTGCTGGCGACAGGCGCGCACGCGTTCATTCCGCCCGTGCCCGGGCTTCTGGCAAGTTCGCGCGTCCATGTGCTCCGTGAACTTCCCGATGCCGACGCGCTCCTCGCGCTCTGCGAACCCGGCCTCGAAGCGGCGGTCATCGGCGGCGGCCTGCTCGGGCTTGAGGCGGCATGCGCGCTGAGCAAACGCGGGCTGGCAGTCTCCATCATCGAATCCGCGCCGCGCCTGCTCCCGCTTCAGATGAACGAGGAGGAATCCGCGGTCCTGCTTTCCAATTTCACCAACGCCGGATACAAGGTCTTTACGGGCGCCGCAGTCGAGCGCTTCGACGAAGCCGCCGCCCGGCTTCTGCTCAAGGACGGCACGGCGGTCCCCGCTTCCCTCGTGCTCGTTTCCGCCGGGATCCGCGCCAACCTCGAACTGGCGAAGAACGCCGGTCTCGTCTGCAACCGCGGCATCGTGGTGGACGCCGCGCTCCGCACCTCCGCTCCGGACGTGTATGCGGTCGGCGACTGCGCCGAGCTCAACGGCGTTGTCACCGGGCTCTGGCTCGCCTCGAAAGACCAGGGCGAAGCCGTCGCCGACATCATCGCGGGCAAGCTTGACGCCATGCCCCCGAAAACCTACCGTCCCAAGCCCAAACTCCCGGCATTTTGAACTCAAGCTCGTTTCCGATAAGTTCCTGTACCACGCATTTGCAAAAGGCCCGCGCCCATGTCAGTTGAAATCGAACGCAAATTCCTCGTCAAAGACCTTTCCTGGAAAGATTCCGCCACCTCATTCAAGGATTTTCAGCAGGGGTATTTCCCCACAGGCGACGGCGTGACCGTACGCGCACGCATTGCGGGCGACAGGGCCCGCCTCACCATCAAGGGCCCGGTCACCGGCATCTCCCGCGCCGAGTTCGAGTATCCCGTTCCGCTCGCGGATGCCATAATCTTCCTTTCGAGTTTCTGCATCAAGCCCGTCATCCTCAAACGCCGCTGGTACGTCCCGTTCTGCGATTTTACGTGGGAGGTCGACGAATTCGCGGGAAAGAATGAAGGGCTGATCGTTGCGGAGATCGAGCTTGATTCGCCGGACCGGGAGTTCCCCGTTCCGCCCTGGCTCGGCCGCGAGGTCTCCCACGAATCCAGGTTCCGCAACTCTCACCTGGTCCGCCATCCCTATTCCGAGTGGACCGACGAAGAAAAGCATTGAGCTCAAACAATCTGTTTTTTCTCTGATCTTGACTGAACTCGAATCCGGCTGTTTCATGCCGGATTTTTTATCGGGCGCATACGCGCAAAGATGTGTATCCCGCCACTTGAAATATGTCCGCTAATCATCTCTCACGCGCATACGCGCAAGTTTCAGTTAAATCCAGTACCATTTAACTGAAACTTGTGGGAGGGAATCCTGATTGTTTTCGATTTCCATCCGTACTGTCTCCGTTCCCGGTAAGACGCGGAGTCCTGGACCTTTTTTCATCACTTGACATGTGTGGAATATTCCTGGACCTGTCCCCGCATCTTGGTAAAGAAGCAGACCTTTTCGAGCTTGATTTCACTTTTTTTCGAAAAAAACGCGGTTTTCGTTTGACAAATGTGCCATAGTGTGCTATTGTAACAGTACACTACCAAACAACAACACCATAACACAAGCCGAAAGGCGACCATCATGAAAGTATCCGAATTAACCCTCAACTTCTCCTCCGGAGTCCCGATCTACAGGCAGATCGTCCAGCTCCTCTCCGGGAAGATCCTCTCCGGGGCGCTCGCTCCGGGCGAGAAGATCCCGTCGATCCGCGACGTGACCGCAGAGCTGAACGTGAACCCGAACACGGTGGCGAAGGCGTACCGCGAACTGGAGCTCGCCGGGCTCATCGAAACCCGCCGCGGCATGGGATGTTTCGTCGCCGAGCGCGACGACGCCCGCCACGCGCCCACCGACGAGGAGAAGCAGCGCCACTTGGACACCCTCTTTGCCTCGCTGGTCACGTCCGCCGGGATGTTCGGCATCTCGGAGCAGGATGTTTCCGACTACCTGACGGCGAAGCACGCCGCCATCACAAAAAACAATAAATGAATGAAAGGCCTCTTTCCATGAATATCTCCGATACCATGATCGCCGACGCGTCCGCGTCCGCCAAGTCCGAATCCTCGGTCGCATCCGTCCGCAGGATGCTGAAAAATTCGCTCATGATCTCCATTCGCGACTCCGTACTGCTCAACCTCGCCGCCGTGGACCTCCTGCTCGTGATATTTTACATCGGACTGTTCCTCAGCGGCTTCTTTCTCTATCCCGCCCTGATGGGGCAGCCGTGCCATACGCAGGCGGAGTTCAACGCATTTTACAATCAGCAATCGAACAAGGTCATATTAATCGCGGTCGCGCTGTTCATCCAGTTTCTCGGTACGCTCTTCACGAACTTTCTCCTGCTCACGGTGGACAGCGAGATCATCCGCGTGTGGAACGGCCAGAAGGCCGATTTCAAGCGCGGCTGGCGCACCGCCGTCTCCCACTTCTGGAGTCTGGTGACCTGGTCCCTGCTGATCACCCCGTTCAACTTTATGTGGATTGTCTCCATGTGCATCGTGATCCCGGTGCTGACGCGCGACAGGACTGTCAACCCGTTCAAGATGTTCGGCCGCGCGGTGCTGCTCCTGCTGAAGATATGGAAGGAATTCCTGCTCGGGATCGTCGGGATGCTGGTGATCGTGTACTGGGTTTTCTGCCTCGTTTTCGGCTCCAACGCGATCTTCACGGCTATCTCCAGCCAGTGCCCGCCGTTCGTCGCGTGGATCCTGCTCTCGGTCTGCATCTCCCTCTCCATGGTCGCACTGTGCTTCTGCTATCTCTTCTGCAACTGCTACCTGTGCGGACAGTACCTCAAGGCCAGCGAGGGCGTGGAGCCTTCCCCGGAGACCGATGCCGCCGAACTCGCAGAGCTCGCCTGAACAGAATCAGCCTCAAACCATACTCAAAAAGAAAGAATACTGCTTATGGAAAACAAAAACACAACCGTCATCGTCGCCGTCTGCGGCGTTATTCTTACCCTCTTCCTCGCGGTTGCCACCGTCAGGATCATGCAGAACCGCGAGCCCGAACCGCCTGCCGTCGCCGAGGTTTCCGAGCCCGAACCGCCGGAGGAGAAACCCGCCGTCGAACGGCGGCACGGCCCGAAAGTCAAGAAGAAAGTCGATATCGCCTCCACGTTCTCCGACTGGGGCGGAGCCGGACAGGACAAGGCACAGCACGGAGACGGCGAACCGCACAAGGGACTTCACCAGCAGACGCCGGAAGAAGCCGTGGAATCCTTGTGGCAGGGGCTCGACACCTACCGCGAGCTGTCCGACGAGGACAAGGGCAAAGCCAAAATCGCGCTTGGCATCGTGACCCTCATCATCAATGCCATCGGCGACAACTCCGGAGCATTCGTCCAAAACATGAACGAGCAACAGCGCGCCGAAACCGTCAGGAACGCTCAGACTTCCCTGACCAACATCAATGCCATGGAAATGGAGGTCGCCCCAGACATGACGGACGAAGAACGCGAAGTGATCGGCGGTACGCTCCAGGCGATCAGAAACCTGAACATGAACCTGCTGAACGCTCTTCAGTAAGGAGTTCAGCCGGAACCATGCGATGTTCACCGCGGACCGACAGGAACGACTTTTTTTCGAAAAAACATCGTTTTCTGCTTGACAATCCGCGAAAGACGTGGTTTAGTAGTGTGTTAAGCCTGAATAAACACTAACGGAAAGGGAATCCGATCATGAACAAAAACAATGTCATCCTGCCCATTGTCCTCGTCATTGCCGCAATCCTCCTCGTAGGGGGCTTTATCGCGCTCAAGAAGCACAAGGACACAGTCGCGCCCACGCCGGCTCCGGTCGCCGTTGCCGAACCCGAGGAAGAGCCCGAGGAGGAACCCGCCCCGCAGCCTCGTCGCCGCCAGAGACGCGACCTGAATTCCAGCATCAACCGCATGATGCCGATGCAGGGCGACCAGGTCCAGGGCATGCCCACCCGCGAGGAAGCGGTCAATGCCGCCTGGGATATCCTCTCCGCCTACCGCGAATCCACCCCGCAGGAGAAACAGCAGATGTACATGGTCATGAACGTGGCCGCCAATATGCTTTACGGCATCTCCCAGAACGCGGGCCAGTTCATCCAGCGGATGACCCCCGAGCAGCGCGACCAGCTTGTCAACGCCGCCGGCGCCTCGCGGGAACTCCTCGATGCCATTCAGGAGGAGATGATGGGCAATGTGACGGACGAGGAGGTCCAGGTTTTCGGTGGCGTCTTCCAGTCCATGCAGTACCTCAACGAATCCCTCATGGACGCCGCGCTCTTCTGAGCTCAACCTGAGTTTTCCGTGTTTCCCGGTTGAAAACAGCCGGGAAACTACGGTCTCGCCCAGACCGCATAGCTTGTCGGCAACCCCGGACAGGAAAGGCATTTTGATGAACGCTGCGGACAAACAGGAACGGAAACCGTCCGTTCAAAAAGGTAAAAAATCCCTTGGAAAGACGATTCTGCGGATTTTTTACCGGACGGTGATCGTCGTTTGCGTCTTCTGCGTGTCAGGATGCGCCCTCGGCGCTCTCTGGTACCGCCGCGCGCTCGAACGGGGCGGCTACACGGAATCATGGGACGAGGCTGAAGGCCGTGTCCTCAGCGGGCTTTCCTACGGGAAAAGCGAAGCGAACCGTTACGACCTGTACCTCCACAAGAGCATCGATCCCGAGAAGGCGGCGCCGCTGCTTCTGCTGGTCCACGGCGGGGCTTGGATAGAGGGAAGCCGCGGAGACATGGCGTATGCATGCAAGTATTACGGCAAAAATGGCTGCATCACGGCTACCATGGATTATTCCCTGGTCTCCGAAGACCATCCGGAGGTCACGATCGGGACCATGCTGGATGAGATCACGGCATGCACGGTCGCGCTCAAAAAGAAACTGGAAGAGGAGGGGTATCATGTTTCCGGGATGGCGATCGGCGGCATATCGGCGGGCGGGCATCTTTCCCTGCTGTACGCCTATTCCCGCGCTGCAGACTCTGCCATACCTCTTGCGTTCGTTTTCGAGAAAGTCGGGCCGGTGTCGTTCCGTAAGGAGTTTTGGGGCGCGAAAATTGCCGCGATGCTGGTCGGAGGGGGGACGGGGAAGCCGATCAGTCCGGAAGAGCTCGACACTCCGGAGGCGAAGGAAGCCGCGGACAGCCTTTCTCCGCTTCATTTCATCGGCGCAGGCAGTACGCCGACCATTTTTGCTTACGGCGGCAAAGACGACCTGGTCAAACCGATCCACCGGGATGAACTCGCGAAAGCGCTTGAGGAAAACCACATCCCGAATATCCGCATTGATTTCCCGAACTCGAATCATGCCATGTGGGATGATCAGGACTGCATGGAACGATTCCGCGAAGCCGTGCTTGAGTATTGCAGGCAATACCTGAAGCTGTCGCAGGAGCAGCAGTAAAGTCCGGCAACTGGTGTTTTTCGCCTGGTCAGGAAAGCCGAACCATCCGTTTTTGAGGCAATCGTTTCTCCCCGGAAGAAGATCGGGATTCCAAGCCGAAGTATCGTTAGAAGAAGCATAACCGGAAATAGTTCGACCGTCGGTATTGCCGAAACTGCTGGATTTCCCAGCCAAAGTATCGTTAGAAGAAGCACAGCCGGAAGAAGATCGGAATTCCCGTCCAAAGTATCGTTAAAAGGTATTTGTTTTAACGATACTTTGCGGGTGCGGATACGCGTACGTGTATCCGCGTGAAAGCGGTGGGCAATGCTTGTCTTTGCCGCGTCAATCCTAAGGCGTGCGGAAATGGATCATCCTCAGTAATCCCGCTCTTCGACTTTTTTGAGAATGAGCGATTTCTGGTCTCATGATTGAAACGGCATCTCAGGATTCCTCGACCGGAAGTTCAAACCACCAAGCCAAAGTATCGTTAAAAGGTATTCGTTTTAACGATACTTTGCGGGTGTGCGCGTGTAAGCGATTTTCGTCTTTCTTTTCCATCCTGTTTCCATTCCCGTTTCGTTCCATTTCCAATCATTCTCCAGGCTGTTCCCGTTCATTTCCGTGCTTGGAAGAGGGGACATCCGCTATTCTTTTCCTGTCGTCTTTTGTTTTAGTCCATAAAATAACTGAGGAAATTCAGTACTTTTTTATCGAATTGCACTTGCTTTTATTTTAAGGATGGAGTATATTACGGGACGATTGATTTCGACATCCCTTTTCACAACCTAAAACCATATCCCTAACTCTACTTGGAGGCTCATTCAAACATGGGTGAAATGCATTGCGTGAACGGAGTTTGCGAGATGTCTTCCCGCAAATCCTCCCAGATGGAGGCGCTCGACGCCTACATCAAGAGTCTGCCCCTGGCGGACAACCCCACCCGTAAGCGCGGATTCCTGATCCAGACGCTTCACAAAGCTCAATCCCTCTTCGGCTATCTCCCGGTCGAAGTCCAGTCGTTCGTCGCCGAACGCCTCGGGATCTCCCTCGCGGAAGTCTACGGTGTGATCAGCTTCTACAGCTTCTTCACGGACAAGCCGATCGGCCGCTTCGCCATCAACGTCTGCACCGGCACCGCCTGCTTCGTCAAGGGCGCCGCGCAGGTCGTCGACGAGCTCAAGCGCAAGCTCGGCGTCTCCGAAGGCGAGACCACGCCCGACGGAAAGTACTTCCTCGGCGTTCTCCGCTGCCTCGGCGCATGCAGCATGGCTCCCGTCGTGATGGTCAACGGCCGCGTCTACGGCCACATGACCCCGGAAAAGGTCCAGGGCCTCCTGGACGACTGCAAAGACTGATCGACAAACACCGACAAAATGGAGAAGAA